>ENA-UERX01000213-UERX01000213.1-human-gut-metagenome-genome-assembly--contig:-NODE-213-length-42472-cov-52.263923_pt1 | contig 42472 bp, 41 predicted proteins | sample MGYA00242992_ERZ507993 | MGnify/ENA primary metagenome ERZ507993 (study PRJEB26167, sample SAMN06115487) | human gut metagenome | host: Homo sapiens | place: China:Chongqing | collected 2015-04-10... | reverse complement strand
TTTCTTGCGGACATTTTTATTTTATCGGCTGAAAAACAGCCGATAAAATTGTCGTGGCGGAAAATAGTATGGTTACGGTATTCGAAACCGGCAATGAACAGTAGGATGTTGTTAAAAACAAGCTCAAACGTACATCTCTCCATAAAGGAAGCATCATGGTGACGATAAGAATCCGTGAGGGCTTGTGTATTCAGAAGATAGGTTTAGACTATCAGGGGCTGAAAACACTGGTAGAGAAGCTGGAGGGATTATGCTAAGCATTAACGGACTGCAGAACTTCTATTATCTTTTTGAGTTTCATGACATGAAATGCAAGGCTCAGCGTATATGTGAGATAATCCGCGGTTGATACCACCGTAATCCATTGAATGGAGATATTTACATGTTCATGGCGAAAGACCAGCGCAAGGTTCGTATAATACACTATGAGCGCAAGGTCTAATACCTCCATAAAGAGTTACAAGTTCTGAAAATAGAGCATAAAGATGATGTGATAATACAGAAAATAAACAGGAAGGACCTGATTACAATACTGAAAACTCTGGCAATAACGGGCATCAGAATTTAATTATAAAGTTCTAAAAACATCTATAAGAATTCTCTGAGCACTTGCATATCTTTTTGAGAATGAGTTCCTTTACATAAGAATTGGAGAACATGAGAGTGAAGAACTCATAAAAAACTTTAGTATCCGATAAACATACTCAATAGGCTAATTATCAGCACTGCTTTCATGAATAAGCCTCTTTTTCAAAGTGTTATTTAATTTTATGTAAATCTTCTTCTCATGACAATGTGAAAATAATAATCGTTAAATTTGTAGCCTTTTTTAGGCGGGTATCTGCTAGCGCCCACCTAAAAGGGGAATACCCTAAAATTGGATACTTACATTCCAGCCACTCATAAATTGATTATGAACATATTATCAAAATACAAACTATTTTTCAATACAAAATCAGCCAATAAGAGAAGTAATAAGGCGATTAAAAATATCCTATGGTCTATATTTTTTAAAGGAAGTTCAATTCTTATATCGCTAGTACTAGTTCCTCTTACATTGTCGTATTTAAACACTTATGAGTATGGTGTTTGGCTAACCATTAGCTCAATATTAACATGGATATACTTTTTTGACATTGGTTTAGGGAACGGATTACGAAATAAATTAACGGAAGCATTAGCAAAAAGAGAGAATGAGTTAGCTAAAATATATATAAGTACAACCTTCTTTTACATGGGAATTATTGCTGCAGGATTTTATATTCTATTTATGATAGCACAATATTGGCTTAATTGGAATGCCATATTAAATGTAGATTCTAATAAAGTTTCAAATATAAATTCTATTGTTGCTATTGTTTTTGCATTCTTTTGTTTAAACTTTGTATTTCGACTTATCGGTAACATTTATATGGCCTATCAAAAGCCTGCAATAAATGATCTTTTATCCTTCATTGGTAATGTCATTTCACTTGTTCTGATTTATATATGCACCATATTTAGTTCAGGTTCTTTACTTTACGTTGCTTCTATATTTTCAGGAATTCCAGTAATTATATTAATTATAGCCTATCCTATTACATTTCATTATTATAAAAATATAACTCCATCACTCCGTTATGTACGTCCCCGATATCTAAATTCGTTAATGGCATTAGGTTTACAATTTTTTATTATTCAAGTTTCATGCATTGTTATATTTATGACCTCTAATTTAATTATATCCCACCTATTTAGCCCCGAAGAAGTTACTCCTTACAACATCGCATTCAAATATTTTACTTTAATCATTACCATATTTACAATAATTATTACTCCTTTTTGGTCAGCCATTACAGAAGCCTATACATTAAACGACATGAAATGGATAAAACAATCTATTCCTAAACTAATAATAATTTGGGGCATACTCTCTATCATAACTTTAATTATGGTAATTATATCTCCATGGGCCTATAAGATTTGGATTGGAGATGAAGTAAAAGTTCCATTCTCTCTCTCAATATTTTGTGGATTATATGCAACAATAACAAACTGGAATAACATATATTCATACACACTAAATGGAGCAGGAAAGATAAAACTCCAATTATACTCATCTATAATATCGGGATTATTGTATATCCCTCTAGCTATAGTTTTAGGTAGATTAATAGGAATTTCTGGAGTTATGTTAGCTACATGTTTTATATTATTAATTAGTTCAATATGGAGTCCCATACAATGTTGGAAAATTATAAATTATAAGGCAAAAGGAATATGGAACAAATAAGTTTAAAACTCCAATAATTTTTTCAAATTATCACTTCTCAACATTAATAAAAACAATAATATATGACAAATCCTAAGGCTACAATAATTACCGTTTCATTCAATGCGGTAAACGATATCGAAAAAACTTTGTTATCTGTTATAAATCAAACATACTCTAATATAGAGTATATTATCATTGATGGAGGTAGTACGGATGGTACGGTCGACATAATAAAAAAGTATTCAAATAAAATATCTTATTGGATAAGCGAACCGGATAAAGGTATTTATGATGCCATGAATAAAGGTATAAAGAAAGCTACCGGAGACTGGATTAATTTCATGAATTGTGGAGACTTATTCGCAAAAAACAATGTCATAGAAGAAGTTTTCAAACAAATAAAAGACAAAGACTATGATATTGTGTATGGGAATTCAATTATATTGTCAGGAGGCGCCAAAATATTCAAAAAAGCAGTCACAAATAATGAACTATTAAACTTTGCTCCAACATACAGACACGGAGCATCATTTGTCAAAGCAACAGTTCACAAAACCCACCTTTTTGATTTAACAAAAAAAGAGCAATATGGATATGCTCTTGATTTTTATTGTATACATAATCTATATCAAGAAGGTTATCGGTTTCATTACGTAGATATAGATGTTTTGGAATTTCTTGAAGAAGGGGTATCCAACTCTCCTTATCAAAGTCTTAAATACAATTATCTTATTAGCATATCTAAGAAATTCACCATAAAGAAATATTTATTCTATAAAAAAAGACTTCTTATACAACGTATTAAAAACTCATTTCTCAGATCAACTTTAAAAATATTTCATGCATTTATCAATATATACATTACCAATAATATTATATCTCACATTCCATGGTGGAAACTAAGGAAGTCATACTATCAAAAAATGGGGCTAACAATTGGAGAGAATACTATCTGTAATATGGGATTATATTGTTTTTTGCCACAAAATATAAAGATTGGTACATACACGCATATTAATAGGAACTGTTTCATTGATGGAAGGGGATCATGCTACATTGGCAACAATGTCTCTATATCGTATAATGTATCAATAATCACGGGAAGCCATAATGTTAATAGCAAAAACTTTGCTGTAGAATTTCTACCGATTAGAATTGAAGATTATGTTTGGATTGGAGCCAACGCAACAATACTTCATAACACACATATTGGAAAAGGAGCTGTTATTTGTGCTGGTGCAATAGTTACAAAAGATGTTCCTCCTTATGCAATAGTTGGAGGAGTACCAGCAAAAATTATAGCCTATAGGACTCAAGAATTAGATTATAAATGTCAATGGGAGCTTCCATTTGTTTAATAGACTCATCCGATCTAATTATCTATTCTACAAACGACATCGAACTCAAAGTAATATAACAATGAATATTAAAATCATAGATTACAATTCTATCAAAGCTTTCCATGAAATCATTAATTTAGCTTTTATAGAAATGTTTTCATCCACTTTTGATAATGTGGACTATATCAGTGGTAAATCAGCCCAACTAAACAATAAAAAAATAACCAAAGAAGTAAAAGGATTTTTTTTTGAGAACGTACGATACAAAAGACTTTTTACCATAGAAACAGACACTCGATTCATGGCTTTAATAAGGCATCTATGTGGTTTTTTTACCACACTATATTACTATTTTATAATAGATAGACGAGACATCATATTTTATAATTATACAAATTATTTTTCATTACCAATTATCTGCTTATTAAATCACATACTGCATAAAAAGATAATATTTACATTTCATGGAGAACTTGAACTACTCACTAGCAAAACCAAGTTTTTCAGACCTCCTACTTTATATAAGTTCTTTCTAAATATAGGCCTAAAATATTGTTTTACGGGAAGTTCTTGCAAAGGATTAGTACTTGGAGATTCTATTAAAACGAACATACTCAGTTTATATCCTCATATTTCTAAAGAAATCATATCAATTTGCCATCCGTATTACTTCAAAAACAATAACCAAATCACCAAATCACAAGATAATCGATCTCCACAACCACTAAGAATTGGAACGGTAGGTTCCATAAATAAAAATAAAGGGTTAATGGAACTTATTGAAATATCACTAAGATTACAACCATATATTCAAAACTCCCAATTAGAAATCTTTTGTATAGGAAAAATTAATGATAAAAGTATTGAATTACCATCTAATATTCAACTAATAGGCAATGAAAATGGACTATCAAGAGAAGAATACGAAAAATCCATTAATGCATTAGATTACATTCTATATCTATACCCTATACATTCTTATAAATTAACTGCCAGTGGGGCAATAATGGATGCCATTAAATTAGAAAGACCAATAATATCTTTAAAAAATGACTTTTTTTCATATCTGTTTCAAGATTCATGCCCTGGCTATTTAACTAGCTCAACAGATGAACTTATTTCTACAATAGAAAAGATAATCCATACAAAAACTACTCCAAATTTTCAACAAGAATTTACAAAAGCCAAGCACAAAATTGATATAAAAACAAATACAATCTTGCTGATAAAACAAATTAATGATATCATAAAAGACAGCTCAAAATGAAAATATTTTTTTTGATTGAAAATATTAACAAAATTGCAGGAACTGAAAGAATTACTTTGGATCTTATTAATTTATTATCTCAAAATACTAATTGGGATATAAGTTTAATCTGCCTCAAAAGTATCACAACGAAAAATTTAGAATTAAACAGTCATGTGAAACTTATTAGTCTTGATAGTAGTCTACAAAATCCAATTAAAAGCATAAAAAAGTTACATTTACTTATAAAACAAGAACAGCCCAACTATTTAATCAATGTAGCTGTTATTATGAGTCGGATCAGCATATTCGCGACACTGCATACTCCAACTAAAGTTATCACATGGGAACATTTCAATTTACATGCTGGTTCAAAGCTCGGATATATATGGAGACTTATATCTGCAAGCTTAAGCCATAAAACAGTTGTCTTAACTCATAAAGACAAACAATCCTACCCCAAATGGTTACAACATAAAGTAGAAACAATCTATAATTTCACCACAATAGATAATACTATCAAAGCTGATACAGAGAACTCAAACATTGTGATATCCGTGGGTAGATTAACTTATCAAAAAGGGTTTGACATGTTATTATATGCATGGGAAATTGTACATCAAAATAACCCAGAACTCATCTTATATCTCATTGGAGATGGAGAGGATAAACAAAAACTAAAAGAACTTTCTCAACAACTTCAGATTGATAAATCCATTATCTTTATTTCACAAAACAATGAAATAAACAAATATTATCAGAAGGCTGGATTATATGTCATGTCTTCTAGATTTGAAGGATTACCTTTAGTCCTTATTGAAGCCAAAAGGATGGGACTACCGTGTATCAGTTTCGATTGCCCCAATGGTCCCAATGAAATCATAAGAAAAGATATAGATGGCTACCTAATAGAACAGGCCAATATTTCTGCACTTGCCCATCAGATTATCAAAATCTTTAATGACAGGAAACAGCTTTGTCACCTAGGAAAAGAAGCAGCTCTTGATGCAGAAAAAAGATTCTCAGAAAATGCTATCATTAATCAGTGGATTACATTATTAGCCAAATGCTAACATATATAATTTTCTTTATTATATCACTATTATTCTCCTTCATTGATTTTGCTAAAATCAATCCCATAAAAAAAAGAGGTATATTTATTTTCTTTACCATTGGAATCATAATTTTCATAGGAGGAAGATTTTATTGTGATAATGATTACACGAATTACATTTATTTTTTTAACGAAACTCCTCCTCTTCATAAAATGGATTACTCCACTTTTATGGGTATATATTTATTATACCAGGTAGAACCATTATTTTTTCTTTTTAGCTCCATTTTTAAGATGATAGGTTTAGGAGGACAATCTATTATTTTTTTCTATACAATTTGTACTTTTACTTTTTTTTCTATTTTTATACTCCGAACATCTTCTTTCCCATTTATTTCTCTTTTTCTATATTCAACCTGCTATTTTTCATTACCTTTCATGCAAATGAGATTCGGATTAGCTTCGGCTTGTTGCATTTATGCGATATTAAAATTAAACAATGGACAATCACTTTCTTACTGGAAATGGCAAGTAATAGCTATGCTATTTCATTTTACAGCCTTAATAGGTCTTGCATATTTTTTCATTAGAAAACTTAAAATAACTCCTAAATACACCTACATTATTCTGTTATCAAGTCTTTTATTATTATTCTTTCCCATAAGAAGTTTATATTCCTCATTTGTAAATCTCATAGGTATGAGCAGGTATTTAGGTTATCTGAATGAGGGCTCCCTAAGCCTTTCATCTACATTCTTACATGTCATAGTTTTTTCACCTTTATATATTTTCCATAATCAGTTGCGTAATACTATGCCTGAATATGATATGTTTCTAAAGCTTTCATTATTAAGCATTCTCATGATGGTAGTTTCCACTCAACTTCCTATTTTAACAAGATTTGCTCTTCTATTTGCCACAAGCTCATGCTGCTTCATACCTGCATACATCTCACTTGTCAAAAAAGATAATAGAAATATTATCATCGTATGGACATTTATTTGCTTTTATGCTTTACTAAAATTTTATCCTAGTCTGCAACACATTGATTCTTATCACTTTTTTATCTGATAAAATTTAAATTGATTATGCTACCACTTGTAAGTGCCATTATTCCTGCCTATAATGCAGAAAAAACTATAGAAGATTGCATAAAGTCCATCGTCAATCAAACATACAATAATATTGAAATTATAGTTGTAAACGATGGCTCCAAAGACAATACTCTGAACATCTTAAATAAGCTATCCTCAGAAATAAAAAACTTATGGATATATACAATACCTAACTCCGGACCTTCTAATGCACGAAACTGGGGAATTAATCATGCTAATGGGGAATATGTTGCATTTTTAGACGCTGATGATAAATGGTTACCCCATAAAATAGAAACACAAGTTACTTATTTAGAACAAAATTCTTTTATTGATTTACTAGCTTGCAAAGTTTCAATTGGAAAATTTAAAGGGAAAAAGGAGAATACAAACATTATTGAAATTTCTCCATTGAAAATGCTATTTAAAAACTATTTCTCAACTCCATGCATAATAGCCAAACGAAATATCTTAAAAACTTATCAATTTAATATTAATCAAAAATACGCGGAAGATTATTTATTATGGTTAACCATAGCTTTCAACAACCACAAATGCTACATGATAAATAAAACATTAGTAGAATTAGCTAATAAACATACCTTCGGAGATAGTGGTTTATCTGGGAAAATATGGGAAATGGAGAAAGGGGAGTTATTTAATTACAAGCAACTTCTTAAAGAACAAAAAATTTCTTTTCTGTTATATGTTTCTGCATGTACATTTTCTTTTATAAAATATGTCAGAAGAAGTATTATATGCAAATATAGAAATATAAAGAAGAAAATATAAAAACAAACCAAAATGAGAATTTTACAAATCATTACCCTCTGCGAATTAGGAGGTGCACAATCTGTAGTTATCAATCTTGCTAACGAACTTAGTAAAAATCATGAAGTGATTGTTGCTGCAGGGGAAGGAGATGGGAAAATGTGGCCCATGCTCAATAAAAATATAACACAAGAGCATTGCAAATTCTTAAAGCGGGCTTTATCCCCCATCAATGATTTCAAGACTATATTTACATTTTACAAACTATATTTCAAATACAAACCAGACATCATTCATTTGCATTCCTCAAAAGCCGGTATGCTGGGCCGAATAGCTTTCCCCTCCAAGAAAATAATCTACACTGTACATGGTTTTGATTCTATCAGATTAGCTTATCGTAAATTTCTACCCATAGAACGTTTTATGCAAAGATTTTGCAAAGCAATTGTTGGAGTAAGTAAATATGATGAACAATGGATGGTAAAAGAGGGAATATCTCATAATATACACACAATTTATAATGGAATAAATGAGCCCTTACTGGAACCTCCACTATTGCCTGAGCTACCCTCTAATCGTAAAAGAATTTTATGCATTGCAAGAATATCCAAACAAAAAAAACTTGATTTATTCCTGAACATAGCCCAAATATTACCTGAATATGATTTTATTTGGATTGGTAATCAATATAAAATAAAACAACATTCATTAAACACATATTTTTTAGGAAACATTTCAAATGCAGCAGTATATAACCAAATAGCTGATTTATTTATTTTACCCTCCAACTATGAAGGATTACCCATGGTTATCATCGAAGCTATGAGTTACAAAAAGCCTATAGTTGCTTCAAATGTAGGAGGTATAAGTGAAATTGTTCGAAATGGAGAAAACGGATATGTGGTCAATAATAAAGCTGAAGAATTTGCACAACGGATCAAAGAAATTTTAGAGGATCAAGAATTGTATAATAAATTCGCACAAAATTCTTACCTTCGCTTTGAAAACGAGCTCACCGTAGAAAAAATGGTCAACTCATACTTAGAACTTTATAAAAAATAAAAATATGAAGATAACATTTATAGGAGGCAGCGGTTTCGTAGGAACCCGTCTCATTGAACTATTGAAAGAAGATTCAACTAATTATTCAAAGATAAAAAACATCGATTTGCTACAAAGCCATTTTCACCCAGAAGTTACAGAAATAGGTGATGTGCGTGATCAGGCATGCATGGATGAGAAATTGCAAGATACGGATTGCGTGATTCTGTTGGCCGCACAACACCGGGATGATGTGCACCCTACCTCGCTATATTATGAAACAAATGTAGGAGGAATGGAAAAAACCCTGAAAGCAATGGAAAAGAACGGGGTAAAACGAATCGTGTTCTATTCTTCTGTAGCCGTATACGGATTGAATAAAAAGAATCCGAATGAAGAACATCCGGCTGATCCCTTCAATCATTACGGAAAAAGCAAATGGCAAGCGGAAGTAGTATTGCAGGAATGGTATAAAACGCACCCGGATTGGAATATCAACATCATTCGTCCTACCGTTATCTTTGGTGAACGAAATCGTGGAAATGTGTACAACTTGCTAAAACAAATCGCCAGCGGAAAATTCCTGATGGTGGGTAATGGAAATAACAAAAAATCAATGGCATACGTAGGAAACATTGTAGCGTTCACCAAATTCCTGATGGAAAACAAAACCACGGGATATAATGTATATAATTACATTGACAAACCGGACTTTAATATGAATGAACTGGTGGGGCACGTAAGCAAAGTACTCAACAAACACATTCCTACTACGCATTTCCCCTATTGGTTAGGTATGTTAGGAGGATATGGATTTGATTTATTAGCCAAAATCACGGGCAAAAAATTAACGGTAAGTTCAGTACGCGTGAAGAAATTCTGTGCAACAACCGAATTTGATGCAACCAAAGTGAAAGAAACAGGATTTAAAGCTCCTTATACATTAGGAGAAGGACTGGCTCGCACTTTGGAGTTTGAGTTTATTCATGATGCATCAAACGGTATTACTTTTAAAACTGAATAAAAATATTTTTTCCATCCTTTAATCACATCAAGTAAGAATGACTGAGGAAAATAAAAAACAAACGGAAATAACTGATATTGATTTGGTGGCCTTGTTTAAAAAACTCATAGCAAGACGCAAAAGTCTATATAAAGCCATTGGAGTAGGTATCGTCGCAGGAGCAATCATAGGATTCAGTCTGCCAAAAACCTATCAGGTCAATGTCAGCCTTTCTCCTGAATCCGGAATCAACGGTACCAGTGGATTATCCGGTATTGCTTCCATGTTCGGTTTAGGAAGTGCATCTACCGGATTTGGAGAAGATGCGCTGACTTTTAACATGTTTCCAGAGATTGTAAAGACCAACCCTTTTGCCTTGGAAATGCTTCAAATACCCATTCAAACTCAAAAAGGAGACAGCATTGTACTCTTTGATTACCTGGATACGGAAAAAAAGCCCTGGTGGAGTCATGTTATGGGAGCTCCCGGAATGCTTGTAGGAGGGATAAAATCACTTTTTCAAGAAGAAACAAAAGATAGTATAAAATCAATTGACCCATTCCGTCTCACTCCGGAACAAAGCGGAAGAATCAGGATGCTGAAGAAAGTATTGGAAGTGGAAACAGACAAGAAAAGTAATATGACGAAAGTCACTGTTTCCCTGCAAGATCCGCTTGCAGCTGCAATCGTAGCAGACAGTGCCGTACACAAACTGCAAGAATACATCACCGACTATCGTACCCGCAAGGCAAAACAAGATTATGACTTCCAATTCAATTTATGCGAACAATACAAAAAAGAATATTTTGAAGCCCAACAGGAATATGCAAAATTTGCAGACGCTAACCGCAATGTCATCCTTCAGACCGTAACTTCTGAAAAAGAAAGATTGCAAAAGAATTTGACTTTAGCAGAACAAATCTATAGCCAGTCCATGGGGCAATTACAAGTGCTTCGTGGAAAAGTGCAGGAGGCCAAACCGGTGTTTGCCGTAGTAGAACCGGCCACCGTACCACTTGTTCCGGCATCTCCCAAGAAAATGCTCATCATCATTGCTTTTGCATTTTTAGCTTTTGTGTTTGAATCTGCATGGATTCTTTTCGGGAAAGATATTTATCATGATTTCAAGAATGAACTGAAAAAGAAAGATTAATTCCACAATTCTCTATGAAACTAAAAGCAATTTTACTCTTTGCTATATTATCCGGCAGTTTGGCGCAGGCACAGACTGAGAACTCTTCCCTCACCTACCATGTAGAATTAGGAGCTACTGCCGGAGACGGTACGTACGCTCCATTGTGGTTCACTGGAAACCGTTACGGATTAGGAAGCACAAATCCGAACTCGGGATATCTGTTGGCAGGAATCTCTTACGAGAAACAATTCAAACGCGGATGGCGTATTGAAGCCGGACTAGACATGGCGGGAGGAATTCATCAGGCACAAGATGTGTTCATTCATCAGATATACAGTGATTTTTCCTGGAAGATGCTGACACTGAGCATCGGAAGCAAGGAACGCCCGGGTTTTCCGCTGACCAAAAATACAGCACTAAGTAGCGGAATGATGGTGGAAGGTCCTAACACGCAGCCGATTCCGCAAATCAGAGGAGAAATCAAGGAGTTTCTGAACGTGCCGGGCACAAAGGGATGGCTGGCTTTTAAAGGACACATTGCATACGGTTCATTTACAGACAATGGCTGGCAAAAGGATTTTGTACAACCGGGGCAGTATTTCACAAAGGATGTACTCTATCACAGCAAATCGCTCATGCTGCGGTTAGGGAACAAGGAAAAACTGCCATTGGAATTTGAATTCGGTCTTTTAATGGCGACACAGTTTGGTGGTGACCGCTATCTGAAACTGGAAGACGGAAGTACAGAGAAGGTGCTGGACATGCCGGAAAACCTGAAGGCATATTGGAAAGCACTCTTTCCACAAGCAGGAGGAGATGACACTCCGTATGGAGAACAAACTAACGTGGAAGGCAACATGTTAGGAAGCTGGAACTTTGCATTGAATTATTATGTGGGACAATGGAAGTTCCGAGCTTATCTGGAACATTATTTTGAAGACCATTCACAGATGTTCTGGGAATATGGACGCTGGAAAGACGGACAAATCGGACTGGAAATTACTTTCCCGAAGAATCGCTGGATAACTTCTGCTGTATGGGAAGGACTTAGTACAAAAGATCAGACCGGGCCGTCCTTATATAACAGCTTTGAAGGTCAGTTCCCGGAGTATCAAATCAGCGGTTTGGATGACTATTACAATCATTATATCTATGGTGCCTGGCAACATCAAGGTATGGGCATGGGCAATCCGCTGATTCCAGGACCAGCCTATAATGCAGACCATAACATTACTTTCCGTAGCAATCGTGTAAGAGCACATCACCTGGGCATCAGCGGACAGCCTTCTTCGGAGTGGGGATACCGAATGTTGATCTCATTTGCCCGCCATTGGGGTACATATTATACACCTCTTGACCAGCAACGGAAACAATTCAGTTCGCTCTATGAAGCAACTTATACACCGAAATGGGCAAAGGGATGGAGTGCTTCGGCTGCACTAGGACTTGACCGAGGTAATTACCTGGGTAATTCTACAGGAGGCATGCTGACCATCAGAAAAACTGGAGTGATTTTTTAATTAAAGAAAAGAAGTATGAAACGAATTTTCTATATAGCACTTTGCATGATGGTACTGGCCATGATATGCAACGACTGCAAAAAGGAACCAATAAATACTGAGATTGAAGGACACTGGCAATTATTGGAATTTACTACGAAAGCGGACAATGAGGTGCATCCGTGCGAACGTATCTACTACAGTATACAGCTTTGGGTAGTGGAAGTGGCAGAAAAGCAAGGGCCACAGGGATTGACTCCTTTCCGTGGAAGATACCAGTATGATGAAGCAAGTAATAGCATCACCATGAACGACATGAGCACGTATGACCTTCCAGAAAACTCCCGTCCGGCTGAGGTATGGGAACTGGAGCCCTACGGACTAAACAATGTGAATACGACGTTCAAGGTAGTGGAAACAAACGGGAAATACATGACCTTAGAGTCTGATTATGCCATATTAAAGTTTAAGAAATTCTAAAGCAAAAGGCATATAATCAGAAGAAAAGCCCCGGCTGTCATTGGCAGTACGGGGCTTTTTCTATATCTTTGCGCAGTAAAATTTTGATTATTTATGGAAAGAAAAGTAGCACTAATCACAGGTATTACAGGACAGGACGGATCATTCCTGGCCGAATTCTTATTGGAAAAAGGTTATGATGTACACGGTACTATTCGCCGCTCGTCAGTGGACTTCCGCGAACGTATCGCACATCTGGAAGGCAAACCGAATTTTCACTTGCACTATGCGGATTTGGGGGATTCCATGAGTATTCTGCAAGTGGTAAGCAAGGTACGCCCCACGGAAATTTACAACCTGGCTGCACAAAGCCACGTACAGGTAAGTTTTGACTCTCCGGAATTTACAGCTGATGTAGACGCCACAGGGGTGCTCCGCGTGTTAGAGGCTGTCCGTCTGTGCGGACTGAAAGATACCTGCCGCATCTATCAGGCATCTACTTCGGAACTTTACGGAAAGGTGGAAGAAGTGCCGCAGAATGAAAACACGCCGTTCCATCCTTACAGCCCGTATGCAGTGGCCAAACTATACGGTTTCTGGATTGTAAAAGAATATCGTGAGGCTTACAATATGTATTGCTGCTCGGGTATCTTGTTCAACCATGAATCGGAACGCCGTGGAGAAACTTTCGTAACACGTAAAATTACGCTGGCTGCAGCCCGCATTGCACAGGGAAAACAGGAGAAGCTGTATCTGGGTAACTTGGACTCACTGCGCGACTGGGGTTATGCCAAGGATTACGTGGAATGTATGTGGCTGATTCTGCAGCATGAAACGCCGGAAGATTTCGTCATCGCTACGGGTGTGCAGCACAGTGTACGTGAATTCTGTTACCTGGCATTCAAGTATGCGGGCATCGAACTGGAATTCAAGGGTGAAGGTATCAACGAAAAGGGTTATGACAAGGCTACCGGCAAGTGCCTGGTAGAGGTAAGCGAGGATTTCTACCGCCCGACAGACGTAGTGAATCTCTGGGGTGACCCGACAAAGGCGAAGGCTAAGTTAGGCTGGAATCCGTCGAAGACAACCTTTGAGGAACTGGTAAAAATCATGGTGGATGCGGATATGGCGAAAGTGGCCGTAGAAAAGGCGGGAGAACAGATTCGCACGAACCTGGCAGAGTATCTGGAGAAGGGAATCGTGAAATAATGAAGAATGAGGAATGAAGAACGAAGAATTAATAATGAAGATTATATGTTCTTTTGTTCTTCTGTCTCTGAAACAATAAACAATTAATTTGTCGAATATGGACAAATCAGCGAAGATATATGTAGCGGGACACCACGGACTGGTGGGTTCCGCTATCTGGAATAACCTGAAGGAAAGAGGTTATAATAACCTGGTAGGACGTTCGCACAAGGAACTGGATTTGCTGGACCCGATAGCGGTAAAGAAGTTCTTTGACGAGGAACAGCCGGATGCGGTGATTCTGGCTGCGGCACACGTGGGAGGCATCATGGCCAACCTGCAATATCGTGCGGACTTTATCTACCAGAACTTACAGATTCAGCAGAACGTGATTGGCGAGAGTTTCCGTCACGGGGTGAAGAAGTTGCTGTTCCTGGGCAGTACCTGCATTTATCCGCGTGAGGCTCCGCAACCGATGAAGGAAGAGGTGCTTCTCACCTCCCCGCTGGAATATACGAACGAACCGTATGCCATCGCAAAGATTGCGGGACTGAAGATGTGTGAAAGCTTCAACCTGCAGTATGGCACGAATTACATCGCCGTAATGCCAACCAACCTGTACGGTCCGAATGATAACTTCCACTTGGAAAACAGTCACGTACTGCCGGCCATGATCCGCAAGATTCACCTGGCGAAATGCCTGAACGAGGGCGACTGGGATGCGGTGCGTAAGGACATCAACCTGCGCCCGGTGGAAGGTGTAAACGGAAGTAATACGGACGAAGAGATTCTGGAAAAGCTGGCGAAGTTCGGCATCACACCGGAAGCGGTTACGCTTTGGGGTACGGGAAAGCCGATGCGTGAGTTTTTGTGGAGTGAAGAAATGGCGGATGCCAGCGTACATGTGTTGCTGAACGTGGATTTCAAGCAGACGTATGATGCGTCAAAGAAAAATGCGGACGGTATTACTGAAATCCGTAACTGTCACATCAACGTGGGTACGGGCAAGGAAGTGTCTATCCGCGAAGTGGCAGAGAAAATCATGAAGGAAATCGGCTTCAAGGGTGAACTGCGCTGGGATGCATCGAAACCGGACGGCACACTGCGCAAGCTGACGGACGTAAGCAAACTGCACAGCCTGGGATGGCACCATAAAGTAGAAATAGACGAAGGTATTCACCGCTTGTATGAATGGTACCTGAAGGGTATCTGCATCAATCATCAGACAGTATAATCCGAATGGAAGAAAAAATAGAGAGACACTGGTATGCTTTCTACGTAAGAATGCATCACGAGAAAAAAACGGCAGAAAAATTAGAAATGCTCCACGTGGAGCATTTCTTACCCATACAGGAAGTGGTGCGTCAATGGAGTGACCGGAAAAAGAAAATCAAGCAAGTCGTAATTCCGATGTTGATTTTTATCTGCACAGATGAAAAAGGACGAATTGAGCTGCTTCAGAATTTTCCGTCATTAACAGGCTGCTTGATAGACCCGGCAACCCGACGACCGGCCATTATCCGAGACAAAGAGATGGAACAGTTCAAGTTCATGCTGGATTACTCCGAGGAGACGGTACGGTTCCAAAATGAGCCGCTGGCCCCAGGGGAACAGGTAGAAGTTATCAAAGGCTCTCTGAAAGGTCTTCAAGGCGAACTGGTAGAAATAGGAGGACACTCGCAGGTGATGATACGCATTGACCACTTGGGCTATGCCATCGTGGAAATGCCAGTGGGATACGTAAAGAAAGTATAAGGCTAGTTTCTCAAAAGAGAAAGCGGAAATATAAAGAAAACAGCGGGAAGTTGCATGTTGGAAAAGCAACTTCCCGCCGTTCTTTGTTATTGGAAGAATACGTCATCAAGACGTGTAGTATTTTCTTCTTCTATCTCTGTCAGACGGTCTTTACAAGGATCGAAATCACCTGGAATATCGAAAGTCTCGTCTTGAGAGTAGCCTAATGTCTTGTCGGCATAGACTTTCTGCATATAGATGCCCCAGATAGGCAATGCCATAGAAGCCCCCTGGCCGTCGCGCATCGTATCGAAATGGATGTCGCGTTCTTCGCCACCTACCCAGCAACCGGATACCAACGAAGGAGTGAAGCCCATAAACCATCCGTCGGAGTTACGGTTGGTAGTTCCTGTCTTACCTCCCATATCAGCCTTGATGCCATACAAGCGACGAACACGTCCACCCGTACCTTCATTAATTACGGCACGCAGCATAACGAGCATCTTATAAGAAGTAGATTCACTAATGACTTCATTCACTTGCGGCGTAAAGTTGGCTATGACGTTGCCATCATTGTCTTCAATACGGGTGACAAATAACGGAGCGGTACGGATACCTTTATTGACAAAGGCCGTGTACGCACTGACCATCTCTCCTACCGAAATTTCACATGGTCCAAGACAGAGGGAAACGGTAGGCTGTACATCCTTATTTAATACACCGAATGAGTGTATCAGGCGAACCAGGTCGTACGGGCTGAGTTTGCTCATCAGGTAGGCTGAAATCCAGTTATTGGAGTTGGCCAATCCCCATTTCAAGGTCACAATTTCTCCATAATGCGACTTGGAGCTGTTACGGGGTGACCAGGCTTTTCCGTTCTCATCGAAGAGGGTCTGCTCTACATTACGAACTTCATCACATGGCGAGAAGCCATTCTCCATGGCAAGCGCATACAAATAAGGTTTGATGGTTGAACCTACCTGACGACGACCTACCATAGCCATATCATACTGGAAGTAGTTGTAATTAGGTCCTCCCACGTATGCTTTCACATGGCCCGTAATCGGGTCCATGGACATAAAGCCTGCACGCAAGAAATGTTTGTAATACTTGATGGAGTCAAGCGGAGTCATGATTGTATCTTTTTCTCCATCCCATGAGAATACGGACATTTCATATTTAGTGTTGAATGCTTTCATGATTTCAGCTTCCGAACATCCGTCAGCCTTCATGGTACGGTAACGGTCGCTCTGACGAATGGAGCGGTTCAGAATCTGTTCCACTTCCTCCGGTGTCAGCTGATTGGTATAAGGAGCTGTCTTACGCCCTCTCTTTTCCTTGAAGAAGCGAGGCTGCAGGTATTTGGCTACATGTTCATAGACAGCTTCTTCGGCATACTGCTGCATACGGGAATTGATAGTGGTATAAATCTTCAATCCATCTACATACAGATTGTAGTTGGTACCGTCTTTCTTTTTATTCTTCGCACACCAGCCATACAACGGGTTGGTTTCCCAGGCTAAAGAATCTTCATAATATTTCTGCATCTGCCAGCCACGATAATCGCTCCGGTCCGGTTTACGGGCGGTCATTACGCCACGCAAGTATTCACGGAAATAGGTAGCCAATCCGTCTTTATGGTCGACAGGCTGAAATTTCAGCACCAAAGGAAGTGCCTGCAAAGAATCACATTCTTCCTGAGTAAGGAAGCCTGCCTTACGCATCTGGTCGAGCACGGTATTACGACGTCCGCGAGAACGTTCATTAAAACGACGAGGGTTATAGAGAGAAGGGTTCTTACACATACCTATCAAGGTAGCGGCTTCTTCTATTTTCAAGTTCTTCGGATCTTTGGCAAAATACGTCTTAGCCGCTGTCTTAATACCTACGGCATTGTTCAGGAAGTCGAACTTATTAAGATACATGGTAAGAATTTCTTCCTTTGTATAATAGCGTTCCAGTTTTACCGCAATCACCCACTCGATAGGTTTCTGCAACAGACGCTCCATTACATTGTCGGCTGTCGGTGAATAGAACTGCTTAGCCAACTGCTGGGTAATGGTACTACCTCCACCGGCATGTTTCTGCATGAAGATTCCACGCTTGATAACCGCACGCATGAAAGCACGGGCGTCGATACCGGAATGGTCTTCAAAACGCACATCTTCAGTGGCCACCAAGGCATGTACCAGATGGGGAGAAAGGTCTTCATAGCCCACATACACGCGGTTTTCCTTACTAAGCGACCAGGTTCCCAACAGCTTTCCGTCTTCAGAAATGACCTGAGTAGCAAACTTCAGATTCGGGTTTTCCAGCTCTTCTACCGGGGGAACATAACCTATTTTACCTTTTGCAATGGCCGTAAAAACGATGGCAACTGCGGCAATGCAGATGAACACAAAACCCCACATTGCATATATAAATATCTTTCTCATACTTTTATTATATTCATTAATTAGACTTTTAAGCCGCAAATTTACGGAAAATCTTTGTAACAAAGACTTATTTTCCGCAATATCCTCTTAAATGCGAAAACGTAGTCCGAAATATCCTAAAAACGGTGGGATTTCTATTTTTTTTACCTACCTTTGAACTCCGGTATTATAAAAGTAATCAAAAACAGCTAACATGGAAAATAGAAGTTTAGTTACTATCGCCGAACATTCCAAAGAGAAAATCATGTATCTTCTGGAAATGGCAAGAGAGTTTGAAAAGAAACCTAACCGCCGCCTGCTGGCAGAAAAAGTAGTTGCCACTCTGTTCTTTGAACCATCTACCCGTACCCGTCTGAGCTTTGAAACGGCAGCCAACCGTCTGGGAGCAAGAGTCATCGGATTTACCGATCCGAAGGTGACCAGTTCTTCTAAAGGAGAAACGCTGAAGGATACCATCATGATGGTGAGCAACTATGCAGACATCATCGTAATGAGACATTATCTGGAAGGTGCTGCACGTTACGCCAGTGAAGTGGCTCCGGTGCCCATCGTAAATGCCGGAGATGGTGCAAACCAGCATCCTTCACAAACAATGCTGGATTTATACTCCATCTATAAGACTCAAGGTACACTGGAAAACCTGAACATTTATCTGGTAGGTGACTTGAAATACGGAAGAACGGTTCACTCGCTGCTGATGGCTATGCGACACTTCAATCCTACTTTCCATTTCATTGCTCCGGACGAACTGAAAATGCCGGACGAATACAAGCTGTATTGCCAGGAACATCACATCAAATACGTGGAACATACTGACTTCACCGAAGAAACCATTGCAGATGCCGATATTCTGTATATGACTCGTGTTCAGCGGGAACGTTTCACTGACCTGATGGAATATGAAAGAGTGAAAGATGTGTATATCCTGAACAACAAGATGCTGGAACATACACGCCCGAACCTGAAAATCCTCCACCCGCTTCCTCGTGTGAACGAGATTACTTATGACGTGGACGACAATCCGAAAGCTTACTATTTCCAACAGGCCAAGAACGGTCTTTATGCCCGCCAGGCCATCCTTTGCGATGTGTTAGGAATTACACTCGACGAGGTAAAAGCTGATACTGAAAAATAATCCGGAAACTATTCAATTCAAGTAACTATGAGTGAAAAGAAAGAATTACAGGTGGCTGCGCTGAAAAACGGAACAGTCATTGACCATATACCTTCCAATAAGTTATTTACAGTCGTATCCTTGCTGGGACTGCAGGATGAAGATGCCAACATCACAATAGGCAACAACTTTGAAAGTAAGAAATTAGGCAAGAAGGGAATCATCAAAATTGCCGACCGCTTCTTTACGGAAGAAGAAATCAGCCGCTTGTCGGTAGTTGCTTCCAAAATCAAGCTGAATATCATCCGCGACTATGAAGTCGTAGAAAAGAAAGAAGTAGAAATGCCTGACGAACTGAAAGGTATCGTAAAATGCAACAACCCGAAATGTATCACCAACAACGAGCCGATGCAAACATGGTTCCACGTCATCGACAAGGAAAAAGGCTTGTTGAAGTGCCATTACTGCGAAAAAGAGCAGCAGAAGGATAACATCAAACTTCTGTAAACCATGAAACAAGACTGGAAACCAGGTACAATGATTTATCCTCTTCCAGCAGCCTTGGTTACATGTGGCAGCTGCGAAGAAGAATATAACATTATCACCGTAGCGTGGGTAGGTACAATCTGTACCAACCCACCTATGTGTTATATTTCAGTCAGGCCGGAACGGCACTCCTATCCTATTCTGAAAAAGAATATGGAGTTTGTCATTAATCTGACCACCAAAGACATGGCTTTTGCCACAGACTGGTGCGGAGTTCGTTCAGGCAAAGACTACAACAAGTTCCAGGAGATGAAGTTAACTCCAGGAAAGGCAGCCATGGTGCAGGCTCCTCTCATTGAAGAGTCGCCCCTCTGCATTGAATGCCGAGTAAAGGAAATCGTCGCTTTAGGTTCACATCACATGTTTATTGCGGACGTAGTCAACGTGAAAGCAGACGATAAATACCTGAACTCGGAAACCGGCAAATTTGAACTGGCTCAATCTAACCTGCTGGTTTATGCCCATGGGGGATATTACGAATTAGGAGAGAAAATCGGCAAGTTCGGATGGTCGGTAGAGAAAAAGAAATAACTGATTTATGATAAAAGAAGCCCTATTCACCCTCATTGGAAGCGGTGTGCTAGCAGTATGTGAGCTGCAAGCACAGGCCGTAACTACGCCCATGGTTACGCTGAAACAACCGCGTTTCAACCTGGGAGTGAAAGCCGGCTTCAACTCCTCCATGTTCTTTACGGATGAGATTTCTATCAACGGGAAGGAACTGGAACTCGCACAGAACAACTATAAGGTGGGATATTTCGCTGCGATGTTCTGCCGCTTCAACATGAAGAAACACCACTTCATACAACCGGAATTTTCCTGCAATATCACTCAAGGAAGTGTTTCTATTCCCAGCACATTAGCCAACTCGGAAATTCTAAAAGAGAATGCCTTAATAAAAAGGAGAATGACTACACTTGACCTGCCCATTCTTTACGGCTATAAGTTCATTGACGTACATCCGTATGGAATGGCCTTTTTCGTAGGTCCCAAGGTGACATGGGTATGGGAAAAACATTGTTCAACCGAATTTACAGGCTTCCACCAACAGGAAATAAAGGAAAAACAATATCCGTTCCAGTACAGCGGAGTCGTGGGACTGGCCGTCAACGTGTCCAACATCTTCTTTGATTTCCGCTACGAGGTGGGGCTTCATAATACCATCCGTTCTATCACTTATAATACCGAACTGACCGAGGCTCCGCATAATGAAGGAGAAATTAAGCTGGAACAACGGAAAAACATTCTGAGTTTTTCGGTCGGAGTTATTTTCTAACAGGATTTTTCACTTTAAAACAACTATATCATGAAACGAGACGATTCTATTTTTAGCATCATTGAGAAAGAACATCAGAGACAATTGAAAGGTATTGAACTGATTGCCTCAGAAAACTTTGTAAGTGAACAAGTCATGCAGGCTATGGGTTCTTGCCTGACCAACAAATATGCAGAAGGGTATCCTGGGAAAAGATATTACGGAGGATGCGAAGTGGTAGACCAGAGCGAACAGCTGGCTATCGACCGTATCAAACAGATTTTCGGAGCTGAATGGGCAAACGTACAGCCTCACTCAGGTGCACAGGCCAATGCTGCTGTATTCCTGGCGGTATTGAATCCGGGAGACAAGTTCATGGGCTTGAACCTGGCACACGGTGGACATCTGTCTCATGGCTCTGCAGTAAATACTTCAGGTATTCTGTACACTCCATGCGAATATAACCTGAACAAAGAGACGGGTCGCGTAGATTATGACCAAATGGAAGAAATCGCCTTGAGAGAGCACCCGAAATTGATTGTAGGTGGAGGTTCTGCTTATTCACGTGAGTGGGATTACAAACGCATGCGTGAGATTGCCGACAAGGTAGGTGCTATCCTGATGATTGATATGGCACATCCAGCCGGACTGATTGCTGCCGGTTTGCTTGACAATCCGGTAAAATACGCACATATCGTGACTTCAACTACTCACAAAACGCTTCGTGGTCCGCGTGGTGGTATCATCCTGATGGGTAAAGACTTCCCTAACCCATGGGGAAAGAAAACTCCGAAAGGCGAAATCAAGATGATGTCACAATTGCTGGATTCGGCTGTATTCCCCGGCATTCAGGGTGGCCCGCTGGAACACGTCATTGCAGCTAAAGCCGTAGCATTCTACGAATGTATGCAACCGGAATACAAAGAATACCAGATTCAGGTACAGAAGAACGCCCGTGTATTGGCTCAGGCTTTGATGGATCGTGGTTTCACCATCGTATCGGGAGGAACAGATAATCACTCTATGCTGGTAGACCTACGCAGCAAATATCCGGATTTGACAGGAAAGGTAGCTGAAAAAGCGTTGGTAGCAGCCGACATCACTGTCAACAAGAACATGGTACCGTTTGACACTCGCTCTGCATTCCAGACATCAGGTATCCGTCTGGGAACTCCGGCCATTACGACCCGTGGTGCCAAAGAAGACTTGATGTACGAAATTGCAGAAATGATTGAAACCGTACTGTCAAATGTAGATAACGAAGAGGTTATCGCTTCCGTACGCCACCGCGTAAATGAAACGATGAAAAACTATCCTATATTTGCATATTAACTAAACGACTAAAAACGAAACAAAATGAAGAAAATGAATTCTATGGCTATCTTACTGAGTGCATGCTTGGTATTTAGCGGATGTGGTATGACAAATACAGCCAAAGGTGGAATGATTGGTGCAGGAAGTGGAGCTGCCCTGGGAGCATTGATCGGAGGTATCGCCGGTCACGGAAAAGGAGCTGCCATTGGAGCGGCTGTAGGTGCTGCCGTAGGTACAGGTGCCGGTGTACTGATTGGTAAGAAGATGGACAAGGCTGCCGCACAGGCAGAACAGATTGAAGGCGCACAGGTAGAGCAGGTAACTGACAACAACGGATTACAGGCCGTAAAAGTGACTTTCGACTCTGGTATCTTGTTTAATACCAGCAGTGCTACATTAAGTACTTCTGCCAAATCTGCATTGAGCAAATTTGCCAACAACGTGCTTAACCAAAACAAGGACATGGACGTTGCCATCTACGGATATACTGATAATACCGGTTGGAAAAACAGTACCGCAGAGCAGAGCCGCCAGAAGAATCTGGACCTTTCACAAGAACGTGCCCAGAGTGTATCAAGCTATCTGTTAGTCTGTGGCGCTTCTTCCAGCCAGATTAAGTCTGTTACAGGTATGGGTGAAGAAAATCCCGTAGCCGACAACTCAACTGCTGCAGGCCGTCAGGAAAACCGCCGTGTAGAAGTGTATATGTATGCCAGCCAGCAGATGATTCAGCAGGCTGAAGCTGGAACTTTGCAATAAATCGAATTTTCATAGTAACAAACATCCTTATGCCGGGTCTTTCAGACTCGGCATAATTTTCATCCCCACATCAAACACTAATGAACAGAAACCGAATTCTAAGATACATACGCAATCTGATTATCTTTTTCTTTGCATCTACCATTCTTTCCGTCGTTGCCTTAAGATTTATTCCGGTCTACATCACTCCCCTGATGGTGATACGAAGTGTAGAACAACTGGTAAAAGGTGAGAAAGTGGCCATGAAGCACAAATGGGTACCTAAAGAAAAAATATCACGTCACCTTCCGATGGCGGTCATTGCCTCTGAAGACAACCGTTTTGCCAGCCACAACGGGTTCGACTTCAAGGAAATCAGCAAGGCTATTGAAGAAAACAAAAAGCGTAAGAAAGCCAGAGGAGCAAGTACCATCAGCCAGCAGACAGCTAAGAATGTATTCCTATGGCCCTCCTCCTCCTGGGTAAGAAAAGGATTCGAAGTCTATTTCACGGTACTGATTGAACTGATATGGGATAAAGAAAGAATCATGGAAGTTTACCTGAACTCCATCGAAATGGGAGATGGTATATATGGAGCAGAAGCCGTGGCGAAAGCTCACTTTCACACCACGGCCTCTCAACTCACTCGCAAACAATGTGCACTTATTGCAGCCAGTCTGCCGAATCCAAGAAAATACAATTCCGGAAAACCCAGCCCTTACATGTACAAGCGTCAGCGGAAAATCATGTATCTAATGAAATGTGTTCCTACATTCCCGGAAAAAGCCGAAAAGTAAGGAGACTTCTCGGGGCTAAGGCTCCGGATCTCCTTTCAAAATCGGAAGTGTAATCTTATATTTCACTGCTAAAATACGGGCTACAAACACGGTTACTCCACCAATAATCTGTGCAAGTACGGATTCCATGTCCAGCATCAGACAAATCCAGTAAACCAGTCCGCCAATCACACAAGCCATGGCGTAAATCTCTTTACGGAATATCAGCGGAATCTCGTTGATAAATATATCACGCAGCACTCCTCCAGCCGCACCGGTAATACTACCCATAATAATGGCAATCCAGAACGGATAACCCAGCGCATACGCCTTACTGAATCCTACAACCGTAAACAAGGCCAGACCAATGGTATCAAAAATAAAGAAAGTATTATTCAGGCGAATGACATACTTTCCGAACAAGATGACAAAGAACATAGCGAAAGCCGTACAAATGAGATACATCGGGTCGGTCATCCAGGCTGGAGTCACATCCAGCAAAACATCACGAATGGTTCCACCACCAATAGCCGTAGCCAGTCCCACCACATAAGCGCCAAACCAGTCAAACCGCTTTGCCGAAGCAAGGCGTATACCACTTATGGCAAATGCAAAAGTCCCCACAAAATCCAGTATCGTTACAAACGAAGGCATCTGAAAAAAAACATCCATAGCAAATATTTTACCAAGTATAACTCAAACCAAAACTAAGCAATTCCTGCAACTGAAAATAACTTCTACCTTCTTCACGAGTCACCCCGTCGTCAAATCGGCCGTGAACGAACAGCTTCGTAGAAAGATACTGATTAATGGTAAAGGTAAAGGTATTTTCCCATTCACCCAGCACTTTCTCGTAATTGGTCGTATAAGACAAGCGGGACTCCCACATCAGGATGGAGAACATTTTCCATTTCAATGTAGATTCCAGACGAGAACCCCATACACTTTCCCGTTTATGACCGGCTTCGATGTTAAACTTTGTAGGGTCTACCCTGTCGCTGGCTACGCTGTACAAAGTGTAGTTTATCGGATTTACCAGCACAGACAAATTGCACACGCCATCCTTGATAAACTTGTAGTCCATACCGAGACCGACGTTCAATTCGGCCGGTGAGAAGAAAGCAGAAACCAGGTTATCAGAGTTGGTCTCATAGTTTGAGAAGAACTGCGTCTTGAACTCAGCCGACAAAGTATAGTACCATGTACTGAAGGCCTTGTAACCCAATTTAGAACTCAAGCGAAGCAGGTCATTGTTAGCCTTATAGCTGTGTACGGTATCCGAAGGTGCCGTGATAAAGCCCAATTTCCACTCAATCTTGTTTTCAAACTGGATACGCTGTCTGTCATCATAATTCGCCTGCCAGGTGAAGCCGGAAAGCAATGATTTGGTACTTTCACCACCCTTATACCAGTTCTTCGAAATGTAGTTCTGTGAGAATTGCAAATAACCATTTCCACCAAAGGTCCAGAAATTCGGCTTGATAACCAGCAGGTCTTTTTCTGTCACCCGGTTCGGAAGCTCATCATTCTGCATCATGTCCAGCAGATTCTCTTTCCGCGGCTGGTTTACAAGCACCTCACCGTATATCGGTTTCAAGCCTTTCAAATTCTCCTCATTTTGCTTCACCAAACTGGGGTAAGACAGATAAAAAGAAAGCAACTGCCGATTTACCGCCTTATCCACCTGCACAGAATGACGCAAATCGGCCACCTGAGGCAATTGCGCATCCAGCACATTTTCTTTTATAAAAGGTATCTGCGGTTTCCAGTCAGAGATACTGAAGGCCTGCTCTATCGGTGCCTCATAATAAGTAGCCGGCATCGACAATTTATAGTAATCCGGATTCGGACGGATACCCGTTATCAGCAGATAAATATCATCCCAACGCTCCAGCTGCGCGTTGTATTCCCGACGGAAATTCTGCATCAACCGCCAGAAATTCCGCACCTCCAGTGGGGGAAGTTCCACCTTTTTCTTTACAGCCGGAACTACTTTCTTCTGTGCTGCATTCTGCAAGCTGTCTACAGGAGCTGTTACATTCAAAGAATCTACCGCATTTTTTAGTGTATCCGATTTTATCGCATCCGAAGACACTTCCATTTCCTGTGCGGCCAACCCACCGCACACCATAAGCAATACCAAGAAAAGACTCGTCTTTTTCATTTTTGTCATTCTTAAAATCTTGTGCAAAAGTACGATTTATTTCTAAAAGAAGTTAGCTTTCACACCTACTAATTGTACTTAAAAACAATTTTCTACCCACCTTTGTTTAAAATTTCATTTGTACATCCATCGGAAAACGTAAGGATATTTAAAGTTAAACGTGGTTTTGCTCTACTTACTTTTGCGGGTTCAGCTTTTTTTTATAATTTTGCAAACTTGAAGAAGTAGTTCTTCCATGTCGGTAGAAATATTGCTCACCGGCATTTTGACTGTCACTTTCTTAAGAGAAAAGAAAGCAGGCAGCATTAAACTGTTGAATTTAATTTTTAAATATTCATATTGTGGCAGAAACAAAGTATATTTTCGTAACAGGTGGTGTAGCCTCTTCATTAGGAAAAGGTATCATCTCATCATCTATCGGTAAGTTGCTGCAGGCCAGAGGCTACAGCGTAACCATCCAGAAGTTCGACCCGTATATCAACATCGACCCGGGAACTCTGAATCCCTATGAACACGGAGAGTGCTACGTAACCGTAGACGGACATGAAGCCGACCTCGACTTGGGACACTACGAACGCTTCTTAGGCATCCAAACTACCAAAGCCAACAACATCACTACCGGACGCATCTACAAGAGTGTAATCGACAAGGAACGCCGTGGCGACTATCTTGGCAAGACCATCCAGATTATCCCTCACATCACTGACGAAATTAAACGCAATGTCAAATTGCTGGGCAACAAATATAAATTCGATTTCGTCATTACAGAAATCGGAGGAACTGTAGGCGACATCGAATCACTTCCTTACCTGGAAAGTATCCGTCAGCTGAAATGGGAATTAGGCAAGAACGCTTTGTGCGTACACTTGACTTATGTACCTTACTTGGCTGCTGCCGGTGAATTGAAGACTAAACCGACCCAGCACTCTGTAAAAGAACTGCAGTCTGTAGGTATTCAGCCGGATATCCTGGTACTTCGTACAGAACACGAACTCAGCATGGGCCTGAGAAAGAAAGTTGCTTTGTTCTGTAACGTAGACGACAACGCCGTTATCCAGTCAATGGACATGCCGACCATCTACGAAGTACCTTTGCGTATGCAGGAACAGAAACTGGATGTAACTATCCTTGAAAAGATGGGACTTCCGGTAGGCGAAACTCCTACCCTCGGCCCGTGGAGAGACTTCCTGAACCGTCGTCACAATGCCACTGAAAAGGTAAGAATCGGTCTGGTAGGAAAATACGATTTGCAGGATGCATACAAATCTATCTTGGAAGCGCTTTCACAAGCTGCGACTTACAATGACCGCAAGGCCGACATTCACTTTATCAATAGTGAGAACCTGACCGACGACAACATTGAAGAGCACCTGAAAGACATGGACGGTGTCATCATCTGCCCGGGATTCGGACAGCGTGGTATCGAAGGTAAGTTCGTAGCTATCAAGTACTGCCGTACACACAACGTACCGACATTCGGTATCTGTCTGGGTATGCAGTGCATTGCCATCGAATTCGCACGAAACGTACTGGGATATGCCGATGCTAACAGCCGTGAAATGGACGAAAAGACTCCGCACAATGTAATCGACATCATGGAGGAACAGAAATCCATCACGAACATGGGTGGTACCATGCGTCTGGGAGCTTACGAATGCGTTATCGACCCGAACTCCAAGACTTATGAAGCTTACCAGAGTGAACACATCCAGGAACGTCACCGTCACCGTTACGAATTCAACAACAGCTACAAGGAAGAATTCGAAAAGGCGGGCATGAAGTGCGTAGGTATCAATCCGGAATCCGACCTGGTGGAAATCGTGGAAATCCCGACCCTGAAATGGTTTATCGGTACACAGTTCCATCCGGAATACAGCAGTACGGTATTGAAACCACATCCGTTGTTCCTGTCCTTCATCAAGGCAGCTATCAGCAAATAAACCAAACATAACATTGTAAAGAAATAGAAATGGACAAAAACACGTTAGTGGGCTTTATCCTGATTGGAGCGGTTATCGTGGGATTCGGTATCTACAACCGCCCCAGCCAGGAAGAAAGAGCACGCGCACAGCACTATCAGGACTCTATCCAACAGGTTATCAAGCAACAACAGGAAGCTCAGGAAAAGCAGGCTGCTGCAGCCATTGAAGCTGCACGCCCTGACAGTACTTCCCTCTTCTTCCAGGCCGCACAGGGTACGGAACAATTTACCGTACTGGAGAACGAGCTGGTTCAGCTGACTTTCTCCAACAAAGGCGGACGAGTAAGCAAGGCCCTGCTGAAAGAGTATAAAGACCAGAAGAAGCAGCCTCTCGTTCTGTTCGACGGCGAAGATGCTTCCATGAATTTCGGTTTTGAAGGAAAGAACGAGAACATTCTCAGCCAGCAGATGTATTTCGAGGCTACCAATGTGACCGATTCTACCGTGACCATGCGACTGAACGCAGCCAACGGCGGACACCTGGACTTCAACTACCGACTACTGCCCAATTCGTACATGGTAGACCTTACCGTTCAAGCCAGCGGCATGCAGAATTTCTTCTCTCCTTCTACCAAGAGCATGAACATCGAATGGAAACAGCGTGCCCGCCAGATGGAGAAAGGTTACAACTTCGAACAGCGTTACACGTCATTGACCTACAAGCCGGTGGACGACAGTTTTGATTACTTGAGCGAAACAAAGGATGAAAAAGAAACCATTCCTGAATCACTCGACTGGGTAGCTTTCAAGAATCAGTATTTCTCCTGCGTGTTCATGGCAGAGCAGAACTTTGACAACGCCACACTCGAATCGAAAATGGAACAGCAAGGAAGCGGTTACATGAAGAACTATGCAGCCGACATGAAGACAGCTTTCGACCCGACAGGTGCCAAAGCTTCACACATGCAGTTCTACTTTGGTCCGAACCACTTCAAGACACTGCTGGCCAGCAACGACTTGAGCTTTAAAGATAAAGATCAGGAACTGGAAGACCTGGTTTACCTGGGATGGCCGATTATCCGCCTGATTAACCGCTGGTTTACCATCAACTTGTTCGACTGGCTGTCAGGCTGGGGACTGAGCATGGGTATGGTTATCCTGCTTATGACCATCATCGTCAAGGTACTGGTACTCCCCACCACTTGGAAGTCTTTCATCTCATCTGCCAAGATGCGTGCCCTGAAACCGTATGTAGATAAGATTAACGCCAAATATCCGAAGCAGGAAGATGCCCTGAAAAAACAGCAGGAAACTATGGCACTCTATCGCCAGTACAATGTCAGTCCGATGGGCGGCTGTCTGCCGATGTTGTTGCAGACTCCGGTGTTCATGGCCCTCTTCTTCTTCGTGCCGAACGCTATCGAGTTGCGCCAGCAGGGATTCTTATGGGCTGATGACCTTTCAGCTTACGACGACCTGATCAGCTGGAGCTACCACATTCCGTTGTTAGGCAACCACCTGAGCTTGTTCTGTCTGCTGTTCAGCATCACTACGGTGCTCAACCAGATTATCATGATGAAACAGCAGGATATGGGCAACAATCCACAGCTGGCTGCCATGAAATGGATGATGTACATCATGCCTGTGATGTTCTTCTTCATCTTCAACGACTATGCATCCGGATTGAGCTACTACTATTTCATCTCCGGTCTGATTGGTATCATTACCATGTGGATTATGCGCCGCATGACCGATGAAAAGAAACTGCTCGCCCAGCTGGAAGCCAACAAGAAAGAACCTTCACAGCAAAAGGCAAGCGGACTGATGGCTAAACTGGAAGCCCTGCAGAAAGAGCAGGAACGTCTACAGAAAGAGCGTCAGGAACGCATGGGAGGTAAGAAAAAATAAAAAGATTATCTTCATACCGCGGAGCGCCCCTCAATGGCATACAGACAAGCCATCGAGGGGCGCTCTTTTTTCTGCTACATTCCTCTTTTTCCATTTATTGTCTTACCTTTGCAGAAACAAAGGTAAAACCATGAACTACTTTTCAAAACTCTATACCCGATGGCAGCATTTCCTGCACAATGAAACATTGAAGCAGAAAGTATATTCCATCGTTTTCGAATCAGACACACCGAAAGGAAGGCTGTTCGACATCATATTAATCAGCAGCATCATTGTCAGCGTACTGATGGTCATACTGGAAAGCATGCACTTGTTTTCTCCTACGGCTTACTGGGTATTACGATTATTAGAGTATCTTCTTACTCTCTTCTTTACCATAGAATACCTGGCCCGTATTTACTGTCTGAAAAATCCCCGGAAATACATATTCAGTTTTTTCGGGCTGGTGGACCTGCTGGCCACCCTTCCGGTTTACCTGAGCTTCTTCCTGAAGGGTGCACACTACCTGCTGGTCATCCGGGCCTTCCGGCTCATCCGGATATTCCGCATCTTCAAACTGTTCTCCTTCATCAGCGAAGGTAATCTGTTGCTGCGCTCTCTGCGTATCAGTGCACCGAAAATATCCGTATTCTTCTTTTTCGTCCTCATCCTGGTCACTTCCATGGGAACAGTCATGTACATGATTGAAGGCGACGTACCCGGTACTGAATTTAACAACATTCCCAATAGTATCTATTGGGCCATTGTCACTATGACCACCGTAGGCTATGGCGACATTACCCCCGTTACCCCGGTAGGACGATTTCTGTCGGCCATCATCATGCTCACCGGTTACACCATCATTGCCGTACCTACGGGAATCGTATCAGCAGCCATGGTAAGCCAGCAGAAAAAGCAGGCAGAACGCCAGTGTCCGCACTGCCATCAGACAGGCCATGATGCAGAAGCCGTCTATTGCAAATACTGCGGAAAGGAGCTCGAGAGTGACTCAAAAAGAAAAATCCACAACGAAGAATTTTAATCATCAAACCATCAAATAAACACATGAAAAAAACAGATTTTATGACTATGACAGCAGCCATGATGCTCGCCACATCGGCCTGTGTAGGTCCTGAAAAAACCGCACAGACAGATGGCCCCATCATCGGCAAGCAGGAGGTTACGGTAAAAGACGGCCGTATGACCCCTGAAACGCTCTGGGCCATGGGACGCATCGGAAGTTCCTGTGTATCGCCCGATGGCAAACGCATTGCCTACACGGTATCTTACTACAGCGTGAAAGAGAACAAGAGCCATCTGGTAATCTACGTAATGAATGCCGACGGCTCAGGCAACCAGTTGCTCACCACTACAGCTGCCAGCGAGGGAGAACCTGCATGGATCAAGAACGGCAGCAAGCTTGCTTTCCTGGCACCCGATGCCGACGGTAACAGCCAGATTTGGGAAATGAATCCCGACGGCAGCGAACGCGTACAGCTTTCTTCATTTGCCGGAGGAATCGACGGATTCAAGTTCTCACCCGACGAGAGCAAGGTGCTCTTCATCTCACAGGTGAAATACGGCGAACGCACCGTCGACAAGTATCCCGACCTGGACAAGGCCAGCGGAATGGTGATAGACGACCTGATGTACAAGCACTGGGATGAATGGGTACAGACCGTACCGCATCCGTTCGTGGCTCCGTTTGCCGGGAACAAGGTGGGCGAAGCAACCGACATCCTGGCTGGCGAGCCCTACGAATCGCCGATGAAACCTTTTGGTGGCATCGAACAGCTTACGTGGAGTCCTGACTCCAAATGCATTGCGTATACCTGCCGCAAGAAAACCGGACTGGAATATGCTATTTCTACCGATTCGGACATTTACCTGTACAATCTGGAAACCAAGCAGACCCGCAATCTCTGCAAGGAAGACGCCACCGACAAGAACATGGGTTACGACACGAACCCGCAGTTTTCTCCCAACGGTGGATTCATTGCCTGGCAAAGCATGGAACGCGACGGATACGAAAGCGACCGCAACCGCCTTTGCGTAATGGATTTGAAAAACGGCAAGAAAGCTTACGTTACAGAAGCCTTCCAGTCGGGTGTAGACAGCTACTGCTGGGCTCCGGACAACCAGACACTCTATTTCACCGGTGTATGGCATGCCACCAGCATGATTCACCGTACAAACCTGAAGGGTGAAGTGGAACAGCTCACAGAAGGCATGTACGACTATGCTTCTGTAGAAATGCTGGGCGACGGACAGCTTCTCACCAAGCGCCACTCTATCAGCGAAGCTGACGAGCTGTTCACTGTCAACCTGAACAAAGACAACGAGGTAACCCGCATCACGCAGGAAAACGACCACATCTTCAAGCAGCTGAAGTTAGGTAAAGTAGAAGCCCGCTGGACAAAGACCGTCGACGGTAAAGACATGCTCTCGTGGGTAATCTACCCGGTAGACTTCGACCCGAACAAGAAATACCCCACCCTGCTGTTCTGCGAAGGTGGTCCGCAAAGCCCCGTGAGCCAGTTCTGGAGCTACCGCTGGAACTTCCAGATTATGGCTGCCAACGATTACATCATCATCGCCCCCAACCGCCGCGGTCTGCCGGGATTCGGCATGGAATGGCTGGAAGAAATCAGCACCAACTACGGCGGACACTGCATGGACGATTACCTGACTGCCATCGACGACATCGCCAAGGAACCGTACGTAGACAAAGACCGCCTGGGCTGCGTAGGTGCCAGCTTCGGAGGATACTCAGTGTACTGGCTGGCCGGACACCACAACAAGCGTTTCAAGGCCTTCATCGCACACGACGGCTTCTTCAACATGGAACAGCAGTATCTCGAAACCGAAGAACTCTGGTTTACCAACTGGGATTTGGGTGGCCCGTACTGGAACAAGAACAACCCAGCTGTAAAGCGCAGCTATGCCAACTCTCCTCACCTGTTTGTCGACAAATGGGATACTCCTATCCTCTGCATCCACGGCGAGAAAGACTACCGCATCTTGGCCTCACAAGGTATGGCCGCATTCAACGCTGCCAAACTGAGAGGCATTCCTGCCGAACTGCTGATTTTCCCAGACGAAAACCACTGGGTATTGAAACCGCAGAACGGTATTTTGTGGCAACGTACTTTCTTCAACTGGCTTGACCGCTGGCTGAAACCACAGAAATAAGTCACGCACATCCGGACGCCCTAAAAAAAGATTTTTTCTATTTCCTTGAATTTCAAACGATTTTAAAAATCTTCGAAAAATTCTTACAAAAAAAGAGCGTCCGGATTTGCATATTAAAATAAAAAGCCATACCTTTGCATCGCTTTTGAGAAAGACACTTCGGGGTGTAGCGCAGTCCGGTTAGCGCACCTGCTTTGGGAGCAGGGGGTCGTGGGTTCGAATCCCGCTACCCCGACAAGAAGAAAGGCAACTTATCCAATACGATGAGTTGCCTTTCTTCTTTTATTGTATTTTCCCTCAAAAAGAGCCCCCTCAAACGGCTTTCAAAAACGCCTAAGCGTTTGCTTTCAAACGCAAGTGCATTTAAAGTAAAACGCCCTTGCGTTTTACCTAAAACGTACAAGCCGCAAAACGATTTGTGAGACTTTCTCAAAACGATTTGTGTGATTTTCACGTCTATTAATATAAAACGAAATGTGATTTTTACGCAAAACAAATAAGGCTAAAAGATTTCCCCATCCTCTAGCCTTTTTATTGATTTATTAAATGCTACTTAAATACTAAATAAATTCTTTTTTATAAAGCATTACATCAGTATAAGTAGAATTGTAATTCATTCTAGCATTGAATTCTTCCTTTTTCGCATTATTAAACGGATTACCAATATTGGGATGATTACCCATCCAGCAGCACAACTCTAATATAGATGATTTGTTGCTTGTAAAATAAATGAATGACTTATCCACTAGTATGGATAATACATCTAAGTAATCTGAAAGCCTCCAATTCATGCGATAAGTTCCGACTTCAGTAGAAAGATAAGGAGGATCAACTAAAAATACGACATTGGGCAAATTCTTGTATTTCTTGACCAATTCTTTATAATCACAAGAAACTATTTCAAGCCCATTCAAATAATCAGTACATAACGGATAATCTTGCTTCCTTATGTTATTATAAAAGCTTTCCCTTTGCAAATCCTTTAGATTCATACAATATTTCATAGAAAATAGTAATGAAGAAGATATGGTAATATAATCAACAAAACCAGTCGTTTCTTCTTGACGAAGTCGTTCTAATATCAACCCTCGTATCGGTTCTGGAATCAATTTTTGTCGTGGACAATCAATCGTAAGCTTACGCAAATCAGAAAGTAATGCATTCGTCCGATTGATATTATTTAATCGCATTCTGTAATTATCATAGTCGTTATATATTACTGTTGCATTCGGTTTTTCTCTTTTAGTAATATGTGACAGAAGCCCAGAACCTCCAAATAAGTCAACGAAAACAGAGTTATCTGGATATTCTTTCAATACTTCTTTAAATTTCTGTGCAAACATTCTTTTTTGTCCTACAAATGGTAATGGTGCTGATAAATATTCCGTATTCATTTTCTTTGTGTTTGATTATGATACAAAATTCTTGAATGATCACGTCAAACACAAAAAATAAGCTATAATCAAACTGAACAAGGCGCACAGTTTTTTTTCATTCTATTGATTATCTTATATATTTCTCTTTCTGATATTCTATATTTTGAGGATAAAACAGATACAATGTATACTACTTTATACCCCGTGTTGTACATATTTTCATAGTCAATGTATAAATCTACATATTTATAATCACTAACCTTTAGACCTAATTCAAAAAGCCGTTTTAATAAGTCTTTGTTAAAGTATAATATCTCAAATGCAGTCATAATAGATTATTTAATTATCTTTGTAACGCCAATCACATATTTAATGCATAAAATGCGCAGCCTCACAGTGGAGGATATTTCCCCCGGCTGTGTGAGGTTGCGCATTTGCGTAGAGTATGTGATTGGCGTCTATACTTTAACTAAACAAGCCGGGGGCTTTCTTTTCCCGGATTTATATCACAAAAATATAGTAATCTATGCGATTGACAAAGCTTAATAAGTAGAATATGGGTAGAGTCTAAGAAATCTACCAGAACTCTACCGAGCGGCGAAATTGGGCTGAAAATCGAGTCGTTTTTTTCTACTCTTTACGGCCTTCAAATCGCGTAAAATTGTTGATGAAAGAACCTCCGAGTAGATTTCCGTCGTCTTCACAGAAGTATGCCCTAAAAGCTTTTGCACGGTCGTTATTGGAACCCCTTGATGAATGAGTAATGTAGCACATGTATGACGGAAGCAATGCACAATTTAAGCAAAAGCAACGAAAAGTGAATATGAGAGAAATGAACTGTAAGTGGTTGAGAATGAGCAATATTTCATAATTCTGCCAATTGTCTGCAAAGCAAAGCCGAGCAGGATATTGAGTTATTTCAGTTACCAAACCGTTAGCGGTCAGTTACCGAAACCAACACTGCTAACGAGGTCAAAAACAAATAGTTTGTCACCAGTGTTTGTTGCACTGTTCTGCACAACTTTCAATGACGGAGAATGCTTACTGATTGATTATTTTTGCAAACTAAAAAAGTAAGCAGATGAAAGTTGAAAAATTCAAGGTGTTGCTCTACCTTAAAAAGAGCGGATTGGACAAGAACGGTAAGGCTCCCATCATGGGACGCATCACCCTCAACCGAACAATGGCGCAGTTCGGTTGCAAGTTGTCATGTACGCCAAAGTTATGGAATCCACGTGAGAGCAGACTTGACGGCAAGAGCAAGGAGGCTGTGGAAGTGAACGCCAAGATTGACAAGCTGTTGCTGGCAATAAACTCAGCCTACGAGTCACTTGTGGAGCGCAAGACGGATTTTGACGCAAAGGCGATAAAGGATCTGTTTCAATGCAGTGCAGACACTCAGATGACCTTGTTGAAGCAGCTTGACGCCATCATTGCGGACATTGAGTCAAGAATCGGCATCGACTACAAGAAAGGCACGCTGCCAAACTACCAGTACACTCGCCTGACATTGGTATTGTTCGTCAAGAAGCGTTATGGAACTGACGATGTGGCATTCGGTGAGCTTGACGAGCAGTTTATCCGTGAGTACATGGACTTTTGCTTGGACGAGAGAGGTCTTGCACTTGATACAGTCCGCCACTATCTCGCCATCTTGAAGAAGACCTGCCGAATAGCTTTCAAGGCAGGACACTCCGAGCGTTATCATTTCATGCACTTCAAGCTACCTCAAAAGAAAGAGAATCCACCAAAGGCATTGACACGTGAGGACTTCCTGAAAGTTCGTGACCTCGAAATACCAGAGCGAAGAAAATCGTTGGCTTTGACCCGTGACCTTTTTCTTTTCGCTTGCTATACAGGCACGGCTTATGCCGATACGGTTTCCATCACGGAAGAAAACCTCTTTCGTGATGAGGAGGGCAGCCTTTGGCTGAAATACCATAGAAAGAAGAACAAGATGCTTGCACGTGTGAAGTTACTGCCAGAGGCGCTTGCCATGTTGGAGAAATACAAAGACCCGACAAGACCTACTCTTTTACCGCCACAGGAATTTCGAGTGCTGAGAGGTAACATGAAAAGTCTCCGAGTACTATCTGGCATAAGTATGGATTTGGTCTATCATGTTGGACGGCACAGTTTCGCATCGCTCGTTACGCTCGAAGAAGGTGTTCCGATAGAGACTATCAGCAGAATGCTTGGTCACAGCAACATTCAGACCACGCAAATCTATGCACGTGTCACCCCGAAAAAGCTATTTGAGGATATGGACAAGTTCATCGAAGCCAACAAAGACTTCAAGTTTGTCCTGTAATATTTTCACAAAATAAGAAAGGAACATAACAATGAGAAGTACATACAAGCAGTTTTATTATATCAACCGTGGCAGAGTAAAGGCAGACGGAACCACATCTATATTTTGCCGTATCACAATTGACGGCAAAGTGTCAGCCATAGCAACAGGTCTTTACTGTGCTCCCGAAGAATGGGACACGAAAAAAGGTGAAGCCAAGAATGCAAGAGTGAACGGACAACTGCAAGCGTTCAGACTAAGAATTGACGAAGCCTACGAGCAGGCAACAAAGGAAAAGGGCATCGTTACCGCCGAGATTCTGAAGAATGTTATTGTTGATGCAAATACTATCCCGATGACATTGCTTGCCACTGGCGAGGAGGAGCGTGAACGCCTTAGGCTGCGCTCCATCCGTATTAACTCAACATCTTCTTATCGCCAATCTAAGACATCGCAGCTAAACTTGCGAGAGTTCATCGGGTTACGAGGAATGAATGACATTGCATTTGAAGATTTGACTGAGGAATTTGGTAAATCTTATAAGTTGTTCTTGATTGGCAAAGGGTATAGTGCATCCAATACGAACCATAATCTTTGTTGGCTGCAACGCTTGGTTTATATCGCTGTTGACAGAGGTCTGCTGAAATTCAATCCATTGGAAGATGTCGGATATGAAAAGAAAGGCTCACCAAAGCGTAGACATATATCCAGAAATGACTTGCTGCTCATTATGGAGACTCCTATGGAGGATAAGGCTTTGGAGTTGGCACGCAGAATGTTTGTTTTCTCCAGCCTTACAGGTTTGGCTTATGTCGATTTACGTAACCTGTATCCACACCATATCGGGATGACGGCAGACGGTAGAAAATACATTCGTGAGAAAAGAGCAAAGACCAACAACGAAGCGTTCATTCCCTTGCATCCGATAGCTGAACAAATAATGTCGCTATACAATACAGCGGATGATAGCAAACCTGTTTTCCCTCTTTCTTCACGTGATTCCATGTGGTTTGAATTTCATTCACTCGGTGTGGCTTTGGGTATAAATGAGAACCTTACCGCACACGTTGCAAGACATACATTCGGAGTAAACATGGTTACTTCGGGCATATCAATGGAAAGCATCGCCAAGATGATGGGGCATTCCAACCTGCGAAGCACCCAGGTCTATGCCGTCATCACCGACGACAAGATATCCAAGGACATGGACAAGCTGATGCTGCGCAGAGAAACAAAAGAAACTGACCAGAATAAAAATAAGGAGGACGGGAAATGAACAGAGGAGTTATAACTATCAGCGAGAGCGGAACGGTATCCATGCCGACCGATACTGTATGGATGACCATGCAGGAGATTGCCGACATGTATAATGTATTCGGCTGCTATGTGCGCAAGGCTGTCAAGGCTGTATTCAAGGACGGCATTCTGAAAGAGCAGGGTGTACGCCGTCATGTCAGGAAGAACGACCGCATCAGCTATGATGTGTATAGCCTTGAACTCGTCATTGCGGTAGCCTTCCGTATTGACAGCATTGAGAGCAGAGCCTTTCGGGAGTTCATCATGCAGTCCGTCATCGGCAGACAGACAAGCCGCACTAAACTGGTCTGTATCTTTAATGAGAATGCAATGGCATAGACCTGCCATAAAGCAACGTTCCTTGGAGGCTTTGCGCCTCCAGCCACTTGGGCGAACCACCGCAGTGTGTTTTAGCATGGTATTAGATTTATACAGGTAACACAAATGATACCCGGCAAACACGAACAACTCGGTATAGCCAATAAAACGAGGCGACAACCTATAACAGCCACACTCGGTAAGTTATACGTTGTCGCCTTGTTCATTTCACACACTCATCAAGGACATTCTCCTACACACCTTTCATTCTGTACGCTTCACGATAGTTAGCCATCAGAATCTTCTGAATGTCGGACTCGCGGTAGAGTATCTTTCCGCCAAGCTGGATATACGGGATGACACCGTTGTTTCGGTAGTCCTGCAGGGTTCTTCGGCTCAGTTGCAGTCTGGCGCAAAGCTCCTTGTCCGTCATGAAGCGCTCACCGTCAAGCATGGGGCGGTAGTTCATCACGGCACGTTCAAAATTGTCAACCATTCGGTTGAGGTGGTTCACGATGTGGTTCATCCACTCGCTGTTTCTTGTCATTACTTCATTGCTCATAGTTGTCTCGTTTTATTGTTGATACTTACGTTACCCGGTTTACTTGCTGCATTGGATAAAGTGGCTGTTGTATATTGACAGCCTAACCTGTGCGCTTGCGAAAGCGCATGTCCTTTTTCCTGTCCTCCACTACTGCTACGATAGCCATCACGTCCTCCGGCTTGTAGTAGGTCTTGTGGCTGATTTGCGTATAAGCCAAAGTTCCGTTGTCCCGAAGCGTCTGCACTGTCCGTGGGCAGATGTTGAGCGTCTGACACACGTCCTGCGTGTCGAGCCACTTGTTCATGGTCTTGTCCTCACTGCGCTCACGGATTCTGTCCATGCGCTTCACGAAGTTCTCCAAATGGGCATCAAGATAGTTGAATGCCTCTTCCTCGAATACGATGAATCCCATACTTTTCTTTTTTCTAAGTTAATACTATGTTATATGTCGCAAAGCTCCACGCATATGCTGTGCTCCACGTTTGTGAGTGCAAAGATAAGGCACGGCAATCTAAAAACAAGCGTTTTCAATTTCTGTGGCAGTATGTTGCCGGGGTTTGCCGACTTCAACGCCAAAAACAACAAGAAAAACTTGCACGACTGCAACGAATACATGAACAATGATGAGTTGAGAAATACGTTGAAGTTCTCACAACTATCTCGGTATGCAAATAAGTAAGCCACAACTAAATTGCCACGTTACACCCAATCAGTTGCATGGCTGCACTCAGTACACTTACTTTGCACCCGACAATCGGTCAATGGTGCAAACCGTGACCACTATACCAACAATTTAAACAATGTAAGTTATGGCAAAAACAAAAGATGTAGGATCGTCTTGACCGTGTCGTCCGCATCCTCGGAGGGAGACGCATGAGTGTATCGGGCATCATCGAGAACATCGTGCGCCACCACCTAAGCCTTTATGAAGAGGACTTCGAGGCTTGGCGCAAATTGTGAGAATTAAGGTCTGCGACCTTGGACGTGGATAGCTGAAAGGCTGTAGTTCCAACTAACGTGTTCTGAGAGGGAGCGAGGTTATGTTTTGGGAACCCCAAAACGCCTCGCTCCACCATGAGGGCGGAGATTTTTTGCTCCCGACGGTCGCAGAAAATGAGTGTACCAACTGTAAACAGTGTATCGAATGACAAACGTACAGGAACAAGACAAGAGAAAGGGCGGAAGACCGCCCACGGGCAGGGTTCGCAAGCTGTCGAAGTCTGTCACGGTGAAGTTCTCAAAGCCAAGCTATGAGGCATTGAAACTGAGGGCAAGAAAAGCCAATCGCAAGTTGGCGGAGTATATCCGTGAGTCCGCCTTGAACGGCGAGGTGGTCAGCGGACACAATGCAGAGACGGTAGCCATCGCTAAGAGTCTCATAGGCATGGCGAACAACCTCAACCAACTTACCAAGCTGTCGCATCAGAGAGGCTTCCACGAAACCCATGCGTATGTAGTGGACTTGTTGAGAAGATTGAAAGCAATCCTTGGCGAGTATCGCCAAGCAAGTTATAAACCGAAGCCAAGCAGTATGGGCAGAAAGGAGGATACCATATGATAGGCAAGCTAAAGAAGGGCAGCTCATTTGGTGGTTGCATCCGCTATGTTACAGGCAAGGACGAGGCGAAAATCCTTGCATCCGATGGAGTGTTACTCGGCACGAATGCCGAGATAACGCAAAGTTTCGAGCTACAGAGGCAGCTAAATCCAAGGATAAAGAAGCCTGTGGGACACATTGCATTGAGCTTCAAACCAGAGGACAAGCCACGTTTGACGGATGAGTTCATGGCTAAGATAGCCATTGAATACATGCAGATGATGGGCATCACCGATACCCAATTCATCATCGTAAGGCATCACAACACAGACAATCCACATTGTCATATCGTGTATAACCGCATCAACAATGAGAGCAAACTCATATCAGATAGGAATGATTACAGGCGTAATGAGCAAGTGACCAAAGCTCTAAAATCCAAGTATGGATTGACTTATGGAACAGACAAGAGCAAGACTAATACTCGCAAGTTACACAATGCTGAGCGTGCCAAATACGAGATTCACAATGCAGTTAAAGGTGCCTTGAATAACTCAGATAGTTGGCAGAAGTTCAAGAGCGAGCTTGCAAAACGAGGTGTTCACTTAGAGTTTGTCTATAAGGATAAGGAGCGAACCAAGGTTCAAGGCATCCGTTTCTGCAAGGATGGATATAGCTTCAAGGGTACGCAGATTAGCCGAGACTATAGCTTTAGCAAACTGAATGCAAGATTTGAGGGAACGGAGAACCATGTATCAGCAAGAGCCATTTCTACTCAACAATATGAGCAAGGTAGTTTCAAGGACGAACTGTTGTCATTCATGTCGGAGAGCAGCCAGAACCCATGGAATGGTATTTCTTCCATTGGACTTTTTGCTCCAGCCAATGCTCAGACCTTTGAGCCATTCCCAGAGGATGAATCAGTCAAGAAGAAAAAGAAGAAACGCAGAAGAGGCTTTAGCCTTTGATGCAAGTTACAAACCATTCAAACAACATAAGAAAAAAGATGAAAGAAGAAATGTTAGAAGCCATCTACGGCACAGTTGAGAGATTGGAGCAAAAAGTCGATGAACTTTCTGCCTCACCAAAGAATACAGAGGCGGAAAGCACTCCGGCCTCTGTAAGTGTTGATACTAGCAAACTTGAAAAAGCTATTCTTGCTATGGCTGTAAAAGAAGGGGAAGCTATTGACAAATTGGCAAGATTAAGAGAGGCAATTTGCATCTTTACCGACCTTACCAAGAAAGAAGCAAGCAACGGCGAACAGCGAAGCAAAGTCTTGTTTGACACAGTTAAGCAGTTGAAGCAAGAGCAAGATGCTACTTCACAAGTAGTACACGAAAAGCTACATGCTATGGTCAACACGCCTCAGAAGAAGATTGTTATCCACCGCTTTGAACCTACCTCCAAGTATGTTCTTCTTTTCATCGGTAGCTTGGTTCTATCTCTCGTTATTTCCATTTGGGGCAACCTCACCCAATGGCGAGAGCACCAAAATTGGGAGGAAGCAGACTTGAAGTATCGAGCATTGCGAATGGTACTGCCATCTGATGACCCGAATATTCGCTACATAGAAAAACACTTTTCAGTACAACGTGATGATGATACTATTAATAATGTTAGAAATCGTGTCGCTGTTTATGAGGATTCTATCCGCCGACATTATGAAATGATTGAAATGGCTGCTTACAAGGATAGCCTTGCAAAACAATTAAACAAAGAAGCTAACGACATAAAAGAAAGGCTTAAAAAGTAAAAGAGCCTATGCCTATTTTCTTCATTCTTACAATGTAATAGATTCTTAATGTTGATGCAATGATACTGTAACTAAAAAGCCGTACTTTTGCAGCCGAAGTATCCTGAATCATTCAGACTCATTCGATACTACGATGAAGAAGATGATCGTGAGTTTACTTTTCTGACGAATGCAAAGCATCTTTCTGCGTTGGAT
>ENA-UERX01000192-UERX01000192.1-human-gut-metagenome-genome-assembly--contig:-NODE-192-length-44591-cov-4.785056_pt1 | contig 44591 bp, 39 predicted proteins | sample MGYA00242992_ERZ507993 | MGnify/ENA primary metagenome ERZ507993 (study PRJEB26167, sample SAMN06115487) | human gut metagenome | host: Homo sapiens | place: China:Chongqing | collected 2015-04-10... | reverse complement strand
GTACCCTGCTTTTTCCATGCCAGCTCCTGCTCACTGAGTTCACGAATCGCTTTCGCCGGGCTGCCGACAATCAGGTAATTAGCAGGCATTTCTGCTTTGGCTTTCACAAATGCGGATGCGCCAACAATGCTGTTCTCGCCAATCACCGCACCGTCCATCACTACCGCGTTCATTCCCACTAATGCATTGCGGCGGATAATGCAGCCGTGAAGGATAGCGCTATGACCAATATGTCCATCTTCTCCTACAACAGTATCCTGCTCGGGAAAACCGTGCATAACGCAATTATCCTGAATGTTCGCGCCATCTTTCACCACGATACGACCAAAATCGCCACGCAGGCTGGCATTAGGCCCAACGTAAACGCCCTTGCCGAGAATAACATCGCCGATCAATACCGCTGTCGGATGGACAAAACTCTCTTCTGGCACAACCGGAGTCAGACCGTCTATCTGATAAATTGGCATAACGCCTCCTGTTCAATATTCAAGCCGCCAAAACGTTGAAAATACAGGCTTCCCGGCGCAGGCAGTTCACCGACCGAGGTTTCACCTTTTTCACTAACGAACGCTAAAGCAGCAGGCGCTACGCGCTGATAAATGTTGATACACAGCTGACGCGCCGTATGCCCTGCCCAGTGTGCCGGAAGCAACTCCTCCGGCAACAATGGGTCTTTAAGGACGACACGGCGATAAAAATGGATCAGTAAAAGCTGAATATGAAATGCACGCTCCGGGGTTAACTCGTCTGCCGTCTCTTTTAACAGCGGCACCAGCGGGCGGAATGACTGAATAAAGGTTTCGTACATGGCATTTTGTTCAGTTAAATGCCAGCACTCTTCTACTCTGGCACGCAGTGCTGCGCGAGAAAGCGCCAGTGGTATTTGCGCTTCAAAACAAATCACGTTATCCGCCACACCCGCTTCATGCAAAAGTGTCTGTACATCCGCCAGTTTTTGCGACGGCGATGCCATCAGGCTGGGTGCCAGTGCGCCAAAACCTTGCCAGATCAACTGCTTTTTGACATCAGCCAGCGTCGCTTTATCTAAACCTTCCGAGAGCAACAGGAGCCATTTACCATCCCATGCAGGTTGCTCTGCGCGATAAATTTTACTTTCTGCCCGTCGCGTCAGGCGCAAGCCTTTATCACTGAGGCTATAGAAACTGCGTCGCCCGATGCGGGAAACATCCAGCCAGCCTTCTTTATTAAGACGAAACAAAGCGGTGCGCACGAAACGCTCACCAAATCCCAGCCCTTCCAGCAAAGCAGCCAGACTACCCAGCCAGATTTCACCACCACGATGGGAAAGCGAATCACCATACAGAGAGGAGATCAAAGATGTGCCACTGACCGGAACAGCGTTTACAGCATGTTGGATAAAAGTATCAAGTTTACTCATTCGCTTCAGTCTGTTGTTATTGTTGTGATTTATGAATCATAGCACAGGTCGTATCGACTTCTGGCCCTGGCGCTTTACCCCACCAGGGCCAGACGACACGTCAGGCACCAACAATATTGCGCAGATCAAACACCCGACACGCCTTGCCTTCTGAACGCGGGATACTGCCACAGTTAACGATCATCACATCGGTAGAGATCCCCACCATCGACTTAATCCGATGGCGCAGCTGGTGGCATACCTGGCAACGCTGCTCATGCGTCAATGTCAGGCTACTTTCTTTCAACTCCACTTTCACAGAAAGTGAATCAAGATGCCCCCGGCGGTTCACCTCCAGTTGGTAATGCGGCGATAAATGTTCGAATTTGACAATCTCTTCTTCCAGTTGTGACGGAAAGACATTTACACCGCGAATAATCAACATGTCATCGCTGCGTCCGCTGATGCGATCCATGCGGCGCATAGTCCGCGCCGTTCCTGGTAACAGTCGGGTTAAATCACGCGTGCGGTAACGAATGACCGGCAATGCTTCTTTGGTCAGCGTGGTGAATAACAGTTCGCCATGTTCACCATCGGCAAGCGGTGTGCCGTCATGAGGATTAACAATTTCAGGATAGAAATGATCTTCCCAAATGGTTGGGCCGTCGGTAGTTTCCAGACACTCCATCGCCACCCCCGGCCCCATCACTTCTGACAGGCCATAAATATCCAGTGCGGTGATCCCCAGGCGACGCTCAATCTCTTTACGCATGGCCTGTGTCCACGGCTCAGCACCAAATACTCCAACCCGCAGCGAGCAACCGCTGGCATCACCGCCCAACTGCCGCTCCAGCTCTTCAATCAGGTTAAGGCAATAAGATGGCGTAACCATGATCATATCTGGTTGAAAATCACGGATCAGTTGCGCTTGTTTTTCTGTCTGCCCGCCAGACATCGGGATCACCGTAGCGCCCAGACGTTCGGCACCATAGTGCGCACCCAGCCCACCAGTAAACAGCCCGTAACCATAGGCGACATGAATTTTGTCTTTGGGCGTGCCACCCGCCGCACGCAACGAACGCGCTACAATATTGGCCCAGTTATCAATATCGTTTTGCGTATAGCCGACAACTGTCGGTTTACCTGTGGTTCCCGAAGAAGCATGAATGCGCACCACTTGTTCCATCGGCACGGCAAAGGTGTCGAAAGGATAGTTGTCGCGCAGATCCTGTTTGGTGGTACAGGGAAATTTACGCAGGTCTGAAAGTTCCCTGAAATCATCAGGATGTACGCCTGCTGCGTCGAATTTGCGCCGATACATCGGGACATTTTCATACGCGTGTTTGAGCGTCCATTTCAGACGCTGTGTTTGCAACGCCTGTAACTCATCAACAGACGCGGTTTCAATCGGGTCAAGCTTTGTATTGGTTATCATTGTAGGGTACTCGCAGGTTGATATGCTCAAACACGCTCCAGAATCATGGCGATGCCCTGACCGACACCGATGCACATGGTGCACAATGCGTAACGACCGTTACGCCGATGCAGCTCATGGCTGGCAGCCAGTGCCAGGCGGGCACCACTCATTCCCAACGGATGGCCTAAGGCGATAGCGCCTCCGTTGGGGTTAACATGTGGGGCATCATCAGGCAGCCCCAATTCGCGTAGTACACCCAACGCCTGGGCCGCGAATGCTTCGTTCAGTTCAATCACGTCCATATCGTGAATACTCAGCCCCGCGCGTTCCAGCACCCGGCGAGTTGCAGGCACCGGACCAAGCCCCATCAGGCGCGGTTCCACCCCGGCGGTTGCCATGGCTACGATACGCGCCCGCGGCGTCAGTCCTTGCGCTGCTGCCATCTGTTCACTGGCAATAATCAACGCAGCGGCTCCGTCATTCACCCCGGAGGCATTGCCTGCGGTAATCACCCCATTGGCACGAAACGGTGCTTTTAACCCACGTAACTGTTCCAGCGTCGATTCCGGGCGCAGATGCTCATCATGTTGTATTTCTGTTACAACGCCTTTCTTGTTTTTCAACACAACCGGAACAATCTCCTCAGCCAGAATGCCTGAGGATTGCGCTTTTGCCGTACGTTGCTGACTGCGTAGCGCAAAACTATCTTGATCTTCTCGCGAGATTTTTAACAGTTCAGCTACATTCTCTGCCGTTTCCGGCATGCTGTCAGTTCCAAATTGCTGAGCCATGAGCGGGTTCACAAATCGCCAGCCAATAGTGGTATCAAACATCTCAGCCTGACGAGAAAATGCACTGGCTGCCTTGCCCATAACAAACGGTGCCCGTGACATTGACTCCACGCCACCGGCGATCAGCAAATCGCCATCGCCCGCTTTAATCGCCCGTGCGGCAAACCCCAGTGCGTCCAGCCCGGAACCACACAAGCGGTTAATGGTTGTGCCGGAAACACTCTGCGGCAGCCCCGCCAGTAAAGTCGCCATCCGGGCTACGTTACGGTTATCTTCTCCCGCCTGATTAGCACAGCCGAGGATCACATCATCGATACATTCCGCATCGAGACGCGGGTTTCGCACCAGCAGTTCCCGCAAAGGGATAGCAGCCAGATCATCAGCCCGAACACCTGATAATGCCCCGCCGTAGCGACCAATTGGCGTACGAATTCCGTCACAGATAAAGGCTTCACGCATCAGGCTTCTCCTGTAATGGTGCCGCCGATGCGGTGAGATTTACCGCGAAACAGCGCAACCGTTTTTTGTTGTTGGTTAACAATTTCGATGTCGTAAACACCGGTTTGCTTGCCCTGATGACGTACCTGCGCAGTAGCAGTTAAGGTGTCTCCGGCAAAGCCTGGACGTAAAAAATCAATCGTGCAGGCAGAAGCGACGGCTGCCAGCCCCTGGCTATTGCAGGCGTAGGCAAAGGCAGTATCAGCCAGTGAAAATAGCTGCCCGCCGTGGCAACTTTGATGACCGTTAAGCATTTGTGCAGTGACGGTCATGGTCACTACAGCAAAGCCTTCATCCATTGAGATAATGTCGATGCCAAGCGCTTTGGCGCAGGCATCGTTCTCATACATTGCATGGGCATTTTGCCAGGCCTTATGACTCATAACCGCTCTCCAGAAGCGCCCGTTGGCGCAGCAATGAACATGGGCGATAGCGTTCTTCGCCATAGTGATGTTGTAGATTTTCCAGGAGCCTTAATATTCGCTGCCAGCCAAGTTGCGCTCCCCAGGCAAGCGGGCCATATGGATAATTCACCCCAAGACGCATGGCGGTATCGATATCCTGTTCAGAGGCCACGCCTTTTTGCAGCGCATCAAGGGCTTCATTGATGATCATTGCTACCGTTCGCCAAATCAGCATTCCTGGGTAATCTGCAATTTGCAGCACTGTTTTGCCCTGCTGTTGCAGGTAATAAATGGCCTTGCGGGTCGCTGAGTCCGGGTTCACCGCTGCCGCAGCAATGGTCACCACCTTGCCCGCCATTTTGTCGACCACTACCACCGGGCGTGCCAGTCGTATTGCCAGCGCCTGTGCCGTCTCGCCTTGTGTCTCAATCAATAAAACATCGTCAATTTCCGTGACACCGTCACTTTTCTTTTCTACTTTCATTGGGCTAAAACTGTCGCTTACCGCTTCCAGGCCAACAACTGCCTCACGTTCCGCGCGCCAGTCGTACACGCCCAGCCCACTTTTCTTGCCCAACCGTCCACCAATCACCAGTTCCTGTTGCACCAGCGAAGGTAAAAAACGACGCTCCTGCCAGAAAGCGTTAAACACCGAACAGGTGACAGCAAAATTGACGTCCTGACCAATCAGATCGGTTAATTCCAGCGGCCCCATCGGGAAACCAGCGCCATCGCGAAGTGCAGCGTCAATCACTTCTGGTGCAGCAACCTGCTCTTCCAGTGCCCGCCAGGCCTCGGAATAATAAGGACGCGCAACACGGTTAACGATAAATCCAGGGGTCGAATGACAGCGCACAGGCTGCTTACCCCAACTCAACGTTAGTTCACACAACTGCTCAACAACTTCCGCTGCCGTTGCCAGCCCACTGACCACCTCCACCAACTTCATCACCGGTGCCGGGTTAAAAAAATGCAGCCCCGCAACACGTTCAGGATTTTTTACCTCCGCAGCAATCGCGGTTATAGAGATTGACGAAGTGTTAGTGGTCAATAGCGTTTGTGGCGGGCAAACTTCCGCCAGCTGTGCAAAGAGCGCTTTTTTGACTTCCAGACGTTCAGACGCCGCTTCAATGACCAGGTCCGCTGCTGCCAGCGCGTGAATATCGGTCACCGGGATCAGGCGTTTCAATGTGCGTTCACAGGTTTCAGCGGTCAGTTTTCCCCGCGTCACGCGTGAATTTAGCCGCGCGTGTATCCCGTCGATTGCGCGGGTCAGCGCTTCAGCAGAAATGTCATACAGTAAAACCTGATGTCCATGACTGGCGGCAACTTCAGCAATGCCTGCCCCCATGGTGCCGCTCCCAATCACTGCCACAGTTTGCACATTTATCATCATGCTATTTCCCCGTGAACTGCGGTGAGCGTTTAGCCAGGAACGCACTGACACCTTCACGATAATCTGCGCTCCGTCCGGCAAGTCGCTGATAGTCACGTTCCAGATCCAGTTGCGTATCGAGCGTATTGGTTTCAGCGCTATTTATCGCTTGCTTGATAAGTCCAAGACCAAATGTCGGTTGTGTCGCCAGATGCCGCGCCAGCTGTTGCGCGGTATCTGCCAGCGTTTCATCATCAACAACCTGCCAGATCATCCCCCATTCGTGCGCCTGTTCAGCACTCAGTTGATTCCCCAGCAGTGCCAGCCCCATGGCGCGCGCTCGTCCGGCAACGCGTGGCAGTAACCAGGTTCCACCGCAATCGGGTATTAAGCCTAACTTACTAAACGCCATGACGAATTTTGCTGAACGGGCAGCAATAACGATGTCGCACCCCAGTGCCAGTGTTGCGCCTGCCCCTGCCGCCACGCCATTGACTGCACAGATCACCGGTTTTGGCAGTTTTGCCAGGCGACGTACCAGTGGGTTATAGAAACGTTCAACTGACATCCCTAAATCCGGTGCGGGGCCTGTGGGATCAACGTTACGATCGTTAAGATCCTGACCAGCACAAAATCCGCGCCCGGCACCTGTAAGTAACAGGCAACGGATAGTGTCGTCGCGCTCGACCTGTTTCAGGCACTCTGCCAGTTGTGCGTGCATCTCATCATTAAAACTGTTCAGGCGTTCCGGGCGGTTGAGCGTTAGTGTCATCACGCCCTTTTCTACATGACTGAGGATGAATTCCATCATTAGCGTCCTTTAAAGTCGGGCGTGCGTTTTTGTAAGAAAGCGGAGATGCCTTCATGACGATCTTCTGTTGCCGCCAGCAAGGTGAATAACTGTCGCTCCTGGGCAAGTCCGGCTTGCAAAGCCACTTCCTGCGACTGGCGCAGCGCTTGCTTTGCCGCTTGTAAGGCCAGCGGCGAGTGACGTGCCATTTTCGATGCCAGCTGTAAGGCGTATTCGAGGGTTAAATCGCTGGGGAAGACGTCGCTAACCAGCCCGGCCTGCTGTGCTTGCTGGGCGGTGATACTTTCTCCGCTCAGCACCATTTTGCTGGCTAACGATTTACCGACACTACGGATTAAACGTTGCGTTCCGCCTGCGCCAGGCATGATGCCGAGAGTGATTTCCGGCAACCCAAAACGCGCGTTCTCTCCGGCAACCACCACATCGCACAACAATGCCAGTTCGCAACCCGCCCCAAGCGCGTAACCATTGACGGCTGCGATAAGTGGTTTATTAAAGGCCTGCAATCGCGCCCATAGCTGCGGACGTGTATCGTTTAAGGTGGCCGCGAGATCTTTTTCTGCCATTTCGTTGAGATCGGCCCCGGCGGCAAAAAAGCGTGCATTACCGGTAATCACACAGACCGAAATGCTGGTATCGATAGCCGCAGCTTCCAGTTCATTTACCAGTTGCATCAGCAGGGCATTATTTAGCGCATTACGTGCGGCGGGACGGTTAAGGGTCAGCAACAATACTCGTTGCTGACGGCTGACGATCAGTTCGCTCATGCCATCCCCTTCGCGTCAAAGTCAACCACCACATCGCTGGTCAGCGGCAGTGCCTGGCAACTCAACACATAGCCTGCGGCCAGTTCATCCGGTTCCAGACTGTAATTGGTTTCCATCGCCACTTTGCCACGCAGCACTTTGCATTTGCAGGTCGCACAGACGCCGCCTTTGCAGGCATAGGGCAGATCCGCCCCCTGGCGCAATGCCGCATCGAGAATGCTTTCATCGTCGGCATTAAGCACGATTTCCCGATCCCGCCCATCCTGACGTACAGTCACTTTTTGTCCGTCACTTTGCACGTTAACGCTACGTTTGACGCGCGTGCCAGGCGTATTAAACCGCTCCAGATGAATGGTTTTATCTGGCATTCCCAGTGCTTTTAAGGCGGTTTCCGCGTCATCCATCATCGCCGCCGGACCACAAATAAATGCCTCATCATAAAGACGAAAATTAATGAGCGAGGCCCCAAGTGACTGTAATTTTTCACCGTCAATACGCCCGTGAAGCAGATCGCTGTCGAGGGTTTCCTGACTGAAAATGCACAACAACTGTAAACGCTGAGGATATTTGTCTTTCAGGTCTGCCAGTGCCTGGCGAAACATCATGCTCTGGCTGGTACGGTTACCGTAGATCAGGGTGAACTGACTTTCAGGCTCGGTTTGTAAAGTGGTGGCGATAATCGCCAGCATTGGCGTAATACCTGATCCTGCTGCAATAGCCAGATAGCGCCCCTGGCGTTCGGCCTGCGGCTGATAGCCGAAATGCCCCTGCGGCACCATGACCTCCAGCGTCATACCCTGGCGGATGTGTTCGCGGGCATAGCGGGAGAAACGTCCGCCTTCAATGGCTTTCACCGCCACACTAATTTCGCCAGGCAGATAGCTGCGGCAAATGGAGTAACAACGGCGTAATTCTTCACCATCAAAGCTGGCTTTTAAGGTCAAATGTTGACCGGGGCGAAAGCGATACGCCTCCTGCAAAGGCTGGGGCACCGCAAAGGTAATGGTCACCGCATCACGGGTTTCCGACTCGACTTTTGCCACTGTTAAGGAATGAAACGTTGTCATGGCATCCTCAAATACATTTGAAATAATCGAAAGGTTCGCGGCAACTATCGCAGCGGTACAATGCTTTGCAGGCCGTGGAACCAAATTCACTGATAAGTGTGGTATGGACGCTGGCGCAGCGCGGGCAACGTACTTCTGGCGGCAAATGGGCATGGCAACAGTGTCCGGCGGGCGGGCTAATGCCATACTCTCGCAGACGCTCACTGGCATCGGGGGTCATCCAGTCGGTGGTCCATGCCGGGTCGAGTTGCAGCACAACCTGAACGGGGGTAAACCCGTTGGTTGTCATTGCCTCACGTATCGCGCCAATCAAATGTTCCGTTGCCGGACAACCGGAATATGTCGGCGTAAAGCCGATCACCCATCCTTCTCCCATCTGTGTCACATTACGCACCATGCCTAAATCAGTAATGGTCAGCACCGGGATCTCCGGGTCCGGGATCTGGCTGAGTAGCGCCCATATCTCATGAACCTGTGGCGGTGCAATGGTGGCCAGACGTTGCATACCCATCTCCTCTGTTACCATTGCTGACCGGGCAAGACACGCTGGAGATACTGCATTTCTGCCAGCATGGGTCCAAGGTGTTCGGTATGCAGTCCTTTTTTACCGCCAGTGCGATACGCCTGCTCTTGCGGTACGTTCAATGTGGCTTCGTTGATCCCGGCAAAAACTTCGGCTTCCCACGCTGCGCGTAAAGTGCGTGGATCAACCGCAATACCCTCTTCACTCAGTGCAATATCAATCTCGTCGGCATCGAACAGTTCGGCGGTAAAACGCCACAACTTGTTGATGGCCTGCTGCATCTTTTGCCCTGATACGTCAGTACCATTGCCCAGTCGCTCCAGCCAGCCACGACTAAAACGCAGGTGATAGCGCGCTTCTTTAATTGCTTTGGCAGAAATCGCCGCCAGTTGCGGATCACGGCTTTCCATCAGACGGGTAAAGAGCGCCACATGCCATGCATCGATGAAATACTGGCGTGCAATGGTGTCGGCAAAATTGCCGTTTGGTTGTTCAACCAACAATAAGTTGCTGAACTGGCGCTCGTCTCGGGTGAAGGCCAGGGTATCTTCATCGCCTTCTCCCGCTAATTCAGCGGCATACGATAAGAAGTTGCGTGCCTGACCTAATAAATCGAGGCCAATGTTTGCCAGTGCGAGATCGATTTCCAGTTCCGGTGCGTGACCGCACCATTCACCCAACCGCTGGGAGAGCACCAGGCAGTTATCGCCCAGGCGCAAGGTGTAAGCCGTTAACTGATTCATTTCCGACCTCACATGTGCTCAATGCCATCAGGGATGGTGTAAAACGTTGGATGGCGATAGACCTTGCTTTCAGCCGGATCAAAAAATTCACCGCGTTCTTCCGGTTGCGAGGCAACAATTTCACTCGCCTTCACCACCCAAATTGAACATCCTTCGCTACGACGGGTGTAAGCATCACGGGCATTTTCCAGTGCCATCCGCTCATCGGCAGCATGTAAACTGCCAACATGGCGGTGTGATAAGCCCTGTTTGCCACGCACGAAAACTTCGTATAACGGCCAGTAAACATTACTCATTTTGAATCTCCTTATGCGACCTTACGGGCATGTTGTTTTTGTGCATGGGCCAGCGCTGCTTCCCGTACCCAGGTACCTTCTTCCCAGGCTTTACGTTTGGCGTCGAGCCTCTCCTGATTACAAATTCCGCGACCGTTAATTACTTCGTTAAACTCCTGCCAGTCGATCTCACCAAAGCGGTAGTGACCGCTTTCAGTGTCAAAATGCAGATCCGGGTCAGGAACGGTCATACCGAGCATTTCAACCTGTGGAACGGTGTTATCCACGAAACGCTGGCGGAGTTCGTCGTTGGTGAAACGTTTGATTTTCCAGGTGAGACTTCTGGCGCTGTTTGGCGAGTTATCATCGTTTGGCCCGAACATCATTAAGGCTGGCCACCAGAAACGGTTAATGGCGTCTTGCAACATCTGCTTTTGAGCTTCGCTGCCCTGCGCCAGTGCCATGCAGGCTTCAAACCCCTGACGCTGGTGAAAACTCTCTTCTTTGCAGATTTTCACCATTGCTCTGGCATACGGGCCATAAGAAGTGCGGCATAACGCCACCTGATTGACGATCGCTGCGCCATCCACCAGCCAGCCGATAACACCGATATCAGCCCAACTCAATGTCGGATAATTAAAGATGGAGGAATATTTCATCCGTCCGTCGAGCATTTTTTGGTAGATGTCTTCTCTGGCGCAGCCCAGTGTTTCGGCGGCGCTATAGAGATACAGACCATGACCGGCTTCATCCTGCACTTTGGCCAACAGAATGGCTTTACGCCGCAAGGTTGGTGCGCGAGTGATCCAGTTACCTTCAGGCAACATACCAACAATCTCGGAGTGCGCATGCTGCCCAATCTGGCGGATCAATGTCTTTCGGTAAGCATCGGGCATCCAGTCCTGTGGCTCGATAGCCGTTTCCTGGGCTATCCGTTGCTCAAAGCGTTCTTCTTGGGTCACGTCATCACCTTTACGATTCCAGTTTTCGTGAATTAATTAAAAACACGAATCACATTGTTTTATGAAAGTTACACAATAGTTAAGTAAAATCACAAATTTTGTATGTTTGAACTGTGACGGATTTCGCACCCTATTTTTATAAATCATTATTTATCAGTGCATTAATGTTTTCCGCAGTTGCTATACAGATCGCATAGTTAACATTTCGTTAAAAGATCCCTTGCTTTTTATGATTCGCGATTTAACTATTAGCAACAGAAATGTGAAACATCTGGAGAGTAGCGATGCAGCAGTTAGCCAGTTTCTTATCCGGTACCTGGCAGTCTGGCCGGGGCCGTAGCCGTTTGATTCATCACGCTATTAGCGGCGAGGCGTTATGGGAAGTGACCAGTGAAGGTCTTGATATGGCGGCTGCCCGCCAGTTTGCCATTGAAAAAGGTGCCCCCGCCCTTCGCGCTATGACCTTTATCGAACGTGCGGGGATGCTTAAAGCGGTCGCTAAACATCTGCTGAGTGAAAAAGAGCGTTTCTATGCTCTTTCTGCGCAAACAGGCGCAACGCGGGCAGACAGTTGGGTTGATATTGAAGGTGGCATTGGGACGTTATTTACTTACGCCAGCCTCGGTAGCCGGGAGCTGCCTGACGATACGCTGTGGCCGGAAGATGAATTGATCCCCTTATCGAAAGAAGGTGGATTTGCCGCGCGCCATTTACTGACCTCAAAGTCAGGCGTGGCAGTGCATATTAACGCCTTTAACTTCCCCTGCTGGGGAATGCTGGAAAAGCTGGCACCAACGTGGCTGGGCGGAATGCCAGCCATCATCAAACCAGCTACCGCGACGGCCCAACTGACTCAGGCGATGGTGAAATCAATTGTCGATAGTGGTCTTGTTCCCGAAGGCGCAATTAGTCTGATCTGCGGTAGTGCTGGCGACTTGTTGGATCATCTGGACAGCCAGGATGTGGTGACTTTCACGGGGTCAGCGGCGACCGGACAGATGCTGCGAGTTCAGCCAAATATCGTCGCCAAATCTATCCCCTTCACTATGGAAGCTGATTCCCTGAACTGCTGCGTACTGGGCGAAGATGTCACCCCGGATCAACCGGAGTTTGCGCTGTTTATTCGTGAAGTTGTGCGTGAGATGACCACAAAAGCCGGGCAAAAATGTACGGCAATCCGGCGGATTATTGTGCCGCAGGCATTGGTTAATGCTGTCAGTGATGCTCTGGTTGCGCGATTACAGAAAGTCGTGGTCGGTGATCCTGCTCAGGAAGGCGTGAAAATGGGCGCACTGGTAAATGCTGAGCAGCGTGCCGATGTGCAGGAAAAAGTGAACATATTGCTGGCTGCAGGATGCGAGATTCGCCTCGGTGGTCAGGCGGATTTATCTGCTGCGGGTGCCTTCTTCCCGCCAACCTTATTGTACTGTCCGCAGCCGGATGAAACACCGGCGGTACATGCAACAGAAGCCTTTGGCCCTGTCGCAACGCTGATGCCAGCACAAAACCAGCGACATGCTCTGCAACTGGCTTGTGCAGGCGGCGGTAGCCTTGCGGGAACGCTGGTGACGGCTGATCCGCAAATTGCGCGTCAGTTTATTGCCGACGCGGCACGTACGCATGGGCGAATTCAGATCCTCAATGAAGAGTCGGCAAAAGAATCCACCGGGCATGGCTCCCCACTGCCACAACTGGTACATGGTGGGCCTGGTCGCGCAGGAGGCGGTGAAGAATTAGGTGGTTTACGGGCGGTGAAACATTACATGCAGCGAACCGCTGTTCAGGGTAGTCCGACGATGCTTGCCGCTATCAGTAAACAGTGGGTGCGCGGTGCGAAAGTCGAAGAAGATCGTATTCATCCGTTCCGCAAATATTTTGAGGAGCTACAACCAGGCGACAGCCTGTTGACTCCCCGCCGCACAATGACAGAGGCCGATATTGTTAACTTTGCTTGCCTCAGCGGCGATCATTTCTATGCACATATGGATAAGATTGCTGCTGCCGAATCTATTTTCGGTGAGCGGGTGGTGCATGGGTATTTTGTGCTTTCTGCGGCTGCGGGTCTGTTTGTCGATGCCGGTGTCGGTCCGGTCATTGCTAACTACGGGCTGGAAAGCTTGCGTTTTATCGAACCCGTAAAGCCAGGCGATACCATCCAGGTGCGTCTCACCTGTAAGCGCAAGACGCTGAAAAAACAGCGTAGCGCAGAAGAAAAACCAACAGGTGTGGTGGAATGGGCTGTAGAGGTATTCAATCAGCATCAAACCCCGGTGGCGCTGTATTCAATTCTGACGCTGGTGGCCAGGCAGCACGGTGATTTTGTCGATTAATCGGTGAATGAAGGGCAACGGCGAATAGTTGCCCTTTTATTTCACTAAGTTTTGTGACGTTGTCACATTATGCATGATGTGTACATCTATTTTCAGGGCATCCACTGTATGAAAAGCTGGCACACCTGCCAAACAACCTGGCAGGTGCAGGCAATCCCCTTTACATCAGTGCTGATAATGTGAACCTGACTAAACCGCCCACAGAGCGCGGTTGCTAACAAGAACACAACATCTGACGAGGTTAATAATGGGAAGCCCCTCTCTGTATTCTGCCCGTAAAACAACCCTGGCGTTGGCAGTCGCCTTAAGTTTCGCCTGGCAAGCGCCGGTATTTGCCCACGGTGGTGAAGCGCATATGGTGCCAATGGATAAAACGCTTAAAGAATTTGGTGCCGATGTGCAGTGGGACGACTACGCCCAGCTCTTTACCCTGATTAAAGATGGCGCGTACGTGAAAGTGAAGCCTGGTGCGCAAACAGCAATTGTTAATGGTCAGCCTCTGGCACTGCAAGTACCGGTAGTGATGAAAGACAATAAAGCCTGGGTTTCTGACACCTTTATTAACGATGTTTTCCAGTCCGGGCTGGATCAAACCTTTCAGGTAGAAAAGCGCCCTCACCCACTTAATGCGCTAACTGCGGTCGAAATTAAACAGGCCGTTGAAATTGTTAAAGCTTCCGCGGACTTCAAACCCAATACCCGTTTTACTGAGATCTCCCTGCTACCGCCAGATAAAGAAGCTGTCTGGGCGTTTGCGCTGGAAAACAAACCGGTTGACCAGCCGCGCAAAGCCGACGTCATTATGCTCGACGGCAAACATATCATCGAAGCGGTGGTGGATCTGCAAAACAACAAACTGCTCTCCTGGCAACCCATTAAAGACGCCCACGGTATGGTGTTGCTGGATGATTTCGCCAGTGTGCAGAACATTATTAACAACAGTGAAGAATTTGCCGCTGCCGTGAAGAAACGCGGTATTACTGATGCGAAAAAAGTGATTACCACGCCGCTGACCGTAGGTTATTTCGATGGTAAAGATGGCCTGAAACAAGATGCCCGGTTGCTCAAAGTCATCAGCTATCTTGATGTCGGTGATGGCAACTACTGGGCACATCCCATCGAAAACCTGGTGGCGGTCGTTGATTTAGAACAGAAAAAAATCGTTAAGATTGAAGAAGGTCCGGTAGTTCCGGTGCCAATGACCGCACGCCCATTTGATGGCCGTGACCGCGTTGCTCCGGCAGTTAAGCCTATGCAAATCATTGAGCCTGAAGGTAAAAATTACACCATTACTGGCGATATGATTCACTGGCGGAACTGGGATTTTCACCTCAGCATGAACTCTCGCGTCGGGCCGATGATCTCCACCGTGACTTATAACGACAATGGCACCAAACGCAAAGTCATGTACGAAGGTTCTCTCGGCGGCATGATTGTGCCTTACGGTGATCCTGATATTGGCTGGTACTTTAAAGCGTATCTGGACTCTGGTGACTACGGTATGGGCACGCTAACCTCACCAATTGCTCGTGGTAAAGATGCCCCGTCTAACGCAGTGCTCCTTAATGAAACCATCGCCGACTACACTGGCGTGCCGATGGAGATCCCTCGCGCTATCGCGGTATTTGAACGTTATGCCGGGCCGGAGTATAAGCATCAGGAAATGGGCCAGCCCAACGTCAGTACCGAACGCCGGGAGTTGGTGGTGCGCTGGATCAGTACAGTGGGTAACTATGACTACATTTTTGACTGGATCTTCCATGAAAACGGCACTATTGGCATCGATGCCGGTGCTACGGGCATCGAAGCGGTGAAAGGTGTTAAAGCGAAAACCATGCACGATGAGACGGCGAAAGATGACACGCGCTACGGCACGCTTATCGATCACAATATCGTGGGTACTACACACCAACATATTTATAATTTCCGCCTCGATCTGGATGTAGATGGCGAGAATAACAGCCTGGTGGCGATGGACCCAGTGGTAAAACCGAATACTGCCGGTGGCCCACGCACCAGTACCATGCAAGTTAATCAGTACAACATCGGCAATGAACAGGATGCCGCACAGAAATTTGATCCGGGCACGATTCGTCTGTTGAGTAACCCGAACAAAGAGAACCGCATGGGCAATCCGGTTTCCTATCAAATTATTCCTTATGCAGGTGGTACTCACCCGGTAGCAAAAGGTGCCCAGTTCGCGCCGGACGAGTGGATCTATCATCGTTTAAGCTTTATGGACAAGCAGCTCTGGGTAACGCGTTATCATCCTGGCGAGCGTTTCCCGGAAGGCAAATATCCGAACCGTTCTACTCATGACACCGGTCTTGGACAATACAGTAAAGATAACGAGTCGCTGGACAACACCGACGCCGTTGTCTGGATGACCACCGGCACCACACATGTGGCCCGCGCCGAAGAGTGGCCGATTATGCCGACCGAATGGGTACATACTCTGCTGAAACCATGGAACTTCTTTGACGAAACGCCAACGCTAGGGGCGCTGAAGAAAGATAAGTGATTGTTTCAGACAAAAAAACGGCACCAGGTGCCGTTTTTTACTTATGAGCGAACCAGATTAATACCGTACACACACCGACTTAGTTTCACACCAACCGTCCAGCCAGTCGGGGCCAAAATCACGGCCCGTTCCTGACTGCTTCATCCCACCAAACGGTAAGTTAGCGTCAATTAAGGTATGGCTGTTTACCCACACCGTCCCTGCCTGTAAGCGATCGCTATATTCCAGAGCCTGGGAGAGATTTTGCGTCCAGACACTGGCAGTTAAGCCATATTCCGTGTCGTTTGCCAGTTGTAACGCCTCTTCTCCATCCGCTACTCGCACCAGGTTTACCACCGGACCAAACACCTCTTCACGAGTTAAGCGCAATTTAGCATCGGGATTTACCACCAGCGTTGGCGCAACATAATACCCCTCTCCGGCTGGTCCATTCGACCCGCGAATCAGCTCTGCTTGCTGTGCCTGCGCATCGTCGAGGAATGAACACACTTTGTCGCAGTGCGCACGAGAAACCAAAGGGTTAATCTGTGCAACAGGTGACATCCCCGGTCCCACTTGCAACGATTTTACCGCCTGCTCAAATCCACTAACCAGCGTGTCAAACAACGGCGCTTCAATATAAATTCGCGAACTGGCGGCGCATACTTGCCCTTGATTCAGGAAGCTTCCGGTCATCAAGCCTTCAATAACCCATTGCGGATCAGCATCTTTTAATACAATTGCCGGGTTTTTACCGCCCAGTTCCAGCGTTACACGCGTTAAGTGATCAGCAGCAGTTCTGGCAATACCTTTTCCCGTCGCGGTTGAACCGGTAAAACTGATTTTCGCAACATGAGGATGTGACGTCAGGGCCGCGCCGCATACAGCACCTGACCCGGTGACGACATTAAAAACGCCATCAGGGATACCAGCCTCGCTGGCCAGTTCCGCCACGCGCAACATCGTCAGTGGCGTGGTTTCCGAAGGCTTAATCACGATTGAACAGCCTGCTGCCAGTGCTGGCATCACCTTCCACATACCAATCATCAACGGAAAGTTCCATGGCACAATTCCCGCCACTACGCCAACCGGCTCTTTACGCGTCCAGGCCTGATAACGCGCCCCCTGGGGTAAGGGAATCGACAAGTCCAGCGTTTTACCCGCGATTTTGGTCGTTAACCCGGCGGTATAACGCATCCAGTTCAGCGTACAGCCCACTTCAAAAGCACGGGAAATGGCAATTGACTTGCCTTGCTCCAGGGTTTCCAGTTGCGCCAGCTCCTCACTGTGCTGTTCCACCAGATCGGCAAAACGTAGCAGAATACGTTCACGCTCTGCGGGTAATCGCCCGGCCCAGCGACGCGAGACAAAGGCCCGCCAGGCAGACATGACTGCGTTATCTACATCCGCTTCGTTGGCATCAGCAGTAGACGCAATTTCTTGCCCGGTGGCCGGATCAAAGATCGCCAATCGTTTTTCACTTTGTGCGGGGCCTGGACGACCATCAATATAAAGACCGTGTTGACGATCGAGAAACTGTTGGACCTGGCTTAATACTGCTACATGCGGCTCTGTCATCACTTTTCCTTATTATTTACCCAGTGTGATTTCAGTGTACGCAGCGACAAGAAAAGTCACTTTTTTCGCTGTGACATTCGCTTTGTCAGCTGTGACAAGCTCCGCAAATCGTGACAATAACCGCTTATGTCTCTATGCCTGAGAAGACTTATTTCCTATAGTCAGGCTCATTAGCTTCGTTTATTGCAACACAAATGCAACAATAAAAATACATTTCACAGAGCGAAAACGTGCCATGAACCCCGCAATGGATAATGAGTTTCAGCAATGGCTTTCCCAAATCCATCAGGTATGCGGAAATTTTACCGGACGCCTGCTGACTGAGCGTTACACGGGTGTACTGGACACGCATTTTGCCAAAGGACTAAAGCTGAGTACCGTGACAACCAGCGGGGTGAATTTATCCCGCACCTGGCAGGAGGTAAAAGGCAGCGACGATGCCTGGTTTTACACCGTTTTTCAGCTTAGTGGTCAGGCAATAATGGAGCAGGATGAGCGTCAGGTGCAGATTGGCGCTGGCGATATTACGTTACTCGATGCCTCACGCCCCTGTTCGCTTTACTGGCAGGAGTCTTCTAAACAGATTTCATTACTTTTGCCACGCACTCTGCTGGAACAATATTTTCCCCATCAAAAACCTGTCTGCGCAGAAAGACTGGACGCTGACTTACCCATGGTGCAACTCAGTCATCGCCTGTTACAGGAGAGCATGAATAATCCGGCACTTTCTGAAACAGAAAGTGAAGCTGCGCTACAGGCGATGGTGTGTCTGCTGCGCCCGGTACTTCATCAGCGGGAATCTGTTCAACCTCGTCGTGAACGTCAGTTTCAAAAAGTGGTTACGTTGATAGACGATAATATTCGCGAAGAGATATTACGCCCGGAGTGGATAGCCGGAGAGACAGGTATGTCAGTACGTAGTTTGTACCGAATGTTTGCCGATAAAGGTTTGGTGGTCGCGCAATATATTCGTAACCGTCGTCTCGATTTTTGTGCAGATGCGATTCGCCATGCCGCAGATGATGAAAAACTGGCAGGCATCGGCTTTCATTGGGTATTTTCTGACCAGAGTCATTTTTCAACGGTATTTAAGCAACGCTTTGGGATGACGCCAGGCGAGTATCGACGTAAATTCCGCTAACTAATTGGCGTTGTGTGTACTGCAACGCCAATTAGTTAAAACAGATATTTGACTATGCATTTTTCAGGGCGAAAGGCAATTTGACAGGAGTTTTTGAATATTCACCTTGTTTCAGGAAAATAGATCAATCGCTTTCTCCTGTAGCGTTATCCCGATATTGCGGTTTTGCTATTAAAATTTTCGCACCCATTTACCGTTTATCCCTTGTACATATTCCCCCGGTTTGGCCCGAGCTACGAGCTTTTGCCCGGCGAGTTTCGCGATATCATCTACAGACACATTATTTTGCTTTGCCAGTTGTTGGTAACTCGCTTTACGTTCGGCATTAATGTCGGTTACTAATTTCTCTGTTTCAGCATCCGTTTTCAGCGCAACCAGATAACCATAAAATGTTTCCCCGACCCGCCCCTGCGTTCTGGCTTCATCCAGAGTCAATGCCATTACATTGCTGCTTACCAGCCCAACAAGAAACGCACAAAGAAGTAATGTTTTCTTCATCATCGCCTCAGAAAAGATCGCTACGAGTTTCAAGCAGCTCTTCGACATCTTTGTCTGCCTTGATGATGATCTCATGCTCAATTTTAACGTTCATATTGATAGTGATCGGTTCCTTGGGCGCAGCGACTTCAATACGCGGCGTACAGGCAGCCAGCATAAAAGATGACGTCAACGCAGCCAGTAAAATTTTCATTGTTTTTCCTCACACTCTTTTCCTTGCGGACAGTCATTTCCCGGCAGACGTGCGTTCTGCTCCAGCCATGCCTGGAGATTATCGCCAAAGCGTAAACTGCGCCACAGCGTAAAAATATTCTCTTCATGATGGTAATTAAGGTTTACCGTACCGCTTTTACCATCAACGCGACTGGTACCTGTAATGTTGGCCTGCATGGTTAATAAACCGAGATTATCTAAATTAATTTTTGTCGATGAACGGCTAATTTCCATATAGCGCAACCAGTTAATTGCTGAACCCGCAGTCATATTGTCTTTCACCACCGCATCTGCGGTGTCTTTATCCAGCCGCAAGGTCATTGGCCCGCTATTTGCCAGCCAACCATCTTTCACTATCCATTTTTCGTTGTTTAGCCATAACGGCAATGCACCACTAAATGCCCCGGACATGGCGAATTGTTTCGGATTGACGGCGCTAACCAGTTCGCTGGATGAGAGATTATTCAGCCGCAACAGCGCCGGGTCATGTTGCGGCATACGTAATTGTTTCATCAGTACGTTACCGCCTAACACATCGACGCTAACATCAGTCAACAGCAAGGGTTCTTCTTCAGTCCACGGATAACGCCCTTGCAAATCAGCCGTAATATTTTTCGCTGTCACCAGATTAATCACTTCGGCAATTCGCAACGTAACGGGGCCGCGAGTCCCCAGATGCCAGGCTCCATCGGCAAAACGGAAAGGCAGGACAAAATCGACACCGTTAACCTGATTATCTGGCATCCAGGCACTACCGCCTTTCAACACGCCGTGCCCTCCCGCGCGGAATCCTTGTTCAGGCGCAGCAGAAAATGCAACCTGAGCATACAGTTCACCATCGCGTAAGTTCATCTTCCAGTCGGGTGGCACCAGCGGCTGGAATACAGTCAGTGATTGTTTTGGCCACCAGGCGTTACCGCGCAGACGAATACCGTCCCAGCGACCATTTACCCGAACCGGGCCAATCTCACCAGCATGTAAATCGCCTTTAAAGAGGAAATACGTCGGATCGCGCCCATCGACGCTAAATTTTAAGGTTGATGGCGGTAACACACTGCCGCCAGTGAACAGCGTTTGCCCGGCGTCCAGTGACAGCGCGCCGCTGAAGGAGGGATGCTGTGCGTCACGTACCCAGACGACGGGCTTGTCGAGAATTAATCGCGGCTTTTCTACCGTCATCGTACCGTATTGTAACTGGTCGAAACCGGTGGAGAGGTCGGTCAGCGTAATCGTGCTGTCATGCCATTCACCTTTTCCTGCGACATCCCAGGTGGCATTCATCGGTGTAAAACTGCCTTTTCCCCAGTAGCGCCACTGCCAGCGGCCCGCGTCAGGGAGAAAATCATTCGCCAGCCCATCCATATGCAGCACGAAATCGCCCAGTTCATTTTCATGCGCCTGCAAAATGGCCTGCAAACGTCCGTCAACACCACGTTGGGTGACTTTTACACCCGCTAAAGGCCAGCGGATTTCATCGATGTCCAGCGAATCGATGACTCTTCCCTTTGAACGAAGTAACGCGCCTGGCTCAAAGGCCAGCGTTGGGTCAGTCAGACTTCCACTTAGCTGCGCGGGTAAGCGGGCATATAAAATGAGGTCCGCCTGTTTCGCTTCACCGGTCAGCTGCAGAGGCAGCTGGCTGTTATCCATGCTTAATTTTCCTGGGCCAAAATTTAGCACCGCGTTGCCTTTACCCGCTTGCCCCTGGGTCAGCACACTCAGTCGTCCGCTGATCAGAGCGTTCTCAAGCCCTGCCTGCCAGTTGTCGACTTTGACACCCAGTCGGCCACTCAAAGGAAAACCTGCATACGGCCAACTCCAGCGACCATCGCTTACGGTCAATTGTTGACGAGTAATTTGCCACGGCAAATCGAGCAACGGATCGCCGTTATCCCGTGCCAGCACAATCAATTGCCCGCTATTTTCCTGCCAGTCCAGCTCTGCATCCACCAGTGACGGTTCCTGCGGCAAGTTTAACGTCGCAGTAGCATGCCCACTTACAGGAAGTCCATCCGGCACGAGCGGCATAGTAAATTCCCCCACCAGTTTAACCGGCGGCTGATTTTCAAACGCGACGACATCCAGTTCGCTGACTGTAAGTTGTTGCCCTTTCAGCTGGCCTTGAAATTTAACTTTTTCGCCCTGATAACGCAGTTGCTGGATATTAGAGGTTAATGCGAGAGAGAGTTTTCCCTGCCATTCCTGCCAGGGAGAAAAAATCAGTTTATCGATATTGATCCAGGTGTTAGGCAGCATGGACTGCCACTGCGCGAGGGTTTTTGGAGCAGCTGGCGATTGCTCCGTCTGCGGCAATTTCGCCAGACAAGCAGAATCAAGTTCTACCGTGCCGACGTTCAATAACCAGCGGCTGGGATGTGAAAGGCTGGCGTTGGTGATATGCGCAAGCTGACAATCTCCCACCAGATAACGGAGATCGGGAATGATTAAACCTTTACGCGTAATGCGTGGGCTTTCATCTAATGCAATACGTGTCCCGAGCGGTAGCCAGATGCCCGCCAGCGTGGGAACCCACAGCCCGAGCGTCATCAGCAGCGTCAACGGCACAAGAATAATCAGTAATAACAGCGCGAGAACGGCTTTATATTTACCCAGCATGGGTAGTTAATATCCTGATTTAGCGAAAAATTAAGCATTCAATACGGGTATTGTGGCATGTTTAACCGTTCAGTTGAAGGTTGCGCCTACACTAAGCATAGTTGTTGATGAATTTTTCAATATCGCCATAGCTTTCAATTAAATTTGAAATTTTGTAAAATATTTTTAGTAGCTTAAATGTGATTCAACATCACTGGAGAAAGTCTTATGAAACTCGCCGTTTATAGCACAAAACAGTACGACAAGAAGTACCTGCAACAGGTGAACGAGTCCTTTGGCTTTGAGCTGGAATTTTTTGACTTTCTGCTGACGGAAAAAACCGCTAAAACTGCCAATGGCTGCGAAGCGGTATGTATTTTCGTAAACGATGACGGCAGCCGCCCGGTGCTGGAAGAGCTGAAAAAGCACGGCGTTAAATATATCGCCCTGCGCTGTGCCGGTTTCAATAACGTCGACCTTGACGCGGCAAAAGAACTGGGGCTGAAAGTAGTCCGTGTTCCAGCCTATGATCCAGAGGCCGTTGCTGAACACGCCATCGGTATGATGATGACGCTGAACCGCCGTATTCACCGCGCGTATCAGCGTACCCGTGACGCTAACTTCTCTCTGGAAGGTCTGACCGGCTTTACTATGTATGGCAAAACGGCAGGCGTTATCGGTACCGGTAAAATCGGTGTGGCGATGCTGCGCATTCTGAAAGGTTTTGGTATGCGTCTGCTGGCGTTCGATCCGTATCCAAGTGCAGCGGCGCTGGAACTCGGTGTGGAGTATGTCGATCTGCCAACCCTGTTCTCTGAATCAGACGTTATCTCTCTGCACTGCCCGCTGACACCGGAAAACTACCATCTGTTGAACGAAGCCGCCTTCGATCAGATGAAAAATGGCGTGATGATCGTCAATACCAGTCGCGGTGCATTGATTGATTCTCAGGCAGCAATTGAAGCGCTGAAAAATCAGAAAATTGGTTCGTTGGGTATGGACGTGTATGAGAACGAACGCGATCTATTCTTTGAAGATAAATCCAACGACGTGATCCAGGATGACGTATTCCGTCGCCTGTCTGCCTGCCACAACGTGCTGTTTACCGGGCACCAGGCATTCCTGACAGCAGAAGCTCTGACCAGTATTTCTCAGACTACGCTGCAAAACTTAAGCAATCTGGAAAAAGGTGAAACCTGCCCGAACGAACTGGTTTAATCTTGCCGCTCCCCTGCAATCCAGGGGAGCTGATTCAGATAATCCCCAATGACCTTTCATTCTCTATTCTTAAAATAGTCCTGAGTCAGAAACTGTAATTGAGAACCACAATGAAGAAACTAGCCGCGTTTGTTGCGCTAAGCCTGCTGATGGCGGGATGTGTAAGTAATGACAAAATTGCTGTTACGCCAGAACAGCTACAGCATCATCGCTTTGTGCTGGAAAGCGTAAACGGTAAGCCCGTGACCAGCGATAAAAATCCGCCAGAAATCAGCTTTGGTGAAAAAATGATGATTTCCGGCAGCATGTGTAACCGCTTTAGCGGTGAAGGCAAACTGTCTAATGGTGAACTGACAGCCAAAGGGCTGGCAATGACCCGTATGATGTGCGCTAACCCGCAGCTTAATGAACTCGATAACACCATTAGCGAAATGCTGAAAGAAGGTGCACAAGTGGATCTGACCGCGAACCAGTTAACGCTGGCGACCGCGAAACAGACATTAACTTATAAGCTGGCGGATTTAATGAATTAATAGCTGCCACAGCTCCCGGCGGCAAGTGACTGTTCGCTACAGCGTTTGCCGTTGGGTAATGCACACATCCCAATCGCCGTACCATCCAGTTGACGGGCAACAGAAAGCGAACCGCCGATCATTGCACAATTTGCTTCTCCACTACTGGACATCGACGCTTTTAAACCTGGCGCTACGTGCGCCGCAGTCGCCTGCTGAACAGGTTCACTACTACACGCCGACAACAATAAAGCGGCACACCCTACCCAAAACGCTGCTCGCATCTTTTCTTCCTCTGATCTTCAAGCCAAACGACACCGCCATAAATAATAGGCAGCACAGAGGGCGGCGTCGAGAGCTGTCCTGCGCGTTGCCCCGCATTTTTACTTTTTTATGGCTATTTTTTTGCCCTCTGTTTGATCAAAACATTCATTACGCTGATGTGGGGGACACAAAAGCGAAAATGCAGAAGAAAGCCATTTGCTAAAATTGAAGGATTACTACTGGGCGCGCAGCAATTTCGTGCGCCCCTCATTTGCGCAATGTAAGGGTGTCATATGATTACTATTGACGGTAATGGCGCGGTTGCTTCGGTGGCGTTTCGCACCAGTGAAGTTATCGCCATCTACCCTATTACCCCCAGTTCCACGATGGCAGAACAGGCTGATGCCTGGGCCGGAAACGGCTTGAAGAACGTTTGGGGAGACACACCACGCGTGGTTGAAATGCAGTCGGAAGCGGGTGCTATCGCTACCGTGCATGGCGCTTTGCAGACGGGTGCCCTTTCAACATCGTTTACGTCATCGCAGGGTTTGCTGCTGATGATCCCGACGCTGTACAAACTGGCAGGCGAACTAACACCGTTTGTCCTGCATGTAGCGGCACGTACCGTTGCCACACATGCACTCTCTATTTTTGGCGATCATTCCGACGTCATGGCGGTGCGCCAGACGGGTTGCGCGATGTTGTGTGCGGCAAACGTCCAGGAAGCGCAAGACTTTGCTCTCATTTCGCACATCGCGACGCTGAAAAGCCGCGTGCCATTTATTCATTTCTTTGATGGTTTCCGCACGTCCCACGAAATCAATAAAATTGTCCCGCTGGCCGATGACACGATTCTTGATCTCATGCCGCAGGCCGAAATTGATGCTCATCGCGCCCGGGCACTCAACCCGGAACATCCGGTGATCCGCGGTACGTCCGCCAATCCTGACACTTATTTCCAGTCTCGCGAAGCCACCAACCCATGGTACGACGCGGTCTATGACCATGTTGAACAGGCGATGAATGATTTCTCTGCCGCGACAGGTCGTCAGTATCAGCCGTTTGAATATTACGGGCATCCGCAAGCGGAACGGGTGATTATCCTGATGGGCTCTGCCATTGGCACCTGTGAAGAAGTGGTTGATGAATTGCTAACCCGTGGCGAAAAAGTTGGCGTGCTGAAAGTTCGCCTGTACCGCCCCTTCTCCGCTAAACATTTACTGCAAGCTCTGCCGGGATCCGTACGCAGCGTGGCGGTACTGGACAGAACCAAAGAACCCGGTGCCCAGGCAGAACCGCTCTATCTGGATGTGATGACCGCACTGGCAGAAGCCTTTAATAATGGCGAGCGCGAAACTCTGCCCCGTGTCATTGGTGGGCGCTATGGTCTTTCATCCAAAGAATTTGGCCCAGACTGTGTACTGGCGGTATTTGCCGAGCTCAACGCGGCTAAACCGAAAGCGCGCTTTACGGTTGGTATTTACGATGATGTGACCAATCTGTCACTGCCGTTGCCGGAAAACACCCTGCCAAACTCGGCGAAACTGGAAGCCTTGTTTTATGGCCTTGGTAGTGATGGCAGCGTTTCCGCGACCAAAAACAATATCAAGATTATCGGTAATTCCACGCCGTGGTACGCACAGGGCTATTTTGTTTACGACTCCAAAAAGGCGGGCGGCCTGACGGTTTCTCACCTTCGAGTGAGCGAACAGCCGATTCGTTCCGCTTATCTCATTTCCCAGGCTGATTTTGTTGGCTGCCACCAGTTGCAGTTTATCGATAAATATCAGATGGCTGAGCGTTTAAAACCTGGCGGCATTTTCCTGCTCAACACGCCGTACAGCGCAGATGAAGTGTGGTCGCGCTTGCCGCAGGAAGTTCAGGCCGTGTTAAACCAGAAAAAAGCGCGCTTCTATGTGATTAACGCGGCGAAAATCGCCCGCGAATGTGGCCTGGCGGCCCGTATTAATACCGTCATGCAGATGGCTTTTTTCCATCTGACGCAAATTCTGCCTGGCGATAGCGCCCTCGCAGAATTGCAGGGTGCGATTGCCAAAAGTTACAGTAGCAAAGGCCAGGATCTGGTGGAACGCAACTGGCAGGCTCTGGCGCTGGCGCGTGAATCCGTAGAAGAAGTTCCGTTGCAACCGGTAAATCCGCACAGCGCCAATCGACCGCCAGTGGTTTCCGATGCCGCCCCTGATTTCGTGAAAACCGTAACCGCTGCGATGCTCGCCGGGCTTGGTGATGCCCTCCCCGTTTCGGCGCTGCCGCCAGACGGCACCTGGCCGATGGGCACCACTCGCTGGGAAAAACGCAATATCGCCGAAGAGATCCCCATCTGGAAAGAGGAACTCTGTACCCAATGTAACCACTGCGTTGCCGCTTGCCCACACTCCGCTATTCGCGCAAAAGTGGTGCCGCCTGAAGCGATGGAAAACGCCCCTGCCAGCCTGCATTCGCTGGATGTGAAATCGCGTGATATGCGCGGGCAGAAATATGTCTTGCAGGTGGCACCGGAAGATTGCACCGGTTGTAACCTGTGCGTCGAAGTTTGCCCGGCGAAAGACCGTCAGAATCCAGAGATTAAAGCCATCAATATGATGTCTCGCCTGGAACATGTCGAAGAAGAGAAAATCAATTACGATTTCTTCCTCAACCTGCCAGAAATCGACCGTAGCAAACTGGAACGTATTGATATTCGTACATCGCAGCTGATTACACCGCTGTTTGAATATTCAGGTGCTTGCTCCGGTTGTGGCGAGACGCCGTATATTAAATTACTGACTCAGCTCTATGGCGACCGGATGTTGATCGCTAACGCCACTGGCTGTTCTTCAATTTATGGCGGTAACCTGCCCTCTACACCGTATACCACCGATGCCAACGGTCGTGGGCCGGCATGGGCGAACTCTCTATTTGAAGATAATGCCGAATTTGGCCTTGGTTTCCGCCTGACGGTCGATCAACACCGTGTCCGCGTGCTGCGTCTGCTGGATCAATTTGCCGATAAAATCCCGGCGGAATTACTGACGGCGTTGAAATCAGACGCCACGCCAGAGGTTCGTCGTGAACAGGTTGCAGCTTTACGCCAGCAACTCAACGATGTTGCCGAAGCACATGAACTGCTACGTGATGCAGATGCACTGGTGGAAAAATCAATCTGGCTGATTGGTGGTGATGGCTGGGCTTACGATATCGGCTTTGGCGGTCTGGATCATGTATTGAGTTTGACGGAAAACGTCAACATTCTGGTGCTGGATACGCAATGCTATTCCAACACCGGTGGTCAGGCGTCGAAAGCGACACCGCTGGGTGCAGTAACTAAATTTGGCGAGCACGGCAAACGTAAAGCGCGTAAAGATCTTGGCGTCAGTATGATGATGTACGGTCATGTTTATGTGGCGCAGATTTCTCTCGGCGCGCAGCTGAACCAGACGGTGAAAGCGATTCAGGAAGCGGAAGCGTATCCGGGGCCATCGCTGATCATTGCTTATAGCCCGTGTGAAGAGCATGGTTACGATCTGGCACTCAGCCACGACCAGATGCGCCAACTCACAGCTACCGGCTTCTGGCCGCTATATCGCTTTGATCCGCGTCGTGCCGATGAAGGCAAACTGCCGCTGGCCTTGGATTCACGCCCGCCGTCAGAAGCACTGGAAGAAACGTTACTTCACGAGCAACGTTTCCGTCGTCTGAATTCGCAGCAGCCAGAAGTGGCAGAACAGTTATGGAAAGATGCTGCAGCTGATTTGCAAAAACGCTATGACTTCCTGGCACAAATGGCCGGAAAAGCGGAAAAAAGCAACACCGATTAAATGCTCTGGATAAGGATTATCCAATTCTAAAAAAAAGCCCGGACGACTGTTCGGGCTTGTCTTTTTATATGTTGGAAAATCAGTGGCAATGCAATGGCCCAACAGAAAATAAAATCTGTGACAATAAAGGCATATAACCCGCGCAGAATAACGTATAGAAAATTAAAAGTATAATTTTTATTTTGTATGTATTATCTTCGATACATTCACCAGACTTATTATCATTTCAGAAGAATTATTTGATTAAGGTTTTACTTAAGGCGTAACAAATGATATTTATCGGCTAACTGAACTTCTCCTTTAGGATGTTTTCACTCCCCGAAATGGGGATAAAAGGCAAATAAAATAACTAAAGGATTTATTCAATGAAAAGCAAAGTACTGGCACTTTTAATTCCTGCCCTGCTCGCCGCAGGTGCTGCACATGCAGCCGAAGTTTATAATAAAGACGGCAACAAATTAGATCTGTATGGCAAAGTTGATGGCCTGCATTATTTTTCTGATAATTCAGCGAAAGATGGCGACCAGAGCTATGCGCGTCTGGGTTTTAAAGGCGAAACCCAAATTAACGATCAACTCACTGGCTACGGTCAATGGGAATACAATATTCAGGCAAACAACACTGAATCTTCAAAAAACCAGTCATGGACCCGTCTGGCATTTGCCGGGCTGAAATTTGCAGATTACGGTTCTTTCGATTACGGACGTAATTATGGCGTAATGTACGACATCGAAGGCTGGACCGATATGCTGCCTGAATTTGGCGGTGACTCTTATACCAATGCAGACAACTTTATGACTGGTCGAGCCAATGGCGTCGCGACTTATCGTAATACTGATTTCTTCGGTCTGGTAAATGGTCTGAACTTCGCGGTGCAGTATCAAGGTAACAACGAAGGTGCCAGTAATGGTCAGGAAGGCACCAACAACGGACGTGATGTTCGCCATGAAAACGGTGACGGCTGGGGTCTTTCCACAACATATGATTTAGGCATGGGCTTTAGCGCTGGTGCGGCATACACCTCTTCTGACCGCACCAATGACCAGGTTAACCATACTGCGGCGGGTGGTGATAAAGCAGACGCGTGGACTGCTGGGCTAAAATACGATGCTAACAATATTTACCTGGCAACCATGTATTCAGAAACGCGTAATATGACCCCGTTTGGCGACAGCGATTATGCTGTTGCAAACAAAACCCAGAACTTTGAAGTCACTGCACAGTACCAGTTTGATTTTGGTCTGCGTCCGGCAGTCTCTTTCCTGATGTCTAAAGGCCGTGACCTGCACGCTGCCGGTGGTGCAGACAACCCGGCAGGTGTTGATGATAAAGATCTGGTTAAATACGCCGATGTTGGCGCGACTTACTATTTCAATAAAAACATGTCCACCTACGTTGACTATAAAATCAACCTGTTGGATGAAGATGACAGCTTCTACGCTGCCAATGGCATCTCTACCGATGATATTGTCGCTTTAGGTCTGGTTTATCAGTTCTAAATCCTCCTGCCCGCTGTTATGGCGGGCTTTTTCTGCTTATTCTTCCTCCTTTGATCTAAATTAAAAATGTGAACTCCGTCATTACACAAAAAGTGTCATCTGGCGTTACACTTTATGCGGATACTAAAACAGGAGGTTTTATGAACAGAACGATTCTTGTCCCTATCGATATTTCCGATTCAGAATTAACTCAACGCGTGATTAGCCACGTTGAGGCAGAGGCAAAGATTGACGATGCAGAGGTTCATTTCCTGACGGTAATACCTTCACTGCCCTACTATGCCTCTCTGGGTTTAGCGTATTCCGCAGAATTACCGGCAATGGATGACCTGAAAGCGGAAGCCAAATCGCAACTGGAAGAGATCATTAAAAAATTTAAACTGCCAACCGACAGAGTGCATGTCCATGTTGAGGAAGGCTCGCCCAAAGACCGCATTCTGGAATTGGCGAAGAAGATCCCCGCTCATATGATCATCATTGCTTCCCATCGACCGGATATCACCACTTATCTGCTCGGTTCCAACGCCGCAGCTGTAGTGCGTCACGCAGAGTGCTCCGTGCTGGTTGTGCGCTGACACTAACGCCCGCACATTGCTGCGGGCTTTTTGATTCATTTCGCAAATGTGCTGACATTTTCCCCTCTAATCCGTACCATACACGCCACTGTTTTTATATCAGATTTCTTATGCTGGGCATTCCGGCATGACGCATACTCTTCTGATGCCATATAACGAATTGAGTCGCTTTTAAATGTCGCAAAATCAAGAAATTAGTAAGAAAGAACAATACAACCTGAACAAATTACAAAAACGTCTGCGTCGTAACGTGGGCGAAGCCATTGCTGACTTCAATATGATTGAAGAAGGCGATCGCATCATGGTTTGCCTCTCCGGGGGTAAAGACAGCTATACCATGCTGGAGATTCTGCGCAATTTGCAGCAAAGCGCGCCAATCAATTTTTCGCTGGTGGCTGTTAACCTCGATCAAAAGCAACCGGGCTTCCCGGAACACGTTCTGCCCGAGTATCTTGAAAAGCTGGGCGTTGAGTACAAGATTGTCGAAGAGAACACTTACGGTATCGTGAAAGAGAAGATTCCAGAGGGCAAAACCACTTGCTCACTGTGTTCTCGCCTTCGTCGCGGTATCCTTTATCGTACCGCAACGGAACTGGGGGCGACGAAGATCGCGTTGGGTCACCATCGTGACGATATCCTGCAAACGTTGTTCTTAAATATGTTCTACGGCGGCAAGATGAAAGGTATGCCTCCGAAACTGATGAGCGATGATGGCAAACATATCGTTATTCGTCCGCTGGCCTACTGCCGCGAGAAAGATATTCAGCGATTTGCCGATGCAAAAGCGTTCCCGATTATTCCGTGCAACCTGTGCGGTTCACAGCCTAACCTGCAACGTCAGGTGATTGCTGACATGTTGCGTGACTGGGATAAACGTTATCCAGGGCGTATCGAGACGATGTTCAGCGCGATGCAGAATGTGGTGCCGTCGCATCTGTGCGATACCAACCTGTTCGATTTCAAAGGCATTACCCACGGTTCTGAAGTGGTTAACGGGGGTGATCTGGCGTTTGATCGCGAAGAGATCCCACTACAACCGGCGGGCTGGCAGCCAGAAGAAGATGAAAATCAGTTGGATGAGTTACGGCTGAATGTGGTTGAAGTGAAATAACCAGGATAGCGCCCGATGCGCAAGCGTATCGGGCTACTCTTATGGAGGCCGGATAAGACGCGGCCAGCGTCGCATCCGGCAATCCCGAATAAGATGTTTACTCTTGCACCCGGCAATTCAACATTTCATTATTTTAATAACCGCACCCGGCACGTTTTTCCTTTAATCTTCCCGCCCTGTAACTGTTTCCATGCTTTATGAGCAACAGCCTGACGGACCGCGACATAGACATGCGCCGGATGCACGGCGATTTTGCCAATATCTGCGCCATCAAGCCCGATATCTCCTGTCAGTGCACCTAATACATCACCCGGGCGCATTTTGGCTTTTTTCCCGCCATCAATACACAACGTTGCCATTTCTGCTTCCAGCGGCACAATGGAACTATTAGCTGGCGGCGTTTGCCAGTTAAGTTTTATCTGCAACATGTCAGAAATGATATTGGCCCGCTGTGCTTCTTCCGGAGCACAGAAACTGATCGCCAGACCGCTATTTCCTGCACGAGCTGTACGACCGATGCGATGTACATGAACTTCAGGGTCCCACGCCAGCTCAAAGTTCACCACCAGCTCAAGCGATTTAATATCCAGACCACGCGCAGCAACATCAGTCGCGACCAGTACACGGGCGCTACCGTTAGCAAAACGTACCAGGGTCTGATCGCGATCGCGTTGCTCCAAATCGCCGTGTAATGACAATGCACTTTGCCCTACTTCATTCAGCGCGTCGCAGACAGCCTGGCAATCTTTTTTGGTATTGCAAAACACCACGCAAGAGGATGGCTGATGCAAGCTTAATAACCGTTGCAACAGAGGAATTTTGCCTTTGCTGGATGTCTCATAAAATTGTTGTTCAATGGGTGGCAAAGCATCTGTTGAGTCAATTTCAATCGCCAAAGGATCGCGTTGCACTCGTCCGCTGATTGCAGCGATGGCTTCCGGCCAGGTTGCCGAAAACAGAAGCGTCTGTCGAGATGCAGGCGCAAAACGGATGACATCATCAATGGCATCGCTAAATCCCATATCCAGCATGCGGTCGGCCTCATCCATCACCAGCGTATTCAACGCATCCAGTGATACCGTGCCTTTTTGCAGGTGATCCAGCAAACGCCCCGGCGTTGCCACGATAATATGCGGCGCATGTTGCAACGAATCACGCTGCATACCGAACGGTTGACCACCGCACAACGTCAAAATTTTGGTATTTGGCAGAAAACGCGCCAGCCGACGCAATTCACCTGCCACCTGATCCGCCAGTTCACGCGTAGGACACAGCACTAAAGCCTGGGTTTGAAATAGCGACGCATCAATTTGCTGTAACAAGCCGAGGCCAAAAGCCGCCGTTTTGCCGCTGCCGGTTTTCGCCTGCACGCGAACATCTTTTCCGGCAAGGATCGCCGGAAGCGCGGCGACCTGCACCGGCGTCATGGTTAAATAACCCAACTCATTAAGGTTCGTGAGTTGGGCGGGAGGCAAAACATTCAGGGTAGAAAAAGCGGTCACAATCTATTCTCGTGGTCATCGACGCAAAGTTAGCAGGCGCGTATCCTCGCAGATCTACGCTCACGATGCGACAATTTAATCGGTTCTTCATCAGGTGGTGGGTCAGGCATGGGTTGCGGGCGAGGGATCGGATCGGGCACTGGAACAGGATCGCCAGGAATCGGTTCAGGGACAGGAATTTGCAAATAAATAAGTGTCGTCATATTTCCCTCCGGTCATTGGGTGGACTCTTAAAGGGTAGACGCTGATAAATAACAGGCAAAAAAAAGCCGACTCATCAAAGTCGGCGTCGTACGAATCAATTGTGCTATGCAGTAATTCAAAAAAGGAAGTAAGACAATATGGAGCGCAACGCCCATCGCTTGACGTTGCATTCACCTGCAAGGGAGATATTGCCCTGAATGGGTAGAGAGTTTATTGACTTCGCTCAAACTTTGCGGCGTTTTTGTATACAGACAGCCGGAAAAATTGCTTTTGTTACAACCATTTACTACGATGCAACCATAAAGCAACACCACCAATAAGAACAACTAACAGAATACAAAAAATTGAAAATCCGAATTGCCACCCGCCGCCAGGGATCCCACCAAGGTTGACGCCAAATAACCCGGTCAGAAAGGTACTGGGTAAAAAGACCATTGCCATCAATGACATTGTATAGGTACGACGAGCTAAATTTTCCTGCATCACCTGAGCGATTTCATCCGCCATCACACCAGTCCGTGCTATACAGGCGTCGATTTCGTCAAGGCCGCGCCCAAGGCGATCGGCAATATCCTGCATCCGACGGCGTTGGTCATCGCTCATCCACGGCAAACGTTCACTGGCAAGACGAGCATAAACATCACGTTGCGGTGCCATATAGCGACGCATCACGATTAATTGTTTGCGCAGCAGAGCCAGGAATCCACGCGGTGGAATTTGCTGATCAAGGAGATTATCTTCAAGGTCGATAATTTTATCGTGCAGCTGCTCGATAAATTCGCTGGAATGATCGGTCAACGCATCGCACACATCCACCAGCCACCCTCCGCAATCGGTCGGACCCGTGCCCTCTTCCAGATCGCTCACCACATCGTCCAGCGCCAGCACTTTGCGTTGTCGGGTCGAAACAATTAACCGCCCGTCCATATATACACGCATGGCGACCAGTTGATCGGGGCGTTCATCGGTGCTGCCGTTTATACAGCGCAATGTAATCAGCGTGCCTTCACCGAGACGGCTGACTCGGGGCCGCGTGCTCTCGCCTGCCAGCGCATCACGTACGTTATTGGGAAGCAGCGGTGTTGTCGCCAGCCATTGGGCGCTATCATGGTGTACATAATTAAGGTGGAGCCAGCAGGGATGCGCTTCATCAATCACATCTGTATTTTCCAGCGGTTTAACGCCGCCTCTACCATCCAGCATCCAGGCAAATACTGCATCCGGGACATTAACGTCCGATCCCTTAATCGCTTCCACAGTGCCTCCATCATCAACGCATTATTTTGTAGTCTAGCCTTCTGGCCCTGTTACGCAACATCTCATCACCCCATTACCCTGAAATGATTAATAAAATTCTGTCTAAATTGAATACAAAAAGCAAAATGCTTTTCCGTATACAAACCGTGTGAAGTGTTAAATAGCGTCTATCATTATCAGAATTATCTGATCATATGACGTGGCTTTTTTGCGATCGGATAGCAACAAAAATTGATAAAAATAACGGGATCTCAATGATTACGCACAACTTCAATACCCTGGACTTACTCACCAGTCCTGTCTGGATCGTTTCGCCCTTTGAGGAACAGTTAATTTATGCCAATAGCGCGGCGCGACTGTTGATGCAAGACCTCACGTTTAGTCAGCTACGAACCGGTCCCTATTCCGTCTCCTCACAAAAAGAACTGCCGAAATACCTCTCCGATCTGCAAAACCAACACGATATTATCGAAATCCTCACTGTTCAGCGTAAAGAAGAGGAAACAGCATTAAGCTGTCGGCTTGTTTTGCGAGAGCTGACAGAAACAGAACCGGTGATTATTTTCGAAGGTATCGAAGCGCCGGCAACGCTGGGGTTAAAAGCCAGTCGCTCGGCAAATTATCAGCGCAAAAAACAAGGTTTTTATGCGCGCTTTTTTCTGACTAACTCTGCACCAATGTTGTTGATTGACCCGTCACGAGATGGACAAATCGTCGATGCTAACCTCGCCGCGCTCAATTTCTATGGTTATAACCATGAAACGATGTTCCAGAAACATACCTGGGAAATAAATATGCTCGGGCGTCGCGTCATGCCTATCATGCATGAAATTTCGCATTTACCCGGTGGTCATAAACCTCTGAATTTTATTCATAAGCTGGCGGATGGTTCGACTCGTCATGTGCAGACCTACGCCGGGCCGATTGAAATTTATGGCGACAAGCTCATGTTATGTATTGTGCATGATATTACTGAGCAAAAACGGCTGGAGGAGCAGCTGGAACATGCTGCTCACCATGACGCGATGACCGGATTACTGAATCGGCGACAGTTTTATCACATTACGGAACCAGGCCAAATGCAGCATCTCGCCATCGCTCAGGATTACAGCTTGTTGCTCATCGACACCGATCGTTTTAAACACATTAACGATCTCTATGGGCATTCTAAAGGTGATGAGGTGTTATGCGCCCTCGCCCGCACCCTCGAAAGTTGCGCTCGCAAAGGCGATTTGGTGTTTCGTTGGGGAGGCGAAGAGTTTGTCTTATTGCTACCAAGAACCCCACTGGATACCGCGCTTTCGCTGGCTGAAACTATCCGCGTAAGCGTGGCAAAAGTGAGTATTTCGGGCTTACCACGCTTTACCGTCAGCATTGGTGTGGCGCATCACGAAGGAAATGAAAGCATCGATGAACTGTTTAAACGCGTTGATGATGCTTTGTATCGGGCGAAAAATGATGGACGCAACCGCGTGCTGGCGGCATAAGCCGCGGATGCGTCTCGAGATCAACGACTGCGCTTAGCGTGGCGCTCCCAGTTTTCTTGCTTCGCCTGCGCCGTTTTACGTAGTGCGACGTAACACGCCCCGCTGCCGCCATGATGCGGTAGCGCGGTGCAATATGCCTGAACATCATCAAATTCGGTCAGCCAGCGCGCCACATAGCTGCGGACAATATTGGCATGCGATTTATCATCCCGCCCTTTACCATGAATAATCAGCACGTTACGCAAACCATCCGCCAGGGCTTGTTGAATGAAACTGAACACCATTTTGCGGCACTCTTCCACCGGCTGGCGCAAAAGATTCAGGCTCGCCTGTTGCGGATATTTACCACTGCGAAGCTTATCCAGCACCCCATGTTGCAACCCTTCCCGCCGAAACTCCAGCGGCTGACTTAGTGGGATGATGTCGAGAAATCCGGTGGTGAGGAAATTATCAAGCTGCAGCGTGTCGATACGCTGCGGCGCACGTTGGTTACGCGTTGGATGCCAGTGGACATCGGTAGCACGTTTCAGCGGCTGGACATCTTCCATGGCGTCAAGAAACAGCGATTTGTCGTCAAGGTTCATGTTACATCCTCCCGCAATTAAGAGCGCGATATGATAACCAGACCGGGTCGGTCCAACAACGTATTACCCAAAATTCCAGTAATAAGTTCCAAATATTGCCGATATTTTAAGCAAAATGCTTATGCATGATTATTCATTCACGATATTAATAATGTAACTTATATTTTCGTGAAATCTGTCACTGAAGAAAATTGGCAACTAAAGGTTAAAACCGTTATAACACAGTCACCGGCGCAGAGGAGACAATGCCGGATTTAAGACGCGGATGCACTGCTGTGTGTACTGTAGAGTCTGGCGGATGTCGACAGACTCTATTTTTTTATGCAGTTTTAACTTTGCAGATAGCCGCATTCTCGCCGGAATTGCGTGATTAATGACGCGGTCAGTGGTGTCTGGCGACTATCACGCCGCTGAATCAAATAATAGGCCGCTTTCGGTAAAATTTCGCTAACCGGCAACATCACCAGCCCCTGTCCGTGCAAGGGATCGCAGCCCATTTCTTCAGGCAGTATGCTGAGAAAATCGCTTTTTGCCACCAGACTGATACAGGCTGAGAACGTCTCGCAGACTACACCGACCTGTGGCGTTTGCGCCTGATCGTCAAGCAATTCACTCAACTGTTTGTAGTAGCTGCCGTGTGGCGTCGGCATTGTCCAGCTGTAATCCAGTAACTGTTTGATCGAACGGGCACCAATGGCGGGGTGTCCCGGGCGGCAAAAGATCGCGAATTGCTTTTCCAGTAATTTCTCAAAAGTAAATTCGTGGTCGTACGGTCCCTGATAATAGGTATTGATGGTGAAATCCAATTCTCCCTGACGCAATTCATTAATCATCGACACCAGTTGCCCTTCCATAATGCGTACTTTTACCTGCGGATGCTGCTGATGAAAACGAGATATGACAGCTGGCATCAGACTGCGGGAAATACTGGCCCCCATGCCGATATTAATCTGCCCTGCCAGTTGCCCTTGTCGTTGGCGAATATCCTCTTGGGCTGCGCGCAGCTCTTCAAGAATAAGACTGGCGTGCTGATAAAAACTTTCACCGGCATCAGTTAACGTCACGCCTTTACTACGGCGAAAAAAGAGTTGCGCCGCTAATCCTTCTTCCAGCTCCTGAATAGATTTACTCAGTGCCGGTTGCGACATATTCAACATTCGGCTCGCTCCGCGAATGCTGCCCTGACGAGCCACTTCAACAAAAGCCCGAATTTGATGAATTTTTACCTGAAAAGCCATGACGCCACCGATAACCGTTATTTATCAGACCAAAGAAACTGGCATCTACTTTAATGCAGATGATTGTGTCAGGGTAATTTATGAACGGTTAAAACTGTGAAAAATCAGTTAGTGATAAGTAAAAACTATCGCTACGTGAACCGGGTCACACTTTTTACTGATGACGGGAAAGGTTATGGAGTCTTTGAATCAATTTGTTAATTCGCTTGCCCCAAAATTATCGCACTGGCGACGTGATTTTCATCACTATGCAGAGTCTGGCTGGGTGGAATTCCGCACTGCCACCCTTGTTGCGGAAGAATTGCAGCAGCTCGGCTATTCACTGGCGCTGGGCCGAGAAGTAGTTAATGAAAGTAGCCGGATGGGACTACCTGATGAACTCACTCTACAACGCGAATTCGAGCGCGCTCGTCAACAGGGTGCGCTAGCACAATGGATTGCGGCTTTTGAAGGTGGTTTCACTGGTATCGTCGCCACCCTGGATACCGGTCGCCCCGGTCCGGTGATGGCTTTCCGTGTCGATATGGACGCGCTGGATCTCAGTGAAGAGCAGGATGTCAGCCATCGCCCCTACCGCGACGGTTTTGCGTCATGTAACGCCGGAATGATGCATGCCTGTGGTCATGATGGGCATACCGCCATTGGGCTTGGGCTGGCGCATACCCTTAAACAGTTCGAGTCCGGACTACATGGCATCATCAAACTGATTTTTCAACCTGCAGAAGAAGGTACGCGTGGCGCGCGGGCGATGGTCGATGCAGGTGTAGTGGATGATGTTGATTATTTTACTGCCGTGCACATTGGCACTGGCGTACCTGCGGGCACCGTGGTGTGCGGCAGTGATAATTTTATGGCAACCACCAAATTTGACGCGCACTTCACCGGGACCGCCGCTCACGCAGGCGCAAAACCAGAAGACGGTCACAATGCCTTGTTGGCGGCAGCACAAGCAACTCTTGCACTGCATGCAATCGCCCCGCACAGCGAAGGCGCTTCCAGAGTAAACGTGGGCGTTATGCAGGCAGGAAGCGGTCGTAATGTTGTTCCTGCCTCGGCGTTGCTGAAAGTGGAAACACGCGGGGCCAGCGACGTCATTAATCAATATGTTTTTGACCGTGCACAACAAGCGATTCAGGGCGCAGCAACCATGTATGGTGTCGGCGTTGAAATTCGTCTGATGGGTGCAGCTACCGCCAGTTCTCCTTCGCCGCAATGGGTCGCATGGTTGCAAAGTCAGGCGGCTCAGGTCGCGGGGGTCAATCAGGCCATTGAACGTGTCGAAGCGCCTGCGGGTTCCGAAGATGCCACATTAATGATGGCCCGCGTGCAGCAACATCAAGGGCAAGCCTCCTACATGGTGTTTGGCACACAGCTGGCGGCAGGTCATCACAACGAAAAATTCGATTTTGACGAGCAGGTTCTCGCTATTGCCGTCGAAACGCTGGCGCGCACCGCGCTCAATTTTCCCTGGACGCGAGGTATCTGATGCAGGAAATCTATCGTTTTATCGACGATGCGATTGAAGCCGATCGCCAACGTTATACCGATATTGCCGATCAAATCTGGGATCATCCAGAAACACGTTTTGAAGAGTTCTGGTCAGCGGAGCATCTGGCTTCGGCGCTGGAATCTGCAGGCTTCACCGTTACCCGCAACGTAGGCAATATCCCAAATGCCTTTATTGCTTCGTTTGGTCAAGGCAAACCGGTTATCGCCCTGCTGGGAGAATATGACGCCCTGGCAGGTTTAAGTCAGCAAGCAGGTTGCGCGCAACCTACATCCGCGACGCCCGGTGAAAATGGTCACGGTTGCGGACACAATTTGCTGGGAACCGCCGCCTTTGCCGCTGCAATAGCCGTCAAGAAATGGCTGGAACAATATGGGCAAGGCGGCACAGTGAGCTTTTATGGTTGTCCTGGCGAAGAAGGCGGCTCGGGTAAAACGTTCATGGTCCGCGAGGGGGTATTTGATGATGTGGATGCGGCACTCACCTGGCACCCGGAAGCCTTTGCCGGTATGTTCAATACCCGCACGCTGGCAAACATTCAGGCATCATGGCGCTTTAAAGGGATCGCAGCACATGCCGCGAATTCCCCTCATTTGGGACGCAGCGCCCTTGATGCCGTAACGTTGATGACCACTGGCACCAACTTCCTCAACGAACATATTATTGAAAAAGCGCGCGTACACTATGCCATCACAAATAGCGGCGGGATCTCGCCCAACGTGGTCCAGGCGCAGGCAGAAGTGCTTTATCTTATCCGCGCCCCCGAAATGACCGACGTGCAGCATATTTATGATCGAGTCGCCAAAATCGCCGAAGGTGCGGCATTGATGACCGAAACCACGGTTGAATGCCGCTTCGACAAAGCCTGTTCCAGTTATCTCCCGAGTCGCACCTTAGAAAATGCCATGTACCAGGCCCTATCCCATTTTGGTACCCCGGAATGGAACTCCGAAGAACTGGCTTTTGCGAAACAAATTCAGGCTACGCTCACCTCCAACGATCGGCAAAACAGTCTGAATAATATCGCCGCAACCGGTGGCGAAAACGGCAAGGCTTTTGCACTACGTCATCGTGAAACGGTACTGGCGAATGAAGTCGCTCCATATGCCGCCACCGATAACGTGCTTGCGGCATCGACTGATGTCGGCGACGTCAGTTGGAAACTGCCTGTTGCCCAGTGTTTCAGCCCCTGTTTTGCCGTCGGTACACCGCTACATACGTGGCAACTGGTTAGCCAGGGGCGAACATCTATTGCTCATAAAGGAATGCTGCTGGCGGCGAAAACTATGGCAGCAACCACAGTCAATCTCTTCCTTGATTCAGGGCTATTGCAAGAATGCCAACAAGAGCATCAGCAAGTAACGGACACGCAACCGTACCACTGCCCTATCCCGAAAAACGTGACACCGTCACCTTTAAAATAACAACAACAACGCAAACACAACAACCGAGGAATGCCCATGAGTATGTCATCCATACCGTCGTCCTCCCAATCCGGGAAGCTCTATGGCTGGGTCGAAAGAATTGGTAACAAGGTTCCCCATCCTTTTTTGCTCTTTATCTATTTGATTATCGTACTCATGGTGACGACGGCAATTTTGTCGGCCTTTGGCGTCAGTGCGAAAAACCCGACCGATGGTACGCCGGTGGTGGTGAAAAACCTGCTCAGTGTGGAAGGATTACACTGGTTTTTACCCAATGTTATTAAAAACTTTAGCGGTTTTGCTCCACTTGGTGCAATCCTGGCGCTGGTTTTAGGTGCCGGTCTGGCGGAGCGCGTCGGCTTACTGCCAGCGCTAATGGTTAAAATGGCATCGCATGTTAATGCCCGCTACGCCAGTTATATGGTGCTGTTTATTGCTTTTTTCAGCCACATTTCTTCCGATGCGGCGTTAGTGATCATGCCACCGATGGGTGCGCTGATTTTTCTGGCGGTGGGCAGGCATCCAGTTGCAGGTTTACTGGCTGCCATTGCAGGCGTAGGTTGCGGCTTTACGGCTAATTTACTGATTGTCACAACCGACGTGTTGCTGTCGGGGATCAGCACGGAAGCGGCGGCTGCGTTCAATCCGCAAATGCACGTCAGTGTAATTGATAACTGGTATTTTATGGCCAGCTCCGTAGTCGTACTGACGATTGTTGGCGGCCTGATAACCGACAAAATCATCGAGCCACGGTTAGGTCAATGGCAGGGAAACAGCGATGAGAAACTGCAGACATTGACCGAAAGTCAGCGTTTTGGTTTACGCATAGCAGGTGTCGTATCGCTACTTTTTATTGCTGCGATTGCGCTGATGGTGATCCCGGAAAACGGGATATTGCGCGATCCGATTAATCACACCGTGATGCCATCACCCTTTATTAAAGGTATCGTGCCACTGATCATTCTTTTTTTCTTTGTTGTCTCGCTGGCTTATGGCATCGCTACCCGCACAATTCGACGTCAGGCGGATTTACCGCATTTAATGATTGAACCGATGAAAGAGATGGCGGGATTTATCGTGATGGTTTTTCCCCTCGCCCAATTTGTCGCCATGTTTAACTGGAGCAACATGGGGAAATTCATCGCCGTGGGGCTGACCGATATACTGGAAAGTTCAGGGCTTAGCGGCATCCCGGCGTTTGTCGGTCTGGCGTTGCTTTCCTCTTTCTTATGCATGTTTATTGCCAGCGGTTCCGCAATCTGGTCGATTCTGGCCCCCATTTTCGTACCAATGTTTATGCTACTTGGCTTTCACCCGGCATTTGCGCAAATCCTCTTTCGTATTGCCGACTCATCCGTATTGCCTTTAGCGCCGGTATCTCCTTTTGTTCCACTGTTTCTTGGATTCCTGCAACGCTACAAACCAGACGCGAAACTGGGTACTTACTATTCGTTAGTCTTGCCCTATCCGCTTATCTTTTTGGTGGTATGGCTGCTGATGTTGCTGGCGTGGTATCTTGTTGGTCTGCCGATAGGTCCGGGGATTTACCCACGTTTGTCTTAAGAGAGAACGGATGCTGAGATTACTTGAAGAAAAAATTGCCACGCCACTGGGTCCACTGTGGGTGATTTGCGATGAGCAATTTCGCCTGCGGGCGGTTGAATGGGAAGAGTACAGCGAACGCATGGTGCAGCTGCTGGACATCCATTATCGCAAAGAAGGCTATGAGCGCATTTCTGCCACCAACCCAGGCGGTTTAAGCGACAAGCTTCGTGATTATTTTGCCGGTAATCTTAGCATTATTGATACGCTTCCCACTGCTACGGGGGGGACGCCATTTCAGCGCGAAGTCTGGAAAACACTACGCACTATCCCCTGCGGGCAGGTAATGCATTACGGCCAACTGGCTGAACAATTGGGCCGCCCTGGCGCGGCGCGTGCCGTTGGTGCGGCAAACGGATCGAATCCCATCAGCATCGTCGTACCTTGCCATCGGGTTATTGGCCGAAACGGCACCATGACCGGATATGCAGGCGGAGTTCAGCGAAAAGAGTGGTTATTACGCCATGAAGGTTATCTTTTGCTGTAAACATTAAACAATTTGTGCCAGCTTGTTCACACTTTTATGTAAAGTTACCCTTAACAACTTAAGGGTTTTCAAATAGATAGACATATATTTACATCTAATATCGGAATTCTCTGCTGTTAAGGTTTGCTTAGACTTACTTGCTCCCTAAAAAGATGTTAAAATTGACAAATATCAATTACGGCTTGAGCAGACCTATGATCCCGGAAAAGCGAATTATACGGCGCATTCAGTCTGGCGGTTGTGCTATCCATTGCCAGGATTGCAGCATCAGCCAGCTTTGCATCCCGTTCACACTCAACGAACATGAGCTTGATCAGCTTGATAATATCATTGAGCGGAAGAAGCCTATTCAGAAAGGCCAGACGCTGTTTAAGGCTGGTGATGAACTTAAATCGCTTTATGCCATCCGCTCCGGTACGATTAAAAGTTATACCATCACTGAGCAAGGCGACGAGCAAATCACTGGTTTCCATTTAGCAGGCGACCTGGTGGGATTTGACGCCATCGGCAGCGGTCATCACCCGAGCTTCGCGCAGGCGCTGGAAACCTCGATGGTATGTGAAATCCCGTTCGAAACGCTGGACGATTTGTCCGGTAAAATGCCGAATCTGCGTCAGCAGATGATGCGTCTGATGAGCGGTGAAATCAAAGGCGATCAGGACATGATCCTGCTGTTGTCGAAGAAAAATGCCGAGGAACGTCTGGCTGCATTCATCTACAACCTGTCCCGTCGTTTTGCCCAACGCGGCTTCTCCCCTCGTGAATTCCGCCTGACGATGACTCGTGGCGATATCGGTAACTATCTGGGCCTGACGGTAGAAACCATCAGCCGTCTGCTGGGTCGCTTCCAGAAAAGCGGCATGCTGGCAGTCAAAGGTAAATACATCACCATCGAAAATAACGATGCGCTGGCCCAGCTTGCTGGTCATACGCGTAACGTTGCCTGATTTTTCCGCATAACTCACTATCCTTCTGTCATATCATTAAATTTTTCTGATTTATTGATCTGGCAGAAGGTTCATCACTGTTTCATTCACCAGATATGGGTTAATCTTTTAATTACAAACTGCGTTGACAGTTGTTGTAAGGAGACCCTGTATGGCTATGTATCAGAACATGCTCGTTGTTATCGATCCTAACCAGGACGACCAACCAGCATTGCGGCGAGCTGTTTATTTACATCAACGGATTGGTGGCAAAATTAAAGCCTTTTTGCCGATCTATGACTTCTCATACGAAATGACCACCCTGCTCTCCCCGGACGAACGTACCGCTATGCGTCAGGGCGTCATCAGCCAGCGTACAGCCTGGATCCACGAGCAGGCAAAATATTATCTCAATGCTGGCGTTCCCATTGAAATTAAAGTGGTCTGGCATAACCGTCCTTTCGAAGCCATCATTCAGGAAGTGATCAGCGGCGGGCACGATTTGGTGCTAAAAATGGCGCACCAACATGACCGTCTGGAAGCGGTGATTTTTACGCCAACGGACTGGCATCTGTTACGCAAATGCCCAAGCCCGGTGTGGATGGTGAAAGACCAGCCGTGGCCGGAAGGAGGTAAGGCGCTGGTGGCGGTGAATCTCGCCAGTGAAGAGCCGTATCATAATGCGCTCAATGAAAAACTGGTCAAAGAGACGATCGAACTGGCAGAACAAGTCAACCATACCGAAGTTCATCTGGTTGGCGCTTACCCAGTAACGCCAATTAATATCGCGATTGAACTGCCGGAATTTGATCCGAGCGTTTATAACGATGCCATTCGTGGGCAACATTTGCTGGCAATGAAAGCTCTGCGGCAGAAATTCGGCATTAATGAAAACATGACGCACGTAGAAAAAGGTCTGCCAGAAGAGGTGATTCCTGATTTGGCGGAGCACTTACAGGCGGGGATTGTGGTTCTGGGCACGGTAGGACGTACCGGTATTTCAGCAGCATTCCTCGGCAACACGGCGGAACAGGTGATTGATCATCTTCGCTGCGACCTGCTGGTCATTAAACCTGACCAGTATCAGACACCCGTTGAGCTGGATGACGAAGAAGACGATTAACGACTCTTCAATAACTGACAAGGCCCGAGTTATCGGGCCTATTTTTTACTTACTGCTCTTCGCCACCAAGGAAATAAATTCCTAACGGGATTGCCAGCAACACAGTAAAAACCAGGCTATAAACAAAAATCATCGATGACTGAATCACATACATTGATGTCGTCCACTCAGACAGCGGAATATTGTACTGTTCTATAACGCCGCCGATAGTCGCGCGAGTCACAACCGACGCCGCAATAATGAAAACCGCCAACAAACCAAAGAGAAATTTCTTCCCTTTCGCTGACTTCAGTTTCGCCATAATCATGATGTAATCCTTGTGCAGACAAATTTCTTGTTACCTAAACGTAACAATACCATGACATTTCACCGTTGTCTGCTCTGAAA
>ENA-UERX01000182-UERX01000182.1-human-gut-metagenome-genome-assembly--contig:-NODE-182-length-45251-cov-32.590672_pt1 | contig 45251 bp, 37 predicted proteins | sample MGYA00242992_ERZ507993 | MGnify/ENA primary metagenome ERZ507993 (study PRJEB26167, sample SAMN06115487) | human gut metagenome | host: Homo sapiens | place: China:Chongqing | collected 2015-04-10... | reverse complement strand
CTTCTTGCCTTTTGCGATGATTGGCTTCTTCCATTCACCACCCAAAATACGGATAACAGCCTTCTTGCCTACAGGAAACTTTCCGTTAGCATCCCGTAGCGCATCAAATTCCCTCTCAGCGTATCCCTGCCAGTACGAACTGAGGTTTCCTTCTCTCGCATCAATTATGCAATCCTCTATTTCAGAGTAACCAATTTCATCGTAGTCAAGCATTTTCCACCTCTCAGCGACACATTTGAATTTTTCGTTCTCATACAAACAGTCTATCACGAATGATTGATTATATCAATTAAAAATTGTAGATAGAATCGTCCGGTTTTGAGCCTTCTCTCGACTACAATAAGATAGAGAAGGAGGGCGGCAGTTATGTACGAGAAACTTTTTTCAAAGAGGCTTGCTGAACTACGGATACAAAAAGGTGTTTCCGCAAGGGATATGAGCCTTTCCCTCGGACAGAATCCCGGATACATTCGTGCTATCGAGAGTGGATCAGCGTTTCCTGCTATGTCGAGCTTCTTCTATATTTGCGAATATCTCAACGTAACTCCGCAAGAATTTTTTGATTTCAATGAAGACCATGCAGATGGAATCAATGCACTTGTAAATCAACTCGATAAACTTGATGAAGAACAGATTCAAACTCTCACAGCCTTTATAAAGACTATCGTTAAGTAGGTAAGAACAACAGTAAAAATGCCCACCAGCTTCAAGCCGGTGGGCATTTTCTTATTTGTACCGTATTACAGGCAGCTGCTTTACTTTGCTGCCAACCTTTTTGCGTTCAAGTGCAAAGACCATATCCGGGGTGCGCTCGAAGAAACCAATACCACGCTTCCAGCTTGTCCCGCACTTGCTATGGAACAGCCCAATGAACTGCTGCTTCATCTTGCGCCCATAGTTCGGGCAGACACGCTTGCTTGCGCCCATATCGCATCACTGGAGCTTGGCAAGGATTTCTTCAGCAGTCATACCACTGGCCAACAGCTTCTTCAGCACATCCTCGGCTTCGCCTTTCTTGGCTTCCTCTGCTGCCTTTGCTTCGGCAGCAGCCTTCTTTGCTTCAGCCTTCGCCAGATTTTTAGTAGCAGCCTTTAGCTCGGTCTTTTTGGTCTTCAACTGCGCTTTCAGCTCATCGATATTGGCAGTCAGCGCAGCAACCTCAGATTCGATTTTTTCCTTTTCAGCGGCCTTTTCTGCAACGACTGCTGCATAATCAACGGCAGCTTTTACGGTACGGGTCTTGTTCTTGCTTCCCTTGGGTCTTGCCATGATAATGTCCTCCTATACGGTGGAATGATTTGATACTTATAAGTATATTTCTATATAGTTAAAATTGCAATAGACAATTCGCACTGCCCAAGACATTGATGAAATATTGTCATCTTTTCGTCAATATACGCAGGTGCGTACACGAAAAATTTCAATATCCGTTACTATCATGCAAAGGAGGCGCAGCATGATAGTAAAAGATGTTGTTGAGCTGTCTGTAAAGGACGCTGTGGCGATTCGTTTCAAAGAGATTTGTGACCAGCGGGGGATTCGTCCAAATGAACTTGCTGTCCGTTCCGGTGTTACGCCATCTACCGTTTACAGTATGCTCGATTCCTCCCGACATAGTGTTTCTATCGGGACGATTAAAAAACTCTGCGACGGCCTTAACATGTCTCTTGGAGAGTTTTTCTCCTGCCCTTTGTTTGATGATCTTGAGCAGGAGATTCAATAGGAGTACTTACACTCCCTTGATTCGATTTCGCCAACAAGCTGACCGGATTTGAGGAAGCCTATGCCTACGATTAACCTGAAAGAGCATTATCCCACCACATACACTGAGGATTTTTTTGTTGAAGTTTCGGAGGAAATCCATCAGTTATTTATTGATTTTAAGCATCAAGAAGATGCTTTTCTACGGCAAGTAAGCCGACATCATGCATATCATTCATTGGATGATCCGAATTTTCCAGTAGAGCAATGTGTCCTTTTTCAGAAACCGGCTCTCGTGGATGCTGTCGAACAGCGGCATTCTGCTATGAGCATTTATGAAGCCATTCTGTCCCTCCCACCCAAACAGGCCAAACGGTGCTACGATCACTATTATCAGGGATTTAAGATATCAGATATTGCGCAAAAAGAGGGTGTAACAGCAGGAAGCATCTCGGAATGTATTAAATCCGCTTTATCTGCACTTCGAGAAAGATGCAACTTTTTCAACTTTTACGATTAAACCCTAACTTTTATCCGTTTTTTGTCCTATATAATATAGGGATGCTTTTCTCTATCATGGAGAGCGCACCGTGCATTCTCCATGCTCCGCCCCATAACATTGCCATAATCGACAAAGGAAAGGACGAAGAAAAAATATGAAAAGAAGATTGATTGAGTACGAACCCAGCCCCGGCAGTCAAGCGAACTGCCAGTGTCGAATGTCCGCCCACGCTCTGACCCTGTGGTGTGGCCTGTGGCTGCACTCCCGCATGGTCGGAGGGCTGGCTTATGTACTTTAATCCTTACGCCACCGGAAAACGCATCCAACAGTTGCGTAAAACCAACGGCATGACACAAGAACAGTTCGCAATTAAAATCAATACCAGCGATCGCCATTTAGGAAGAATCGAGAGGGGTGAATGTGCTGCTTCGATAGACTTGCTGGTAGAAGTAGCCGTATCCTTGAAAACCACACTAGATTTCTTGATCTGCGGTGTAACGGAAACTCCACGGGAAAGGGAGCTTACCGCACTGATTGAAAAGCAGAATCAGAACATTCAGAAATTCAAGATGACTCTGAATAGTCTGATGGACGAACTGGAAGCATAAGCATTACCTAAAGGAGCCGAGAAGCAGTTCTCGGCTCCTTTTTTGCGCAAAAATATCCGACGTGTCTACGAAAAACCGGACATAGCGTGTCCGATTTTTCTACAAAACAAAATGAAAAAAGCCTCAAAATAGGACGTAACGTGTCCTAAGAATGTGTTCGATTTTCAGGTACACTATGGTCACAGCAAGGGCAACACCCCAGACGGGGAGAACCCCAAAGCTGGAAGCCGTACCTTGAAAATTGAATATCATTCCCTCGGACAAAATAATGAAACTTCCGTAACTCGCGGCCCGGCCATAACGAAGGCGGGGTGGCTGAAGAAGCCAATGTGGAGTGTGGGTGCAAGTCCCCACTTACCGAGGTGTATTCCAAATCCAACGGGGGTCGAGGACAAATAGGTTGGAAAAACTTAAAGCGAAACTTCAAAGCCCACCACCGGGATTCTTCTGAACCTTGGCGGCGGGCTTTTTCCATACCGAACACTCACCCATACGAAACGGAGGTAATGATTATGAGCCGTAATTTTACTCGCAAGCCCGATGAATCGACCCTGACCACCCTCTGCCCGCACTGCCTGAGTGCTTTCCGCAATGCGCGCGGCATCCGTGTCCGCCGTGCTGACCCCTACCAGCTCACCAAGGAACCCTGCACCTACTGCCAGACCCGTTTTGGCTACGACTACTACATCCAGCCCACCAGCCCGAAAGCCACCTATTTTAAGAAAGGCCGGTTCGATGATGAAATTGACTGCGCTTAAGATTGACCCGGAGTTTCAGGGCAAAATTCCACCGCTGAACGCAGAGGAAGAACACATCTTAGAGCAGAACATGATTCAGGAGCGGCGGCTTTTGAACCCGCTTATCATCTGGAACGGCTACATACTGGATGGACATTCCCGGTATCGGATTCTCAAAAATCACCCAGAGATTGCTTTTGAAGTGAAGGAAATCCAGTTGCCTGACCGTTACGCTGCACTGGCATGGATTTGTCAGAATCAGTTGGGGCGCAGAAACCTTGACCCGGAACGCCGGAAATTCTTGATGGGGAAAACCTACGAAAATGAAAAACTTTCTGTGGGCGGGTCAACACATAGAGAACATGATGAATCTGGAAGATTCACCTCATGTGCTCAAAATGATCACATGAGGTCAATCGAAGGACGCACCTGTGAACGCATTGCTGCCAAAAACGGTGTTACTCCAATATTTGTTCGTCGAGCAGAAAAGTACGCTAAAGGTGTTGATGCGGCAGAGGCCGCTGTCCCCGGTGCAATGGAGGAAATATTGTCAGGGCATATCAAGGCAACCGATGCCGAGATCACTGCTCTAGCAACAACACCAAAAGAAGAAATCCCGGCAATCATCAAGGAGCTGCGCAAACCCAAGAAGGACCGGAAAGCTAAGAAGCCGACAAGCCCGGAAAAATCCGATGTAGCTGCCGACAATGCTCCTGATTCCAAAGAAGTCCATACCGAGATCGAAATCACACCCGTAAGCAATTCGCCCCCGGATTTCAAAAGGAGTATCCAAGGTCACAAACGCTGTCTTACAGACGAAGATCGAAAACGACTTCAGCAATCTATTGACAACCGCCACCATAAAATGACCGTTGCGAACGGCTCGATTATGATGTGCGAAGTTCAGGGCGCAAAGGAGGATTTCGTTCGCCGCTGGAATCTCGTATTCAAAGACTACCCTGATGTTTTTGAGGACAACGACTGCCGAAGTGCCATTCTTTCTTTGGTTGATGACACTTTGGCCTATCTTCAGACGATAAAGGAGAGAGTGCTATGATGATTTCTAATTTGAACCTTGCCAAGCTGCCCGAATGTGTTTGCGAGATGCGCTACATCGACAGCGCACTCTTGACCCCCTGCGCTGAATATCAGCGTGTCCTGCGCACCAGAAAAGTGGCGGAGATTTCTGCTACCTTTTCGGAGTACGTTGCCAACGAGCCGAAGGTCAGCTACCGTGATGGCCGCTATCATGTTTTTGACGGTCAGAATACCATCGAAGCGCGTGTTGCCTGCAACGGAGGTCGTGACCTCCCGATTCTCTGCAAGGTCTTTCACGGCCTTTCCAAAAAGGATGAAGCCCTTTTGTTTGCTGTTCAGACGGGCATTTCCACTGATTTGACCGCAGGCGAACGTCTCCGTGCCGACATTGTTGCAGAAGATGAGGATGCCTGTGCATTCGTTGCAGCCACCGAAGCAGCTGGTGCTACTTTTGCACTGGATGGCATCCGGGCCGAGTGGAAAATCTACTGCATCCGTTCTGCCTATTATATTTACAAGAACTATGGTTCTGACATCTATCAGGAAGCCCTGAAAATCATCGTGGAGGCATGGTGGGGCGATTCCGATTCGTTCCTGTCCGGCATCCTCCATGGCGTTACCCGCTTTGTGGCAATGTACCGCGATGAATACAGCCGGGAACGGCTGATTATGCGGCTTGGTTCCGTCCACCCCAAGACCATCACCAAAAATGCACGAAAGGACACCGGCAATATCGCAGACCGCCACATGAAGCAGATTCTGGAAATCTACAACGGCTCCAGCCGTTCTTTGAGCCTTCCTGTCAAACGTTGATATTCTCCGCCTTTATCGGCATACTCCTTTCCCTGCACAAGCCGCTTCAGGGGTGTGGCGGCTTGTGCTACATATTGTAAAGGGGGCTTGATCGTATCATACCAAAAGATTGGAAATATCTCCGAGGAGACATTTACTTTGCAGATATGGAGCCGCATATCGGCTCCGAGCAGGGCGGAACACGCCCGGTGGTCGTTCTTCAAAACGATGTTGGGAACCGTTATGCTCCCACATTGATCGTGGCAACGGTGACTTCCCGCATCACCAAAAAAACAGACCAGCCAACACACGTTCTGATCGACCAAAATCCAGCGTTTGCAACGTCCTCTATGGTTCAGGCAGAACAGATATTCACGATAGATAAAAGCCGCGTACAACGCTTTCTGGGGCGAATCACGCCATCCGAAATGTATCGCATCGAAGCTGCCGTTATCAACAGTTTGGATTTGAATGGAGGTTGAGAATGCTCGATAACAAGATTTCATCCTTTCACTCCCCTGCTGTTCCTCCCGATCTTTTCAGTACGGATGCGACCGCACTGAAGATGGTTTCGATTTTGTTCGACAATGGGCTGATTACTGCCGACATCTATCATCAAGTCATTAGCAGATATTCCGCCTGATGTCAAGGATGTCGTCCGCTCCGGCGACATCCTACATATTCTCCCTGCGATTCTCTATACTACGGGCAAAGGAGGTACAGCGTATGAACATCACACAGAGAATGTATTTCGGGCAGATGCCCTTAGATAAAGACCGCGACCGCCGCATCGCCTTTTACGGGCGTGTTTCCACTCAGCATGAAGCACAGGTCGATGCACTCGGAAATCAGATGCAGTGGTACGACGATCAGCTTCGGTATCATCCCAACTGGCAGGTCATAAACCGCTATATTGATGAGGGCATCACCGGTACCTCTGCCAAAAAGCGCCCTGCGTTTATGCAGATGATCTCCGATGCCAAACGCGGTAAATTCGACCTGATCGTCACCCGTGAGGTCTGCCGCTTTGCCCGCAACACTGTCGATACCCTTCAGCTCACCCGCGAACTTCGCAATTTCGGCGTTGAGGTTTTCTTTGTATCAGACAACATCTGGACGATGGATGGAGATGGCGAGCTTCGTCTTTCTATCATGGCAACGATGGCTCAAGAGGAGAGCCGCAAAATTTCCGAGCGCGTTCTTGCCGGTCAGAAAATCAGTCGGCAGAAAGGTGTCCTTTACGGCAGTGGCAACATCATCGGCTACGACCGCGACAACACAAAGCGTACATACGTTATCAACGAAGAACAGGCTGCTACCATTCGGATGGTTTTCACGCTCTACTCTCAAGGCTACGGGGAAAAGGCTATCGTCAATGAACTTTCTCGGCTGGGCTGCAAGGATGGGCATGGAAATGTCAGCTGGTCTTGCGCAAAAATCAGCCGCATTCTTCGCAACGCAACGTATATGGGCTATATCTGCTACAACAAATCCAAAGTTAACAACTATCTGGAGAAGAAGCGCATCAACAATCTTGATGAAGATTCTTTCGTCTATGTAAAGGGCAACTTTGAACCCATTGTATCAGAAAGCCTTTGGCACGAATGTGAGCGCATCCGCAAATCCCGTATTTCAAGCCTGCGCCTTCCTGACGGAGAAACACGGCGTAAGGGTACAAGAACTACAAAGAATTTGTGGGTATCGAAACTTCGCTGCCGCTGCGGTTCGTCCTACCGCCTTTATAAGTGGCGCAAACTGAAGGATGGTACTCCCGTCTTCGGCTATCAGTGCAATATGCGCACGGTCAATCCGACCCGCTCCTTTGTTCTGGAACATGATTTGACGGAACAGCTCAGTTGCGATGCTATTTCCATTCCCGAATGGAAGCTCGAACTAATGGCCAAGAAGACTTTTGAAAATGTCTGGGGAAACCAGAGCAAAGCCATCCTCCGCGCCTGCCAGATGATTGAAGGCTGCAAGAACGGAAAGTCTACTGCCCTGATGTCCGCAGCACCGATTCAGAGCAAGATTGAAAAAATCAAGAATCGCAAGATGAGCTATGCTGCAATGCGCGCCGATGGTGAGCTGGGGCGGGAAGAATATCAGGCACTTTGCAAACAGGCTGACGATGAGATCAACCGTCTGGAGCAAGACTTGAAATCCATTGCCCCCGAACCCAATTCCGCAGCTGTTTCCGCCAACATGAAAACCCTCCACGATTTTCTTGAGCAAAAGGTCGATGTTCGCGGTGCCTGCCTTGCCCCGGAACTGATTGAGCAGTTCGTTGAGGTCGTCACCCCAATCAGTGATTACACCTACCGCTGGAAGCTCAACACCGGGAGCAAGAAAGAAAAGCATGAGCGCACCGACTTGATGACTGTCACCGGCAAGCCCATCCTCACCTTCACCATCGACTTTGAAACCGCCAAGCGTTACCGGGAAGCCAACAAGATGCCCCACCAGTTCCGCCGTGCAGCGTGGACCGACCTGACTGTGGAGGTGTATCTGTGATGCTTCTGGAAAGCAGCCCCGTGTTAAACGCAATTCACCTTATACATGAGCAAACAAATAAGGCCCACCGCCAAAATTGACAGTGGGCCTTATTTTATGCTTGATTTTTAACGATAAGTCGTTATAAAAACCTTATGCTCTCGGTTTTTTAATAGCAGCCTGGGCAGCGGCCAGACGTGCAATGGGCACACGGAAGGGAGAGCAGCTGACGTAGTCCAGACCAACATTGTGGCAGAACTCCACGCTCGTGGGATCGCCGCCGTGCTCACCGCAGATGCCCAGGCCCAGGTCGGGACGGGTCTCACGGCCATCGTGTGCAGCCATCTTCACCAGCTTGCCCACGCCGATCTGATCCAGGTGCTGGAACGGATCGCTCTCGTAGATCTTGTTCTCGTAGTAAGCGCCCAGGAACTTGGCAGCGTCATCACGGCTGAAGCCGAAGGTCATCTGGGTCAGGTCGTTGGTGCCGAAGCTGAAGAACTCAGCCTCCTTGGCGATCTCGCCGGCAGTCAGGGCTGCACGGGGGATCTCGATCATGGTACCGACCTGATACTTCATGTCAACGCCAGCAGCAGCGATCAGCTCATCAGCGACCTTGACCACAACGTCCTTGACGAACTTCAGCTCCTTGACCTCGCCGACCAGCGGGATCATGATGTGCGGGGTGATCATGCAGCCGGTCTCAGCGGAGACGTTCAGGGCAGCCTTGATCACAGCGCGGGTCTGCATAGCAGCGATCTCGGGATAGGTGACAGCCAGACGGCAGCCACGGTGACCCATCATGGGGTTGAACTCGTGCAGAGAAGCAACCACGTTCTTCAGGTCATCGAAGGTCATGCCCATATCGGCAGCCAGCTCCTTGATGTCCTCGTCCTTGGTAGGCAGGAACTCGTGCAGAGGGGGATCCAGGTAGCGGATGGTCATCGGGCGCTCACCCATGATGCGGTACATGGCCTCGAAGTCACCCTGCTGGAACGGCTCGACCTTAGCCAGAGCAGCTTCGCGCTCTTCCACGGTACGGGCGCAGATCATCTCACGGACAGCCTTGATGCGGTCCTCAGCGAAGAACATGTGCTCGGTACGGCACAGGCCGATGCCCTCAGCACCCAGGTCAACGGCCTGCTGTGCGTCACGGGGGTTATCGGCGTTGGTCATAACCAGCAGCTGGCGAGCAGCATCGGCCCAACCCATGAAGCGGTTGAAGTTCTTGTTGCCGGTAGCGGCCACGGTAGCAACCTGCTCGCCGTAGATGTTGCCGGTGGAGCCATCGATGGAGATCCAGTCGCCCTCAACGAACTTGTGGCCGTTGATCTCGAAGGTCTTGGCCTCCTCATCGATCTTGACCTCGTTGTCGTTGCCGCAGCCGGAGACACAGCAGGTGCCCATACCACGGGCAACAACGGCTGCGTGGCTGGTCATGCCGCCGCGGACGGTCAGGATGCCCTGAGACACCTGCATGCCCACGATGTCCTCGGGAGAAGTCTCCAGACGGACCAGAACGACTTTCTTCATCTTGCCGGACTTGACCATCTCCTCTGCTTCCTCAGCAGTAAAGACGATCTGGCCGCAGGCGGAACCGGGAGAAGCTGCCAGGCCCTTGCCGACGACTTCGGCGGCCTTCAGGGCAGCGGCATCGAACTGGGGATGTAGCAGGGTATCCAGCTGCTTGGGCTCCACGCGCAGAACAGCCTCCTGCTCGGTGATCATGCCCTCGTCCACCAGGTCGCATGCGATCTGCAGAGCGGCCTGAGCGGTACGCTTGCCGTTACGGGTCTGCAGCATGTACAGGTGGCCGTCCTCAATGGTGAACTCCATATCCTGCATATCGCGGAAGTAGTTCTCCAGACGGGTTGCGATCTCAACGAACTGATCGTACACCTCAGGCATCTGATCCTTCAGGTGGCTGATGGGAGAAGGAGTGCGCACGCCTGCGACGACGTCCTCGCCCTGTGCATTGATCAGGTACTCGCCCATCAGCTTCTTTGCGCCGGTGGCGGGGTCACGGGTGAATGCAACGCCGGTGCCGGAACGGTCGCCGGAGTTGCCGAATGCCATCTGCTGCACGTTGACAGCGGTGCCCCACTCGTAGGGGATCTCGTTCATCTTGCGGTAAACGTTTGCACGGGGGTTGTCCCAGCTGCGGAACACAGCCTTGACAGCCTCGATCAGCTGATCGCGGGGATCCTGGGGGAACGGCTTGCCCTCGTTCTCCTCGTAGATCTTCTTGAAGACACCGACCAGTTCCTTCAGGTCCTCGGCAGTCAGGTCCACGTCGTTCTTAACGCCCTTGGCTTCCTTCATCTTGTCGATCTCGACCTCGAACAGGCTCTTCGGGACCATCATAACAACGTCTGCAAACATCTGCACGAAACGGCGGTAGCAGTCGTATGCGAAGCGGGCGTTGCCGGTCTTCTTGGCCAGGCCCTCCACAGCCTCATCGTTCAGGCCCAGGTTCAGGATGGTATCCATCATGCCGGGCATGGACTGACGGGCACCGGAACGGACAGAGACCAGCAGGGGGTTGGTGTTGTCGCCAAACTTCTTGCCGGTGATCTCTTCCAGACCCTTGAGATGCTCGAAGATGTCAGCAGTGATATCGTCATTGATCTGACGGCCGTCTGCATAGTACTGGGTGCAGGCATCCGTAGTGATGGTGAAGCCCTGGGGAACCGGCATACCGGCAGCAGTCATCTCTGCCAGACCGGCACCCTTGCCGCCCAGAGTATTCTTCATGGTGACCTTGTCGCCGCCGAAGGCATCGTTGCCCTCGCTGAAGTAGTACAGATACTTTTTGCTCATGCGTGTTTACCTCCCATTTGGTGACCCCCGGTGCCACGCCCGGCGGTCTCATCGCACTTTTTTCTCAAAGCTGATGAACATTGTCTTGTGAATGCTAAACTATTATACCAGAAAATTCCCACATTGCCACCGGGCAAAACACCGAATTTGTTTGATAAATTTTGTGCAATTCCCTTGAAATTTACCCAGTTTTCCGCTATTATAAAATGGGAGAAAGTTCGAGAGGTTTTTTGTTTTACAGAGCCATTTTTCCGCATCTGGGATACATGCTGTTATCCATTAAAAATTCCGGCGGAATTCCACCTGCGGAACGGGCCGGAATTTCTCCCTCATGGATACAACAAAATACCACACCTTCCCAAGGAGGGACACTATTTATGGAAACCATTTCCAACGAAGCTCTGGCCGCAGCACGCGCCAGACTGGACGCTGCCGAAAGCCGGCGCGAGAACATCCTGCTTTTTCACATCGCCAACGGCGTGAACATTGAGAACCGTACCGTCCAGATCGACGAAGGCGTTGTCATCGCCCCGGGAGCCACCATTCTGGCGGGCACCATCCTGCGCGGCAAGACGGTCATCGGCGCAGGCTGCGTCATCGGCCCCAATACCCTGATCGAGGACAGCACCGTGGACGAGGGCACCACCGTCAACGCCAGCCAGGTCTACGGCAGTCATCTGGGCCCCCACAACAACATCGGCCCCTTCACCCATGTGCGGGTGAACACTGTCACCGACTACGGCGTGCATCTGGGTGCCTATGTGGAGACCAAGAACTCCAACTTTGCCCGGGGCAACACCGTGAGCCACCTGACCTACATCGGCGACAGCGATGTGGGCAAGTACTGCAACTTCGGCTGCGGCACCGTCACCTGCAACTACGACGGCAAGGATAAGTTCCGCACCCAGATCGGCGATTACTGCTTCATCGGCTGCAACACCAACCTTGTGGCTCCGGTCAAGGTGGGCGACGGTGCTTACACCGCCGCCGGCAGCACCATTACCAAGGATGTACCCGCCCAGGCGCTGGGCATCGCCCGGGAGCGCCAGACCAATCTGGACGGCTGGGCAGCCCCCAAGATGGAAGCCTACATCGCCAAAAAGCAGAAGCTGGAGGAGGAGCAGAACAAGTAACTCTCCCGCTGCTTTATAAGGTATTATGCAAAAGCACCGCCCTGCACTCAGAAAAGCGCAGGGCGGTGCTTTTGATTGTCTTTTGTCAGAGTTTATGGTATACTGTGGCCAATGCTGGAAACAGCAGGAAAAAAGGCGCTGTCTGCAATGCAGGTGGTCATGCTTCCACTCCCGACCATTTGAAGTTCTGCGCACGCGGAACTCAACTCCGGGAAACGGACTTTTTTGATTTTTGAATCGTATCTTTTCCCGGAGCCTTACGGCGAAGGGAGGGGATGTCAAATGTCGCTGACAGAAGTTTGCGCTCTGTTGACCGTGGTGATTGGCTTGCTGACACTACTCGTTACAGTCGCAAAAGCATCATTCGATGCCGGATGGAAAATTTCGCACGACCATGACGATAAAAACAAAAAAGATTGACTGCCTCCAACTTCCAATTCGAGCAGTCAATCTTTTTGACTAACAGGAGCGGGAGCTGACCGTTTGCAGGCCAGCGCCTTTTCTATTTGTAGTATAGTCAATTTTCAGCGGTTTGTCAAGGCATGGAACGCCGGGGGGCAGGCCGCCTTTTTGTTGTTTTTCCCGCAAAACAGATTTCTTTTTCTTCGCGCGTATGTTATACTAAAGAACTGTACCACACATTATTTTAAGCAAAAAAGAAAAGGCAAAACAACAACTATGAATGCAAACGACATCTGGCTGATCGCGGGCCTTGGCAACCCGGAAGCAAAATACGATGGCACCCGCCACAACGCGGGCTTTGCCGCGCTGGACTCTCTGGCGGGCAAATGGGGCATCAGCGTCAGCAAAACCAAGTTTCAGGGCCTGTGGGGCCAGGGCGAGGTGGACGGCCGCAAGGTGGTGCTGCTGAAACCCCTGACCTACATGAACCTTTCCGGCGATTCCATCGCCCCGCTGGCGGGCTTTTTCAAGATCCCCGCCGACCACGTCATCGTCCTGTGCGACGATATCACCCAGGCCCCCGGCAAGCTGCGCATCCGGCCCTCCGGCTCGGCAGGCGGGCACAACGGCCTGAAGAGTATCATTGCCCGGCTGGGCGGGGAGAACTTCCCCCGCATCCGCATCGGCGTGGGTGCCAAGCCCCGCCCGGACTATGACCTTGCCGACTGGGTGCTGGGCAAGTTCCCGCCGGAGGATGCCAAAGCCATGGCCGACCGCTACCCCGACCTGGAGGCAGCGGCCAAGCTCATCATGGACGGCAAGCTGGGTCTGGCGCAGAGCAAGTATAATGGGTAAGCGGAACGAACCCTCTCAGTCGCCTGACGGTGACAGCTCCCCCGAGGGGGGGAGCTTTTCCGCATCACCCCATAAACTTTCCCTTAAACGATAAACAAAATCTCTTTGTCAAAAGCTCCCCCTTTCGGGGGAGCTGGCATCGCGCCAGCGATGACTGAGAGGGTTTTGAGAAAGGAGGTTTTCCCATGTACGAAGCCTTACTCAAGGCCACACCGGAATATCAGAAGATCGCGGAGAGCCTGCACACCCCGGGCCCGGCGGCGCTGTTCGGCCTGCCGCCTGCGGGCCGTGCCCTGCTGTACGCCGCCCTGCAAAAGGACCTTGACCGGGTGCTGTGCATCGTGACCCCCGGCGAGGCCGAGGCCACCCACTTTGCGGACGACCTCAAGGCGCTGGGCCTGACCGCGGCGGTGTTCCCGCCCCGGGACTTCATGCTGCGGCCAGTGGAGGGCGCGGGCCGCGAATACGAGTACCGCCGCCTGTCGGTGCTGGGCGCGCTGGCGGGCGGGCGGCTGAACGCCGTCTGCGTGCCCGCCGAGGCGCTGCTGCAATACACGGTGCCCCGGGATGAGTTCCTGCGGAACACCCTCACCCTCAAGCCCGGCATGGTCTACAACCGGGAAGCACTGGTGGCGCGGCTCTTTGCCGCCGGGTACGTCCGGCGCAGTCAGGTGGACGGCCCGGGCCAGTTCAGCGTGCGCGGCGATATCGTGGACATCTACGCGCCGGACATGCACCAGCCCGCCCGTGTGGAATACTGGGACGATGAGATCGATTCGCTGGCCTCCTTCGACCTGCTGACCCAGCGCCGGGACGGCAGTCTGGAAAAGATCTACCTCTCCCCCGCCCGCGAGGTGCTGTTCGGCAGCACCGCCGAGACGGCCGAGGCCCTGCGCGAAGCCATCAAAAAGGCGCGGGGCAAAAAACGCACCGCCATGGAAAAGGCCACAGAGGCCGACCTTGCCCAGCTGGATTCCGGCCTGATGCCCGAAGCCATGGACAAGTATTACGGCATCCGCTACCCGCAGCCCGCCACCCTGCTGGACCATCTGGACAGCCCCATCTTTGTGCTGGACGAGGTGGGCGGCATCCGGGATGCCCAGAAGGCCACCGAGTACCGCCGGGGCGAGGAGCTGACCGGCCTGCTGGAGGAGGGCGTGCTCTGCCCGGGGCTGGACGTGCTCTACCAGACCATGGACGACCTTGCCATTGCGGCCCAGAAACAGAGCACCCTGCTGTGTGAGAACTTCCTGCGGGGGATGAACGAGTTCAAGCTGAAGGATCTCATCAACGTGGAGGCCTTTGCGGCCCCCAACTGGGGCGGCGACCTGGCCTCCCTGCGGGAGGATCTTGACCCGCTGATCGCCCAGGGCTATGCCGTCACCCTCTTCTCCGGCACCCCCAAGGGTGCCGCCGCCCTGACCCGGGACCTGACGGACAAGGGCTACTCCGTGAGCATGAGCCGGGACGTGCGCCCGGCCAAGGGCATCGTGCAGGTGCTGCCCGGCCACCTGACCGCAGGCTGCACCTTCCCCTTTGCCCACGCGGCGGTCATCTCCTCCCGGCGGCACGGGCTGGATGAAGAAACTGCCGCCGAGAACAAAAAGCGCAAAAAGAACAAAAACGCCCTGTCCAGCCTTTCGGACATCAAGCCCGGGGACTATGTGGTGCACCAGAGCCACGGCATCGGCATGTACGCGGGCATCCAGCGGCTGGAAGTGCAGGGTGCCATCAAGGATTACCTGAAGATCCAGTATTCCGGCTCCGACGTGCTCTACGTGCCGGTGACCCAGCTGGACCTGCTCAGCCGCTACACCGCCCCCGGCGACGAGGAAAAGGTGAAGCTGGCCAAGCTGGGCGGTACCGAATGGCAGCGCACCCGCGCCAAGGTGAAAAAGGCCACCGAAGAGATGGCACAGGAGCTCATTGAGCTGTACGCCCGGCGCAGGCAGGCCCAGGGATACGCCTTCCCGCCCGACGGCGACTGGCAGAACGATTTCGAGACCCGCTTTGAGTACGATGAGACCGACGACCAGCTCCACGCCACCGCCGAGATCAAGCAGGACATGGAAAAGCCTTACCCGATGGACCGCCTGCTCTGCGGCGACGTGGGCGTGGGCAAGACCGAAGTTGCCCTGCGCGCGGCCTTCAAGTGCGTGATGGGCGGCAAGCAGTGCGCTCTTCTGGCCCCCACCGCTCTGCTGGCCTGGCAGCACTACAACACCCTGCTCTCCCGGATGGAGGCCTTCCCGGTGAAGATCGGGATGCTCTCCCGCTTCCGTACCGCGAAACAGCAAAAGGAGACCCTGCGGGGCCTGCAGTCCGGCAGCGTGGACATCGTAGTGGGCACCCACCGCCTGCTCTCCAAGGATGTGCGCTTCCACGACCTGGGCCTTGTCATCATCGATGAGGAGCAGCGGTTCGGCGTGAAACACAAGGAGAAGCTGAAGGAAAACTTCATCGGCGTGGATATGCTGACCCTCTCGGCCACGCCCATCCCCCGCACCCTGAACATGGCCATGAGCGGCATCCGCGACCTGTCCACCATCGAGCAGCCGCCCATTGAGCGCCAGCCCGTGGAGACCTTTGTGCTGGAGTACAACGATGTCATCCTTGCCGAAGCCATGAAGAAGGAGCTGGCCCGGGGCGGTCAGGTATACTACCTGCACAACCGGGTGGACAACATCGAGTCCACCGCCGCCCATGTCAGCCAGCTGGTGCCCGGTGCCCGGGTGGGCATTGCCCACGGCAAGATGACCGAGGAGGAGTTGAACCCAGTCTGGCAGCATCTGCTCAACGGCGAGATCGACATTCTGGTCTGCACCACCCTGATCGAAACGGGCATCGATGTACGCAACTGCAACACCCTCATCATCGAGGATGCCGACCGGATGGGCCTTGCCCAGCTGTACCAGATCCGGGGCCGGGTGGGCCGCTCCGGCCGCAAAGCCTATGCCTACTTCACCTTCCGGCGGGACAAGACCCTGACCGACATCGCCCAGAAGCGGCTTTCCGCCATCCGGGAGTTCACGGCCTTCGGCTCCGGCTTCCGCATCGCCATGCGCGATCTCCAGATCCGCGGCGCAGGCAGTCTGCTGGGCCACAGCCAGCACGGCCACATGGAGGCCGTGGGCTACGACCTCTATGTGAAGATGCTGGGGCAGGCCATCGCCCGGGCCAAGGGCGAGCCGGTGCAGCGCGACAAGAGCGAGTGCCTGATCGACCTGCGGGTGGATGCCTACATCCCCGAAACGTACATTGCCGACGGGCCGGGCCGCATTGAAGCCTACAAGCGGATCGCCGCCATCCAGACCCCCGAGGATGCCGCCGATGTGCTGGACGAGCTCATCGACCGCTACGGCGACCCGCCGCCCTCGGTCAGCGATCTGGTCAATGTCTCGCTGGCGCGGGTGCAGGCCACCGCTGTGGGCGTGTACGAGGTGACCCAGAAGAAGGACACTCTGGTGCTGCAGGTAGAGCAGCTGGACCTCCGGATGATCCAGGGCCTGCTGGTGGCCTTCAACGGCCGCGTTGTCACCGGGGCCGGCGCAAAGCCCTACCTCTCCGTCACCCTGCAAAAAGAGGAAAAGCCACTGGAGCTGCTGCAAAGCATCCTCCGGGCGATGCAGGATATTTTGAAAGATTAACGGCCTCACCCTCTCAGTCAAAGCCAATAGGCTTTGCCAGCTCCCCCAAAGGGGGAGCCTTTGGCGGCTCCCCAAGACCTTGCGGGGAATTGCCAAAGCCTCTCCCCTTGGGAGAGGTGGCAGCGCGCTTGCGCTGACGGAGAGGGCGGGCGATCCGAACGACAGGAGCATAACGATGAAAAAGAAACTGATCGCACTTCTTGCCGCCGTGGCAATGGTATTTTCCCTTGCCGCCTGCGGCTCCACCCCGGATTCGGTGGGCACCATCGGCACGGTGGACATCACCTCCGGCCTGTATCTGCTGGCCCAGTACGACGCTTACCAGAAGGCCGCCGATCTGGCCTCCTCGGAGCAGGATGCCACCGATGTGAAGGCCTTCCTGAAGCAGACCATCACCGTGGATGCCGACAGCGGCGAGACCGCCACCGTCAGCGACTATGTGAGCCAGAAAACCATGGAGAACCTTGAGACCTACGCCGCCATCGAGACCCGCTTTGAGGAGCTGGGCGGCCAGCTGACCGCAGAAGAGGACGCACAGGCCGACAGCTATGCCTCCCAGCTGATGGAGCAGTACGGCGACACCTACAAGGCCAACGGCATCGGCCTGAACACCGTCCAGCGGTTTGAGCGCATCCTCATCAAGAGCAGCGACCTGCTGGAGCTGGTCTACGGCGTGGACGGCGAGACCCCGGTGCCGGATGCCGACCTGACCAGCCATCTGGAAAACAACATGTACGAGCTGGCCTATTACACCATCCCGCTCTACAACACCAGCACCTATGCCTCTGCCGATGAGGACCAGACCAGCGAGATGTTGGATTTGGTACAGGATGCCGTGGATCAGACCAATGCCTACGCTGCTTCCTTGACCGGCCTGAGCGATTCCGATTTCAGCAGCGCCCTGCTGGGCTACTTCTCCAGCGTGGTCACCTCCGCCCTGCCGGAGGTCTACGCCGTGCTGGGCTCCACCTATTCCTCCGATTCCAATGCACCTTCTCTGGAACTGATCGGGGACAGCACCGTGACCTCTGCCTTTACCGCAGAGGGTTCCGCCGACACCATCCGGGGCCTGTCCATCGGGCAGGCAGCGGCTGTGAAGTACAACAGCTACGCCCTGATGGCCGCCCTGCGGCTCGACCCGCTGAGCCTGAAGGCGCTGGACGACCTGCGCGGACAGGTGCTCAACGATATGAAGGGGGAGGAGCTCTCCGAGGCGCTGACCGCCTACGGCGCTTCTCTGGAGCACAATCTGAACAGCTCTGCCATGAACAGGATGCCCGCTTCCAAGATCGTGAACAGCAGCACCAACTAAGTTTTTATTTCTATGCAAAAAGGCTGTTGCCTAAACTCCTTCCGTCATCGCTGACGCGATGCCACCTCCCTCTGAGAGGGAGGCTTTCACAGTTCACCGTTACGCCAAGGCTCCCTCCGAGAGGGAGCTGGCACGGCGAAGCCGTGACTGAGGGAGTTACAGGGTAACAGCCTTCTTTTTTTATTCTACGATCTTCTCAAACGCCGCTTCCAGCGCCTGGTTCACGGCACGCACGGCGGCGGGATCGGGCTTGATGGCGGCGCGGTCGTAGGTAAACAGGCCGTTCACCTCGTCTTCCACATCGCTCACCTGGGTGTACACCAGGGCCGAGAGCCCCTTTTTCAGCTGGGGGAGCACCGTTTCCAATTGCAGCTTTTTCCAGCGGGCGGTCAGCTCGGCCCGGCTCTTTGCCGTGCCGTAGCCGTACGCCCTGCGGGGCGGCTCATGGCCGGGCATGGGCCAGGCAATGCCGCCGTATTCGCTCAGGGCCACCACCCGGCTCCGGGGCCTGACCCGGAGCGGATAGAAATAGTTGTGCAGGGAATCCACATCTCCCCCGCCCTGATCGTACCAGCCGCTGGCCTCGTCCACAAGGCGGGTATCGTCCAGCCTGCGGACGGCCTCCACGGCCCCGGCGGCATCGAACTGCCCCCACCCCTCATTGAAGGGCACCCAGCAGCCCACACAGGGGTGGCACTGCAGGGCCTTTACCGTGGCTTCCAGCTCCCGGGCATATTCTTCCCTGCCCGCTTCCGTTTCGCGGCCCAGCAGGCCCCAAAGGGGCTTTGCGTCGGGCAGGCGGCGGAGCAGCGGCTGGAACACGTTGGTCAGGTAGGTCACGAACCAGAGTTTGTAGGGCCCGCCGCCGTTCACCATGTCCTGCCAGACGATGAGGCCCAGCTTATCGCAGTGGTAATACCAGCGCTGCGGCTCGATCTTGGCGTGCTTGCGCAGAAGGTTGAAGCCCAGCTCTTTTATGGTCTGCAGTTCCCGCACCACAGCCCCATCACTGGGCGGAGTGTACAGGCCCTCGGGCCAGTAGCCCTGATCCAGCAGGCCGTTGAGCAGGATGGGCCTGCCGTTCAGGCAGAAGCGCATGATCCCGTGGGCATCCGGCGCACAGCTCCACTTGCGCAGGGCAAAGTAGCTGTGCACGGTGTCAAGCTGTTCCTCTTCTCCCTGTGTGGTGCCCACGGTCAGGTCGTACAAAAACGGCGTATCCGGGCTCCACGGGAAGAAATGCTCCTCCGGGATGTGCAGGGTCACCGCACCGTCCCGGTCGGCCTCGTCGCTGCCCCAGTCCTCGGCAATGGTCACGCCCCCGGCCCGCACCACGGCCCACAGGTTCGCCGCCCCGCCGGGCAGGGAAGTATGGGCTTTCACGGTCACGGTGCGGGCATCATAGTCCGGGGTGACAGTCAGCTCCGTGATGTAATTTTCCGGCACCCGCTCCAGCCAGACAGTCTGCCAGATGCCGCTCTGGGCCGGGTAGAACATCCCGCCGGGCCGGAGGGTCTGCTTGCCCCGGGCCTGCACGCCGGTGCCGGTGGGGTCCTGCACGGCCACCCAGAGCCGGTCATGGCCGGCGGGGTTCAGCGCATCGGTGATATCCAGCGCAAAGGGCCAATAGCCTCCCCGGTGGCCTCCCACCAGATGGCCGTTGACCTGCACGGCACAGGCATAGTCCACGGCCCCGAAGTGGAGCAGCACCCGTCCGCCGGTGCCCGCCGGGGGCACAAAGCTCCGGTGGTAGTGGAGCCACGCCCCGGGCTGCAGGGTGCGCTCCACACCCGAGGCTTTCGTCTCCGGGGAGTAAGGCACCAGAATGTCGCCGTCCCACTTTGCGGGCAGCCCGGCGGAGCCGGTGATGGCGTACTGCCACAGGCCGTTCAGGTTCTCGTAGCTGTCCCGCCGCAGGGCCGGGCGGGGATATTCGGGCAGAGGATGATGCTGCATACTGTCACCGCCTTTTCTGCTCCCATTGTAGCACAGGCCAACCGCCTTGTATAGGCGCAAAAAGCCCCCGCCGCCGGGGTTCCGGGGCAGGGGCCGTGATGCAGCGCTTATGCCAGTTTTGCTTCCAGCCGGGTGCGGATAGCCTGGATGAATTCCTCGCTGTTCACCTGAGTGGGGGTGATCCCCTCCGCCAGGCCGCAGAGGTCTTTGGTCATAATGCCGTCGTTGAGGGTCTGCAGGCTGGCGGCCTCCAGCGCCTCGCCAAACCGGACCAGCGCGGGCAGGCTGTCCAGCTCGCCGCGCTTTTTCAGGGCACCGCTCCATGCAAAAATGGTGGCCATGGGGTTGGTGGAGGTAGCCTCGCCCTTGAGGTACTTGTAGTAGTGGCGGGTCACAGTGCCGTGGGCGGCCTCATACTCATAGTTGCCGTCCGGGCTGACCAGAACGCTGGTCATCATGGCCAGCGAGCCAAAGGCGGTGGAGACCATATCGCTCATCACGTCGCCGTCGTAGTTCTTGCAGGCCCAGACAAAACCGCCCTCGCTGCGGATGACACGGGCCACGATGTCATCGATCAGGCTGTAGAAATAGGTGATGCCTGCGGCCTCGAACTTTTCCCGGTACTCAGCATCGTACACCTCCTGGAAGATGTCCTTGAAGGTGTGGTCATACTTCTTGGAGATGGTGTCCTTGGCACCGAACCAGAGATCCTGTTTGCTTTCCAGCGCGTAGTTGAAGCAGCTGCGGGCAAAGCTGTAGATGGAGGTGTCCTTGTTGTACTGGCCCTGCAGGACACCGGCACACTCAAAGTTGTAGACCGTGGCGGCCTGCCGGGAGCCATCGTCGCCGGTGTAGATCAGCTCCGCCCTGCCGGGGCCGGGGATGCGGAACTCGGTGCACTTGTACACGTCGCCGTAGGCATGGCGGGCAATGGTGATGGGCTTTGTCCAGTTTTTGACCACCGGTCTGATGCTGTCGATCATGATCGGCGCGCGGAACACGGTGCCGTCCAGCACGGCGCGGATGGTGCCGTTGGGGCTTTTCCACATCTGGTGCAGGTGGTATTCCTCCACGCGCTGGGCGTTGGGGGTGATGGTGGCGCACTTGACCGCCACGCCATACTTTTTGTTGGCGAGGGCGGCATCCAGGGTCACCTGATCCTGAGTGGCATCCCGGTTGGGCAGGCCCAGATCGTAGTACTCGGTCTTCAGATCCACAAAGGGCAGGATGAGCTCCTCCTTGATGATCTTCCAGAGCACACGGGTCATCTCGTCGCCATCCATCTCCACCAGCGGCGTGGTCATCTTGATCTTTTCCATAACAGTTTCCCTTTCCTCTGTTTCAAAAAATACTGTGCCCCCCGGCGGCACTGCCAGATGCTCTGCCGGAAGGTTCGGCTTTATCGATACGCGGCCGCCAGCTTTTCCAGCGCGGGCAGGCTGCGCTTTACCTTTTCGGTGTCGATGCAGTAGGCAAGGCGGACATAGCCCGTCACGCCAAAGGTATCGCTGGGCACCAGCAGCAGGTCAAATTCCCTGGCCCTGCGGCAGAAGGCGTTGGCATCCTCCTCCAGTGCCTTGGGGAAGAGATAGAAGGTGCCGCCGGGCCGCTCCACCTCAAAGCCCAGCGCTTTCAGCTTGTTGTAAAGCAGATCCATATTGGTCTCGTAAACGCTCAGGTCGCTGGTCACATCCAGGCAGCGGCTCACAGCGCGCTGGATGATGCTGGGCGGGCAGTTGTGGCCGGTAAAGCGGGAGATCTGGGCCATCATATCCACCAGCACCTCCTCCCCCTCGCAGCCGGGGCGCACGGCCACATAGCCCAGGCGCTCGCCGGGCAGGCTCAGGCTCTTGGAGAAGGAGAAGCAGGTCAGGGTGTGGGGGTAGAACGCTGCCGGGTAGGGCACGGCCCTGCCGTCAAAGGCGATATCCCGGTAGGGTTCGTCGCTGACAAGGAAGATGTTGTGGCCGTAGGCCCGGCTCTTCTCGGTCAGGATCTCCGCCAGCCGGGTCAGGGTGTCGGAGGAGTAGACCACACCGGTGGGGTTGTTGGGGGTGTTGATGAGGACGCAGGTGACCTTCTCGGTCAGCATCTGCTCAAAGGCCTCCAGATTGGGCTGGAAAGCCGGGGCCTGGGGCGGCACCACCCTGAGATGGGCACCGGTGCCCTCCACATAGGGGCCGTACTCCGGGAAGTAGGGGGCAAAGGTCAGCACCTCATCCCCGGGCCGGGTCACGGCGCGCAGGGCGTGGGCAATGGCACCCGCCGCGCCCGTGGTGGGAAAGATATCCTTCTGCGCATAGGGCAGGCCGAAGGTCCTGTTCAGGTGGGCCGCCACGGCGGTGCGGAACTCCGGGTCGCCCTGGCTGGGGCAGTAGCCATGCAGGGCCACCGGGTCCTCCTGTGCCAGCAGCTCCTGCATGGCGGCGGTGAACCGCTCCGGGCAGGGCACGCTGGGGTTGCCCAGCGAGTAATCAAACACGTTCTCGTAACCGATCTGGGCCGCGCGCTGCTTGCCGTACATAAAGGTCTCGCGGATGACGCTCTTGTGGGCCAGCATCCCGCGGTAAGTCTCGTTCAGCATAAGTTCCTTCCCCTCTAAAACACAAATTTATTTTTCGTGGGCAGCAGACGCATAGCTCTGCTCTACTTTCACCACACAGCTGTATTTCGGGTCCTGCTCATGGACGAACTGGCACATGGCGGCCAGCATCTCGTCCTTGTTCCCGGTATAGCCCGCCGGGAACTCCAGATCGAACAGGACATTCGTATGGGTATCACCCGGCACGATGCGCAGGTCGTGGATCGAAAGGCAGGGGTCGAGCTGGCGGGCCTTTTCCATCAGGCGGGTGCGCAGCACACCCACCGCCGCATCGGTGGTGACGATGGGGTCATAGTGGATGGTCACCTGCAGGCCGTCCCGCTTTATAAAATCGTTCTCGATGTTGTCGATGACATCGTGGGCCTTGAGCGGGTCGGTCTCTGCCGGGAACTCGATGTGGAGGGAGGCGAACTGATGCCCCGGGCCGTAATCGTGCACCATGAGGTCGTGCATCCCCAGCACACCGGGGTAGCCCATGACCGTCTGCTCAATGTGCTCCACCAGCTCCGGGCTGGGGCTCTCGCCCAGCAGGGGGCTCAGGGTGTCCATGACCAGCCCCCAGCCCGACCAGAGGATGAAGGCTGCCACGGCCACGCCCATGATGCCGTCCAGCCGCGCCCAGCCCGTCAGGCTGCAGACCACGGTGGAGATCAGCACCGCGCCGGTGGTCAGCACATCGTTGCGGCTGTCGGCGGCGGTGGCCATCAGGGTCTCGGAGCCGATGGTGCGGCCGATGGTGCGGTTGAAGCCGCTCATCCAGAGCTTGACGAGGATGGATGCGGCCAGCACGCCCACGCTCAGCCAGCTGAACGCCACGGGGGTGGGGTGGAACGCCTTGACCACCGATTCCTTGAGCAGGGAAAAGCCGATGCCCAGGATGGTCACACTGACCACCAGGCCGGCCAGATATTCATAGCGGGCGTGGCCGTAGGGATGCTCGGCATCCGGGGCCTTGGCGGCCAGCCGGAAGCCGATGAGGCTGACCACGTTGGACGAAGCGTCCGAGAGGTTGTTCAAAGCATCCGCCATAATGGCAATGGAGCCGAACAGGGTGCCTGCCAGCAGCTTGCCCAGGCAGAGCAGCAGGTTGCAGGCCATGCCCACACCGCTGGCAAGGTTGCCGTAGGCCGTGCGGGTGGCGGAGTCCTGGGGATCATTGGGATGCCGGATGAACCGGCGGATCAGGAATTGCGTCATATCTATCTTTCATCTCCAGAGGTGTGTTCAAAAAATACGACTTAGGTATAGTATAGCACCCAGCTTTACCGTTGTGAAGCGTTCACCCATGAAACTGCGGCTTGTCAGGCGGCAGTTTTGTGAATTTGCTTCTTGTTGCAATCAAAAAAGAGCTGCCGCGCGCCCCTTTGCCAACACTTTGGTTGGCAGAGAGCGCCGCAGCAGCCCCTTTTACGGTTCCTTCAGGGGAACTCAGACATTCTTGGCAGAGGGCTTGCTCAGATCCACGCCGCGGATGATCTTGCGCACGGGCAGGATGCTCTTGGCGTTCATGGACAGCTCGTCCACGCCCATCCGCAGGAAGGTCTCGGTGAGGGCGGTATCCGCGCCCAGCTCACCGCAGATGCCCACCCAGATGCCGTGGCGGTGGCCCGCCTCAATGGTCATCCGGATGGCCTTCAGCACAGCGGGGTGGTGGGGATCAAAGAAGGGCTCCAGCTTGGCGTTCTGGCGATCCAGCGCGCAGGTGTACTGGGTCAGGTCGTTGGTGCCGATGGAGAAGAAATCGCACTCCTGGGCCAGATCGTCCGCCACCAGAACCGCGGCGGGGGTCTCGATCATGGTTCCCACCTCGATCTTGTCGCTGAACTTCTTGCCCTCGGCGGTCAGCTCTGCCTTGCACTCCTCCAGCACGGCCTTGGCATCCTGCAGCTCCCGCAGACTGGTGATCATGGGGAACATAATGCTCATGTTGCCGTAGGCAGAAGCGCGCAGCAGGGCCCGCAGCTGGGTCTTGAAGAAATCCCTGCGGGTCAGGCAGATGCGGATGGCGCGGTAGCCCAGCGCGGGGTTTGCCTCGTGGTCCAGCTTCATGTAGTCCACGGTCTTGTCCGCGCCGATATCACAGGTGCGCACGACCACCTTTTTGGGGGCCAGGCTCTCCAGCACCTGCTTGTAGGCCTCGAACTGGTATTCCTCGGTGGGGTAATCCGTGCAGTTCAAGTAGACGAATTCGGTGCGGAACAGGCCCACGCCGCCCGCGTCGTTCTGCTGGACCGCGCCCACATCGCTCATGCCGCCGATGTTGGCAAAGACCTGCACGGTCTTGCCATCCAGCGTGGTGTTGGGTTTGCCCTTGAGCTCGGCCAGCAGGGCCAGCTTCTTCTGGTCCTCCTGCTGGCGCTTTTTCAGGCTCTCCAGCAGATCGGGGGTGGGATCCACATACACGCAGGCGTTGTAGCCGTCCACCACAGCCATCTTGCCGTCCCAATCTTCCTGGATCTCCTTGCACTGGATCAGGGCGGGGATGTTCATGCTGCGGGCCAGAATGGCGGTGTGGCTGTTGGAGCTGCCCTCCCGGGTGATGAAGCCCAGCAGCAGGCTCTTATCCATCCGCACCGTCTCCGAGGGTGCCAGATCCTCTGCCACCAGAATGCTTGGCTCCGTGCCCTGCAGGGTGGCATTGTCCACGCCCTGCAGGATGTCCAGCATGGCCTGGGCAATGTCGATGACATCGGCGCTGCGGGCCTGTAAATAGGGGTCGTCCATGGCAGCAAACACGGCGGCCTGGTTGTCGCCCGCCTTCTTGACGGCATACTCCGCACACATGTGCTGGCCGTTGATGATCTCCTTGATGGCATCCACAAAGTCATCGTCATCCAGCATCATGGCATGGATGTTGAACACCTCGGCAATGTCCTCGCCTGCCTCGGCCAGTGCCTTTTCATACAGGGCAGTCTGCTGGTCAATGGCCTTGGCCCGGGCCTCTTCAAAGCGGGCTTCCTCTGCCGCCGTGTCCGCGACCTGGGCGGTGGAGATCACGGTATCTTTTTTCTTGTAAATTTTCAGCTTGCCGATGGCAATGCCGTTCAGGATGCTTTTACCGGTTCCTACCTGCATGGTTCTCTCTCCTTTGTTGAGAATTTAGTGCGAAAAAGCCCCCGCAGGGTCTCCCGCAAGGGCTTTTGTCCGCAGATTCAAAGATCAGACGTTCTCGGTCAGGAACTTCTGAATGGCCTCGGCAGCGGCGGCCTCATCGTCGCCCTCCACCTTCACGGTCACGGTGTCGCCCTGCTTGACACCCATGCCCATCAGAGCCATCAGCTTGCGCAGGTCGCAGCTCTTGCCGTCCTTTTCCAGGGTAGCGGTGCTGGCAAAGCCCTTGGCCACCTTCACGAGCAGACCGGCCGGACGAGCGTGGATGCCGCATGCATCCTTAACAGTATACTGGAATTCCTTCATGATCATTTTCTCCTTACTTCATCCCGTTTCAGATCCGGACGGTCCTGCCACTCCGGACGCAGCCGATTTTGCTGCGGGATGCTACTATTATTATAAACCCGCTTCGTTATTTTTTCATCATCCCATATTGCTGATTTTTAGCCAGAAATTTTGGTGCTATTGAACAGAAGTTTTGCCCCCATTTTTCCACCGGATTCATTCGACAGGATACCCCTCGGCATCCAGGGGCAGGTCGGTGTACTGCGCCTCCTCGGGCACCACGGAGTCCGGCTCCCCGCTGGTCTGCTGGCTCTGCCCGGCCGCGCCCAGCTCCTCATCATGGCGCTCTCCCCAGTCGCCGCTGTAATCCTCACCGGACACCTGCTGGGCATCCTGCTGCTCAGCCTGCGCCATTGCGGTCTGGGCATCCTTCAGGCCGATCACCGTGCCTGAAGGCTTTTCCAGCAGGTAGGCCCCCACAGCCTTTTTGCGGTAGACCAGCAGCACGCCGTAGCGACTGGTCTCTCCGCTGCTGGCCGCCGGGATCAGGGCAGTCCACTTTTCCACGGTTTTCCCTTTGTAGCGGGTAAGATCCATTCCGCTTTGCTGCACCACCCCGTTGAAGGCCGAGAAGCTGTCGTCCCACTTGCGGGGGATCTTGACCTTATCCGCCGTGATGGACGTGCCGTCCACATCCAGCCCGTAGCCCGTGAACCAGGTCTGGATATCCTGCGCGCTCTCGATCCGGTTCACCCCGGCCGCTGCCGCCACCGTGCGGGTACTGATGTACCGCCCCAGAAAGGCGCTGAAGATCACCAGCGCACAGCAGAGCGCACCGGCCCCCACCTTTTTCAAGCTCGTCTTGTTCAGCGTTACCACAAACATGCCGTTCCCTCCCACCCGTTTTGTTCTGAAAAGAATATATGGGGCGGGCAGAGGAATTATAACCGCGCTGCGGCAGATCCACTTTCCTGCGCAGGAGTCATTTGAAAAAGTTGCTTCTTCTGTTAAGAAGTCGCTCGAAAAAGTTTCAGCTATCGCAAAGAAGTCCCTTGAAAAAGTTATCCTTTTCTTTTATAATAGATGCAGGATCATTTATTTTCGAGGAGTGAAACGGCATGTTAAGAAGAAAGATCACAGACCAGCTGCTTGCATGGAAAAACACACCCGGCCGGAAGCCGCTTATCATCAAGGGCTGCCGTCAGTGCGGCAAGACCTTTTCCGTATTGGAATTTGCCAGAAAGAATTACAAACACACAGTGTACCTCAATTTCTTCGAGAATCCGGATTATGCTTCTGTCTTTTCCGGTTCTCTGGAGATCGACAACATCGTGATGATGCTCTCTGCCCTTCTTGGCAAGGATGCCGTTTTTGAGCCGGGCCAGACGATCCTGATCCTGGACGAGATCCAGGATTGCCCGGAAGCCCGGACGGCCCTGAAATTTTTCCGCATCGACGGCCGCTATGACGTGATCGGCACCGGCTCCCTGTTGGGCGTAAAGGGCTACGGCAAAGAACCAAGATCCGTTCCTGTCGGATCGGAGACGATTCTTGAAATGTACCCACTGGATTTTGAAGAATTCTTATGGGCCAATGATATCACCGAACCTGTCATTGCGCTGCTGCAAAGTTCTCTGGACTCCGGTTCCCCTGTGCCGGAAGCGCTGCACAACCGGATGCGGCAGCTTTTGCTCCAATATACCGTTGTGGGAGGAATGCCGGATGCTGTCCAGACCTTTGTGACCAGCAGGCAGATGGATGAGGTCCTGCGTATCCAGCGGGACATCGTTCGTTCCTATGAGGACGACATGGTAAAGTACGCGGAGAAAAAGGATAAGTCCCGCATCAAGGAGTGTTTCCAGTCCATTCCCCGCCAGCTTGCCAAGGAAAACAAGAAATTCCAGTATTCCGTTGTAAAAAAAGGCTCCACCTCCGCAAAATATGCCGGAAGCCTGCAATGGATCGAGGATGCTGGCATCATCACACGGTGCCACAATCTGTCCATTACCGAGCTGCCTCTGGATGGGAACGCGGAAGAGGATACCTTTAAGGTCTATATGTGCGACACCGGCCTGTTCGTCAGCATGCTGGAGGACGGAACGCAGTTTGACATCCTGCAAGGCGACCTCTATGGCTACAAAGGCGCTATCTTTGAAAACCTGATCGCCGATATCTTCACCAAGATGGGGCGCAAGCTCTACTATTTCCACAAGGATTCCGGCCTCGAGGTGGATTTTGTGATCCGTTATCAGGGGGAATGCACCCTTGTAGAGGTAAAGGCCCGCTCCGGAAATGTCAAAAGCACAAAGACGATCCTCAACCACCCTGAAAAATATCATGTATCCCATGCGATCAAGCTCGGGGACTATAATATCGGGAAAAACGGGCCGCTCCTGACCCTTCCCCTCTATATGGCCTTTCTGCTGCGCAGCTGCTGACCTGTACACCACCAAAAGAGCCCCTGCCGGAAATAGACCGGCAGGGGCTCTTTCTCATAGCGGTAAGTTCAGGATCACTCGATCAGGCCGTTCAGCAGGGCCAGGCACTTGCGGCTGTGCAGCTTGCGGATGGCCTTGGCCTCGATCTGGCGGACACGCTCACGGGTGACACCGAAGTCGCGGCCCACCTCCTCCAGCGTGCGGGGGCGGCCATCGTCCAGACCAAAGCGCAGGCGGATGACCTTTTCCTCACGGGGGGTCAGGCTCTTGAGGGCCTGATTGATCTGCTGGGCCACCATGGCGCGGTCTGCTGCCTTGCCGGGGGCCTCGGCGTTCTCGTCGGCCACGAAATCGCCCAGGGAGGAATCCTCTTCCTCGCCCACAGGGCTTTCCAGGCTGGCGGGCTCCTGCGCCATGCGCTGGATCTCCCGCACGCGCTCCACGCTCATATCCATGGCCTTTGCCAGCTCCTCGGGGGTGGGCTCGTGGCCGTTCTGGTAGACCAGCTGATTGGTGGCCTGACGCATCCGGTTGATGGTCTCGACCATGTGCACCGGGATGCGGATGGTGCGGGCCTGATCCGCAATGGCGCGGGTGATGGCCTGACGGATCCACCAGGTGGCGTAGGTGGAGAAACGGAAGCCGCGGTCACAGTCAAACTTCTCGGCGGCCTTGATCAGGCCGATGTTGCCCTCCTGGATCAGGTCCAGGAACGCCAGATTGTGGCCGACATGCTTCTTGGCGATGGAGACCACCAGACGCAGGTTGGCCTCGCTCAGGCTGCGGCGGGCATTCAGGCCGTCGCGGCGGATCTTCAGCAGCTCCTGGCGGCGCTCCTCCGTCAGGGGGCCGTTCTCCACGGCCTCCATGGCTTCTTCTTCGGCAGCCTTTTCCTCGTCATCCTCGCTGGACTTGGTGTTGCCTTCCTCGTCCAGATCCTCGGTATAGCTCCGGCTGTTCTCATCCTCCTCGAACGAGAAGCGGGCGCTGTTCTTTTTGATGTACTCAGGCGCGCCGTACTTCTGGCGGTCGGCCTGAAGGATGTGGGCAGCCTCGGCACCGGCGTGGATGCGCTTGCTCAGGTCCACTTCCTGCTCTGCACTCAGCAGCGGGATCTGGCCGATCTGCTTGAGGTAGTTCTTCACAGGGTCATCCAGCAGCTCATCCATGGCAGCCTTCAGGTCTGCGGGGTTCTCCTCTGCCGGGTCGTCCTCATTTTCATCGCCCAGGCCCAGCTCATCGCTGTTTGCCTCGGCACTTTCCACCTCTGCCATGATGCCTTCCACATCCAGGCTGGTGTCACCGTCGGCCTCGTCATCCAGAATTTTGATGCCGCGCTCCTCCAGAAGCGTGTAAAGCGTTTCCACATCCATCCGGCACTGGGAAGCCAGTGTCTTGGCCTCGCCCGCCGTCAGGGTGCCTTCGCCCTTCGTCAACAGTTCCTTCAAAGTCATGCCCATTTCGCTCTCTCCTTTTCACCGCGGCGCTGGCTGCGCCGTAAGTGATATCGTATCATAAGTTTTGCCGCTGCGGGATGGTTCAAATCACCAGGCCGCCGTTCACACCGAACACCTGCCCGGTGATGTAACCGGCGCTTTCGCCTGCCAGGAACACCAGCAGCTGCGCCACCTCGTCCGCGCTGCCCAGGCGGCCCACGGGGGTCTCCTCGGCCAGCGCAGCCTTATCCTCTGCCGTAAAGGCAGCCATCATATCGGTGTCGATGACACCCGGAGCCACGCAGTTCACGGTGATGCCGCTGGGCCCTTCCTCTTTGGCAAGGGCCTTGGTCAGGCCGATCAGGCCCGCCTTGGCAGCGGAGTAATGCACCTCGCAGCTGCCGCCGGTCTGGCCCCACATGCTGCTCACGGTCAGGATGCGGCCCGCCTTGCGGCGGATCATGCCCGGCAGGGCCAGCTGGCACAGGTGGAACGCGCCGCTCAGGTTCACGTCCAGCATGTGCTGCCACTCCTCCGGGGTGATATCGGTGAACAGCTTCTGCTGGGCAATGCCCGCGTTGCTCACCAGCACATCCACATGGCCCACGGCCTGCTCCACGGTGTGGAACGCCACCTCACAGCTGGCGCGGGAGGCCACGTCGCACTGAACCGCCAGCAGGCCCGGCAGCGCCTTTTCCAGCGCCGCCGCCGCCTCGGCGTGGGTGTGGTAGAGCACCGCCACCCGGTAGCCCGCCTGCCAGAAGGCGCGGGCCGCCGCAGCTCCGATGCCCCGGTCGCCGCCCGAGATCAGCACGCAGCGCCCATTGGCCGCAGGGGCTGCCGGTTCCGGTACAGCCTCCACCGGCGGTTCCGTTTCCGCAGCCGGTTCTGTTTCCGCGGCCGGTTCCGGCGCAGGGGCCCGGGATGCCTCGTCCTCATCGCTCAGGTCAAAGGTCAATTCAAATTCATCATCGTACAAGAGTCAGCCCTCCTGCCGTTTGTTCTCTGCCTGCAAAAAATCCCGCAGGCAGGAAGGTCCCGCCCTCCACCGCACCCATGGGCTGCGCTCTGCTCCTCTTTCCGGTCAAGGCCGGTCCTGCGGCGAGCCCGCTGGTCTGTGCGAGTGGTTTCGACAAGATACCATTAAATAATATAACACAATTCGGCGAAAAAAGAAAGTGGGAACCGCCGTCTTTTCACGCAGTTCCCACTTTTTTTCACGTTCTCAGGGGGTCACGGGCGGTTTCCAGCGGGGCTTTGCGGCCCGCTGCTCCCGCAGCCGGAGGAAAAACGCCTGCAGCAGCGCCTGCGCCTCCTCCGCCCGCAGACCGCGTTCCACCACCGGATGGTGGTTGAAGGGCAGGGCGAACAGGTCGGTCACGCTGCCGCAGCACCCGGCCTTGGTATCCGCCGCGCCGTACACCACCCGCCTGATCCGGCTGTTGATGATGCCGCCGCTGCACATGGGGCAGGGCTCCAGCGTAACGAACAGCTCACACTGCCACAGCCGCCAGCCGCCCAGCTTTTTGCAGGCCGCGTCAATGGCCAGCAGCTCGGCGTGGTGGAGGGCGTTTTTCTCGGTCTCGCGGGTGTTGTGGGCGGCGGCGATGATCTCGCCGTTCCGGGCCACCACCGCGCCCACGGGCACCTCGCCCAGCGCGGCGGCCCGTGCGGCCTCCTCCAGCGCCGCGCCCATCAGCTCATAGTCGGTCATCCCATTCCCCTTTCTGCCAGCGCCCGGGCCAGCACCAGCCCATTGTTCAGGATATGCAGCACCACCCCGGGTGCAGGACTGTCGGTCTGCTCTGCGGCCCATCCGAAAATGAGCCCCATGCCCAGCGCGTAGCACTTTTCGGTCAGCGTTCCGTGCAGGGCCGCAAAGAGCACAGCCTGGCAGAGGTTTGCCGGGTGCTCCCCCAGCGGCCGCAGCAGGCGCAGCAGCGCCCCCCGGAACACCAGCTCCTCGGCCAGCGGCAGCACCAGCAGGCTGCGCAGCGTGCCGGGCACGCCCTGCGGCAGCTCTGCCGCCCCGCCGGGGACCAGCACACACCAGACCGCCGCCAGCCCGGCCCAGGCCAGTGCCGCGATGCCTGCCGCCCGCAGGCGGCGGTTCTGTTCTGACATCTTCTCCGTCCCCTCTCCGTTTGGGGCCGCGCTGTTCCGCTGCTTCGGGCGCACAGCGCACCGCCCCGCAATGCCTGATGCCCATTGTATCATGTTCCGGCCCGTTTGTGCAAGAAAACGGAGCGGAATTGCGAAAATACGAAGAAATATTGATTCAAACAATTGACATTTCCCGTCGTCTCTGGTATATTCCTATACGACTTTTTGATTGATTTGGTCGGGTTATCCGTTCTTGGCCCCGTTGGAGGTATTACTATGATCCGCATTCTTACCGATTCCGCATCCGACATCCTGCCCGCTGAAGCCGAGCAGCTGGGCGTGACCGTCATCCCCCTGAACGTCACCCTGGAGGACGGCACCGTGCTCCGGGACGGCGTGGACATGACCCCCACCGTGTATTACGGCGTGATGGCCCGTTGCCACAAGCTGCCCACTACCAGCCAGCCCAGCCCCGAGCTGTTCCAGCGCTTCTTCCTTGAGGCGGCTGCCGCCGGGGACGAAGTGGTGGGCATCTTCCTCTCCCATGAGCTGTCCGGCACCTGCCAGTGCGCCCGGCTGGCCGCAGACATGGCCAATGTGGACAATGTCCTCTTTGTGGATTCCGAGAACGTCTGCCTGGGCGAGAGCCTGCTGGTGCGGCTGGCTGTTCAGCTGCGGGATGCCGGAAAGACTGCCGGGCAGATCGCCGCCACCCTTGAGCACGCCAAGGAGCATCTGCATCTGGTGGCTGTCATCGACGACCTGAAGTATCTGCGCAAGGGCGGCCGCCTGCCTGCCGCTGTGGCCGTGGCCGGTGGGATGCTGGGCATCAAGCCCCTCATCACCATCAAGGAGGGCAAGGTCGTTATGGCGGGCAAGGCCCGGGGCCTGCCCGGCGCTTACGTTGCCCTGTTCAAGAAGATCGAGGAGCTGGGCGGCATCAGCACCTGCGCCGACCCGCTGGCCGGTTACACCCTCGCCCCCCGCGAGGTGCAGCCCATCCAGACCTACCTGCAGGAGAATCTGGGCCGGAACGAGGCCCTTGTGCGCCAGATCGGCTGTGTCATCGGCACCCACGCCGGCCCCGGCGCGTTCGGCCTGGCCTTCCTCGATGAAGGCTTCACCTTCTGAGCTTACCCAATCAAAAAGAGGAACTGCTTTCCCGGCAGTTCCTCTTTTTTGTTGGTTCATTCGTGTCCGATCTTCGACCAGTCAATTTCTTCGGCATCCACAAAGCCGCTGTCCTTCGCTTCCTCCAGCTGCTTTGCTTCCTCTGTGGTCAGCTTGGTGAAATCCGGGTCCCATGCCAGTACCAGCTTTTTGATCAGCTCGTAGGCAAGGTTCTTGTCCGGGTCCGGCAGCATATCGATCATGTGTGCTGCATTCATTGCAATTTCAGACATCCTGCCACCTCCTTATTTATAGATATCGCCACGATTCCCGATATCCAGCACCAACAGAATTTCCAGCGCGTTTTCCTCACCGTACCGGTAAAGCACGCGCCAGCTTCCGACCCGAAGCCGCATCGTTCCATCCTTCAGTCCCTGCATCACCTTGATATCACCCGCCGGTGGTTTCAGGGTCAGCCCCTCAATGCCTGCAACGATGCGAAGCACGGACTTTTTGTCCAGCTTGTTCAGGAACTTCATGGCATTCTTCGAGTAGCGGATCTTCATAACATCATCCTCAGTGCTCGTTTTCTTGTGGGTCTCCGGCCCTATTATAGTCCATTTTCCCGCAAACGTCAATTTCTTTTTGCCGAAGATTCGTCCATTACAGCACCGCGTCCGAGACGATCTTGCCCAGCAGGAGCACCAGCACCACAAGCATCATGGGGCGGATGAACTTTGCGCCGTTCTTGAGGGCGAAGTGGGAGCCCAGCAGGTTGCCCACAATGCCGCTGATGGCACAGGGGATGCCGATGGAGAACACCACCAGCCCGCTGGAAAGATACGTTACAAGGCTGGCGTAGTTGCTGGCAAGGTTGAGCACCTTGGCGTTGCCGCCCGCCGTGCGCAGGTCAAAGCCCATCAGGGTGGTAAAGGCGATGATGGCAAAGGTACCGGTGCCCGGGCCAAAGATGCCGTCGTACAGGCCGATGCCCAGCCCGATGGCAAGGGCCAGCACCGCCTTTTTGGCGTTCAGGGTGCCGTTGTCCCGGTTCTCGTCGGGCAGGTCCCGCCGCCAGAGGATGAGCACCGCCGCCACCGGCAGGATGATGAGCATCATGGTGCGCAGTACCTGATCGCTGAGCAGGAGCACGATGTGGGAGCCCAGTGCGCTGCCCACAAAGCTGCCCACAGCCGCCAGCAGGCCGACCCGGATGTTCATGGCTCCCTTCTGGAAGAACTGCGCCGTGGCAAAGGTGGTGCCGCAGGCCGCGCTGAATTTATTGGTGCCGTAGGTGTAATGTACCGGCAGGCCCGCAAACAGGTAGGCGGGCAGGCTGATCAGACCGCCGCCCCCCGCCGCCGAGTCCACAAAGCCCGCAAACCCGGTCATCAGCATCAGAAACAGCAGCATTGGCAATGATAATGTAATTTCCATTCGTTTTACTTTCCCACTCTTTCGTTTACTTCAGATACAGCTTTCCCTCGCAGGCCAGGATCTGATCCAGGATCATCCGGGACACCCGGGCACCATAGACCATGGCGGGGTGGTCGTTGTACTCGATGATGTCATGGAACTCCTTGTTCATCAGAACGATCACATACTCGCCGTAGGGGGTGTGGATGATGCCGCCGTCGTTGCGGCAGGCGTTCATGCTGCCGCTTTTGCTGGCCACCCAGATAAGCTCCGGCTCGCCGGTCTCCTCGCAGTCCAGATAGAACTGGGGGAAATCGTGGGTCAGCATGGTGTTGTAGTGCTGCTGGCGGAAGATGCCCAGCATGGCGGCGCTGGCTTCCCTGCTGACCAGCGTGCCCTTTGCCACCTGCGCAAACAGGGCGGCGTAGTCCCGGGGCGTGGTGGTGCCCAGCTTGTCGTAGCGGTCAAAGTGGAGGGGGTTGTGCAGGACGGTGTGCCCAAAGCCCAATTCCCGGATGCAGGCATTGATGGTGTCCAGCCCCAGGTAATCGATGATCATATTGGTGGCGATGTTGTCCGAGCAGATGATCATCATGGTGGCGGTGTCCTTCACCTTGAGCTTTGCCCCCACGCCCAGGGCCCGGAGCATCCCGGAGCCGTCCACGAACTGGCTGGCCTCGTAGGTGATCTCCTCTTCCAGGTCAGCCCTGCCCCGGCTGGCCTGCAGATACAGCACCGCCAGAATGAACGCCTTGATGGTGGAGGCCGTCTCGAACTCCTCGTCGGCACCGATCTCCACCGTGCTGCCGCGCAGGTCGTCCACAAAAACGCTCATCCTGCCCTGATAGGAATAGAGCTCTGCGGCAATGCGCTTTTCCAATGTCATATTCTGATCCATCTGGAATCCCTCAACTTTTCTATACTTTCCGTTATACTTCATTCTTACCGTTAAGACATAATTATCATTGAAAACATTGATTTCATTGGTTCTCATTGATTCTAGTGCAATGATGAGCAATGATTTCAATGAATTCAATGAATCTTTTGATACTAACGGTGATTACAGGTTGTTTTCAAAGAAACGCTGTGCGTTGCGGAAGAAGATGGCTTCCACCTCATCCTCGGTGAAGTCCTCTTTCCGCAGGGCATCGGCCAGCAGGGGCATTTTGGAGCAGTCGCTCAGTTCTAGTTTGCCGCCGATGCCGTCAAAGTCACTGCCCAGACCGATGATCTCAATGCCGCCCACCTGCTTGAAATGGGCGGCGTGTTTGGCCATCAGGGCCGTGGTGCTGCGGCACAGGTCGGGGCTGGGCTGGTCATCCAGAAAGCCTGCGCAGTAGTTCAGGCCCACCAGACCGCCTTTTTCCGCCATGACCCGGATCATCTCATCGGTCAGGTTGCGGCAGTGGGGGGCCAGGGCGCGGCAGTTGGAGTGGCTGGCCGCAAAGGGGCGGGTGCTGTGCTCCGCAATGTCCCAGAAGCCCTTATCGGACAGGTGGCTCACATCGGCAATGATGTGCAGGCGCTCCATCTCGGCCAGGAACTCGAAGCCCTTCTCCTTCAGGCCGGTCTCGGTGTTGGGCATACAGGGCCAGATGGGGCCGTTGCCGGGCACCACGTTGGGGCTGGCCAGTTCGTTTTCGTGGTTCCAGGTCAGGGTCATCATCCGCACGCCCAGCTCGTACATCCGGCGCAGCACGCCCAGACTGCCCTTGCAGCAGCCGGCCTCCTCAATGGTCAGCATTCCGCTGATCTTGCCCGCCTCGGCGTTTTTGCGGATATCCTCGGGGCGGTAGATAGGGGCGATCCTGTCGGAATACCGCTCCATCATCCGCTTGAACACGTCGATCTCTTCCAGCGCCGTCACCAGCGGGTCCGCGCCCGGGGTGGGGTCGGCCAGATTCACAAAGGCAGCAAAGCACTGGAGCATGTAGTCGCCCTTCTCCAGCTTTTCCAGATCGATGTGGCCGTTGTTGCGGGCAAAGGTCTGCCCGTCGCCCCGCATCTCCGCGCGCCGCAGCTCGCTCAGGGTGTCACAGTGTAGATCAAAGACTTTCATGGATTGTTCTTCCTCCTATAACATCCTCGCCCTCTCAGTCAAAGCCTGACGGCTTTGCCAGCTCCCCCAAAGGGGGAGCCTCTGGCGGTTTCCCGAAACCTTGCGGGGGAATTGCCAGTGCCTCTCCCTTTGGGAGAGGTGGCATCCCGCAGGGATGACGGAGAGGGTGAGTTACTTTATCAGAACACACTCCCCACCGCATACAGACTCTTGACCAGATCTTCCCGGTACAGCGGATCGGCGGGGTCAAGGCTGTTGATGACCACGCCGCCGCTGGCGGACGCGCCGGTGGAGTGGATGTAGCGGCCCTCGCCAAGGTAAAGGGCGATATGGCCGGGGAAATAGAGGGCATCGCCCCGCTTTTTGTCCGCAAAGGGGATCTGGTGCATGGGCCAGCCCTCCACGATCCTGGCATCCCGGTAGATGAGCACGCCGCACTGCATATAGGCGCTGCTGACAAGGCCGGAACAATCAATGCCACGGCCCGACTTGCCGCCCCAGCGGTACTCGGTGCCCAGATACTTTTTCGCCTGCGCGCAGACGGCATCCCGGAACGCTTCCTCGCTGCCGTCGTACCAGGCCTGCAGTGTCTGCGGCACCAGCTCCCCGGCGGTGACATTCCGGGCCTCGGCCAGCGCGTCATCAAAGGCCAGCCCCTCCCGCTGGGAGAACACGGCGGTCATCTCAAACCGCACCGGCTCCAGCGCCACGTCCCGGACATAGCCGGTGCGGCCATCCAGCAGGGCCACCCTGGCCCAGCCGGTCTGGGCCTCGGCTTCCTCGGGCGGCTCAGGCAGGCGGCAGAGCAGGCAGCCCCGCTCCAGTTCCAGCATCCGCACCCCCTGCACCTTGGGCAGGCTGAGCACATCGGTGGCACGGCCCACCAGCACCAGCGGCTGGGACAGGTAGTCCCGCAGTGTATCCTCATGGACAAATTTCAGCGCATCCTGCCGGACAAAGCCGTGGTAGCCGTAAAAGGTGACCACCTCGGCCACCTCCGGGGAGAGGGGCACCCCCTCGGAGGTCACGCCGCCGGGGGCGGTGCGCACCTGACAGGCCTGACCGTACAGCCCCTCGTCCCCGATGGTGGAAACAAGGCCCGCCTCGCTCTGTTTGGTGGTCTGGGGCAGGTCGTAAATGGTCACGACCGACCGGGCAAATATGGCGTATTGCATCATTCGGTTCCCTCCAACAAATTCAGCAGCTCCTCCGGCTTCATGCGCAGGATGGCACCATCCGCGCTGCCGGTGACGGTCTCGGCCAGATCCTGCTTGGCCTGCTGCAGCTCCACGATCTTTTCCTCAATGGTGTCCTGGGCGATGAGCTTGTACACCTGCACCGGGTTCTGCTGGCCGATGCGGTAGGCACGGTCGGTGGCCTGATTCTGAGCTGCCACGTTCCACCACGGGTCGTAGTGGATGACGATATCGGCGGCGGTCAGGTTCAGGCCGGTGCCGCCTGCCCGCAGGGAGATCAGGAACACGCTGGCCTCGCCGCCGTTGAAGCGGCGCACCAGCTCGGCACGCACCGGTTTGGGGGTGGAGCCCTGCAGGGTGAAGTGGCTCACGCCCTCTGCGTCCAGCCGCTTGGCCAGCAGCTCCAGCATGGAGGTGAACTGGCTGAACAGCAGGATGCGGTGCCCACTCTCCACGGCACTGGTGACCAGCTCGATGCAGGCATCCAGCTTGGCGCTGCCGCCTGTCCAGTTGTCGGCAATGAGCCGGGGGTCGCAGCAGATCTCCCGCAGCCGCATGAGGACGGCGAACACCGCCATCTTGTCCTCGGGCTTGGCAGCCCGCAGCTTCTCCCGGGCATCCACCACGGCGGCAAGGTAGAGCTTGCGCTGTTCCTCTTCCAGCTCGATGCGGTAGACGTTCTCTGTCTTGGGGGGCAGCTCCTTCAGCACCTCGGACTTCATCCGGCGCAGGATGAACGGCCCGGTGAGCTGGTTCAGCCGCCGCACCGCCGCCGGGTCGTTTTCCTGCGTGATGGGCTTTTCAAACCGGCTGCAGAAGCTCTTGTAGGGCGGCAGGTAGCCCGGCATCAGGAAGGAGAAGATGCTCCACAGCTCGCCCAGGCGGTTCTCCACGGGGGTGCCGGTCAGTGCAAAGCGGACACGGCTGTTCACCCCGCACACCGCCTTGTATTTCTGGGTGGTGTGGTTCTTGATGGCCTGGGCCTCGTCCAGGATACAGGCGTAGAATTTCTGGCTCTCGTAGAGGGTCTCGTCGCGGCGGAGCAGGTCGTAGCTGGTCACCACCACATCGGCCCCGTCCCACTGCTCGGCCAGCTGGGCCCGGTGGGCGGCATCCCCGTCCACCACAACACAGTTCAGCTCCGGTGTGAACTTCCGGCATTCCTCGGCCCAGTTCAGCACCAGCGAGGCCGGGCAGACGATGAGGCTGGGCAGGGGGTTCCCGCCCTGCTCCCGGATGGCCAGCAGATAGCTGAGCACCTGCACCGTCTTGCCCAGACCCATATCATCCGCAAGGATGCCGCCCATGCCGTAGCCATCCAGCGTGCGGAGCCAGCGGTAGCCGTCCCGCTGGTATTTTCGCAAAACTTTTTGTAGAGATGCCGGCGGTGTATACTCGCTGTCCTTCACCGCGTGGAAGCTCCGGCTGAGCTGGCGGAAGGCATCGTCCCGGTTGAAGCGGATGCCGTTCTGCCCCGAAAGCGCCCAGTCCAGACTGGGAGCCCGGTACAGGGGCAGCCGGGCGTGGGTCTGGCCCAGTTTGGCCCCGGAAAGCTCCAGTGTCTCGTTCAGCTCGTCCAGCACCTCCATGGAATCGTCCAGCCGGAGCAGACGGCCATCCCGCAGGCGGTGGTAGCGCTTTTTCTGGTGGAGCGATTTCAGCAGGGCTTTCAGCTCTCCCACCGGGAACTCCCCCGTGTCCACCTCAAGGTCGAGCACGCTGCCGTGCACCGACACCCCCACCGAGATCTTCGGCGGTGCGGCCTGCATACTGCGGAAGGCATCGGTCAGGTAGACCTCGCCCTCGGCCAGCAGGGCCGGGATCCCCTCATCGAGGAAGCGGTAGACCGCATCCTCCTCATAGGCATCGTAGTGGGCGGCAAGGCCGTTGCCCATGGTGTCCGGCCCCGGCTCCAGATACCGCCCCAGCAGCCGCCCGGCCCGCTGTTCGGCGCGGGCATCCCGCAGCAGACCGGCAGGCCCCGGTTCCTCCGGCGTGACGCGGTCCTCGCCGTACAAAAATTCAAGGTGTGCCCGCACCGTTTCCCGCGTGGGCGCGTCAAGATAAAACTGCACCACCGGCTCCAGCGGGATCTGATTCAGCAGCAGGCGTTCGGGGTCCTCAATGGTCACCCTGCTGCCCAGCTCCGGCAGGACATAGCTGCAAAAGGCGGTGGCATCCCCGGTGGTAAAGAACAGGCTCTTGCCGCACAGCGCCTCAAGGGCGGGCCGCATCCGGGCGCTTTCGGCCCGGTCCAGCTGCCAGATCGTATCCTCACTGTATAAATAGTCGTTGTCTAAACCCGTTTTCCACCCCAACGCAGGGGTCACGGACACCTCCACGCCGCCCCGGCGCTTTTCCACCCGCATGGTCAGGGCCGGGATGCCGGTCTTGAGGGTGTATCCGCCCAGATTGCCGGTGGGGGCATAGAGGGCCACCAGTCCATCAAAGATCTCGCCGTTCAGCGGGATGCCCCCGGCAGGCCCGCTGCGGGGTGCATTGCCATAGCTGCGCAGAGCCGCCTCGACCCCTTCCTTTGCGCTGAGCTGCCGCCGCAGCAGGCGGAGGAGCTGCTGTGCCTCCGGAGCAAAGGCCTCCCAGCTGTGCCGGAATTCCAGCGCCTTGCCGTAGCTGATGAAGCCATGCTTCTCCACGGCCCGCAGCAGGTCCGGGATGCTCTTTACCACATACTGCCGCCCGCCGTCTGCCGAGATGCGCAGCCGCAGCCAGGGCAGCTCCCCTGGCAGCAGGGTCAGCTCCGGCTCCAGCTCTGCGGCATGGGGGTGCAGCTCCGCGTGGCCGGTCACGCCGTCCACCTCGGCCAGCGCTCCCTCCTGATAGGCCTGGAGCAGCCGCCGTGCCTCGTAGTCGGATTCCGGTTCCTCGCCCCGCCATTTCTTGCCGAACAGCATCTCCAGGCTGGAGGCATAGCTGTCCCTGCGGGGCGGCTCCTCAGGCTGGGGCGTTTGCAGGTTGGCCGTGCCCCGCACCACGCCCGGGATGCTCTCCGGGCTCTCAGAGGGCCTTTGCGGCGCTCTGCCGGAAAGGCCCTGACTCTCGCTGTCCCGCATCAGCAGCGCGCCGATGTGCTTGCAGCAGGGTCCCTCGCCGTTTTCGTTGTAGGGGCAGGAGCAGCTGGCGCTGACAAAGCTGCCGTTTTCCCGCAGCCAGACCTGGGTCTGGTACAGGCTCCGCCCGCCGCCGCGCACGTCGGCGCTCAGGTGGCGCACGCCGTTCCCAGCCACTTCGCAATTCAGATCCTGTATCCGGTCCGTGTAGGCCTTGGCCCGCGCGAATATCGTGCCGCCCAGCAGGTAGCGGATCTCTTCCATGTCCATCCGGGGTCTCCCTCCCTCTGCAATGCTCTATTGGTTAAGCATACCGCACCGGCGGGCGGGATGCAAGGGGTGCCGGGAAAAAAATTCCGGAAAGCACAGAAGCGCCTCATCCGGGAGAGGATGAAGCGCTTCTGTACTTTGGGAATTTTGGAACACTCAGCCCGCATTGCGGTTTACGGGCCAAGTGGGGGTTGGTTTAGGGCTGCTCAGGCGTTCTGCTTGAGCTCCTGTGCCTTCTGCCATGCATTCAGCACATCGATCTTGCTTACAGTGTTGTCGGGATAGAATTTCATCTCTTCCGGAGCCGTGCCCTCATCGTTCAGATCGGGAACAAGGTCATTTTCCATGGCCCAGCGGGCGGCGTGCTGCAGGTCCATATCCCGCTCTTCCTGCCCTACATCGGGGTAGAGCAGTTCGGATTCGGGCATGGGCTTGCCTGCATCCTCCCACAGCATCATGGCAAGGGCGCTGCGGTTGCTGGGGAAGTAGGGCAGAGCCATCAGCTTGCCTGCAAATTCAGCGCCCAGAGAATAGGCCTGATAGCCCAGCACTGCACCGCCGACAACAACAGTAGTGCCGATCACGATGGGGCCAACGATATCGGGCTCGTCATCTTCAATGGATGCATCCTGTGTCATGGCTTTCAGGGTCACGCCCTTTGCAGGCATCACAAAGGCAAAGCTTTCCTTATTCTGATAAGCGTTCGGATCATCCAGACCAGTGATATCCCAGTGGCCAAATTTCAGACCGCTATCTGCAAAAGCATCCTTATCAAATGCAACACTCACCGTTGCACCCTCGGGGACATTAAAGGAACCGTCCTCGTTGGCATTCTTTTTAACGATCTCGGTGATATCCTCAGGGTCAGCACCATTCTTGCCGGACACTGTTACGCTGGTGATAACGCCGTCCTTCAAGGTCAGGATGGGCATTTCAGACACAACAAAGTCCTTTTCGTCCGTTGCCAGCTCATTCTTATCCTGCTTGACAACAGCGGTCAGGGTCTGCTTGCCGGTCTCCTTGGGAGTAATGCGGAACGCATATTGTTCTTTTACATCGCCCAGATCAATGGGCAGGCCGCCTTCCGGCATGGGCTGATACGCACCGTTGTCATCCAGATATTCGATCTCGCTGTTCTTGTCGCCAAAGTCGATGACAGCCTCACCCAGCTTGGCATCATCATTGGGGGTAACCTTTACGGTAAAGTCCTCGCTTTCGCCTTCCTTGATGACGGCATCCTCCAGGCCCTCAATGGTCACAGTGGTGTGGACACGGCCTGCAACGTGATACGTCTCGCTATCTTTGCCCACTTCCACAGCATCCCGCACCACAGCTGCGGTCAGCGTCTGCTCGCCGGCATTTTTGGGGGTAATGCGGAACTCGTGCTCACCGTCACCCAGACCGATTTTCAGGCCGCCTTCCGGCATGCGCTGATACGCGCCGGTTTTGTCCTTATATTCGATCTCGCTGTTCTTGTCGCCAAAGTCGATGATTGCCTCACCCAGATTGGCATCACCCTTGGGGTCAACCTTTACGGTAAAGCCCTTGCTTTCGCCTTCCTTGATGGCGGCATTCTCCAGGCCCTCAATGGTCACGCCGACTTCCTTGGAAAGGCAGCGATATTCCCCCTTGCCATCCTCGGTCTTTTTGTAGCCCACCAGATAGCCCGCATTCGCACTCGTCAGGTTCAGCTTCTCCTGATAACCTGTTTCTGTAGCTTTGGTCAGCTGACGGCCATCCTTGGGGTCGGCACAGCCCACGGTGGCATTGTTCTTGAAAGTCTCTTCAATCGTGATTTTCTGGTTTGCATTCAGATAAATGTCCGTATCATTGTTTTCAAACTGGACATCTTTCAGAATAACATCTGGTTTACCATTCCGTACTCGGATACCATATTTTGCACCTATAATTTTACCACCGTTGATTTCTGTTTTGGAAGTATATTCATAGGTTGTGCCGTCTGCGCGAAGTGCTGCACGGCCTGAGCCACCACTTACCGTGATGATACCGTCATTAAATTGCATTTTGCCAAATTTAACATTTACAATAGCGTCAGCAGTGCCCCCCTCGCTGTTAAATACCGGCACGCTTACGGTACCGTCAATTTTAACATTTCCATAACTGCCAAGGACCTGACCGCTTTGTGTGCTGGTAAATGTTCCGCCATGAATCTCCATGGTGCCGTTTGTTGATTCGCCAACTATGAGCGTTGAGCTCTCAGAGTCACTTCCTATGAATTCTCCGCCATTAATCGTAACTTTTGGAGCATCACCACCTGCCCAATCATCGTAGATAGATACAACGGAACTTCCGTCACTTGTATAGTGGCCGCTGTTTATGGTCAAATTTCCTTTACCTACCATAATCGTTGGACTTTCGGTTGCGCAAGCTGTTACTTTCTCCAGTGTCACCGATGTTTTGCTACCTTCTAGATTGATTGCCCCTCCATTAGTATATCCAGTGCCAACAACACGGATTTCAGAATCTTTTATCGACACATTTGGTGCGTTCCCACTTGCTTTAAAGCCAGCATCAATACCTGTGCAGTCCTGCCCAGCCTCAATATAAACGCCGTCTACTACATCAGTGCCACTCCCTAAAAAATTAAAAGCGCATGCATGCACGTTGGGCTGCTTTGTAATATTATAGCGCCCACCATTAATCGTAACGTTTGCATTATTAATTTTAGTACCAGTATACAAAAAAGTCGGACCACTATAAATACCATTGTTATTAACCGTCAAATTGCTGTCAGCAACAACAGATAGTAGAACAATAGTATCATCATCTCTGCTCGGGTTAAAGGTCACTTCATCGCCTTCCGTGATATTAATAGTAACCTGTTCACTCGTATTGATTTTAATTGCTTTTGTATAGTTACCCTGCAGACGATAACTGCCACCCTTCGTGATGCTATCGCCGCTCTTTAGGAGTGTTCCCATGGATGTATCATCCGCTGTTCCTTCCGCAAATGCTGACACTGCCCCCGCAGGCAGGAATGTCAGCATCATACTGAACGCCAGTAAAAGGCTGATGAGCCGTTTTTTCATAAAAATCCTCCTTTGTCAGTCATTAATACTCCCAGTTTCTCCACGAAAAGCACCCAGACAAAAAGAAAAAAGCGCCGCACCAGCCAAATGGCTGGTACAACGCTTTGCGTTTTGTACTTTAGGGGTGCTCGCCCTCTTTATCTATGCTTTAGCCTGCCGCTTCTCAAGGGCAAGGCAATCGTGGTTCCCGGAAAAGCTACTCCCATAAACTTCTCCATAACCCCGCACCGGCTGCCCTTTGGGGGCGCTGGCACATTTCCGCATAGTCGAAGAGGGTCGCAGAGCAAAGTGCAGCTGACGGCCCATACCGGGCCTTCCGCCTTGCGTCACAGCCTTCCGACTGGTTTGCCGATCTCTCTGTTTTGCTGACAAGGTGCTTTTCGCACTTTATCATACCCCCCCCCCCCTATAAAAAATCAAGGGGTCTGAGCAATGTTTGTGAACACTCACAAATCTATGTGATTTTTTTAGGCCGTTTTAACGGAAAGGCACACGCACAACAAAAACAAACCCCCAAGGAATTTCTTCCTCAGGGGTTTCATGTAAGTCGGCGACTACCTATTTTCACGCGCCGTTTCCAGCGAACTATCTTGGGCACGAGTGAGCTTAACTTCTGTGTTCGGAATGGGAACAGGTGGAACCTCACCGTCATCGTCACCGACCAATATGACTGGTTCAGTATAACATTTCTGTCTTACTTTGTCCAGTGTTTTTAGAAGGACGTGCCTTCAAAACTGAATAATCACTGCTGACATTTTATCATTGACTTGAGAATTCAAGCGAATTGTGGTCAAGCCCTCGATCTATTAGTACACACTTGCTGAATGGATCACTCCACTTACACATCGTGCCTATCAACCTCGTAGTCTACAAGGGATCTTACCTGATTGAATCAGTGGGATATCTTATCTTTGGGTCGGCTTCACGCTTAGATGCTTTCAGCGTTTATCCGATCCGTACGTAGTTGCCCAGCTATGCTCCTGGCGGAACAACTGGTGCGCCAGAGGTACGTCCGTCCCGGTCCTCTCGTACTAGGGACAGCTCCCATCAAATATCCTGCGCCCACGACAGATAGGGACCGAACTGTCTCACGACGTTCTGAACCCAGCTCGCG
>ENA-UERX01000176-UERX01000176.1-human-gut-metagenome-genome-assembly--contig:-NODE-176-length-45656-cov-51.017815_pt1 | contig 45656 bp, 46 predicted proteins | sample MGYA00242992_ERZ507993 | MGnify/ENA primary metagenome ERZ507993 (study PRJEB26167, sample SAMN06115487) | human gut metagenome | host: Homo sapiens | place: China:Chongqing | collected 2015-04-10... | reverse complement strand
GTTTCTTTCGCGACTCCTGGTTGAGCGAAAGCTTGCGTTTCAAGCCCGCAATGCGTTTCTCGATCGAGCGAATCTTCTCCGTGTCGAGATCGTAGAATCGTCCGTCGCTCGTCGCGACGGCATGCACGACGCCGACGTCGATTCCGACATCGAGCGCCTTCATGTCGGGGGCCTGGACTTCGAACTCAACCGTGAAGATCACGAACCTGCGGCCGCAGTCCTTCTTGACGTGAATTTGTTTCACGACACCGGGAACGAGCGTCCCGTTTGCACACTCAAACGCGATGGCACGCGTTCTACGGTATCGAATCCAGCCGATCTTCGGGAGCTTGACTCGCCCGTTGGCATCGTCGATGTGTTCTGGAGCAAACTGCGGAACCCGAAAGCCGTCACCGATGTCTTTCGCCTTGAACTTCGGCCATCCTTTGTGTGCCGGATCGCTCTTGGGACGGAAGCTGTCGCTGATGGCGCGATCGAGATCGAGCAGGGCTTGCTGGAGCGGTTGGGCCATGGCCTCTCGAAGGAAGGCGGTCTCGGGTTGTTTTTTCCAGAGCACCAACTCGTGGGCGAGCTCCTTGTAGGTGAGAAGCTTTTCACCTTTAGACTTGCGCTCGTTTTGGATCCCCAACGCCTTGTTGAAGACAAACCTGCGGCAACCGGCGTTTCGGCTCAAGGCCGCACGTCGGGTCTCGTCAACGTAGAGTTCGTATTGAAAGGCGCAGGTGATCTTCATATGAACATCATGGCACACTTCCTTCAAGAATGCGTGCTTTACAACCAAATGCCCATTTGGGCCTTATATCCTCCCCATGAATGGAGAGGTTTTACGGCCCGTTAGATAAAAAATTCGCCTTTTCCCAAGGAGCCGTCATGTCCCATTGCTTCACGGCGGTCTTTGAGCCGTGCCTCATCAACGGAAAAACCGAACTTCTGCGGCACAACACGAGACTGTGGTTCAAGCGGCCCGAGAGTCCCTCCTTTGAGGGTACGTGCGTCGGGGCGGTGGTGGGTCTCAACCCCGGAAGCGCCAAGGGAGACGCCGAGATCGGCAGAGAAACCTTAGGGAACTGCGATCCCACGATGGATCGCATCCTCACTACCTTCGAGATTGCCTTCAAATTGAAAGGTCTCCCTGTGCCCGAAGGCGCCTACGTGCAGATGCTCAATCTGTTCTATCTGCGCGATGCGTGCGCGTCGGCGGCGATTGCCGCACGCGACGAGAACGCGCAACTTCTCACCAATGCGCGCGACAAGGCGGAAGAACGGGAGTTCCCGTTCCTGTGGCTTGCCTGGGGCAAGTCCGCGAGAGCGGATGATGTCGATCGCTTTCTCGACGGTCGAACGGAGAAATGCTGTTGGGTCGACTCGCGGTCGAATTTTTCCTTTGAGCCGCCCGAAGAAGCTTGGATGCCCGCCCATCCCTTGTGCAGGACAAAGGGATTCAAGATGGCGCACAACGCAGAGATGATCGTGAGGATGCTCTGACGCGTCGCAGGGCCGTCCGTCGTTTGCAGAGACCTCGGGCAGTCGGTCTGAAAACGGTTGGTCGTCGGTGTAGGACGATCGAGGACCTCACTTTTCCCGTTTCGACGAAGAGAGCTTGCTTTCTCCGTCCCGGTTGGTCGAAGGCTCGGGATTGGATCCTTCCCCCAAGTTGCGAGTCTTCCATTCTTGCGCGAGTCGGTCTCTTTTCTCCTGGGTGTCCAAATCTTCCTTGGTAATCTGCCTCCCCGTCTTCTCGTTCAGACGATCCAGATAGTTTTGATACAGCCGACTGAGATTGGCTTCGACCTGGGCGGCGTATTCTGCGTTTTTTTTGTCGGACTTCGACATGGGTACCCCTTGACGATTTTTCTTGAATCTACCATGAGGCTTTTCGTCGGGAGGCCCTGAAATAACGAGTTCGGACATACGGCACTCGTATTGTCCCTATTGCCGGGTCAGGCAGTGACGTGACAGCAACGCAGAAAGGGAGCATCCTTGCGGAATTGCTCCCATTTCTTTGTGCTGATTGGTTGCGAACCGAAGCGGATCACTCCGAAGACGGTTACGGCACCTTGAAACCGAAGCTATGGCATTGAGCGCAGAAATCCTCGGTCTGACCGTGCTGAATGTGGCAGTAAGTGCATTCCAACGCCTTGCCATAGTGCGGCGAGACGTGAGGATTCGTCGGCTTGAAGTCCTTGGTCTTTTCAGCGAGTTGATCGGCGTTGTGGCAACCTGTACACGTGTCAATGTCGGGCGTAGCGGGATTCGCTTTGTCCGTACCGTGACAGGCTTCGCACTTCACGCCGACCTGCGCGTGTCGATCAGCGCCAAGCGGGGCTGCTTGTACGGAGACAGCCGTTGCAATAGCGGAGAACACGACGAACAGAGTCGTAGAAAGTCGCATGTCGAGAAAATCGGATTTTGAGAGGTTTGGGAAAAGAGTTTCTTTGCAGATCGGGAATGAAATTGCCGATCGAAAGCGGTGTATGACGTCCGGCGGCGTCAACCGCCGAACGTCAATGCGTTACCGGATCTGACTTAACGTCAGCACCAAGCCTTTTCCTTGGCGGCTTCGATACCGGCGATGCGGCCGTAGACGATGCAGTCCGTCACGGCGCAGGAGCCGAGACGCACGGCGCCGTGCACGCCGCCCGTGGCTTCGCCCGCGGCATAAAGACCGGGGATCGGCTTGTCGTTGACGATGTCAAGGGCGTGGCCCTGCATGTCGGTGTTGATGCCGCCCATGCAGTGATGAACCTTCGGCACCATTTCGGAGACGTACCAAGGCGCCTTGCCCATCGTCTTGGCGTGCGGATTCACGTAACGACCAAAGTGATCGTCCTTCTTCGTTTCAACGGCGTGATTCCATTCGGCGATGCTCTTCTTGAGACCTTCGAGATTGATCTTTTCTCCGGCGGCCAAGGCTTCGAGCGTGTCGTAACGGCGAACGCATTTGCGTTCGAGCTGCTTTTCAAGAAGGCCCGGACGAGAAACCGTCATCGGCTGCACGCCGGTGGAGTCGGCGACGGCGTAGCAGTGTCCGCCCTTGTTGAGGTAGACCATGATCGCGTCGGCGCGAACCTTGCGGTTGGCGAGTTCGTTGACAAAGCGATTGCCGCCCTTGTCTTCAACCCAAACGCCGTACATGGCGGCAGCGCCCTGAGCAAAGAAGAGCGCAATGCCCATGCCCTTTTCGGTCGGGGCGCTCCACGGAGCGCACTGGATCCAGCTCGTCTGAATCATGTGGCAACCGATGCGGGCCGCTTCACGCCAAGCTTCGGACGTGGCGCCCGGCTGGCAGGTCGTACCGACCTTTTCGGTGAGCTTCGGATCCTGCTGAGAACGGAAGGCAACATCGGCGCCGAAACCGCCGTGAGCCAAAACCACGGCCTTGCGGGCGCAAATGAACTTCACCTTGCCGGAATTGGCGTCCGGGAACTTGTAACCTTCGCGGACCTGCACGCCCTTGACGCGGCCGTCGGCGTCACGGATGATCTTTTCCATGAAGACGCGGGTACGGGGCTTGACGCCGAGTTCCTTGAGCTTGGCGATTTCCTTGTTGACGATTTCGGAGCCGGAACCGGTCTTCAAAATGGCGCAGCGGGGAACGGTGTGACCGCCTTCCTGCGAAACGCGTTCCTGAACCCAATCGACACCGAGTTCTTTGACGGTCCATTCCCAAGTCGGAAGGGCTTCACGGCAGAGATGAAGAACCTTGTCCGGGTGGTTGAGGCCGGCGCCTTCGCGGATCATGTCTTCCGCCATCAGTTCGGGAGAGTCCTTGTACCCCTGCTTCTTCTGCATCGGAGTGCCCGGAACGCCCATGATTCCGCCGTTGATGATGGAATTTCCGCCGATGGTGCGCATCTTTTCGAGCACGCAAACGGAAGCACCGGCCTTACGGGCTTCGATGGCGGCGGCGAGACCGGCAAAACCCGAGCCGATCACGACGATGTCGAAAGTTTCGTCCCACTTTTGGGGCATGGGTTCGATGGGGGTTGCGTGAGCGGTGGTCAGGGCTCCCGCAAACAGGGTCGATCCGGCCGCGGCCGTCTTGAGCAAATGTCGACGCGAAAGATTGGACATAACAACTCTCCTTTGAGTTACTTGGGGTTAGTAGGAGGTACTCCTGATTACAGGCCATCCTCTATACTCCACACTGTACGGAGACAGCCCTTTTGCAAATAGCAGAGGAAGACCAAGAGCATGTTGGGAAATTCGCAAAACCATTGGAGACGCCTTGTGAATCCCAGTGACAATCTCAATATTTGGAAACTCGTTCTCGCGCTCGGGCGCACAGGAAATCTCACCAAAGCGGCAATCCACGTCGATATGGAACTGTCCGCTGCGTCGCGTGTGATCGTGTCGCTTGAAGACGAATTGGGCGCGACACTTATTGACCGACGGACGAAGCCGTACAAGCTCACGCCGGTTGCGAAGTCGCTTCTTCCGCGCGTTGAACAAATGCTCACTCTTCACAAGTCCATTCTTTCGGACGCTACGCGTGATGAAGGCGCTCCCTTACGGACGATGATTCGGATTTCCGTGCCGAACAATATCGCCCGCAAGCCGATTCTCGAACATCTGGTGTACTACCGCACCCATGTCGATCCGACAGTCGAATTCGAGATGATCTCGGACTTGACGCACGCGGATGTCCTGAGCGGCAGAGCGGACATTGCGTTTCTGCCGTACTTCCCCGGAGATGTTCCGGAACTGTTCTGCGACCCCTTTCTGCCTGGCACAACGTTTATGTTGGCATCTCCCGCGTACTTGGAGAAATACGGGACACCGCGCGAACCCGAGGACTTGATCGCCCATCAACTCTACTTTCGAAGCGGCACGTACTACCCCTACACAAGGTGTCTCTTCAGCGATCGAGAAGTCTTTGATTTGGAGACGATGACGCGTACTACGATCCCTGAAAACATTTCGGGAAATGAGTTGCGTACGCTCAAGACGAACGCCATTTCGAACGGCCGTCTCTCCAATCCCTATCTGAACGTCTTTTACGGAGACAGTCTTGCGTGTCTGCAGGGAATTCTGGACGGATCGGGCATCAGCGTCGACCTTGCCTTGGGATTCACGAGCGAATATCTGCAAAGCGGCGCCCTGGTTCCCGTGTTGCCGAATTGGCACCGCCCGCTTTGGATAAATACGCTTGTCGTTCACGAAAAGAACAGAGAAAACGAGACTTTGATGCGCTTTCTGCACTGGTTTTCAAAAGTCGAAGCCAAACACGGACGGAAGCGTTGGTTTGAATGGTTCCAAAGATTCGGCCAAGATCCCGAAGGCCTGCTTAAGCGGGGATATTAAAAAGACTAAAGCCCGCGATCCTGCTCGGACGCGGGCCTTAGCTGCCAAAAAGGAGATTAAATCAAGAGTCTTTCAGATCAGAAGCGGTGCACGAGACCGAGCACGATCTGCATGGCGTCGGGATTCACGTTTTCCGTTTCCGTGCTGCCCGCAGCCACCTGCTTGTCGAGGTCGTCACGCGTGTAGCTCGCGGCCGTGTAGATGTTCGTGCGCTTGCTGAGCGGATACCTGTAACCGATCGTGCCGGACACACGGGTGGCGCCGATGTCGGAGTAGTTGACGAGTTCGGCGTCGCGATAGCCGAGGGAAAGGAGCACGTTGCCGCCAAGAGCGGGAATATTGGCGCCTGCGACTACGCCGTAACCCTTCACCATGCGATCGTTGATCGTGCCGTTGTTGAAGGCGAGCGGAACGATTTCAGAGGGCGTCGGGAGGCGCCACTGGTTGTCGAAGTACTGGCCCGCGAGGTAGAGCTTGCCGAAGTCAAACTGGTAATTCGCACCGAGCGTCAAGGCGATGCCGTCGTCAGCTTTCGCCGTATCGGCTCGCTTGCTGCTCCACGGAGTCCATTCGACGGTACCGATGGCCGAGAAGCGTTCACCGCGATAGGCGAGACCGAGAGAGCCGTAACGGTCGGCCGTTCCCTTGTTTTCTTCGGCGCCTTCGGGACCGTTGTACTGATCAGTGTTCGAAGACCACTGGGCATAGGCGGTAAAGTTGTTGAACGTCGGCGATTTCCAGGCGATCACGTTGTCAAGACGACCGGAATTGAAACCGAAAACGTTCTTGTAACCGGCGATGTGGTCGCTCCAACCGATGGCGTACGGATTCAGAATCCCTGCCGCGACACCCCAAGTGCCGTAACCGGCGGTGAGGTGTTGAAGTCGCCCAAAGGCGAACGTACCGAAAGAATCGTCGGAGATGTAGAGAGAAGCTTCACGTCCGAAGAGGCGGGTGCTCGTGGCTTTGGCAAATTCACCGGAGTCAGCTTCGAAGCCGTTTTCCAGGATGAAGCCCACCTTGAGGCCGTTCCCAAGATCTTCTTCGCCCTTGATGCCGATGCGGGAACCAACGCTCATGCCGGACTTGACTTCAAAAGAGTCCTGGGAAGAATTGCCGTCGTCCAGGTCCTTGCTGATGTAGGACAGGCCTTCGTCAACAAGCCCGTAGATCTGAACCTGAGCGGCTGAGGCGGTAAAGGCGATGGGGAGAGTCAGCGCCGCGACGGCGGCGCCAATTGCAGTTTTGGTCATGATTCTTCTGAACGGTTGCAGAGCAGCGCATTGATGTGACCATCAAAACGCTTCTCCAATGGGTTGAGTGTTAGGACCGGCAGACGCCGGCTTGGTTTCGAGGGTAGAAAAATCGATGAACCGCACCTATTGGAAATTGGCAAGATCGTCTTGTGATTTCCTCAAGAGGAGAATTTTGTCTCCACTGCAACCGTGAGTTCGATGGAGAAGAAAAAGCCCCGTGCCTCTACACATTGAGGTTCACGGGGCTGTGACACTTATTTTGACTCCTCGGCGGGAACTTTGTCCTCGTCCGCAACCGTCGCGTCGCCGAAGTATTCCGTACGTTTAACAAAGGGCAGGCCTTGGTACGCCTCAAGCAAAACCTTGTCCCACACCGTCGGATTCTTCGGATATCGGAACTTCAGGATGTTGCCGTTCTCACACATGTACGGCCCCGCCAACCGACGGTAGGAACCGTAGAAAATCTGGTCGCCCGAGGCCTGTTCGGCAATCTTGAGAACGTCTTCGCGGGACGGCGTGAGGAAGGGCGTGCCGTCCGCCTTGACGCCCTGGAACATCAACTGGATCGAGCGGATGAAGCGGATGTCCTTCTTGCCGCCCATCCAGTCGGGCATGTCGGCAACCGCGTCGAGGTTCGAGTTGAACGTCGCGACGGTCAGCGTGCAGCCGACTTCTTTGCCGTCCACCTTGAGCTTTTTGTCGGCGGACGGACAGCCGGCGCTTTCCTTCACGAGTCGGAAGGAGTTCGCCATGCGCGGCTCTTCGCCTTCGAAAAGATTCCACCGATTGTCGACGAAGTGACGTTTCACGGGCGTCACCTTCCAACCCGCGTTACGGAGTCCCTTTACCGTGCGGTCGGACGCTTTGTCGAGCGCCAAGAGACGGGCAGCCCGCAGATCGGGCGCATCTTTGGGTTCGATCATCGAGATCCAGGCGTCGAGGTGTTCGCGGCAAACGCCTGAATAGGTGGACATGACGCCGGAGAGTGCGCCGACAGCAGCCGAGCCGCTTCCCGAGCCTCCGTACACAAACGAACTGAAAAGACCGATGCTTGCGCCGAGCACGGCGTTCACGGCATGAGGATCGACGGAGGGTTCGATCGGCGTGATCCACTTCTGATCGTCCGTCTCCCTGTCTTCGTGGCCGAGCATCAACCCCAAAATCTCGGATTTCGGAGCTGTAGACGACGAAGGAAAACGGTCGATCTCTCATGATGAGGCCACCGGCGTCTGATTGGTTCACGCTCACCTCATGACCACATGCGTCAGCGTGGCGTTGGCCTGGTGCAAATAATATGCGCAGCCGAAGTCTTGGAGCCACTCCATCGTCATCGCGGTATTGAAGCCGTGCATTTTGGCCGTCTCGACCAACGTCAAGATTTGTCAACTGGCCCCCCTCTGAATCCCCAACAAAATCCTGAACTCCCTGCTCAATTTCACCTCGTGGAGCACGGACTCATCCCGGCACCAGGCCACATCTTCCTTTCCAAGGCGCCACGGCGCCTTCCTGAGATAGTCAGCGCCGAGGAGCGCAGTCGCACGTGGGATGCTCATCAAGTCAACGAGACCGAGCTCATAGTCCTTCCAATGGATTGGCTTTCCAAGAAGCAATCCGGGCGTGTAGTGCCTACGGCAATAGGCTTGGGTATGGCCAACCTCACGATGGACTGAGAAACCCTCAAAGAGCACCGTTGCGCGAGCTCGTGCAGTGGTTGGTGCCAGTTCCTTCATGGCCTTGTAGCGCGCCAATACGCCCTCCGGGAAGTCCACAGTAAGGCTTGTCGGATTCGGCCATGCAACGCCTTGTCGTTCACGCTCAGCGTTGTAGTCCTCTTGCCAACGCCCCAACTCGGATTGGACGGACGCCGGCAAAATTCTCGTCACGCGCCACTTTGACAAGGGGGTGCGAGCAGGACTTTTCCCCTTGGTGATGGCGTCTTCAAGTCTGACGAAACGCTTTCCTCTCTCTTCGAGGAATTGCGCACGGAAAGCATCTGGATCAGTCGCAAACATCGAGAGGGGCACAAGCACGCTCATGACTTCCGATTCAACATTCTTGTGAATCCAGTCGGCGGCATCTTCGTAGGAAAAGAGGTAACTGGCTCTCTTCTGGACATCCGTCAGACGCGACAGTTGTTCTGCACAGGCAACACGTGCTTCGTCCGACAGGAAAAGACGTGTCATGTTGCGTCCCGCACCCTCCCTGAATGCGCCGTAGCTTTGCCAGGGGCCGATTTCGATGATTTCATGCATCGTGTGATGGTACTTCGGCAGATACGCAGCAACGTCCCCTGGACAATCCGTGAGAATGATGTGCTTGGCTTCAAGAGCGGCGCGCTTACGCGTGACGCTTTCGGCTACTGCTTGAGCACCAGGCTTTATTTCGTTATAGACATCGGTCATGGCGTACTACCGGCGACGGATTTGGGTGGGGATTGTTAAACAATTTAGATATTTTATTGCAGTTGTTTTTTTGTTCACCCCCTGTGATGGCGAAAAACGCCAAAGCACGGCAGAAAGCCCTCATCTCAACGCAAAACAACTTCCCGATCCGTGATCTTGTCCGCATCCGACTCGAACTTGACGCGCCCTGACAGGACGGCTGCTCCGGCTTGTGCGCGCTCAATCTCGCCCGAGTTCTCCAGAATGTCCCGCGCGACTTCGGTCGCCTGCGAAAGCCCCTCGAACATCTCATCGTTGAACGGAGTCTTCGGCTTCTCGTCGATGTAACAGCCAATGGCTACAAGGCCGTCGTACAGACATTGGCGAAGTTCCTTCGCCCTTTCCATCTTGGCGGCCAGTACCCATGCAATCTGGAGTATCCGGCCATACAGAGCAAGATCAACCTTCTCGACGGTTCGGTTGGCTACCTGGAGCAGGAAAACACGATCCTCGTCGCGAGCATCTCTCCCTCGGTCGACGTCGGAGGAAAGGCTGTTGAGATATGCTGGAACGGCTACGGCGCGAGGACGGTACTTCTTCTTTGGACGGGGTTTTTGGGACATGGGGCTTCCTTTGGAGAGGCGGAAATTCTAGCATTGCGCGCTCGATCCTCCCTCCTGCGCACTCAAAGTTGCAGGCTGCTCTACTCGGCGCGCTCGCTTATTTCTCCCCCAAAATCTCGGACCGGTTGGCTGTATAACCAACCGGTCCGAGATTTTGGGCTATAAATAGCGTTTTTTTCAGCTCGGCATGGATCGGTCGACGGCAACCTTAACGAAAAGGGATAAACCTGGCCAACTTAAGCCGCATAGGCCTGCTAAAGACTGATTTTTGCGTATTTTCAGGTACAACCATCCCTGCGCAGGAACGCATCAAGTCTTTTTTGAGGGATTTTCGTAGTTCTGGGCTTATTTAGGTTGCTGCTTCCCGAGGGGGCGGTGTTTTTCTGACGATTTGATCGAGTCTGTACATGTTGTAGACGAGCGCGGTCAGAAGAATGTTGAACTTAGCCCTGACCATACCCACACTTCGGACGATGCTGCCCTTGAGTGTGTTTTGGATGAAGCCGAAGACGTGCTCAACTCGGCTGCGGATGTGGGATAGTTCTTTGTTGCTTTGCTTCTGCTCTGCCGTGGTTGGGGAGATTTTTTGTCCGTGTCAACTTATAGATCTCCCCTTCATCCACTTATTGTGGATAGCATAGGAAAAATCACAAAAGTGGCTACGTTGTAGCATCATTGAGTCATGTCGACTATACTACGACAATCTCCATTGTGCCGAAGCGCCGAAGTCGCTTACAGCGATAAGCATAACAACTAAAGATGCGTTTGCGATACGGATGAACGCGTGGTTTGGAAAAATGAAAAAATTAAATCTCAGTCGGCTATAATTTGCAGCAGGATAAAGGATATTGACTTTCCGTTTTATATATCTTCAAAATCTCGAACTTGATATCTTGTAAGAATCATATTGGAGTATAAAATTATGAAAATAAGCATTGTTAGGGCTGAAAGTTTGTTCCCCCCCCCCCCCATGAAAACAGTCCTTTAATTTCCTCTTCTCACAATCAGATCAAACATGGTCTTAATAGGCTTGATACAGAGTTTCCCTTAAAAAAACTCTGTATTTTTTCAGTTTTATCCTCTTCAATTTTTCTAACTGCTAATAGTCTTGCTGCCACTTGGGAAAATGTTGGTAATACTGATTTCCTTCAGTACGAGTACGACGCTGATAGTTATTTCTATGGGTCTATAGGTTTAAATGGCCACAGCATAGATCTTTTTAAATACTCTTATTCAGATCCTGGAAATCCGCCTCCATTAAATCTGAAGTTAACCCAGAGTTATAATGATTCTGAATTTTATTTAAATTTCTGTACTGTTCAAAGCGAGCCTCTAAATAAAGAATATAAGGTTGATGTTGATTTGCAAGGATATAAATTATCTTTAGGTGGTAAATCATCAATTGCTGCTTTTGATACAGCCTCGAGAGCTAATAATCTGATTAAAAAATTAAATATTATCGGTAATGGTTCTTCAGTATTGGAGCTGACGGGGTCGGAATTCGGAATGAAGTTGGGAGGAAGAGTAAATCTGAATTTATCCGGCATGGATGAGATCTTAATTATAGGTCCTGAGCAAGGTCAAAAACCTTCAGGAAGCGGGATAACTGTTGTTTCAGGCGCTAATTGGAATCACGATCAAGGACAGGCATCAAATGTAATAATATCCAATTCGGATCTTCTAAAAGTTAAGGGTAATATCAATCATGCACTGTCATCCTACGGGGATAATAAATTATCGATATCAACCAATAGGATTGAAATCAGTACAGATGTAACTGGAATATATAGTGATAACGTTAAATTTAATTCAATTGTTACAGGCGATGGTATTATTGAACTCGATTCAAAAGAGAGTCTTTCTTTAAAGGGAACGAGCGCTTCAGAGGAAGATATATTTAATGAGAGTTATGTAATAAGAGGTGCTCAAACTGTCTGTACGGCTTGTGGAAATAAGCCTGTAGCACGTTATTGGAATGCAGACTTCACTCTGAATTCGAATACATTGATTGAAATCGATTCGAATTGGGGTGCCGTCTTTATGGAGTCTGCGACAGATGGTGGAAACACAACATATTATGCAAAAACATCTATTTCAGCTCCAGAAGTTAAAATAGTTGCTGCTGGATCATCTTCGGATGATAAAACTCATGCTACTTTTAAAGCAATAAGTAAAAATGGTAAAGAAGCAAGCATTAGTCTGGAAGGTACGGGTGACAATGGATCCATTCAGGTTGATGCTTATTCTGAGAATGCTGTCAAACAGGACTTTTTCTATGCCTCCGGGAAAAATGCATCTATTTCATTAAATGCAAAAAATATCTCAATCAATAATAATTTCGGAGGTAATGTAAACTCAAAAGCCGATGTCAGATCACTCTTTTTCGCAGATGACAGTTCCTCCATTACTGTTGAAGGTGAATTGATTGCCTATGGTCATACTTTGGCAAAAAACGGCGGCAGTATCAATCTGGGATTAGAGACAGGCTCTGTTTATACAGGCGCAGTTGTTGATCTTTCCTACGATTCCATTGCCAATCATGAATATCCTAATGGTAAGGTGACCATGGAGGGGCGTGGAGGAGCCGAATGGAACGTACGCCCCTTTGACGATACACCGAGCAGAGGAACAATTTTCAGTGGTGTTGTTCCTCTTCGCTTTGACTCGACAATTGATACTCTTAAAGCAAGAGATGCTACGCAGAGCAATCCTTTCAATGTCAATCTGACTGCTGCAGCATTGACTCGTGGCCCGATGACATTCACGCCGCAGAATCTTAAAGTCGCACACTTGACAGACAGTGGTTTCATTAATTTCGCTTTGGGATTTGATGATAAATCCGGTACGGCAAGCGGGGCCGTCGACGGTCGAGATACCGTGACTATCTATGATGGCAAAGGTCTGCATGGTATTTACGTCAACTATCTCGGTGCCCATGATTCCGATGAGCCTGAATCGCTTAGAAATCGGTGGTTGGCAGTTGACGACTCCGAAAAAGCTCAGTTTGTTCTTACCAACGAAGGCGGCAAAGTGGACATCGGCTTATACCAGTACACTTTAGCCAGCGACTCTGCAGCAAGTCCTTTGGGTGAGAGCGAAGGACAAGCGAAATATTGGTATTTGAAGAGAGCTTCAAGCCGGCCGACGGATCCTGATGATCCGGATCAGCCCGATACACCGTTGACGCCAGGTGCAGATTCGAATTTGAGTTTTGCCGGTTCACATCGCTACTTGCATTGGACAGACCTGCAGGACTTGAGAAAGCGCCTCGGTGAGGTACGTTACGGCAGTCAGGATGGAGCCTGGGCCCGCGTCATTGCTCAAAAAGATTTGGCCGACGGCCAAAACGGTGCCTCCGGCTTAAAACAAACCTATCAGGGTCTTAATATTGGTTTGGATCGTCTTGTTTCTGTTGCTGAAGAAAAGATGTGGCTCCTCGGCGCCAATTTCAACTTCGGCCAGGCAGACCAAAAGACACGCGGCAACGATCACGGCAAGGGTGAAACCGATCGATATGGTTTGAACTTATATGCCACTTGGGCGGACAACACCGGCAGCTATGCCGATTTTGTGGGATCTTTTGACTACTACGAACAAGAGATAAACACGCATGCTAACAATGTGGCTCAAAAGGGTGAGTACGATACTTTTGGCTTTGGAGCTTCGGTTGAAGTCGGCAAGCAGTTTACGTTTGAGTCCGATGACTACACTTGGGGGCCTTGGTATCGCCACACTTGGGTTGAGCCTCAATTGCAGTTAGCCTATTACTGGCTTAAAGGCAAGAAGTACAAACTCTCCAATCATGGTATTCGCGTCAATATCAAAGACGATGACAGTTTGATCGGACGCGCAGGCATCGTAATCGGCAGTAAATGGAACTACGGGGAAAACTACAACGCCCTCAACAAGAAGTATTTCCAAATCTACGGAAAAGCAGGCGTTAAGCACGATTTCATGGGCGATTACAAGGTGACCATGAATGATCAGATGTTTTCCAAGAACATCGGTGCAACCACTTTCTATTACGGCGCGGGTCTTGACTGGCAGGCGGGTGACGATACTCGACTGTATGTTCAGTTCGAGCGCGAAGAAGGCGACAACTACACCAAAGACTATGAAGTGTCAGCCGGTCTTAAGTACCAGTTCTAAAAGGAGTTTTTGTAATGAATACGAAATCCGTAATTGCAGTCCTGCAGACTTTTGCATGTGGCTTGGCACTTCAGGCGCAGGCAGCTCAACTTCCCGGACTGGAACAGTGCGGCAATTTAGTGAGTTCCGGAATTTTCCTGACGGATTACTCCGGCACGATGATGCAAAAAATCGAAGTGGATAAAGAAGAACTCACACGCGTCGCTTTGTCCAAAAAGTTGACGGCCGGCATCCAAGCCGCTATGCCCGAAAAATCCGACGTGAATTTCGGTGTTGGTTCCATTGCTCCTTTGACGTTGGCTTTGCGCCCGGGAAAGCACACTCCTGAAAATTTTTCCAAAGGATTGGAAAAGTTGCCTGATGAATTGGAAATTTTTGGACGCAACACGAATTTAGGCGAGGGCTTCCAAGAAATTATCAATGATTCGGCACGCCATGAGAACAATCGTTCTTTGACAGGTCAAAAAGACGAAGTGACAAAGTTGGTGGTTTTCACCGACGGAGATGAAACCAATCGTGGTAAAGAACTCATGGAAGTGCTTCCGGGTATCAAAGAGGCTCGTCCCAACTTACGCGTAACCTGGATTTCATTTGCCGACACCGATGAGACAAAGAAAGCGGTTCAAACTCTGGCTGACATTTCCGGTTCAAGCGTTTATGACGGTATGACGCTTTTGAAAGACAAGGAACAGCTCAAAGCTTTCATCGCTAGAGAGTTTTATCGGGAGTGCGAGGATTTTTCGTTTGCGTTCTCTGCCGATACGCTTTTTGCTTTCGATCGATCGAATTTGTCTGAAGTCGGAAAGACTGAAATCCAAGAGGCCGCTCATAAAATCAACGCTTACGCGTCACTCATCAAGGCGGCAGGCATGAGTCTGAGCATTTCGGCACATACCGATAGAATCGGTACCGATGCCTATAACCAAAAGCTTTCTGAACGTCGTTTGGCAACGGTTCTCAATGCTCTTGAAGTAATGGGTGTAGATATGACGCTCTTTAGCGAAAAGAAGGCAATGGGGGAAACACAGCCGGTTACCGGAAACAAATGTGACAGAATGCGCGGCAAGAGGTTGGTGGATTGTTTGCACGAAGATCGCAGAGTGGAAATCCATCTCAAATAGGCATTTGGTTTTTGCGGCAAACAATGTTTATGGAAGATGCACTTAGCAGCCTTTAACCTAAAGCTCGCTGAAAAATCTATCTATGAATGCCGGGTGGTCTGCTCTTAAGTGTCGAAACATTAACGAATACTCGAGGACAAACCTATACGCAGTCCTTAGGTACCATCAAGGTGACGAACAATTGGTTTAAAGACTCCACGATCAATCTGTCGGGTGGCATCATCGATGAGGCTTATCTTGGGTCGGATCATAATCTTGGCATCAATAATGTGTACAACGTCACGGGAGGCGTTCTTAAAGTGGGCGATCTGCGTGGCGATTCCACCATCCACTTGTCGGCCGAAGGCAAGCTGGAGACGAAGCTCGACTCTGTCTTCGAACACTATTCCGGGATTGCCAACGCTGACGGCTTAAACACGATCGGATTAACCGCTGTCGTCCCAGAGTCTATCCGCAACACGATCACGGACATTTTCCGTGTGTATCCCAAAATCTCGGACCGGTTGGCTGTATAACCAACCGGTTCCTTATTTCTTGAGGGTCGCCGCGAGGTGAGAACCCGAGAGAAGTTTCGCCACGTTTTCTGCCGAGTCGAACAATCCCGGGAAGCCCAAGGCTTCGGCCAGATCCCGATCCCGCTTGACAACGTTCAACAAGCGAGGCTTGCCGCTCTTGGTGTAAGCGAGTTTGATCCGGCGTAGATCCTTCAGCATTTCCTGAATCGTCCACAAGCTGTTGATTGAAGAGGTTCGTTCAGGGTTCCTGGCCAACTCATTCGGAATAGTGCCGTTCATCTTGGTGCGCAAGTAAGTCAGGATACTCAGACCAACGAAGGTCGTCATCAGAAGGCCGTCCAGTGCGGCACTGGAATGAACGCGGGTGCTCGTGAGCAGGTGCTGGAACATGAGCTTGAACGCCACCTCCACCTCGTTTCGCTGCCGATACTTTGTCAGAGCGTCCATCAGCGTGATGTCGACGTTGCCCACCAGACCGAAGTAGCCCAGACAGTAGCACTCATAACTGACCCTCTCTTCGTCCAGAAGCAAATTGCCGTTAGGGGTCACAACAAAAAAGTCCAGATTCTTTCTGTCTGCCTGAGACAATACGCTGATTTTCTTCCGAGACCAAGCCTTTTGGAAAGCCTCCAGCCTGTCCAGCAATTCATCCGTTTCCGTCATCTCCTTGCTCGGGCTTCTGAAAACGTAGGAGTGTATGTTCATGCGATGCCCATCACAGGAGACGGCCGTCTTGCTTTTCACACCATAGCAACGCTGCTGCCTCAGATAGGTTTTCTGATCATAGAATTCGCAGTTTTTCTGATCGATGACGTCCTTGACGAGCTTCATCGACGTCTTTGCTCCGATCAGGAACCTGTAGCCGTCCCGATCCAGATTGACGAACTCCTCCTGATTCGGATAACCGCGATCCATGAGAATCAGAGGCGACTTCTCGGAAATCCCGATGTCCGTCCACATCTTGCGGAGATCGTCCAGTGTACTGATGTCGGAAATGTTGCCTGCGTAGGCTCGATAACAGAGCGGGCTACCGTTTTTGACGTTGATCACTAGCGAAACGTTGATCTGAGGGCCATACGAACCATCTTTTTTCTTGCCGACTGCCGCAAGACTGATATTTTCAGAATTGCAATCAACTCGAGTCCCATCAAGGGCAAGTATTTCCCCATCCTCAAGATGGGTGGCGCAAGCCTTTGCCATCTTGAGAGACAGCGTCTGCTCATTGCCGATGCGCTGAAAGAATTCCGATGCACGCGGAGAACTCAGGCAGCCGTAGCCGATGAATTTCTGTTGGGTCGACTCCTTGTCAGCGAGGTAGGTTTTATCGGTCGTGATGGCGGAATGCATGGCCAGATTGATGCAGGCCATGGTCAGCTCAGGATTGTTGTCGAGGACCGTACCGACGTTCTTCAGCATGCCGTTCGCATTCAGGATGGAAGCACAAAGGGCCGTTGCGCCAACGGAAAGCTGCTGATCGCAATCGAGTTCAGGGTCCAGAGAGACGCTCGGAGCGATCGTCTCGACCTTGTTTGCATTGAGCTTTTCGAGTGCGCGCTGGCGCATGACGAGGCTCTTCCAGCGCTCGACCGGGCGATGATCGAAGTCAGGTTCATTCTGAACGTAGTACAGGTTCGGCAGAAACTCCTTTCCATCAGGCGACAGGGTGCCGATGTAGTCTCGCTCCTGCTTGCGCTTCCCGTCCTCACGGAAGCAATAGGGAAAGTAAACATACCAAGTGCCCTGACGGAACTGGTACTGCGCATGGGCAGGCAACCCTTTAATTTCGTCCTTGTTGGGACGTTCCTGCTTGGCGGTTTTTGTGTTCTGATCGGCCATTTTTGGAATCTCAACGTCTGTAGAATATTATACAGTCTTTCGAGATAAAAATCAACCCCGGGAATGCCCGGGGTTTGCTTGTGCCACAAGGAGATCGACCGTTTTCCTTCGTCGTCTACAGCTCCGAAATCCGAGATTTTGGGTTCTCCATGCAGGATTTCTCAAAATCGTCTTTGAGCTTCTGGATCCAGGCGCGTTGGCGTTCCACGGCCGTCCGTACCACATCATTGCGCTCGTGGAACATCGCAAACCATTCCTCAAGATCCCAAGAAGCGTTGAGGTCGGGGGCGGGCATGAGCGGCTCAACGACCTCAACAATGTCATTGCGACTGGCGAATTCTTCGATTGCGATGGACTCGCGAATCACGCCGACGTAGCGGATCTTTGGCATGAGGGGCGGCGTGAACCAGGTATTGAATGGGAGCACTGCGAAGTCCCAGCCCTCTTCTTCTGGAATGGCATAATTGATCCCGATGAACATGATGCGGCTATGGAGGAGTCCATAGAGATGCTGAGAGCTGCAGAAGCACAGCAAGCAAATCAACGTCCAATCCAAAGAAGAAAACGACGAAGGACAGACCTGATCCGTCCTGCAGTTCCCGGAACAACTTGCCGCAGGCGAAGAGATTCGGATTCGACGTGACATCCCAACGGGAGGAGGAAGTGGCGCAAACGTGAAAATTTGCCACCAAATCTATGGCGCAAACGTGAAAAATCGAGGTTAAAATATAGTCGCAAACGTGAAAAATGACCCTTAAAAAGGAGGCGCAAACGTGAAAACTGTTCAGTATGAGAGAAAAGTCTACAAGACTATGCTTGAGTGGAAGGAGAAGCTGGCGCCTCACCATGCTCTGTTTCTCAAAGGAGCGCGACGAGTTGGAAAAACGACGCTCGCAGAAAAACTAGGCCGAGAAGCGTATAAGACTTACATCTTGGTTCGTTTTGATCAGGCGGGTGACGATGTCAAAGACCTGTTCATCAACAGTCTTAGAGACTTGGATAATTTCTACGCGGTTCTTCAGTTGCTCTACCGAACGTATTTGCACGAACGCGAATCTTTGATCATCCTCGACGAGATTCAGCTGTTTCCGCAGGCGCGCCAGGCCGTGAAAACCTTGTTGGAGGACGGGCGTTACGACATTTTGGAAACTGGATCGCTCGCATCCATCACAAAGCGCAGCAAGGAAATTTTGATTCCTTCGGAAGAGTACACACTGGAAGTGTTGCCGATGGACTTTGAGGAATTCCTTTGGGCACAAGGCGACCGAATGACCGTCCCGTTGATTCGTCGCCATTACGAGACGATGAAACCATTGAAAGATCTCCATCGCCCGATCATGAAGTCCTTTCGCGAGTACATGATGGTCGGCGGCATGCCGCAGGCGGTCAAAATGTTCGTGGAATCCCGGGATTATGGAAAAGTTGACCTGGTCAAACAGCAGATCATCAACCTTTACAGCAACGACATGGCTGAACAGACTGATGAAAGGTCTGAGTATGTGTCGAATTTCTTTTTCCGAATTCCTTCCGAATTATCCAAGCACGACAAGCGTTACATAATTTCGCACATCCAATCAAACGCGAGAATTCGAGAATATCAAGGGCCCATCAGGTGGTTAGACGAAGCCATGATCATCAATATCGCCAACTGCGTTGATGAACCCAGTGCCGCGCTAAACTTGTCCATGAGCGATCCATCTTTCAAGTGTTACCTGATGGATACGGGACTCTTAATAAGTCTCGCCTTTAAAGATAGACCGATCCTGGAGAACGACCTCTACAAGCAGATTCTGCTGGATCGCCTTCAGGTGAATGAGGGTATGCTAATTGAAAACCTTGTCTCGCAATGTCTTCGAGCCAATGGTCATCCGTCGTATTTTTATCTGGAACGAAATTCGGCGACGAGAAAAACAACCTTGGAGATCGATTTCCTGATCCGACAAAACAAAAAGATTGTTCCGATTGAGGTCAAGTCCTCTTCGTCTTCCAGCATCAAGTCGTTGGAGCGTTTTAAAGAAAAATATGGTTCGCGCATCGCTGATGGCATCGTTCTCCATCATGGCGAGCTCAAGCGCGAGGGGACTGTGGTTTTTCTGCCGTATTTCATGGCCTGCGTGCTATAGAGAATCCAACTCGTTCCCAAGTCAATTCTCAAGCTAACAAGGACCAGCCATGCCTCAAGAGAAGCCAGCTTTCTTCGTCGAATTCTTTCGCAATCCGTTGACGGAAGCCTATCCAGAGGTCTTCCAGCCGCTCGGCGACGGGATCGAATTGACGCGATGGTGGCTCGGGCACGACGATCCGCGCCGATGCTCGCTTTTTTCGCTTTTTGCCATTCGGCACGAGAACCGCTGGGGACTTGATGCCGAAGGGATTCTTGCCGTCTCTTCAGAGCGCCCGCGCCGTCGAACTGTTGTCGGTCGGCGCGGGGGCGATCTTGCTCGGAACGCTGGGACTGCTCTTCTGGGCCGCTTTCCTTGGCGGACTCGCCGTCTTGTTTGCCTGTTACGGCATCGCCGCGCTTTTTCGATCGGCTCGATCCAGGCATCCGAAAACTTGCTATGATTACCCATGTCGTGGAGGGCGACGTTAAACAAGACCTCAGTGTATTTTTGAATTTCTGCCTTTTTGCTCTTCTCTTTCGCGCTCGTCGCAACCGCCGCCGTCGTAATGCATGGCGATGACGGATGTTGTTTCGATCTCGGTTCTCCCATCCTCTGGTGAGGACATCAGACGCAGCGTCGGCCTTTGGCTCCCTTCTCGGAGCGTTTCCTCCCTTTTCCTCACCACGGCGGAAGTATTGCATCCGTCGGTTTTGTGTTTTGGAATTATGCCCCGGTCGCGACGGGGCTTGGCTTTTCCCTTTCCTTCCCTTGCAGCATTGCGCCTTAGGGCGTCAACTCATCGAGCTGCCGGGCACAGGCATCAACTTGTGCTCTTGCCGTCATAGCGGCATCTCCGTTTCAGGGAACCGAGACCTCAGATTGAACCTGATGCTTCTAGGGGAAAGGGGCTTGCTCGCGACGTCGGTTCTGATGGTCACGGTTGCACACGATCCCATGATCGACCCCGACACCAGGTTTTCCGGATCGTTCGCGTTGACACGCAAGTGGGTCCAGTCTCTAACCACGCCGCACTTGTCCACAATGCGCTCGTACAGGTTCCTGGTTCGCTTGATGGCCTCCTTGTGGGCTTGCGTTTCGATGTTTTTTTGCGAGTCGCAGTGCGCTTCCCGAATCATGGCTGCATTCAAGCTGAGGTCCGATTCATCCGGTTCGGGCATGGCTCGGTAGTGGTTCCACGTCTGCAGGCGGTCAGCGACGAAGAAGTTCTGCAGTTCGTTCTGCAGTTCGTACATGACCGAAGGCATGGCCTCCGTGGCCTCGGCGTCGTGTTCATCTACCACGCGCTCAAGAAAATCCAGTTTGTTTTGGTCCTTCCGGATGCTCTCCTGGATATCCAGAACGGCTCGAGCGCGTCTCCGACGGATCGTTTCCAGCACTTCCGGCAGCTCGGGATAAGTCTCTCCGGCTTTCACAAAGCCCTTGTGCTCGGTGAACCAACGCTTCAGGTCTCGGATGATTTCATCCTCGGTGATAGGGGCTTCGGCGATGATCTGAGCCTGCTTGAGACGGGCCTCACGCCACTTGAGTTTTCGAACGAGGCGGTTATGCAGCCAGGTCACGGCAATCTCCTGTTGGGGTGTTTGTTTTTTCGGGCGGAGCGCATCGGACAACGTCGTCGATGTGCGTCGTTCCCCTGATGAGGTCAATGGGATTCTTCCTCGACAGCCTGACATTCGAGCAGTATTCGGACGTCATCCACGACATCGGTGGGAAACTCTTCAAGGTCATTGACAAGTCGGATGGCGTCCAGCGCTTCTTGAACCGTCCGTCCATTGGCTCTCGTTGCTGCCTGACACGCGATCACGTCCTGAAGCTTGACGGCAAGCCAGTTTGATCCGCCCAGACGCTTGAAGACCTCATGTTCTTCCGGCGTCAAGCGCACGCGAACATCATGCCGGCCGCTGGGTTTGCGGCCGGCACCTGCGCGCTTTCCTCCTCTGGTGTTCTTCTCCTGCATTTTTTTCCTCAAGAACGCAGCCTTTCGTCTTCGAGGAGCGTCTGGATGTACCAGACTGCAGTCCGTCTGAAGAACTCGGCCTCATCCAAGGTTATGTCCTCGTCGTCCTCAGGCTCCCATTTTTCGGCTCGTTCGAGGGCCTGCTCAAGGGTCTCGCTTTCGCCAAGGAGCTCATCAATGTCACAGCCGCATGTTTGGCGGACAACGGCCATCAGTGCTGCCTTGACCTGACGGAAGTAGGACGCACCCCACTCTGCGGGGTGTCGCCGCGCAGCTTCAAGACGCCTTCGCCACTGTACCAAGGAGAGCACCACGGGCAAGGGTGGTCAGAGACACAGTCATCCATGAAGCCGCCCTCATTCTCCCAGCCGTCGATAAAGCCCCGTTCTTCCTTTTCCGTGAGTTCGTTCACGTCCACGTCGTGCCCTGCGGCTGCGTCGATCTTGCCGATGAGAGCGGCGCGTTCTTCGGCGTCGTCGATCCACCTGGTTTCCTGAACAAACTGAATATGATTGTGCATGCGTGTCATTCTAACGTCAAGGTTTTTTTTGGCAATGCAGACATGAGCCCGGATCAAGTTCGTTTCTGCACGTAGTACGGATGTCGGGGCGAAGGTTTTTCAGGGAAGAACGCCCCTACGACCCTGAAGACCTGATCCGTGCAGCGATGGATCCAGGTGTGCTTCGCATCGGGGTAGTGAATCTCCACGGCGCCATTGGGCATGCGCTCCAGAAAGCCGAAAATGAAGCCGTCTTCAAGAGCTGCAAGAACCATGTCGCCGGTACGGGGCGACACAGCCATGTCGAGGATCACCTGAGAGCCGTCCGGGAAATGATCGCGGTAAAGATCTCCCCGCACCACAATCACCGCCTCGTGTTTGAAAAAGGATCCGTCTTTTTCAGAAAATGGAGGCGCCGCCTCCATCGGTTCGTAGTCCGTCGTCAGATAGTGCTCTCTGAAGGTGACGGTCCCGAGCTTTTTAAAGATGCTCATGCCGACGAAAGGAATGGTTGTCAAAAAACAGTTTTAATTTTGAGACAACCCAACCCTGAGCTGGAAGAAAAAATTTCCGAATCAACAGCTCGCATTTTTCCCTTTCTTGGAAATTCCTCCGGCCATGGCGCCAAAGGCGTGATCTAGAATCGAAAGTGAATGTCGCCGATCAACCACAACCTGAGATCTCCCGATGGCAAGCCAAAAGAAGTCCGTCATTCCTCGCTCCATGCAGACCGTCGAAGGTCGCGTTGTAAGGATCATCTTTCAAAGCGAACCCGGCGCCTACTGCGTCTTCATGATGCGCGACGAGAAGGGTCGGCAGCGGAAGGTCGTCGGCTATCCAGACTTCGTCCTCTCGCCCAACCTCGACATTCGTGTCGAGGGACGCATGGAGGACAATCCGAAGTGGGGGCGCCAGTTTGCAGCCATTCTGATTTCTCGTCCGCTTCCCAAGAGCCTGCTGGGCATCGAGCGCTATCTGGCTTCGGGAATCATCCCGGGGATCGGTCACGGGCTCGCCAAAAGCCTGGTGGACGCCTTCGGACTTTCGGTCTTCGATGTTCTGGAGAACGAACCCGAGCGACTCAAGGAAATCCGAGGACTCGGCCCGAAGCGCATCGAGGAGCTCACCGCTCACAGAAACGAGCAGCGCGACGTCCGCGAAATCATGGTCTTTCTTGCCGGTCACGGCGTGACCCGAGGACAGGCAGCGAAGATCTACAAAGAGTACGGAAGAGATGCCTTGAAGATCATCAGACAGAACCCGTACAGGATGGCGCGCGAGATCGACGGCATCGGCTTCGTCACCGCAGACGACATTGCGCTCAAGACGGGAACACAAAAGGATTCTCCCTTCAGAATCCGCGCAGGCATTCTTTATACACTCCAGACCGCCTCCGAGATGTCCGGGCACTGCTGCCTCACGCGCAAGGCGCTGAAGGCGGCCGCACGCAAGCTTCTGGACCTTGAAAAGGATGAGGGAGACGATCTTCTCACGAAGGCGATTGATGACGAGGTGAAGGAGGGAAGGCTGGTGGAGGCCGCGTCGCCCGACCCCCAGTCGGTCTACCTGAAGCACCTCTACGACGCCGAGCAGACGATTGCCGCCGACTTGTCTGCGCTCTGCAAAGGCACGCCCGAGTGGGGCATTGACGACGTTGAAAAGGCGATCAACGAGTCTGAAAACCGACTGGACATCCGTCTGGCTTCGGGACAGCGTGACGCCGTGAGAAAGGCCCTGGTCTCGAAGGTGCTCGTCATCACGGGCGGACCCGGCGTGGGCAAGACCACGATCATACGAACCATCATGGACATCCTGAAGCGCAGGGGCGCCGTCATCGAGCTCTGCGCACCCACGGGACGCGCCGCAAAACGCATGTCCGAAACGTCAGGCGAGCCCGCACGAACCATTCACCGCCTTCTGGAATTCTGCCCTGCCGACATGAGCTTCAAGCGCAACGAACTCAACCCGCTCGACGGCGACGTCATCATCGTCGACGAGGCCAGCATGGTGGACGTCCCGCTCGCGAAAAGCCTCCTGAGGGCAGTGAAGACGGCAGCAAGCCTCATTCTGGTGGGCGACGTCGACCAGCTTCCCTCCGTGGGGCCGGGCGCCGTTCTGAGCTCCATGATCGAGTGCGGCACGATTCCCGTCGCACGTCTGACCGAAATCTTCCGACAGGCGGAAGGCTCCAGAATCATTCAGGTCGCACACGACGTCAACCGGGGAATAAAGCCGTACTTTCCGAGCGATCCCTTCGAGGGCGACTGTCACTTCTACTGCACCGACGGACTCGAGAAGCAGGAGGTGCTCGACAAGATCGTGCATTTCATCCAGACCGTAATCCCCGCCCGCTGGCATGTCGACGCCAAGACTGCCGTGCAGGTGCTCTCCCCCATGAACCGGGGCGTCTTCGGCGTGCAGAACCTCAATCACGTCCTTCAGGAGGCTCTGAACCCGCCCACGGGCCTGATTGTCGAGCAGTACGGCATGCGCCTTTCCGTAGGCGACAAGGTCATGCAGGTCGTCAACAACTACGAAACCCTCGTCTTCAACGGGGACATCGGCTTCATCGGAAAGATCGACAACGAGCGCAGGAAGGTCGAGGTGATCTTTGACGACCGCCCCGTCGAGTACGGCTATCGCGACCTCGACGAACTCACCTTGTGCTACGCAGCTTCAATCCATAAGGCACAGGGCTCCGAATATCCAGTCGTCGTCATCCCGCTCATGATCGAGCACTACGCAATGCTCAAGCGCAATCTCCTCTACACGGGCCTGACACGCGGCCGGCAGCACGTCGTCCTCTTCGGCGAGCGACGGGCGCTCGAGATTGCCATCGCTTCCTGGCGCGTCGAAAAACGCCGGACGGGACTCGCCCTCAATCTGGCCTTCATTTGAAATTTGACTGCTGTGACAAGTTACTGACAATCGCCGCTTGCTTTTATTGTCAATAAGGCGTACCATAGCTCTGACGAAACAGAGCGGGGCGGCCTTTGGGCGCCCGGAGCTCGAGGAGCATTGGAGCATTGACATGGCACGCGAAATTCTTCCTGACGATCCGTATGTAGTTCGAGAGATTCACTGTGAGGCTGACCGCCACATTACCGAAGAGATCATTCTCGACTGCTTGTCCGAAGACCTTCAGAAATATGTTGTTGACTGCGGCGGCGTCAAGTACATCATGAAGGGCATTCTCCGCTCCGAAATCGAGCGCACCGTCTACGTCTTTTCCGAAGCCGACCTGATGCATGGCGGCAAGATCGAGGAGACGATCGACACGAAGAATCTCGTGAACATCATGGTCGAGCCTGACGACGCAGGTGCTCCTCATGACACCTCCGTAAAGCTTTGGATCGGCATGGCCCGCTGGTTCTCGTACCAGTTCTTCAAGACGAGCTTCGACTTTGACAAGTGGATGGAGGAGCACGACGGCAGGCTCGACGACTGGGTGATCTGTCAGAACCGCATGGAAGCGCTGGCGCACCTCGACAGGCTGCGCGCGGAGGGACGCATTTGCGACAATCTCTTCTGTCAGATGCACGAGCGCATTCTTCTGGCGCCTGATGACTATGACGTCGATCTGGACAGCCAGCCGTTCGTCTTTGACTTCCTGACGCCCGTTGAAAACAAGCGCATGGACAGAGCCGGCGGCCTGACGACCATGATCCGTCTCGTCGCCTCCTTCGCCATGGCGCTTGCTTGGCGCCCCTTCGAGCTGTACAAGGCCGAGCAGGCTCAAAAGTCCAAGCGCGGCAGCCGCTTGCGCGCCATGCGCAGACTCGTCGATCAGGAACCTCTTTCCTCTCCCTTTGACGCCGTTTTATGACCCGAAGAAACCTTTCCGACAGACTTGCAGCGCAATCCGTCATCGGCCGCATCATCGCCCAAAGAGGACTTACTCAGTCCGATGTTGCGGCACGCATGGGACTCTCCCGACAGGCCGTGCAGCGCTGGGCAGGCGGTGCCACGCCCAGTCTGGCCAACCTACGAAAGCTCGCCGACATCCTCGACGTGCCGCTGAAGTTCCTCACGGGCGAAGTCCCCTTCGCACCGGAAGCGCTGGACGCCTTGATCGAGGACTCGGCCGTGGTCGCTCCCCTGTACGACTCCGACGATCTCTCCGAGCAGGGCCGCCTCGAGCAGGAGCGCGGCGCTGTCAGAAGCATCACGCTCAGGTCCGACACCGGCATTCCCGGGAATGCTCGACCCGTTGTCGTCAATGTCCATGACGACGCCATGTGGCCCACGATCAAGCCCGGCGACGCAGCCATTGTCGACACGACCTCGTCCTCTGTCACGAGTCCGGGCCTCTATGCCCTCATGATGCTCGGCAAGGCCCGAATTCGACGGCTCATGCCCGACATCAACGGCGGCCTCACAATCATCGCGGACAACACCCGCTATCCGCGAGAGAAGGTCGACGCACCGAATGCGGGCAGTGTCCGCGTGATCGGAAGCGTCTTGCTCATCGTCAAGGTCGATTGAGCATTCAGATTTCGTGCAGTTTCCCATGTATTTCTTATGACGCCTCAACAGCATCTCTCCCGGCTCACCGCCCGCTTTCCTTCGCTCTCCGGCACGGTCAACAAGGCCCTTCGAATGCGTGCGGAAGGACAGCTCCCCGACTGGCCGAAGCAATGCTTCATTCCCACCTCCGTCCTGACGCTGATGCTGCAGGAGGAGGGTGGTCACGATCTCATGGCCTTGTTCGTGGATGCGCTCATCATCGTCAACCCTCTTGAGTAGTTGGAGCTCACGCCATGAAAACCAGACTTTTTCCCTCGGACTTCACGGCCGAAACTCGCCGCCGCTTCGTCAACGGCTGGCGTGAGGCGGGCGGCCCGATGCGGAAACCGATTGCGGGATTGCCCGCCCTGCATGAACCCTGGCGCCTTGGCGGGTTCATCGAGGTGGAGGGCGCCACTCCCGAGATGTGGGGCGCCTCGTGGTGGGAGACCTGCCGACACTGCCTGCAGCAAAGGCCTGAAGCCGCTGACCTTTTGGATGAAAGCAAGTGAAAGGAGAACCTATGTTTGACCATGACATTGAAAAAGAACTCGGCAACACGCATTTCGCCGATGGTTACGAAGACGAATGCGCCGACATGAATTTCGCTCGAAATTCTGGAGCCGCAATCGCGGAAACGAAGGAGAGATTCGGCATCGACCTGCGTCACCTCCCCGAAGACGCACCGCTTTTCGTCCGTCTCTACGCACGCCTCCTCGTCCCGAATGACGGCGTCAACGCGATCTATCTCAATCAGGTTCGGTTCGACATGATGCGCCTTAGCGCTGCGCTCTACCTCAACGAACACAAAGAAGACGGCGCTCAATACGCCCGCTTCGCCGACCACGCGGTGTTCTGCTCGTCGGTTGACCAACTGTTCAAGCGCTTCCGCCCCAGCGTGGGTGACACCAGGCTTGAGATGCCCTACAGGATCGACATCGGCGGCCATGCGCTGCATTACGCGCTCTTCTCCCCCGATGCGAAAAACTGGCACGTTGGCATCAAGAACATCCTTGTCGCCTTGCCCGCCGACATGAACGGCTTGCTGGCTGCCTACTTCCAGAAAAATTGTCCCGCAGACTAGCGACATCCTCCGTGCGCCTTTTTCCCCTCGAGCGAGTGGGTGCGGCGCACGAATACGGATTCGCTCACTCTCCCTCGACGAGCCGATCGGCATCAAATGGCCGGTCGGCTTTTTCAAGAACCGCCCGTAGCGGGGCATGGCCTCGAAGATCCTGTGCGGGCATCCCGCCCAGAAAAAGCAGTTCCTCCAGCCTTTCCGGCAACCCAAGCCCCGCATAGAGCAGATCGCTCATGGAAAGAGGGGCTCTCCCGGCAAGCGCGTCCGCAAGAGCGCCGTACGAGACTCCCGTTTCCTGATTGTTGTGACTATAGGCAAATTCGCAGCGCGTCTCGACGTCAACTCCTGCCATTACGCCGATGCCCGCCTGCTTCAAACCGCAGGTTAGCCCGCCTGCGCCGCAAAAAAGATCAACTGCATGAATCTTGGGCTTCTGGTTTAGGGTTGTTGTACTCATGGCTGGGAATCAGATGTTTGAGGCACTCATTTCGTTTCTACAATTTTAGCAGAAGCATGAATTTTGAAAATTTTCTTCGAATGCCAAAAAATGCCAAAACGACTGCGCGCCTGCCCTTCCAACACCGCAACTTTGGTCGTGAGAACAGGCGACGACATGGGCTTCGGATGCCGACGGACGTCAGGGTTCTTTGTTTTACGGCACCTGCGCACACGCCTCTGACAACACAACTTGTGTTCTGGGAAGGCGAAGCTTTTCCAGAACCTCCCGCCTTCTGGTTTGTCCTGGTTTGCGCCGGCCCCTCGGGGAAAGCAAAAAAAAGCCCGGTTTCTCCTGAGAGAAAACCGGGCTGAAAAGTCCATGGCGGCTTTGCCTAGTCCGCCATGGATGCAGAGTTTAAGAGGCCTTCGCAGCAGTGGTCAGGTCGGACCGGAATTTCTGCCACACCGTCAGGGCATAGGACTGATCGTCCCCCTGCCAGGTCTGGCAAATCCATCTGCCGGTTGCTTCCGGCGTTCGACCCTTCGCGAGGGCTTTTTCGAACGTCGAAAGCAAATAACCCTGAAATTCGTCCTTGTCCTTGAGATTGTGAATCTCGCAGAGCGCAGGACGATCACCAGGATCATTCGGCTCCTGTGCCTGACAGGTCTGCACGACCGTCGAATCAGGGGCCTTTGCCGCCTTCGGCTCAGGCTGCGATTCCGCAACAGGCGCCTCGGTCTTGCGAACCTCAGGCATCTGCTGCAACGGCTTTTCACGTACTCGCTCGGGTCCGAACGTGTCCGCGTCGACGAGCTCACCGTCGGCCCCGACAACGGCAATCCCGGAACACGGGAAGGCGTATCGAGCCGCCTGAATGAAGGCTCGATGTCGGAGCATTCGCCTCGGGTACATGACCCAAGGCGTGGAGGCGTACACCGGCTCCTCGCTGCGGCTTCGGCTGCCGCTGGTGCTGTTCGAACGTTTGACAATCCCGTGGAATACCTCTTCGAAGTATTCACGGATGATGACAGGATACTTGAGACTCTTCCTGTAGAGCTCGACCTGACACCACTTGACGCAGGGTTTCGAGGTCCCGGGAATGAGGATCTCCTCCTCACTTTCGGTGATTCGACATCCGTCAAAATCCGGATTGGAATTGACGAGTCTGAGCCACCCGTCAATCGTCAACGTCGGCGTGACGCTGCCGTCCTGGTTGAAGTACGGGTAGATCTCCCTGTTCAGGGGATCCAGATTGAACCTCTTGGCCATTTGAAGCAGGCGGAGCAAGCCGCCGTCTTCAATCGGCTGGGTCTTTGTGACCCACGCCCCGGAGCGGTCCTTCTCCCTGTAGGACAACGCAAAGACGTTGTCCTGCAGGAGACTGCGATACGAGGCCGCCGACATGCCGGCCGCCTTGCCGAAATCGGCACAAAGGCCGTCGATGGCCTTGTTGAGTTCGGCCTGAGCCGAACTCATCTGCTTGTTGTTTGTCATGGTTTCTCCGAAAAAAACTTCCGAAAGAGAAACTGCCAAGTCAATGCGCCCCCCGTGGGGGATTGCATCTACTTGTGCAGCTCCCCCATTCGGAAGACGAAAAAAAAATGGACATGATGACAAACCGTTCATCACCCTCTATGCTGAAAACTCAGGAGCAGGTGCATCGCCAGGCAATCAGATCAGCTCAGGAAGAGATACGGGTGCGACGCAGATCTCGGTGTGGTGATGAGGGCTTGGTTCCTACGAATCTTTCAAGATGCGACTTCGGGCCGTAGGGGTTTTTGCGTGCTTCGCTCACATCTTTTTCATGAAAAAAGGGAGAACACCATCCCCTCAGGGGAAGGTAATTCCCCCTTTTGGGTTACTGTTTCAACATCTGGATGTAGATGATTTCATACATCTGCTCCATCTGCTCCATCTCTTTAAGTATGTCCCGTATGTGATACGGGGCTCCATTCCTGCCGTGGCCGTCTTCCCCGATCCATCGGGAAACCTCGAGGTCTACGTCGAAGTTTTCGTAGACCATTTCGATTTCCTGACGCAACTCCTCAACGTCACGGGCGGAGATTTCCGTCCTTCCGTCGAAGGTTATGTCAATGGTCGGGGTTATCGTGAAGAGCATTCGTTCCCCTTCGGGGCACCAGCTCACGGTCGCCCAGTTCGGGATTGCCTCGAAGGCCTCCTTGATCTGGGCAAGTTCGGTGTCTGTGAACACGTCATTCTCCTTAAAAAAAGGGGAACACGGCGCCCCTGCGGGGAACGTGTTCCCCGCTGTGGGTTTTATTAGAACGGGATGTCGCAACCTTCACCATCGGACGGCGGCAGATCCTCAAAAGGATGCGCAACCTGCTTTCTGGTGGAGGTGGTGGAGGGTTCCGACGAATCCTCGCGCCTGCCGGCGAGCACCACGACTTCACGAGCACGAATGCCCGTGTAGACGCGGGAGCCCTTGTCGGTCACGGCCGTCTTGACCGGGAGTTCGCCTCGGACGAAAACCAGAGTCCCCGTCTTTAGCAATGCCACAAAGCGCGGTTCGACAGAGCCGAAGTAGCTCACGTCGAACCACTGCGTCTTTTCGGCGCCTTCTTTCCCTGCGCGTTCAGTGACGGCAAGAGAAAAAGTGGTGAACTGTTTTCCAGAACTCGTGGTACGAATCTGGGCGTCGCGGCCGAGGCGACCGATCGCCTCCACCGCAGCGTAAGACCTAATGAAAGCCATTTTTTCCTCAAAAGTGATTGGCGGTTTTACCTTCCATTCCCCGCAGTTCCTTGGCTGCGAGTGAAATGTCGGATTTTTGCGTCCGTTTTGTGCCGCATCGAAGTAGCACATGAACACCGTCGATGACGGTGTAGTAGGCCCTGAGGCCGGGACGCGCAAAGATGCGCATTTCAAAAATGCGTAGCCCGCCCGTGGTCCAGCAGGCGTGGACGTCGCCGACTTGACCTTTCGCGAAGCGTTCGAGACGCTGCTCAAACTTCCTTCGCTGATGGTCAGGCAACGCCTGAAGGTACCGCTGCGGTTGTGTACAGCAGTGCATGGTGCTCCTTATGAAAAAGGGGACACCAGCCTCCCATCGAGGACCGGGTCCCCAGATGGGTTAGTTTTCTGCCAGCCGTTTTACCAGAATCCATCCGTCATCCTCATGCCTGAACGACCAGGATTCCCGGCCCAAGGACCAGGTTTTCCAGCCGTTGTGTTCGAGAGGACGCCCTAGGGCGCCGAATGCGCGCATTTTCTCCAGCACGTATTTCGACCCGTGGAATCGGATCCTTGCGGTCTTGAGTTTGCCGCGTGGATCGAATTCAAGGGCAGTGTCGCCCTCTTCATCGAAGCCGAAACACGGCCCCGAAATGACGAGGCACCCCAACGTACTGGCTTGTACGTTGCAGTGCATTTCGTACACGTGGTGACGGATGGTGGTTGAAGACGTGCCCAAAGCGGTGAGACTCTGAGGGTCAACCGTTGCGGCAATGGCCGATGAGAAGAGCACGGCAGCAACCGCGCTGATGATGGTAGCCGCTACGGCGGCAACGTTCTGTTTCCAGGACATGATGAGAAGTCTCCAAAAAGAGCGGGGACTTTCATCCCCTCGAGGGGATGGAATATCCCCGCGAGGGCTGTCCGTTTGGACAAATTAGGGCTCTTCGTTATTGCAACAAGGAGCTATGAGTGGAACATGCGCTTCAGGCCAACCCGCAGCATCAGGAGCATGAAGCTCAAGATGCTGCGAATGCGCCACACCAGTGTTTTGACGTCCGAGCGGAATCGAAGGAGCGGCGGCATGGCTTGTCTGTCGAGCTTTTCGCTATCAATCATCCAGTACGTCAGCAATTCCTGCGTGACCTTCTGACCGTTGTAAGACGGCCATCGGGCCTTGAGGTACGCCTTCATGTCTTCCGACCATTCCCTCGGAAGGGGATGGTCTCCGATCTGATAGAGCGTGAGCCAGTGGATGATTGCGCAAATGAAGTCAGGCGTCACAGGCGAACGGCGTCCGGCAATGCAGATGTCGTCCGACAGCAGCCTCTCCGGCACTTGCTGGAAAAGCAGATAGTCCTCCTTGAGCAGGAGCAAAAGCCTGAAATACTGCAGCGCACGCTTTTGAGCGAGTTCGTCGAGCTCGGGCGGCAGGTCGGGCGGCGGGATGTCCTTGGCAAGAAGCGAAAACGGTTCCTTCAGTCCGTGAGCTGCCGTTGAAAGCAGACGGATCTGAAGCACGTAGAAATTCTGGCAGTTGCCAGCTTCACGCTGTTGAAACTGTTTAATCCGCTCCTCGTCGGTGAACACCTGCATCGGCAACCTCCCTACTTTCGAAGGGATGTTACCGCATCCACCGCCCTGTCAACGGCCGTGAATTGCTCGATCGCGCTTGTTCCGCACGATCGAGAGCTTCCTCTCGACCTGAACAGCAACCTTAATCAACGGGGTTGCCGCTTTAACCGAGAGATTCCCGGTGGGGAGGCCCTCGATGTAAGCCCTGATTCTCGTGTTGTCGATGATCGTCAGGAATGTCCCTGACAGCTCAATGAACTCTTCCTTTGGAAGTGGCTCCAGAAGCAATAAAGCTGCTTCAAGAACCAGTTCCAGCAGTTTCGGGCCGTCTACCGTGCTCGGCAGCTCGGCCATAATCGCGCGAATTCTGGTTGTGGACATGATGTCCCTCCTTATGAGAATGTTGAAATTCCACAAGGGAAACATCAGTCTCCCGCCTGGGGAAACTTTGTTTCCCCAGCGGGTGAAAAACGAAGGTCGGTCCGCGCTAGACGAACCTGAACTTCGGAAAAACAGAAGGGCCGTGCCTGATGAGCATGTCGTTCCAGTCGACGCCCTTTTCGTTTTCGCCGATCGGATCTTTCGGAAGAAAGATTCGGACGGTGAGCCCGGAAAGGAGCAGCCGGTTCGACAGCTCTTTCGCCGCCTTCTGGCCGGTCAGCGACCGATCCTTGTCGGCGAAGATCAGGATGCACTTGACATCCTTGGGCGGCACGAACTTCTCAAGAAGCGTGGCATTGACGCACGACCAGACGGGAAGCCCCGTGGCCGTACTGACAGCGAGCGCTGTTTCCACGCCTTCAGCAACCCCGATCACGGAGTGTTCAGGCTTGAGAAGGGCGATGGAACCGCCGGTGACCGACGTTCCCTTCGCCACTGCCGTCATCTTCTTGGGTTCCGGAACCGGAGCCTTCCGACCATCCTCGCTCAGGTAGATGCGATGGATGTTGACGATTTCGCCGTCGAAACGGCGGATGGCAAAGACAAGCGCCGGGAACTTCCCGACCATCTTCCGCGACTCGTTGTCGAAATACGCCAGATTCGGGTGGAATCTGACGCAGTCCATGACGCTGAGATCGCGTGAAGAAACGCGAATACCGCGTCCCTCAAGATAGCGCCGGGCAGGTGCCTGCTCTGGATCGTCGAAGTCGATCATCTTGGCCTGTTGCCAGACCCGTTCGGCCGACTCAGAGAGTTCGGCAGGTGCGGGTTCGGCATTCTGGACTTCGATGATGGACTTTTCACGGCGCCGCACAGGGGTGACCTGAGCATTGCTGTGCGAGATCTCCCACTCGATGCGGGTGTACTTGTCGCCGGGGCGGGTGGCATTGGTCTTCTTGATGATGACCATGTCGCCCTTCGTGAAGCCGCCTGCCCGTACCTGTTCGCTGAGCTTGTTAGAATGAAACGTCTGTTCATGTCCAAAAGCGTCGCTGATGGTAACAAAGAAGACGGCTCGCTTCGTTCCGTCGTCGAACGTGCGTTCGGCAAACCCAAAGTCTTCGAGCCGACCGATGCGCGTTACGACGTCGCCGGGTTCGAAGCGTTGAAGCGTCCGCTTGATGGCTTCCTGCGGGCAGATCAGATCTCCCACGCGGTCCACCATCCTGTGAAACGCCTCTTCACTCGAATCCTGCCCCGTCACCCAGAGCAGAAGCGAGATACCGTTGGCGAACTGGCCGTCCTTGTTGGACGACCCGCCGCCGGTTTCCTCGAAGTCCTTGAAGACCCTGAAGCCGTCACGGCCACCGTGCACGGGGCACGGGACGTGGCGGCCCAGCTTTTCGATGGCTTCCCCCAACTGCGGAGCAATGCTCCTGCAGATGAAGGACCACTTGCCGCAAGCGGCTTCGCGGACGGTCCGCCAACGATAGCGCTGGTAGTAGTCCATTTCTTCCTCCTATTTCCGAAAGTGTACCTTCAACTGTTGAGAGCATCGACAATGCTTCGGCCCATGATGTCGAACATCGTGCGTCCGAGGTCGTCGACATCATTCACGTTGACGAATGTCCCTTCAGGCAGCGCCTGCGAGAATGTGTGAAGCACGCTCGGAGTGAATCCAATGCCGATGAAAAAGACCTGGATGCCCTCTCGTTGGGCGCTGAGAAGCGCCTCCTTGAAAGCGGCTTCCCCGACATGACAGTCGGTCGGAAGCCCGTCCGTCAGGACGAGCAGGAGCTTTCGCTTTTCCCTGCGGCGTGCGAGACATAATCTCTCGTACGTCAACCCACGAAGAAGGCTTGTACAGCCGCCGCACAGGTCTACGGCGTTGTTCAGGCAACGCCTGACGCTGTCAGACGGTTCTTCCCAGTCCGTGATGGGCTCCACCTCACGGTTGAAGCCGTCAACAGACACAGGAATACGCGCGTAGCGCGCAAAGGCCTGCTGAAGGGCGAATGCCCCCGCGAGGGCATTGACCAGACTGGCGCCGGACATGCTGCCGCTCAGATCCACGAGGACCTTAACAGCGGCATTTGGCTCCATGTGGGGCGTTGTTCCCCGAAAGACTCTGAGATCTCCCGCCATGAGGCGGTTGATCCGCCTTGCGTCGATCCGACCACGCGGGCGACTCTGCCTTTCGGTAGCGCCGAGAGCATATACTCGGCGTTTCAACGCCTCATATATGTACGATACCTGCCGTTCTACGGCAGGCAGTTCCGGCTGTCGCCCACTGGTCTTTTGATGCAACTGGGCTCGTCGCTCTCTTTGCATCGTTTCAGATGCAAATGGGCCAATGGAGGCCATGGACGAGAAATTCTCGTCTTCCTCCGGAGAAAACTTCGTGGCATCTTCCTGGAGCGCCTTTCCGAACTGAGGTTGCTCAAGAGCATCCTCAATGTCCGACAAGGCCTTGTTCAAAGCCTTTGCCGTACCTTTGGAACTCTCGCCGCCCCCCTTTCCGGACGTCGAAGCGCCGCTGGAAGCTTGGCCTTCACCGCTTTCAGATCCGTCGCCAGAGCCGCATGTCGAGCCCTGAGAGGACTCGTCATTCGAACTGTCGGCGTCAGACCTTTCGGACGTGGAAGCGCCGCTTTGGTTTTCGGCGCCTTCAGATCCTTCGGGCGCAACAGTTGTTTGCGAGGAGTCGCCTTCTTGCTCTTGATCTTGCTCTTGAGATCCCCCCTCCTCGTCCGCCTGAGCGGGTTCAGAGTAGTGATCCTTGAGCCAAAGGAAGAGATCGCGAGCGATCTCGATGTTGTCCATCGAGCACTCGGCGTCGACGCTTCTGTCGATGATGGCGTCAAGCAACGCAAGATCCGAAGGATCGACGGCCTGTGCCAGGATGGCGCGAGCGTTGTCCATGTTAGGACGGTGCACCCGCTGATTTGTGGAACAGACCATGGCCCGGTAGAAGCCGTACCGAATGACGAGTTCCGGGAACTCGACCTCTGCTGTGAACAGCGGGTAATTGCCCGTTGCCACAAGATGGCGCCGGGCTTCGGTCAGATCCCCGATTGCCCCGGGGAACAGTTCGAGGACTTTGCGCTCAATGAACGCGTCCTCGAACATGTTCCAAATCTTGTGAAAGATTTTTCTTGGGCAACCGATCTTGTCGGCTACAGCGTCCGACTTCATGCAGTCGAACGCTGTAAATCTGATGTGGGCTGCCTCATGAATGAGGAAGCCCCACAACAGAGCCTTGTGCTCTGCCATGAGCGCCTTGCGACCTAGCGCGATCACCTGGCCATTCGTGAACGCCGTTTCGGTCCACGGGTCCAGGACGACGCGCACGCCGATCTTGTCGCCGATGCCGACGGCAATTGCCGCGCATGAGCGCGCAATCGACGTCGGGTTGTTGTTAGTCATATGTGTCTCCTAAAAAAAAACGGGGACACATCCTCCCTCACGGGAATCTGCATCCCCGCAAGGGTATTTGTTTAAGGGTATTGCTCTTTCGAGGTTGGATTTGAAATGTCAAGTCTTTTTTGCTACAGATATTGATACTTATACCCGTCGCTTTTGAAGAGACATTTACTATTGAGGAAAGTAGCCTTGACGCGACCTGCTTTCGTTTCTACGGAAAGTTTCCCGTCTGTCAAGGTCGCCCTTCCAATCCAAATGCCGGTATTTCTCCCTCGCGTTACCTTCACGCGCACATAGTCCCCCGTTCCAAAATCGTTCGGGCGCTTGTAGCGCGAAAAGTAGCAGAGAGGAAAGCCGTACTTGTCCGTGCGTGTCCGCTTATGGGAGCCACGTCCGATGCAGTACGCCTGCAGCGGCCTCAGGTTCTCCCAATCGGCCACGCCGTCGATGCGACCAGCACATAGTGCATCGAGCCAATGCTCTTTCGGCACGCTGAAAGCGTGACGATTGAACTTGGTCAGTGCACCAGAGCCGACTTCGACAGTGCAACCCGTTGCCTGGAGATTCCGATAGAGCGCCCAACGCGTCGCATTGACGGCGGTTGCATCTCGAAGCGGTGTCTTAAGCTGCTTGCGGATTTGAGCCAAAAGAGCAGGCTTCTTCTTGAGGAAATCCTCAATCGGCATAGCTCCCTTCTTTTGGTTGCACTGAGCGCAGGCAATGGCGAGGTTCGAAACTCGGTTGGAACCTCCTCTTGCCTTGGGTATGATGTGCTCGACGTTGAGCACAACCCCGCTCTTGCCACAATAGACGCACTTGCGGTCAAACTTTTCGAGGAGATATTCCTTGAGTTCGTAGCCTGCAAGCTCGCCCTGCTGGTATTCCACGCCGGAGATTGCCGCGTTCTGCATCAGCTGCGTATCGAACTTCACAAGCTCCTGAACAAAACCCGCGACAGGGACAAGCCTTGTCAAGCGGTTCATCCAAGACATGACGGCGTCGACACGATGCTGAAGTGATGGCGCAAGCCAACCCTTCGGCTTTTTCCGATTCAGAAACCGTGGAGCACGGTAGCGAAGATTCCGACTCCGGCGTCCTCGGCGAAGCTGCCTTCTGGAGGTCAGAGCATCACGTATCTTCGAACCTCGATGGTTGAGGCAGATGAAGGCCAGTGCATGGTGCACGTTCTTTTCATCCTTCCTCACCACCGCTATCCCGGTGCTTTTGGAGCCCGGGTCGATCTTCACCAATACGTCCTGAACGGCGGACACTTCACGCGTTCGCTCCTTCAGAATAATGGTGAAGGGAAAGCGCCGAAAAACGGCGGCCTTTCCTTTCTTGAGCAGCTTTCTGGCTCTTGCAGCGTGACAGGGCATCAAAGGCTTTCTGTCCTTGTCAAGCACAAAAGCACGAATGTGCGATTGCATAAAAATCCTTTCCCTTACGGGAGTCTGGCAGAAGCCGATTCGGAAGAATCGTCCTCTGCCGTAACGTTCCTCTCGCCAATGTCACGTACCAGCATTGCAGCAAAGATCGTTTCGTGCGTCCTCAACGCTTGTCTGCACCTTTGCTTCCAGAGCCGGGAACTGAGGAAGCATCCCCGGGTGGGTCTCCTAACTTGTACGCAACGTAGCTCATCAAATGATTCGCTTAGGCTGGGCTATCGGTTCAGAGTCGTTTCCAACCCTAAATGAGGAATAGCCTTGTTTAAATGCTATTGAGCAGGGCCGTCAAATCCGCAAGCGGATCATCTGGGTCCTGCATCTGGGTCGGCGCCACGGTTTTGGGTGCGGGCGCGGGAGCCGGGCGTGGCTGCGGGCGTCCTCCAGGCGTTCGAAGGATGGCCTCTTCCGGTGCTTGTCCGGAGTCAGTCGAACGCTTCGGTTTCGGTTTCGACTTCACCTTCCTTGCACTGGCTGTTGCTGCCTTTTCGAGCTCGTCGAGGGTCGTATTCCCCTCCAGGAGGGCACGAACAAGCGCCGGCGTGATCCGGCGCTTGATGTTCCTGCTTCTCAGTAGGTCGGGCAGTTTGCCCGCCGTCTGAACAGCTGCAAGAACACCGGGTTCGACCTCCGGGACAACCGCATCGACGGTTACCTTGCCGTCGATGAACGACAAAATGCCGTCGACGGTAGACAGGATTTTCATCGTTGCGGCAAGCCGCACGAAATCCCCGCCTTCGATCCGACCATCGGGACCGAACTTGAGGATCATATCCTCAAGAACGGTCCAGACCTTCGACATTTCGGGCTTCAGGAAGGTCAGGCCATTGACCTTGTGACTTAACGTCACAACATGACCTAACAACGTCGCGTTGCCGTACGGCATTGAGCGACAGAAGTCCTCAAAGAGCTTATGCCCGTACCTTGCTGTTTCCAGGACGAACTGGCCCCTAAGAGCCAGTTCGAGTTCTTTTCTCTCTTGTTCACTCTCCTCGTCGGGGACGACCCCGCCGATCGGGAACAGAAAGCTTTGGACTTTAAAGAACTCCCGGACCTGTTGCTGGGTCGGGGCTGCCGCCCTGATCCCGGCCTCAAGGGCAGGATGACTGGCGCACCAGTCATTCAGATTTTGTGGGTATTCGGCCACAAATTCCGAGGATTTCGTCTCAAAGGCCATTTGTGCCTCTTTGACAAGAGCTCTGACCTTGTTGCGTTTTGCGGTCGGGATGGCCCAACCGCCGCAAAACCTTAGACCTATTTTGTCCAGGTCGGCCTTGAGGCCGTCCCTGATGGCCCCGAAGGGCTTCAGGGTCTCCTTGTCAATGAGGTTTTTCCTCCCGTTTGTGCCCTCTGCATTTCCGAGGACCTTGACAGCAATCCCTGCGTTGAGGGACTGCATGTCACTCTCGGTGAGTGTTGACTGCCCTGTCCAAATGTCGAAATCGACGTGCAGAACCAGGACACTCTCAAGAATATCGACGACTGTAACGTCGTCGGTTTCTTTCATTTTCATTTCAGCCATGACGGCCTCCTTTTGAAGTCCGACAATGGCGGAAAGAACACTTCTCCCGCAGAGCGGGATGATGTGCTTCCCGCCCCTGAAGGACAAGTTGTGGTTATTTAACGATGGAGACGCGCACCGTGGAAACGTCCGCCTTTTGGAAAGGCTTCAGTTCTTCGGCCGTTATGCCTTTTTCGGCGCATAAGGCCTTCCAATCCACGCCGCCGGCGCGAGTTGAGCGGGTGATGCGAATCCCCGCAAATTGGGCTTGCTTGTGCTCGCCCATGAGTCGCTCAAAGGACTCCTGCTGAGTCTTGAGCTTCTCATTCACGCCCTTGAGCGCGGCCTCAAGCTGGGCTTTTACTTCAAGCCCTTGCTTGTAGTGGGCGGCAATTTCCGTCCACTGTTGGGCTGCTTCACCTGACGGTTGGAAGCCCGCGTCGGGTTTGACCCCTGTCAGGACATGGTCCTGCCAGAAAGCCGTACCCTTCCGGACTATCTGGTCAATGACTTGCTGGTCGCGGTCGACGACCAATTCAATGTATTCGCCTTCGTGCCAAAAGCAAAGAAATGCTTTGTGCGCACCGCTAACCAGCAATTGATGCTGGACCTGAGGTACGTACCTCAGGTAGGGCTCGCTGAGCCTTCCCTGTGCCTGCACCTTTTGAAAGGTGCTTCTTTGGACGCACTTGCACTCCACGGGTTCTCCCGCAGAGTTGAGTCCGTCGAATGAGGCCCGAAAAATCGGGTTCTCATCCGACATCGCGCACACGGGGAGCGCGATGTCGCCGTGCCGGGCTTCCCAGGCAGTCCGGCAATCCTCTTCGTGGAGAATGCCGTACTGCACGGCTGGGATAGACGATAGGTCCCTTTCTGGTTCCAACCCCATCTTTTTGCACCAGAGTGCCTCAAGACTGGAGTACGGATCCTGTCCGAGGATCGTTCTCGCCTCCGTCGCCGTAAGGCCCTCACGGCGCCACGCATGCCACTCGGGCGTGCGCTGGTCAATGTTGCAGAACTTCACGTTCGCCTCCATTGAAAAAGCGCCTGCGGCCGGGCTCGACTTTCTCCTCCTGTCGGAAGAGTTTTCGGGCTCCGCCGACAGGCGCGGTGAAAATCAAAGGCCGAGCAGCCTTACCGCCGGCCTGATGACCGACGGCAGCTGTGGCAACTGTGGCAGCTGTGGCACATTGCCTTTTGCCAGTTCATGCTCGAGGAAGGCTGGCAAAGCAGGCATGGAAGCCCACTTCATTCCTTCCTTCATCTGGGCATAGAACCGTATCCTAGGCAAAAGCCCTGCCGAGCTGTGTCGGCAAAAGCTTTTCGGGATGGCCAGCCGTCTGGCGATGAAGGCGACCAGCATGTGATGCAGGTCGTTTTCAAGCCCCGGATAGGGTTCAAAGAAGAGCCCCATCCTTTCTATCTCGGCCTCGAGGCCGAGAAGAAGGACACGATAGTTCACGTGCGTCGGCACGGAATAGTCGCAGTCCTTCAGAGCCTTCTCGACAAGCGTCCAGGAGAATTCCTGATACGCCGTCCTCAATGCCAGCATCGTGGCCGAGAGCCTTTCGAGGCGCTCGGCCAGATTGGCCTTGACGTCAAGGAAGGCTCGTCCGCGACCGAGCTCAAGGACGATCTCGTTCAGGATGTGGACGATGGTTTCGTCCGACACTCCCGGGGCCAGTCTGACGGCCTGCGGCGTAGCGCTTGCGGCTTTCACCCTGACTTCCCACCTTGCTTCGTCGAAGCAGATCATCGCAGGGATGATCTTCGACTCCGTAAAGGCCGGGAAGCTGTAGCCCAAGGGCTTTGGCGTGAACCATACCCTCGGCCTCGGGACAGCGGGGACGTCAGAGACTGTCATCGGTTACCCCTCCAGCCAGATTCTTCTCGCCACGTCTCTTTCAAGCTCGTAGCGCTTTTCCGGCGTTGCGTCGCCGGAAAGAAGGCGTGACGCCCTCTGGGCACAAAAGTCGGTCAGCCCGTTCAGCTCACGGGCACTCAGATCCGTGGGCAACGCCCACGAGAATTCGCAGGCCTGGTTGCTACGTCTAGATCGCACTTTTACAGTGCGATCGCGGCGGTTGACGACCATGTACAGCCGTCTGCTGCTTGCAAACGGCCTGTCGACTTTGGAGCCGACGGCCCTGAATAGGTTATTAAACATGTTCCTTCCCTAAAAAAAAGAGGGAACACACCAATCCCCAGAAGGGAAATGGGTGTTCCCTTCTGGGTTAATCGAATTTTTACTGCTTTAGCTGTTGCATCTGCAGCATGGCCAGACGGCCCAGCGCGAAGCTGAGCTCGTCAGGGGTGAAGTTCGCCGCCTGGCTCTGGAGCCAGTCGACTGCCTTCTCGTAAGAGACCACACCCTTTTCTAGACGAGCGATCAAGGCATCAACGATAAGCTTCGTCTGGCCCTTCTGCTTTTCCGATTCCATCTCTGCCGGTTTGGCTTCGGCGGGTTCGGCCGCTGGTTCGGGTGCTGGTTCAGGTTCCTTCTCAGGTTCCTTCTCAGGTTCGGAAACCTGCTTAGCCTCTGCTTCCGTGACCTCCGCTTTGGCTTCCGCCACGAGAGCTTGGGCAGAAGCGAGGGCCGTCTCGGCCTCGACAGGCGCCTTGGGTTCGTCAATCGACAGGGCCGTGCCCGTGCCAAAGCCGAACGCCATGCGCAGTGCGGCCATGATTGCGCGCTGCGTGAGCGTGCGCTTCGGGCTCCGGACCCACGCCGTGTTCGAGTGAACCGTTCCGTGCGAATCCATTCGGACGGGTGCGTAGCACTCGTCCAGGTATTCCGTTGCCGAAATCGGGCACCGCCGATCACGGCGGTAGACCCTTGCGGTTGCCCATTTCGGGCACTTTAGAGGTGCCCCGTTTACCTTCGTCTCTCCGACGGGGATCCATTCCTCCTCAGGAGGAAGCTCCGTTTCAACCCCATCCATCTGAGGATGAGCGTTGGCCATCCTCAGATAGCCATCTAAGGTCATGTAGACGACCAGACCTTCCTGGCCGAAGAAGGCGCGGATTTCGCCGAACGGATCAGCGCCGAGCATTTCTGCTCTTGCGACGATCGTTTCGTAAAGAGCGTCCGTGTGTGCGGCCGTCTCTATGCCGGCACACGGCCCGCAGACAAGCGCCTGACGGACCGCTTCGAGCGTGAGGCCGCGCTTCTCGGCGAAGCCGGCCAGAATGGTGGATGGAGTGGGATTGGTGGTGGTTTGAACGATGTCTGACTTGGCGGACATTTTGTTCTCCTAAAAAAAGAAAAGAGGAGAACAGTCCGCCCCCGAAGGGAAGACGTGTTCCCCCCTCAGGGTTAATCTGTAATCACAAGCGTCATGCCATCGGGCGTGACGATCGAGTCTTCAGACTTTTGGTTTTCATGGAACTCATGGATCTCATTGTTCTGGGATCCTGAGTACGGATTGAGGAAGCCGAAGGCGCTTCCCTTTGGGGGGCGCAACTTCGGAGCTGGCATCGTTAAATGCGTCATGGGATCCAGTACATACGATGCATCGCTCATGGGAGAGCAGACGCCTGCGTATGCCTTTAGGACTGGATCACAGACTTCAACTTCGATGTCCGTGGATATCCCTGCCGCGTTGATTTCGCAAGCAGGTTCCTCGTTCCGTGAGGAATAGTGGGCTGCAAAGACCCAGTCTTCCTCATCCTTTTCCTCATCCTTCGGTTTCAAGTCCGCTTCGCGGTCCTCTTCCCGAACAGTGCCTACAAGGATATCCAGAAGGTCTTTCGCCTTTTTAAAGAACATTCTGATGCTCCAAACGAAAGGCGCACACGCATCAACCCCGAAGGACCGATTTGCACGCACCCTTCGGGTTGGTTGAGGTTGAAATTACTTCCTGAAGGCGCCGGCTTTAGCCTTGTGACGCAGCCATGCCTCGGCATAGCCGAGCCAGAAGGCCACGAGGCGGATCAAAAGACCCACGCCAGCCATTCTCAGGACCATTCGCCCGAAGCCAGTCCAGCTGGCTGTCACGGGCTCATAAATCAACCCGATCAAACCAGCCAGCGCGGCCGCTGACCAGCGGCACCCGGGCATCGCCTTGGGCGTCGCCTGCGTGTCTGACTGGGTCGTGTGTTTGAGTTTGGACATGCGTCCTCCTAAAAAACGGAGAGCGCACGTACTTCCCCCCCGAAGGGCTGAAATTCGTGAACCCTCCGGGTGGTTGTTACCTATAGCTGAGCGGCGTCCCTTCTGGGAACGCCAGCTCAACTTGCTTCTTTATGATTGCGACCTCATCGGGATCGGACACCCTGAACAGGATGGCCTCCTGCAGGGCATGGCTGATAGGGGCTTTCTCCCCCTTCCAGTCTCTTCTTTCAAGGATTAGCCTCCCCCACCGCAACAAAGTACGGGTGGAGAAGGTCACCCCGAGGTGGCCTGCCACGAAGTCCTTTCGGACGCTCGTAGCTACTTGAATCATCGGATTAAGGACTTCTTCGGGAAGCCCCAGCTTCCCGAGAAGTTTCTTCTCGATCCGGGCTTCCGGATAGTCCACGACGACGAACCGGTATCGGTCCATCGTCGCCATGTTTTGCGACAGGACGCCCTGATAACGCCCTGTCCGGTCGCCCTGACCGGCACTATTGCCAGTGCAGATCAAACGAAACATGGGATGAGGCTCGATGACCTCCCCCGTTTCTCGGATCTCTAGGCATCCGCCTTCGAGAACCGTGTTGAGTGCGGACATTTGGCCTGGATCGGCCATGTCCACCTCATTTAGCAACAAGATGTCGCCGTTTCGCATGGCGGTCGGCAGCATCCCGTGCCGGAATTTCATTTCTGGCGCCTGGTCTGGCTTCGCTGGGTTGCTCATCAAGACGTATGAGCCCACCATATCGGCGAACTCCAGTCTTTCTGAACACGAGATTTCTCGCACGCCCCAATTGAGGCGTGCGGCGGCTTGCAAGACCATTGAAGTCTTGCCTGAACCCGTGGGCCCTGAAATGAACAGGGCTTCCCTGTTAGGGTTGCACAGAAATGAAACCAAGGTCCTCAACGAGTCCTTTCGGAACTCGTAATCCTCAATCCGAGGGATATATACCCCTCGGAGCTTGTCACCCTCTGGCTTTGTCCATCCAAGGACGAGGTCGTCCTTGGTGAACCCCGAGGCGCCGAAGACCTCGGACGCCTTGAAAAGTGTTGGGACGGAAAATCCAGACATGGGATCTCCTAAAAAGAAAAATCCCGAAGCGTGAATGCAACTCCGTCCCCGATTCCTCGTGGATGAAAGTGGCATCCACGATCGGGACTGGTTAAAAAAGTCGTTCTCAGGCGGCTATCCCGCGCAGCTTGCCTGCAAGCCCTGAAAGGACCTTGGCAACGGCGCGTGGAAGGTCGGCGATCTTTTCGGCTCTGGCGATGATGCTCCCCTTGGGGGTGCTGTGCCTGCCGATGCCGACCATCGCGACGGCAATGCCACGGTCTTCCAGTGCCTTGACGAGGTTGTCGACCGGCCCCTTGGGGAACCAGCCGTCGGTGATGACGAAGACGATCTTCGCGGACTCCGGTCTTTGATCGAGAACGATCGCAGAATGAAAGAGCGCCTGAAGGATCGGCGTCGCACCGAACCCCGGAAGGAAGTCGACGTGCTTGAGCGCACGGCTCACCGGCGTGTTGAAGTCCGCCGCGCAGGAGACGCTGCGACGGTCCGAGCCGGGGAAGAGCGTCAGGGACGCCTTCACGCCGGTCACCGCACGGAGCGCCTCAAGGAGGCGGATGCAGACGACCTTGGCAAGCGTGATCGCCTCGCCTTCCATGGAACCCGAAGCGTCGAGCATGATCTCGACGACCGCTTCGCGTCCCGGACGCACGAGTTCGCGGCGGAAGATTGCCGTTTCACCCGTACAGGCGAGCGCAAGCGCGTCTCCGTCGAGATCCTCTCCACGATCGTCGAGCCTTTCGGGATTCGACTGCGGGTGGATGAGTGCACTCTGAAGGAGCCTTCTGAGCGATGCGCTGTTGGCGAGCGCCCTGTAGAAGAGACGGCGGTTCATCGCCGCATCCTCAGGCCGCAGCATCGGATACTCGCGGTCATCGGCGAAGTGACGCTCCGCAGAAGCGAAGGTCGGATCGCTGTTGCTGGATTCACCGTTACCGATGAGCTTGCGGAAGCTTTCCTCCTCGGGCTCGCGATCGGGCCACTGCCGTTTGTCGGAAATGACCGAAAGGCATCGAGCGCTTCGGTTGATCGCTTCAAGCTCAGGGTGCATCAGACGCGGATCACCCTCGGGGGTCACCGCGCCGTCGTCGTCGAAGAGAAGTGACTGGCCTTCGCCCTGACGGAACTCGAAGTTGTCCGTAGAGCCTTTGCCTGCCGCTTCCTCGACTGCCTTGAGCGCCTTGTTCTTCTCGGCGCGAATGCACTTCATGACCTTGTGCGCAAGGTCAACCGCCGCCTCCGTGGAGACGAGCGGAAAACCGCCGCGCACGATCTTCAGGACGCGAGCCATGGGCTTGGGTCCGAAGAGCCGGTCGCACTCCCTACGAAGATTCGCGGAGATCTCCTCGAACATGTCGATCCCGAGCACCTCGAATTCGAGGGTCGTGAGCAGCATCATTGCGAAGATGTGTGCGGGTTCAAGGTCGTTCGGATTGCTCCAGCCGGCCGTCCCCGTTGACTCGTGCGCCTTGAAGAGCGCGAGTCGCCAGAGAAGGTAGCCTTCGTAGTCCGCAGCACCTAACTTGTCGACGCGGATGTCCTCGAAGACATTCGCGAGGTCGCGAACGCCAGGATCGCCGATCCCCCTCATCGCCGCGAAGTTGGTGTACATCACGTGATGACGTTCGTGGCATCCGTGTCCGTAGACGTAGATGGACGCGAGC
>ENA-UERX01000167-UERX01000167.1-human-gut-metagenome-genome-assembly--contig:-NODE-167-length-47073-cov-7.548940_pt1 | contig 47073 bp, 37 predicted proteins | sample MGYA00242992_ERZ507993 | MGnify/ENA primary metagenome ERZ507993 (study PRJEB26167, sample SAMN06115487) | human gut metagenome | host: Homo sapiens | place: China:Chongqing | collected 2015-04-10... | reverse complement strand
GACGAGGACATCACATTTGTGGATGGCTGCATGGGCCCGCACACCGAAAATCTTTTGCACGACTGCGGTGACTTCTACCTGCGCCGGGCGGATGGCGTGTTCGCCTATCAGTTGGCCATGGTGTTTAACGGTGCTGCCGGAAGTAAATATGGCGTACCCTTCGCGATGATATTAAGAGCCTCATATGGAGTACGCGGTGCATTATTGCCCGGACTGCTCAGAGGCGGTATCGCGGCGATTATGTGGTTTGGCTTGCAATGCTACGCCGGATCGCTGGCATTTCTGATCTTATTAGGCAAATTATGGCCTGCGTTTCTGACGTTTGGCGGTGATTTTAAGCTGCTGGGGCTGTCATTGCCGGGGTTGATCGCCTTTCTGGTGTTCTGGTTGATTAACGTCGGGATTGGCTTTGGTGGCGGAAAAGTGCTGAATAAATTTACCGCAATCCTCAACCCCTGCATCTATATCGTTTTCGGCGGCATGGCTATCTGGGCCATTTCGCTGGTAGGATTCGGCCCGATCCTCGACTACCTGCCGACCGGGGTGGCAAAAGCGGAACATACCGGTTTCTTGTTCCTGGTGGTGATCAATGCGGTGGTGGCCGTCTGGGCCGCTCCGGCAGTCAGCGCCTCGGATTTCACCCAGAACGCGCGCTCATTTCGCGAGCAGGCTATTGGTCAGACGCTTGGACTCGTGGTGGCCTATATTCTTTTTGCGGTCGCCGGCGTCTGTATTATCGCCGGGGCCAGTATCCACTATGGTATGGATACCTGGAACGTGCTGGATATAGTGCAGAAATGGGACAGCCTGTTTGCCTCGTTCTTTGCGGTGCTGGTGATATTGATGACCACGATTTCCACCAACGCTACCGGTAATATTATACCGGCAGGCTATCAGATCGCGGCGATTGCCCCAGCCAAACTGACCTATAAAAATGGCGTGCTCATCGCCAGTATTATTAGCTTACTGATTTGCCCATGGAAATTAATGGAGAATCAAGACAGTATTTACCTCTTCCTCGATATTATTGGCGGGATGTTGGGGCCGGTTATTGGTGTAATGATGGCTCACTATTTCATCGTTATGCGTGGGCAAATAAATCTTAATGAACTTTATACCACACCAGGAGATTATAAATATTTTGATAATGGTTTTAATGTTACCGCATTCCTGGTAACCATTGTAGCAGTCATTTTATCGCTCGGTGGGAAGTTTATTCCTTTGCTGGAACCTTTCTCCCGTGTGTCATGGTTTGTCGGTGTTATTGTCGCTTTTGTTGCGTACGCTTTGCTGAAGAAACGGGCGCAACCCAATAATCTGACACGGCCAAATACTGTTAGTTAATTTAATTTTAACCAGGAAAGTTTATTTCATGGATGAAGCATTACCGGCCAAAGCCATTGTTATTGCGGCACGCAATGTCGCAGCAGAAGTATGGCGGCTGACCCATCTGTACACATACAAGGAGTTATTATGTCTTTTGATTTAATCATTAAAAACGGCACTGTTATTCTGGAAAACGAATCCCGGGTAGTCGATATCGCGGTGAACGACGGTAAAATCGCTGCTATTGGTGAGCACCTGGGCGAGGCGAAGCAGGTCATGGATGCCACGGGTCTGATCGTTTCGCCGGGCATGGTCGATGCGCATACGCATATCTCTGAACCTGGTCGTACCCACTGGGAAGGTTACGAAACCGGGACTCGCGCGGCGGCAAAAGGCGGCATCACCACGATGATTGAAATGCCGCTGAATCAGCTACCGGCCACCGTTGACCGGCAGACCATTGAGCTGAAATTCGACGCGGCGAAAGGCAAACTGACCATCGATGCCGCGCAGCTTGGCGGCCTGGTCTCTTATAACCTCGACCGACTGCATGAGCTGGATGAAGTGGGAGTGGTGGGATTCAAATGCTTCGTCGCCACCTGCGGTGACCGCGGGATCGATAACGACTTCCGCGACGTCAACGATTGGCAGTTCTTCAAAGGCATACAAAAGCTGGCCGAAATGAAGCAGACCGTGCTGGTGCACTGCGAAAACGCGCTGATCTGCGACGAGCTAGGCGAAGAGGCGAAAAGGGAAGGCCGCGTGACGGCGCATGATTATGTAGCCTCTCGGCCGGTCTTCACCGAAGTGGAAGCCATTCGCCGCGTTCTGTATCTGGCGAAAGTCGCCGGTTGCCGCTTGCATGTGTGTCATGTCAGCAGCCCGGAAGGGGTAGCCGAAGTGACCCGCGCCCGTCAGGAAGGGCAGGATGTGACTTGTGAATCTTGCCCGCACTACTTTGTACTGGATACCGATCAGTTTGCAGAGATCGGTACCTTGGCGAAGTGCTCTCCGCCGATCCGCGATGCGGAAAACCAGAAAGGCATGTGGGAAAAGCTGTTCAACGGAGAAATCGACTGCCTGGTCTCCGACCATTCGCCGTGCCCACCGGAAATGAAGGCTGGCAATATCATGCAGGCCTGGGGCGGGATTGCCGGTCTGCAAAACTGCATGGACGTGATGTTCGATGAAGCGGTGCAGAAACGCGGTATGTCTCTGCCGCAGTTTGCCCGTCTGATGGCGACCAACGCCGCCGATATTTTCGGCCTGAAGCATAAGGGCCGCATTGCCCCGGGTAAAGACGCCGACCTGGTGTTTATTCAGCCGAACAGCAGCTACGTTTTACGGGCAGAAGACCTCGAATATCGCCACAAAGTCAGCCCTTACGTGGGTCGCAAGATTGGCGCTCGGATTGCTAAAACCATTCTGCGCGGCGAGGTGATCTATGACATCGAACAGGGCTTCCCGCGCGAGCCGAAGGGGAAATTTATCCTTAAGCATCAGCAGTAACGGGCGAATAAAAAGTTGGGGATGGTTTGCTCCCTCTCTCTTTGGGAGAGGGCCGGGGTGAGGGCATTGGTGGGTACATTTCCCCTCACCCTATCCCTCTTCCTAAAAGGGGAGAGGGGACCGTTTCTCGCCCCATTCCATATTTAGCGTCTGTTTAACGGCAGGCGCTTTTTCAGGATTTCATCATGGTGGTATTGCCGCTAAATAAACGTAACACCCTGGCGGGGTTTCAATGGTTCTTCTTTATTTTCTGCAACACCGTTGTGGTACCGCCAACATTACAGTCTGCTTTTCAGCTCCCTGCCAGCGCGTTAATTACGCTTACCCAGTACGGGTTTATCACCACTGGATTGGCCTGTCTGGCGCAAGCGTTACTGGGACATCGTCGGGCGATTATGGAAGGACCGACGGGCCTGTGGTGGAGCACCATTCTGACGGTCACCGTGGGCGAAGCCGCACGGGGGACGCCGTTCGACAGCATCGCCTCCAGCCTGGCTGTCGGCATATTTTTCTCGGCGGCGCTCACCATCATTATTGGCGTAAGTGGCATTGGCCATCGCCTGGCGAAGCTGTTCAGCCCAACGGTAATGGTCTTTTTCATGCTGCTGCTGGGCGCGCAGCTGACTACCATCTTTTTTAAAGGCATGCTTGGGCTGCCCTTTAGTTCGACGCAGGTTAATCCGGGTATTCAGCTGGCACCATTTTGCCTGGCGCTGTCGGTGATGATTCTGGTGCTGGGAATGATCATTTTTCTCCCGGATGGTATCGCTCGCTACGCCTTACTGATCGGCACTCTGGCGGGCTGGGCTGGCTGGCATCTGCTGTTTCGCATGCCTCCCGCTACGGTAGCCTCAGGCCCCATTCACTGGCAGTGGTTCCCGCTGGGTTACGGCGGCCAGCTACGACCCGGCATCATTTTAACCGCCCTGCTGGCGGGACTGGTTAATATTACCAATACCTATGGCGCCATTCGCAGCACCGATGTTTTTTACCCCCAACAGGGAGCCAGTAATACCCGCTATCGACGCAGCTTTATAATCTCCGGTTTGATAACATTAATAACGGTTCCGCTCAACGTGGTGCCATTTTCCCCCTTTGTTTCGTCGACAGCTTTATTAACTCAAACTGGCGACACCTCGTGCCGGCCATTTATTATCGGCTGTTTGTGCTGTCTGCTGGTTGGATTATTTACGCCGCTGACCCACTTTTTTACCACCCTACCTTTACCGATCAGCAGTGCGGTCATGCTGGTCTCTTACCTGCCGTTGTTATATTCCAGTTTATCTTTCAGTAAGCAAATTACCTTTACCGCGCGAAATATCTATCGGCTGGCTCTGCCGTTATTTGTCGGCATTTTTTTGATGGGGCTACCGCCGGTTTATCTCCAGACGTTGCCTCTGACAATCAGACCACTCTTAGGTAACGGCTTACTAATCGGGGTGCTGCTGGCGGTAGCCATGGAGAATCTCATTCCCTGGGATCGTATTAAGTCATGACATTAAAAGGATGAACAATGAAAATTATTATTGCACCAGACTCGTTCAAAGAAAGCGTCAGCGCCAGTCGCTGCGCTCAGGCGATTAAGGCGGGCTTCGTCTCCATTTTCCCCCAGGCGGAGTGCATCTGCCTGCCGATCGCCGACGGCGGCGAGGGGACGGTTGAGGCAATGGTTGAGGCGACCGACGGCAAAATGGTGATGCTGCCGGCGATGGGACCGCTGGGAGAGGTGGTAGGCGCCTTCTATGGCCTGAGCGGCGACGGGCAAACCGCGTTTATTGAAATGGCAGCAGCCAGCGGGCTGATGTTGGTTCCCGCCGGGAGACGTGATCCCTTGCGGGCCACCAGCTTCGGGACTGGGGAGCTGATTCGCCATGCGCTGGACGCCGGCGTTCGCCATATTATCCTCGGTATTGGCGGCAGCGCCACGGTAGATGGTGGAATGGGCATGGCCCAGGCCCTGGGGGCACGTTTTCTTGACGAGCGCGGCGAGAGCGTAGGATTCGGTGGCGGCGCGCTGGCGCGGCTGGCTAGCATTGACTTACGCGACCTCGACCCGCGCCTGCGCAAATGCCGGATTGATGTGGCCTGCGATGTTGATAATCCACTGCTCGGCGAACGCGGCGCGGCGGCGGTCTTTGGTCCGCAAAAAGGAGCCAGCGCTGAGATGGTCGCTGCCCTCGAGCGTGGTTTGCAAAATTACGCACAGGTGCTGCTCACGGCAACGGGTACGGAGGTGACGAAGATTGTCGGCGGCGGCGCGGCGGGCGGTATGGGCGTGGCAGCTTGCGTATTCCTTAACGCGGCGCTGAAGCCGGGCATCGATATCGTGATTGAGGCGATGCAACTGGAGGAGGCGCTGCGCGACGCGAATCTGGTAATTACCGGTGAAGGGCGAATGGATTCGCAAACCGTCGGCGGCAAAGCGCCGATTGGCGTGGCGCGGCTCGCGAAAAAGCATGGCATCCCAGTGATCGGTATCGCTGGCGTTCTGGGGGACGGCGTGGAAGCGGTGCATCAGCATGGCATTGATGCGGTATTTAGCATTCTGCCCGCGCTGGCGCCGCTTGCCGAAGTGCTGGAACGCGGTGAGCAAAATCTGTATGCCTGCGCGCGCAATATCGCCTGTGCTATCAAGCTCGGCCAGAACATTCCCGCCTGAATAAAAAATGCCACGGTTCTCACCGTGGCAAAATCCAACATAGCTAAACAAAAAAAATTTATGCGATGGGTAACAAATCCGCATTTGCTATTGTGCCCGAATTTCGCCGGGTGGCGGCTGACGCCTCACCCGCCGACGAAAGCGGCGAGATTTCCCCGTAGGCCCGCGCAAGCAAAGCGCCGCCGGGTAATACCAACGAGCGCAGTTTGTTAGCAATCAGATCTCAACGTCGCGGTTGCAATCTTTCGAGTAGATATAGCTGAACGCCTCACGCCCGACGCCGTATCCCGCCTGTAGGGAATAAGCGCCCATAAAGATATAGTCGCCTTTCTTCACCGGAACCCAGTTGTTATCGAGGTTATACACGCCCTGGCCGGAAAGAATATAGGCGCCGTGCTCCTGCACATGGGTTTCGATATAGCCGTGGCTGGCGCCCGGCTCGAAAGAGAGGATATGCATATTCATATCGAAGCCCAGCTCTTTTGGCAGGAAGTCGATCAGAACAACATCTTCCATTCCTTCATAATGAATACGCTCCAGCTGGCTGACGTTGCCGGTGACCAGATAAGGCGCATGGTCCGCTGTCGGAATATAGCGGCGCTTATAGAGAAATAGCTGGCTGTCGGCTGAATGGCTATTACTGAAAGTCATCCGTTCACCCGGTGGGCAGTAAAGATAGCCGCCTTCGGTCAGCGCAAAGGTTTTACCCTGCGCACCGGCGGTGATTTTCCCCTTAATCACATACAGGAAGGTCTCAATGCCATCGCCGCCAAACCCGCTTTTATTACCGCCATTTTCATGTAGCGTCACCAGATAATCAACGAAGGATGCGCCTAATTTCGGCGTCGACAGAATAGTCACATCACAGTTAGCAAAATCCGGAATAATATTTTTGACCAGACCGTCCGGCGTCAGCAGGGCATAATTGCCGTGGCGTACGATGGAACGGCTGGCCAGTAAATCATCGCGATAGCCAACCACATTATTTAAATAACCCATATTTTATTCCTTATTCAGTCCAGGCCAGTTGATGCAACATTAAGGCGAGCGTTTTTACCCCTTCCGCCAAATCCTCTATATGCGTACTTTCAGCCGGGTTATGGCTGATGCCTTTGATGCTTGGCATAAAGATCATGCAGGTGGGGAAGCAGGGGGCGAAAATTTGCGCGTCGTGTCCCGCGCCGCTGTGCATCACGCGGAAATTCACCTTCTCCTTTTCGCACAGGGCAGTGAGTTGGGCGACCAGTCTTTTGTCCATGGGAACCGGGGCTTCATCCATCCACAGGTCGATTTCAATGCCAATATCCATTTCCTCGCAGATCCGCCGCATATCGCCTTCGATCATTTCAGTAAATGCCGTTAATGCAAGGGCATCGGTGTGGCGGCAGTCCATGGTAAAGATCGTTTTACCCGGCACCACGTTGACCGTATTCGGCTGCGGGTCGACTTTACCGAAAGTAAGCACCAGAGGGTCGCCGTGGGCTTTCGCTTTGGCGATGGATTCGCAGCAGATGCGGCTGAAAGCATGGACGGTGTCGCGGCGGTAGCCCATTGGGGTGGTGCCGGCATGGTTAGATTCGCCGTTGAGGGTAATGGTGTAGCGGCGTTGACCGACGATGGCGTTGACCACGCCGATGGACTGCTTGTTGGTTTCCAGCACGCGGCCCTGTTCGATATGCAGTTCAACGAAGGCTTTAATATCCCGGCGCGGCGCCAGCGGGGCGGTGGGCAGGCTAAAGCCACACTGCTTCATAGCATCGACAAACGCCACGCCTTTGGCGTCTTTAATCTCACGCACGTCCGCCGGGTTAGCGATGCCGACGATATTTTTGCTGCCCCAGAAGACGTAAGGGAAGCGGCTGCCTTCTTCTTCCGCTAACGCCAGCACCTCCACGGTACGCAGCGGTGCCCCGTAGGTCTCTTTTAGCCAGCGGACCGCCAGCCAGGCCGCCAGCGCGCCAAACTGACCGTCAAGATTGCCGCCGTTGACGACGCTATCAATATGCGAACCGCTGAGGATAACGTCGTCGGGAAAACGGCTACCGGGCAGGCGGCCATAAAGGTTACCGACTTCATCGAAGCGTGTTTCCAGCCCGCTGTCGCTCATCTTTTGTTTAAACGCCTGCTGCGCCTGCAACCACTCCGGCGAATAAAGCAAACGGGTAAGTCCGCCGGTAGGGTCGGCGCCGAAAGAGGAAAGCCAGGGCAATGTCTCTTCAATTGCCTGTCGAAAAGAATGAGTCATACATAACTCCTGTTACTTATTTTATTGAGCAAAAGGGGAATTGGTTTCATAAGAGCGGTTATATAAAGCGTCTGAAACCAGATAGTCATAAATCTCATCAACGATTTCGATCCCGTTGACAGCGCTGTTTTTCTCATTGATATCCAGATTCTGCCCCGGGTAATAAACCTGACTAAATCCAGGTGCTGGCGTAATGGCGCTTAATTCGCGCATGGTGTCGCTAATGTGCTGGCGAAATAAAGCGCTGGAGGAGAAAAAGTCAGGATTAATCACTATATGCAATTGTCCTAACTCACGTCCCTGGCTAAGGTTGTCGTACATCGAGCTGACCTGGCGACCAAACGGAAGGTTGAGCAAAATGCCGGATAGGACGTCAATCATCATCATCAGCCCGTAACCTTTGGGACCGGCGGCAGGAAGCAGAGCATGGACGGCAAAAGGATCCGTGGTTGGGGCGCCGTTTTTGTCCACCGCCCAGCTATCGGGAATGCTTTCATGGCGAGAACGAGCATCAAGGATCTTTCCCCACGCCTGGACGGTGGTGGCCATATCGAAGGTGATGATATCGTCGCCCTCGCCGGGAGCGGCGAAGGCCAGCGGGTTGGTGCCGTAGTAGATCTCCGCTCCGCCAAAAGGGACGACCATCGGGTCTGACTGACACAGCGAGAGGCCAATCAGCCCGGCGCGAGCCGCCTGCTGCGTGAAGTACGAGATGGCCCCGCTGTGTCCCATGCGCCGGATACCCACTACGGCTATGCCATTTTGCCGGGCGATCTCAATGGCATGTTCCATGCCCATTTTGGCGGCGACCTGGCCGGCGGCGTTATCGGCATGCAAAATGCCGCTGCAGGGACCGGTTTTTTCAAAGCTAAAGGTGGGATGACGATTGGTGCCGCCTTTTGAAATTCGTTCAGCATAATATTCAACACGAACCGCGCCGTGCGAATGAATGCCTCTGGCATCGGCATAAACCAACACATCGGCAATAATATCCGCGTGATTATGAGTGAGTCCTGCTGCGTTCAGCTTATTAGCAATAAGCTGATGAAGTGTTTCCCGACTGACTTTCATCTGTCTTCCTTTTAACGACGGTGTAGAGCCTGACTGCTGACTAAAATACGGGGAAAAGAAACTGAAATTGTGATCTGTATAGTTAAATGACCAGTGTTAGATTTTATTTGATAATCGTAATGGATTTGTCATAAATGGCCGTGTAATCGATTTATTAAAAAATCACTGCTAATGTCAGGCGGTTTGTTTGAAAGCCTGTAGTAATAATCCTCATGTGATTTAGGTCACGCCATTGATAATTCCATCCCGTTAGCCTGATTGCAGATTAACCATGCTCATTCAATTGCAATGGGTGCAATTATTGGGGAGTTATTATGATCCATGCCTTTATTAAAAAGGGCTGTTTTCAGGATTCAGTCAGTTTAATGATTATTTCACGTAAGCTGAGTGAGTCAGAAAATGTCGACGATGTTTCGGTCATGATGGGCACGCCGGCAAATAAAGCGCTGCTGGAAACTACCGGTTTTTGGCATGACGATTTTGCCACGGCGACGCCGAATGATATTTGCGTGGCGATCCGTACCGATTGCGCAGATGCATCGGTGACAGAAATGATTATCGCCCGTCTGGATGACGCCTTATCCGCCCTGGCGCAGGGAAGCGGACAAAGTCAGAGTCTGAACGTGGTTCGCCGCTGGCAAAGCGCGATGCAAAAACTGCCGCAGGCCAATATGACCTTAATTTCTGTTGCCGGAGAATATGCCGCAGAGCTGGCCCATCAGGCGCTCAGTAGTGAGAAAAGCGTGATGATTTTCTCCGACAACGTCACCCTGGAAGATGAAATTGCCCTCAAAACCCGCGCCCGTGAGAAAGGATTGTTGGTGATGGGACCTGACTGCGGCACCGCCATGATTGCCGGCACCCCGCTGGCCTTCGCCAACGTTACACCAGAGGGCAATATCGGGGTGATTGGCGCCTCCGGTACCGGTATCCAGGAACTGGTATCGCAAATTGCCCTCGGCGGCGAAGGGATCAGCCATGCGATAGGTCTCGGCGGCCGTGATCTGAGCGCGGAAGTGGGGGGCCTTAGTGCGCAAACGGCGCTGGAAATGCTAACCCAGGATGCGCAGAGCCAGGTACTGGCCTTTGTATCCAAGCCACCTGATGAGGCGGTGCGCCTGAAGATAATTAACGCAATGAAACGCAGTGCTAAACCGGTGGTGGCGCTATTTCTTGGCTATGTCTCGCCAGTCAACCGCGATGAAAACGTCTGGTTTGCCCGCACGCTGGACGAGGCCGGTCGGCTGGCGTGTCTGTTGGCCCGAGTGGTACGCCACCAGGAAAATCTGACCGCAGTCGCGGATAAGCATATCCGCGGATTATATACCGGCGGCACGTTGGCGGCGGAATCTGCCGGGCTGCTGGCTGAGCGCCTGAACATCACTCCCGATGAGCATCACCCGCAGGGCATGATGCTCAACGCTCTGGGCCACCAGATCGTCGACCTCGGCGATGATTTCTACACCGTTGGTCGTCCACACCCGATGATTGATCCCTCCCTGCGTAACCAACTGATTGCCGAGCTCGGCGAGCAAACGCAGGTGGGCGTATTGCTGCTGGATGTGGTGATTGGCTATGGCGCCACCGCCGACCCGGCGGGATCGCTGGTGGAAGCATGCCGGCTGGCCTGGGCATTGAGGAGTGAAAGCCATCCGCTGCACGTTATCGCGACCGTGACCGGTACCGAAAATGACCCGCAGTGTCGTTCCCGTCAGATTGCCGAGCTGGAAGATGCCGGCGTGGTGGTGGTCGATAGCCTCCCGGAAGCCGCACTGCTTGCTGTTGCGCTGATTAGCCCTCAGCGGATGGCGGAGCCCGCACCGCGTTCCAGTCTGCTGGATGGGGTGGCGGTAATTAATGCCGGTCTGCGCAGTTTTGCGATCGATTTACAGTCCGCCGGAACGCCGGTTGTTCACTATCAGTGGGCGCCGATTGCCGGAGGAAATAAAAAACTGGCTCGTTTATTAGAGCGTTTGCAATAAGAGGTCCCTATGTTTACATCAGTGGCGCAGGCCAATGAGGCAGTAATTGAACGAATTCGGAATGCACGTCCGCACTGGCTGGATGTGAAGCCGGCAGGTGCGCTAATCGGGGCGCTGAATCAGAACAAAACGTTGCTCCACGCCGGGCCGCCGATGCGCTGGCAGGCGATGACCGGCCCAATGAAAGGGGCCTGCATTGGCGCATGCCTGTTCGAAGGCTGGGCGCAGGATGAAAAAACTGCCCATGCGATGCTGGAAAGCGGCGAAATTACCTTTATTCCATGCCATCACGTTAACGCCGTGGGGCCAATGGGCGGCATTACTTCGCCGAACATGCCGATGCTGGTGGTGGAAAATATCGCTGAAGGCAACCGCGCCTATTGCAACCTGAACGAAGGGATTGGCAAGGTGATGCGTTTCGGCGCTTACGGCGAAGATGTGCAGCAGCGCCTGCGCTGGATGCGCGATGTGCTGATGCCGGTGCTTAGCGCGGCTCTGAAACAGATGGAGCGCGGCATCGATTTGACGGCGATGATGGCGCAGGGCATCACCATGGGGGATGAGTTTCACCAGCGTAATATCGCCACCTCCGCGCTGCTAATGCGCACGCTGGCGCCGCATCTGGCGCGCCTTAATCACGACAAACAGCAGATAGCTGAAGTGATGGATTTCCTCGCCATTACCGATCAGTTCTTCCTTAACCTGGCGATGGCTTACTGTAAATCGGCGATGGATGCCGGGGCGCAGGTCCGCGCGGGCAGTATCGTCACCGCGATGACCCGCAACGGCGATATGTTTGGTATTCGCGTCAGCGGGCTGGGCGACCGTTGGTTTACCGCGCCGGTCAATACGCCGCAGGGGCTGTTTTTCACTGGTTTCTCGCAGGAGCAGGCCAACCCGGATATGGGCGATAGCGCCATTACTGAAACCTTCGGCATCGGCGGGGCGGCGATGATCGCGGCCCCGGGCGTCACTCGCTTTGTCGGCGCGGGTGGGATGGAGGCGGCGAAATCGGTCTCCGAGGAGATGGCGGAAATCTTCCTTGAACGCAATATGCAACTGCAAATTCCGGGCTGGGATTTCCAGGGCGCCTGTCTGGGGTTGGATATTCGCCGGGTGGTTGAAACTGGCATTACACCGCTTATCAACACTGGTATTGCGCATAAAGAGGCGGGGATCGGCCAGATTGGCGCCGGAACCGTCAGAGCCCCACTGGCCTGCTTTGAACTGGCGCTGGAAGCGCTGGCGGACGAGTTGGGCGTGAGCTGAGGCACGCAATGGATAAGATCCGTCCGCTGACAGGCAGCATTGACGCGCCGGACCATCGCCAGCCGTGGCGAACCGGCGGCCTCTGGCAGCGCACCATCAATCTCTATGTTGCAGGCGGCGCGATGCTGACGCTGCATCATCGGGGACAAGGCGTGAGCCCCGGCGGATGGGTATTACGTCACCGTGATTTTATCCGTTTACACGCGGCGCTGAAGGCGGGGGGGTTGCCGATAGCGCGTGATGACGGCATTCAGGTCGATAACCTTTTGCTGTTACCGCCACGCAGGCGCTGCTCCCTGCGGCCTCGATATCAGCCTGATGGCCCTTATCTGCCGGCAGCGCTCATGAAGCGCCCGGAAGAGACGGGCCTGTTTGGGCCGCTGTGGCAGGCTATCCATCTGCCGCATCATCCTGAGTTGCGGCAATTACGCCACTGTTTTGCTTCTGCGTTGACCGGGAGCCCCGTTGACTGGCGGCTGTGGTTGGGGAAGGGGCCAGGCCTGACGCCGAGCATGGACGATATGCTGATCGGCATGATGCTGTCCGCGTGGTGTTCTGGACAGATGTCGCGCAACAGCGGACACCATTTCTTTCATGCCTCCGGCGATCTGCATGCTGCCACAACGCAGGTCAGCGTCAACTATTTACGCTACGCCAGTAAGGGATGCTTCGCTTCACCGCTACTGCATGTTGTTAACGCGCTTCAGTGCGGACGACGAATTGAACCTGCCGTCGAAGCCCTGCTGGCGATGGGGCACACCTCTGGTGCCGACACGCTTCTGGGGTTCTGGCTGGCGCAACAAATAATGTAAGGACTTTTATGAAAACGCTGGTTGTTGCCCTCGGGGGTAACGCTTTATTACAGCGCGGAGAAGCGCTGACGGTAGAAAATCAGTATCGCAATATTCACAGTGCCGTTCCCGCGCTGGCGCGTCTGGCGCAGCATTACCGTTTGGCCATTGTGCACGGCAACGGGCCGCAGGTAGGCCTGTTGGCGCTGCAAAATCTGGCCTATAGCGACGTTGAACCTTACCCGCTGGACGTGCTGGTGGCGGAGAGCCAGGGCATGATTGGCTATATGCTGGCCCAATGTCTGGCGCAGGAATCGTTGGTACCGCCGGTATCGACAGTGATGACGCGTATTACTGTGGCATCGAACGATCCAGCCTTTTCGGCGCCGGAGAAATTTATCGGTCCGGTCTATGACCCTGAGTTACAGCAGCAACTGGAAGAGGAGTATGGCTGGACGATGAAGCGCGACGGCAAATACTTGCGTCGGGTTGTCGCCTCGCCAAGGCCGGTGAGAATTGAGGAGAGCGACTCGATTGAGCGTCTGCTGAATGAGGGACATGTCGTGATCTGCTGTGGCGGCGGAGGCATTCCGGTGCTCGAGAGCGGACAGGGCGCAGAGGCGGTTATCGATAAAGATTTGGCCGCAGCGCTACTGGCGGAACAGATTGATGCCGATGGTCTGGTGATCCTCACCGATGCGGATGCGGTATATGAACACTGGGGCACCCCAATGCAGCGACCGATCCGTGAAGCGACCCCGGAAGCGCTGGCGCCTTTTGCTCGCGACGATGGCGCGATGGGGCCGAAAATTTCGGCAGTCAGCAGCTATGTTCGCCGCAGAGGCAAGCGGGCGTGGATTGGTGCGTTATCACGCATTGAGGAGACTCTCGCCGGGCGGGCGGGAACCTGTATCAAGCCCTGACGTGGGACTACCGGCGGTGAGGATGTCTGAATATCGTGCATTTTGCCCCGGGACGGCGACGGAGGCGCGTTGCCAGGGCGACGAGTTCTGAATAGCTGGGTTTTTATCGGCCGGGCAAGCGTCAGCCGCCGCCCGGCAAGACAAAGGTAAGGCGTTACGCCAGTTGCGATTGCGCCCAGAACAGGCCGCTGGTGTACTCCGGCGGTAGCAGCGGCTTGATCGCTTCCAGCGTCGCGCTCAGGCGATCGGTATCGCTGTCGGTGAGGTTCAGGTGGCCGACTTTACGACCCGGGCGCACCTCTTTGTCATACCAGTGCAGGTGCACCAGCGGCAGCTTCAGCCAGTCGTAGTTAAGATCGGTGCCGATCAGGTTGATCATCACCGACGGGCTGTTGACCACCGGCGGCGGCAGCGGCAGGCCGGTAATCGCCCGTAGATGCAGCTCGAACTGGCTGATAGACGCGCCGTTCTGCGTCCAGTGGCCGCTGTTGTGCACCCGCGGCGCCAGCTCGTTAATCAGCAGCCCCTCGGCGGTAACGAAGCACTCCATCGCCATCACGCCGACATAGTTCAGCTCGTTCATGATCGCCGTCAGCATGCTTTCCGCCTGTTCCTGCTGGCGAGCGTTGGCCTGCGGGAAGGCGACGCTGGCGCGCAGAATACCGTCCTGATGCAGGTTTCGGGTCAGCGGGTAGAAGACGGTGCTACCGTCATGAGCGCGGGCGCCCACCAGCGATACCTCGCCGGAGAAGTTAATCCCCTGCTCGACGATGCACTCGCCGTAGTTATCGGCCGGTAGCTGATCGATCTCGTTTTCCCGCAGACGCCACTGGCCGCGGCCGTCGTAACCGCCAACGCGACGCTTAACGATCGCCAGTTCGCCAAGGCGGGCAAACACCGCCGGCCACTCGCTTTTATCCGCCAGCAGCTGCCACGGGGCGGTGGCGAGGCCAAGCTTGTCAAACAGCTGCTTTTGCGTCAGGCGGTCGGCGATAATCGGGAAGACATCGCGGTTGACGAACGCCGGGTGGCGGGCCAGCTCGCGGGTGAGGGCGGTTTCCGGCCAGCGTTCAATTTCTGCCGTGATGACGCTCTGCTGGAACGGCACCGCTTCCGGGTCGGCTTCCAGGCCGACCGGCCAAACGGCGATGCCCAGCGGCTCGCCGGCCTGGCGCAGCATACGGCCTAACTGGCCGTTACCGAGCACGCATACCTGTTTCATGCCGCACCCCGCGGATCCGGATTATCCAGCACTTCATCGGTTTGCGCCTGACGCCAGGCGCTCAGGCGATGGTGCAGTTCTGCATCATGCTGGGCAAGGATCTGCGCGGCGAGCAGGCCGGCGTTCGCAGCGCCAGCTTTGCCGATGGCCAGGGTACCGACCGGAATGCCGCGCGGCATCTGCACAATGGAGTAGAGGCTGTCGACACCGCTTAAGGCTGCGCTCTGAACCGGTACGCCGAGCACCGGCACCAGGGTTTTCGCCGCAATCATGCCCGGCAGATGCGCCGCGCCGCCTGCTCCTGCAATAATCACCTGATAACCGTGGCTTTCGGCGCTTTCAGCAAAGCTGAACAGCTTATCGGGCGTGCGGTGGGCGGAGACCACTTCGACATGGTACGGAACGTTCAGGGCATCAAGGATTTCTGCGGTAAATTGCATGGTAGCCCAGTCGCTTTTGGACCCCATCACGATGGCGATACGCGCCGAATTATTGCGGGAAGACATGCGTCTTAAAACTCCTGTGGGTGTGTTTCACACTGCTTTAGAGGCCACAGAGAATAGCATGAACTGCCAGCAAGGAAAACGGTTGCGTGCGCATGGTTAGCCGTCTTTTGTCTCGCCTGGAGGTGATGGCGTGGGTGACTGATTGACCTTTATCTCCCTCATGATACAGGTGATAAGCAGCACTAACCCCCACGGGAGCATCAGAGTGCCCATAAGCAGTAAATAGATTTGTACCAGCCGGCTATCGTGAGGGCGGGTGCAGAGCAAATAAATGGCATAAAAATAGATAGCCCACGCCAGCATCGCACACCAGACAAACGTCAGCGTGTTGCCGATAACGACGCCGATTAAGGCGATATAACTTACCCCTAACGGATTGAGGATCGCGATGATCATTCCCCACATCAGCGGCTGACTCCACTTTTTCCTGCTCATGCTCGTTCCTTGAGAGTGACGTTGTGGAAGACTAGCATGCAGGGCGGGGGGAAGCGCGCACCTTCGCCCGGGCAAAAGGCGCTTTCGGAATTGTGCTCGCGCAGGAATTAGAACGGAAAGTGGATTAGTTCGACGTCGTCCGGCGTCACCTTGACCATCGAACCTTCGCTGTGCCAGGCGCCAAGTACCACACGCCATGCGGGTTGGCCGTTGGCCTGCAGTTCATGGACCGCCGGGCGATGAGTATGGCCGTGGATCAGCCACTGCACGTGATGCCGCTCCATTGCGTCAACTACCGCCTGTGGATTCACATCCATAATTTCCATTGATTTACTGCTGTTGGCGGCTTTGCTGTCGGCGCGCATGCGGGCGGCGATGCGACGGCGGATAAACAGCGGCAGGGCCAGGAACAGACGCTGGATCCACGGGGTGTGGACTTTGGCGCGAAACGCCAGATAGCCTTGGTCATCGGTGCACAGCGTGTCGCCATGCATGATCAAGACTTCACGGCCATAGAGGTCCAGTCGCTCTTCTTCGGCGAGCAGGATCATCCCGCTCTGGCGGGCAAAGCGCTGGCCGACGAGAAAATCGCGGTTGCCATGGATGAAGTAGCACGGCACGCCGGCCTCGACGACGGCTTTGATTGCCGAGGCAATTTGTTGGTGCAGCGGGTTAGGATCGTCATCGCCGATCCATGCCTCAAACAGATCGCCAAGGATATACAGAGCGTCCGCCTGGCGGGCTTCGCCCTGTAAAAAACGCAGAAAACCGGCGGTGATCGCCGGTTCTTCTGTTTGCAGGTGCAAATCTGCAATGAAAAGTGTCGCCACGAATTACTCGCTGACGGTGACGCTTTTGATGATCACATCATCTTTCGGCACATCCTGGTGCATGCCGCTGCGGCCGGTGGCAACCGCTTTGATTTTGTCAACCACGTCCATGCCTTCAACCACTTCCGCGAAGACGCAGTAGCCCCAACCCTGCAGGCTTTCGCCGGAGAAGTTCAGGAAGTCGTTGTCAACCACGTTGATGAAGAACTGCGCGGTGGCAGAGTGCGGCGCCTGAGTACGGGCCATCGCCAGCGTGCCGCGGGTGTTTTTCAGACCGTTGTTCGCTTCGTTCTGAATCGGAGATTTGGTCGCTTTTTGTTTCATGCCAGGTTCAAAACCGCCGCCCTGAATCATGAAGCCGTTGATAACACGGTGGAAAATGGTGTTGTCGTAGAAACCTTCGCGGCAGTAGTCCAGGAAGTTTTTAACTGTTTCCGGCGCTTTGTCGTCAAACGTTTTGATTACGATATCGCCATGATTGGTGTGGAAAGTAACCATTTTTGCATCCTGTTCCGATGAGTGTGGTGCCAGCACCCGGTGTCGGGTGAGATATAGGGGGGTGTTATAGCATAACCGCGGGGGTCGATGCACCTTGCAATGTGTGCTGCGTCCGGTCTGAATTATGGGTATTATAGAGACTTCATTACCCACACACGTCTACACGGAATCTTCGATGTTAAAAATTTTTAATACACTGACGCGCCAGAAAGAGGAATTTAAACCTATCCATGCCGGGGAAGTCGGCATGTACGTGTGTGGTATTACCGTTTACGATCTCTGTCATATCGGCCATGGACGTACCTTCGTCTCCTTTGACGTCGTGGCGCGCTATCTGCGTTTTCTTGGCTATAAGCTGAAGTACGTGCGCAATATCACCGATATCGACGACAAAATCATTAAGCGCGCTAATGAAAACGGCGAAAGCTTTGTCGCGCTGGTCGATCGCATGATTGCCGAAATGCACAAAGATTTTGACGCGCTGAATATTCTGCGTCCCGACAGCGAGCCGCGCGCAACGCACCATATTGCGGAGATCATTGAGATCACCGAGCAGCTGATCGCCAAAGGCCATGCTTACGTGGCAGATAACGGCGACGTGATGTTCGACGTGCCGACGGACCCGAACTACGGTCTGCTGTCGCGCCAGGATCTAGACCAGCTGCAGGCGGGGGCTCGCGTCGACGTGGTTGACGTCAAGCGTAACCCGATGGACTTCGTCCTGTGGAAAATGTCGAAAGAGGGCGAGCCGAGCTGGCCGTCGCCGTGGGGCGCGGGCCGTCCGGGCTGGCATATCGAGTGCTCGGCGATGAACTGCAAGCAGCTTGGCAACCACTTCGATATTCACGGCGGCGGTTCGGATCTGATGTTCCCTCACCATGAAAACGAAATCGCCCAGTCCACCTGCGCCCACGACGGTGAATACGTCAACTACTGGATGCACTCCGGCATGGTGATGGTTGACCGCGAGAAGATGTCGAAATCGCTGGGTAATTTCTTTACCGTCCGCGACGTGCTGAAGTATTACGATGCGGAGACGATTCGCTACTTCCTGATGTCCGGCCACTATCGCAGCCAGCTGAACTACAGCGAAGAGAACCTCAAGCAGGCGCGTTCGGCGCTGGAGCGTCTGTACACCGCGCTGCGCGGGACGGACAAATCCGTCGACGCGGCGGGGGGCGAAGCCTTCGAAGCACGCTTTATCGAGGCGATGGACGACGACTTCAACACCCCGGAAGCCTATTCGGTGCTGTTCGATATGGCGCGTGAAGTAAACCGCCTGAAAACCGAGGACGCGGCCGCGGCGAACGCCATGGCGGCCCACCTGCGTAAGCTTGCTGCGGTACTGGGTCTGCTGGAGCAGGAGCCGGAGGCGTTCCTGCAGAGCGGCGCGCAGGTTGACGACGCGGAAGTGGCGGAGATCGAATCGCTCATCCAGCGGCGTCTGGACGCACGCAAAGCGAAAGACTGGGCGGCGGCGGATGCGGCGCGCGACCGTCTCAACGAGATGGGCATTGTGCTGGAAGACGGCCCGCAGGGCACCACCTGGCGCCGGAAGTAAACGCCATATCTAATATAAAGGCCACGCTTGCGTGGCCTTTTTGCGTTCAGGGTTTATTGAACCTGGTGTTCAGGTATAAAAACGCAAACAGAGTCGGGTAGATTCAGATGCTGACAGCCGGGTATCGCCCGGCTGTAACGCGCGATAAACCGAATCACGCTATCGCCGCTATTTAAACCCACTTTACCTTGCGCCAATAGCTCATCCGGCTGATCGTCGGTAAAAACATTGCTGGCCACCACCTTTGCGCCCAGGCGCTCAAAAAGCGTGACGTTGACCAGCGAGGGTTGGTACGACTCCTGCGCCAGCCAGTCTCTGGCCTGCTGACGTGACCAGATATGGCTGTCGTTGGCGCGGGCGAAGAGTTCCAGCAGCCAGCCGTTAGAGTTTTGATACGGCCCGGAGAAGGGCCAGGCGATCAGGTTATAGCGCGGGCTGTGGAACAGGTTCAGTTTGACAGGACTGTGTAAAAGCTCTTGTAAGGCGGCGTTAAGTTCGCCGCGCGGGCGTAAAACCGCTATCTGCTGGTTAACCAGTTCATCGGCGAGAAACTCATAGAGCCCCTGCACGTACAGCGCTGACCGCGCCGTACCGCAGGTATTCAGGTTATGGTACACCCGCCAGCTATTATCGGCCTGTCGGAGGGCGTAACCTGCGTGAGACCAGGTCAGCCCGCGGCTGGACATATCCTGACCCTGGCGCACTAAAATAACCACCGGTTCCGGCTCGCTGTTCAATTGCTGTTTGAGCCGTTGCGCCTGATGCATGGTGGCGGCGATAGTTTCTGCCGATGGCGACCCCGCGCCGCAATCGGTGCTGGCAGCCGTCGCGCTTAACGATGCCGCGCCCAGGCATAAGGCGACAGCCAGGCGCTTCATTTCGCCGACAGCGGTTGGTTAGCGGAGAGCGACGCGTCCTCTTGATTTACCATGTGGGCCAGAACCTTATCCTCTTTTTTCAGCAATGCGCCGGTGCCTTCCGGGGCTTTCTCCAGCGTCAGCTTATCCCCGGTTTTGAGATCGACCTTTTCGACAACCTGCAGCGGCAGCACCATTTTGACGGTGTTCTGCTTAGGGTCTTTGGTGGTCAGCAGCGCGGTTTTTTGCTTTTTGTTTTTGTCGACAGAAGCGGTGATCAGTGCGACGGGAACCAGGACCGGCGAGAGAATAATACCGCTCACTAATGCCGAACTGCCGATGCTGGCAATTCCCGAAGAGAGAGCATAGACGGCGGTGGTACGCTCATCGGCATGAGCGATGGACGAAATTGCCAGCAATGCTGCGGCGAAGATGGACGTTTTACGCATAGTAGTCCCTTAACGTTGAATAGATTGACGATATAGCCAGAGGAGTAACGCCAGTACGCTTGCCGGCAGCCAGACCCACTGCAGCTCAGAGAGGATCACCTGATGGCCATAAGGCGTGGCATAACGCGATAGCGCGAATGGCGCCACTTTAATCACCTGCCAGGGCAGGAAGAAGCGCTCATCGGACCAGGGCCACAGCCAGCCGACGCCTTTACCGCCGTCGGTGATGGCATCGAGCAGGCTATGTGATAACAGGCAGACGCTAAGAAACGCCCAACTGCGCACCAGCCCGCAGCGAAATTTCCTGCCAGCTATCGCCAGACACAGCAAAGGAACCACCAGCGCGAACAGTAACGAGTGGGTAAATCCGCGGTGGCCGAAAACGTTGCCGTAGGCGACGCCGAACTTAAACGCCAGCACGTCGGCATCCGGTAACATCGCCAGCGCTACGCCGGCCAGCAGCAGGCGCGGGGGAATAATTTTGCGTCCCAGCCCTAACCCCAGACACAGTGGAACAGCGGCATGAGTGATGATAGTTGCCATCGGCTTATATTCTGCAAATAAAAGCCTATTATCAGTAGGGTATTTGAGGATTACATCCCCGCATTATTCTGATTTTCCAGCGGGAGAGAGCTGGCGCCGGATCCGGCGCCAGAGAGGATTAGGCAATCACGGTAATGCTTTGACCGTCAAAGGTCACCGTTTGCCCGGCAACGATTTTACAGCGTTTGCGGGTTTCCACCGCGCCGTCGACTTTTACCAGCCCGTCGGCGATGGCGATCTTCGCCTGGGCGCCGCTTTCGCTCCAGCCTTCCAGCTTCAGCAGATCGCACAGCTCAACGTGCGGGTGTTTACCTAAGGAAAATGTCGCCATCTCAGGCCTCCTCAACGTCGTGATACTCTTCGCACGCCTGCAGCGTGTTCTGGATCAGGGTGGCGACGGTCATCGGGCCAACGCCGCCGGGAACCGGGGTGATGTAGGACGCGCGTTCGGCGGCATCTTCATACACCACGTCGCCGACCACTTTGCCGCTTTCCAGACGGTTGATGCCGACATCGACCACAATCGCCCCTTCTTTAATCCACTCGCCAGGAATAAAGCCCGGTTTGCCCACCGCGACGATCAGCAGGTCGGCGTTTTCGACATGATGGCGCAGGTTTTTTGTAAAGCGGTGGGTGACGGTGGTGGTGCAGCCGGCCAGCAGCAGCTCCATGCTCATCGGGCGACCGACGATATTGGAAGCGCCAATGACCACCGCATTGAGGCCGTAGGTGTCGATATTGTAGCGTTCCAGCAAGGTCACGATACCGCGCGGAGTGCACGGACGCAGGCGCGGCGCGCGCTGGCACAGGCGGCCAACGTTGTAAGGATGGAAGCCGTCGACGTCTTTATCCGGCGCGATGCGCTCGAGAACTTTGACGTTATCGATCCCTGCCGGCAGGGGCAGCTGAACCAGAATACCGTCGATGGTCTTATCGGCATTCAGAGTGTCGATAAGCTCCAGCAGCTCGGCTTCGCTGGTGGTTTCCGGGAGATCGTAAGAGCGGGAGACGAAGCCCACTTCTTCACATGCTTTGCGCTTGCTGCCGACATAAATCTGCGAGGCCGGGTTGCTGCCGACCAGCACGACGGCCAGCCCAGGGGCGCGTTTTCCGGCCGCAACGCGAGCCTTCACTTTTTCCGCAACCTCAGAGCGTACCTGCTGCGCAATCGTTTTACCGTCAATAATTTTTGCTGCCATCAGAGAGAGGATTCCATCTGTATCTTTACGAAAGGGGGATGAGGATATTTTGTCAGAAGCGGGCCTCGCTGTCAGTCCTCGTTTGCTGTTTTATCCTGTCTGAGGCTAATTTAGCCTGTTATGACCATGGTTATTACATGGTTATTGGTGCGTTGCGCCTGGCCACTGAGTCGATTTACGCGCGCATTAGCCCCGGCGGTATGCTTCTTGTACAGTTGGTGGGGGATATTTCGCCAGCGTCGTATAAGCCCCGCAGTTTCCTGGCAAAATGGATTGACTCGACCGACGTGGACCGTATAATTCCACGCGTTTCACTCCGCGAAGCACTTGCTTCTCAGGGCGCCCTTAGCTCAGCTGGATAGAGCAACGGCCTTCTAAGCCGTAGGTCACAGGTTCGAATCCTGTAGGGCGCGCCATTCAATATCAGCTTCTTATCCTCTTGCTGCTTTTTCGTACCGGACACCATTTTCCCTATCCTGTAACCTGGCTGTGCTATTGCGGTTGAAAAACATATTTCAACTACGTGTTAATACATTCGTTATTTGCCCCTGCCGTCTATTTTGCTGCGCAAAAGTCATTATCCTAAAAACGATCCTCATTCATTATTTCATGTTCACATACCGTAAGTTTCATGCTTAAATCCGCGCAACATATAATGGAATATGTTTTTGCACTGCACGTTAAGTAATAACGAGAACACGGATGAAATCTCTGTATTTGGCTCTGGGACTAATGACGCTGAGTCTGACCACCCACGCCGCTTTTTTATCGCCAGCCGATCGCGACAGCGTTGAGCAACAGCAGCAACAATTACTGCGTCAGAACCAGCAGCAACGTGAATCGCTGGAGCGCGCCACGCCAAGCCTTCACGCGGCGATGCCTGCGCAGCCTGAAGCCTCTGATGGTCCCTGTTTTTCAATCCATCGCATCGCGTTAGATGGCGCGACGCTTATTGATCCGCGTCAGCAGCAAAAAATAGTCCGGCCCTGGCTTGGGCAGTGCATGGATATTGCGCGTATTACTAAACTCGTAAATATTATTTCCGACTGGTATATCAGTCGGGGATATATTACCAGCCGCGCTTTTCTGACCGAGCAAGATTTACGTTCCGGGGTATTACATCTGACTATTCTTGAAGGAAAGCTCGAAAAAATCGCCATGGAAGGGGCGGCTAAACGTGAGTTAACAATGGCGTTTCCAGGGCTGGAAGGCCATATTCTTAACCTGCGTGATATCGAACAGGGGATGGAGCAGATTAACCGCACGCGCGCGACGCCTGTGCAAATTGAAATCCAGCCGGGCGAAAAACCTGGCGGCTCCATCGTTAACCTGACGGCGACAGCGGAGCACCCACTTTTGTTGTCGATGAGCGTCGACAACAGCGGCCAGAAGAGTACAGGTAGCGGACAAATCAACGCGGGTTTAACAGGCAACAATCTTTTAGGGCTGGCCGATCGCTGGTTTGTCAGCGGCGGGCGCAGCAGCGCGTTTTCGAATGCCAAAGACGCGCAGAATATTGCCGCAGGGGTCAGCATTCCTTACGGTTATACGCTGTTTGACTACAGCTACAGCTGGAATAATTACCTGAGTACACTCGATAACCACGGCTGGATCTGGCGTTCCAGCGGTGACACCGAAACCCACCGGCTAAACTTCTCACAGGTTCTCTTTCGCAATGGCGACCTGAAAACGGGTCTCTCCGCCGGACTGAGTTATCGGACCAACCACAATTATCTCGACGATGTTTTGCTGCAAAGCAGTAGCCGTAAGTTGACGACACTGCTGTTTGGCCTCAACCACACGCAAAAAATGTTTGCCGGGATTACCACCTTCAACCCCACGTTTTCCCGCGGAATGCCGTGGTTTGGTGCCGAAAGTGACGGTAATAAACCGGGCGATTTGCCAAAAGCGGAATTCAGAAAATGGAGTCTGAGCGCCAGCTTTCAGCGCCCGTTGCTCAACGATCTCTGGTGGCTTAGCAGCCTTTACGGCCAGTGGTCTCCGGACCGCTTATATGGCAGCGAGCGCCTGACCTTAGGCGGGGAAAGCTCAGTACGTGGTTTTAAAGAACAGTACATTTCAGGGGACAATGGCGGTTACTGGCGTAATGAACTGAACTACGCGCTTTTTACGCTCCCCGCCATTGGGCAGGTCGGCGCTCTGGTCGCACTGGATGGCGGCTGGTTGCATGCTGACCGACTCGATCCCAGAGCCGCCGGAACTTTGTGGGGCGCCGCGGTAGGGTTGACCACGGCAAATCGCTGGTTATCCGCCTCTTTTACCGCAGGCAGTCCTCTGGCGTATCCGGACTGGCTTGGGCCCGATCACCTCAATCTCTATTACCGCGTTGCTGTGGCATTTTAAAGGATTATCGTTATGCATCAGCCTTCCGTACGCTTGTCATCGCGTCTGCTAAGTTACCTGATTAGCGTCCTGCTGGCCGGGCAGCCGCTCCTGCCTGCCCTTGGCGCAGCGATCGCACCCCAGGGCGCCACCGGTGTGGATAGCGCCGCCAATGGCGTGCCGGTTGTTAATATTGCCACCCCGAACGGCCGCGGGATTTCACATAACCAGTTTAAGGATTATCACGTCGGTCAGGAGGGGGTAATCCTCAACAATGCGACCGGGAAGCTTAATCAGACCCAGCTCGGTGGCCTGATCCAGAACAACCCGAATCTGCAGGCCGGGAGGGAAGCGAAGGGCATCATTAACGAAGTGACCGGTGGCCACCGCTCGCAATTGAACGGGTATACCGAAGTCGCAGGCAAGGCGGCGAACGTGATGGTTGCCAACCCCTATGGCATCACCTGTAACGGCTGCGGCTTTATTAACACTCCCCAGGCAACCTTGACCACTGGCAAACCCGTGTTTGATGCGGCGGGAAATTTGCAGGCGCTGGAGGTCGCGAAGGGAACCATCTCCATTGAAGGCAAAGGCATTGACTCCAGCGGCAGCGATGCGTTGTCGATTATCTCCCGAGCGACGGAAGTGAATGCGGCGGTTCATGCCAGGGACTTATCGGTGATTGCCGGGGCTAACCGGGTGGATAGCCATGGCACTGTCACCCCAATAAGCGGAGAAGGTCAGCCCCCGACGCTGGCGGTGGATACCGGGGCGCTGGGCGGTATGTACGCCAATCGTATTCGTCTGGTGTCGAGCGAAAACGGCGTGGGGGTGAACCTCGGCGACCTGACCGCGCGTCAGGGCGATATCACCCTTGAAGCGAATGGCAGGCTTGCTTTGCGTCACTCACTGGCCAGCGGCGCGATCGCCGTTCGCGGCCAGCATATTGCGCTTACCGGCGATCACAAGGCCGGGGGCGCAATCACATTGCATAGTCAGAGCGATTTGGCATTGAGCAAAGGGTCCCTGACCAGCGATACCGATCTGCGGCTGACCGCGGGCGGTTCAATCACGCAAAGCAGTGAAAAACTGACCGCCGGACGGGATGTCTCATTAACGGCCAGTGCCATCCGCCAGGATAGCGAGAGCCAAATCGATGCGGGTCGCCAGATCGCGCTGCGGGCCGGCGACAGCGTGACGAATGAGGGAAGAATGACGGCCACTGACGATCTTTCGGTGACCGCGAAGACGCTGGCCCATCATGGCGCCCTGATCGCTGGCAACGCTATCTCCCTTGATGCCGCCCGCCAGACGTTGAATGGCGCGATAAACGCCACCGGCGATATCACGGTATCGGGGGAGACAATCGCCACCAGCGCGGCATCGCAAATCCAGGGAAAACACCTGCATATTGCGGCGAAACAGGTTGATTTAAAAGGGACTCAGGCGGCGAAATCCGCTCTCACCGTGCGCGCCAGCGAAAAACTGACCCACAGTGGTAAAAGCAGTGCTGATATCCTGTCATTGCAAGCCCCGCAACTCAGCAATAGCGGTGTGGCCATCGCCTCCAGGCTGACCACGCAATCGCAGTCTCTCACCAACAATGGCTTGCTACAGGGCGAGGCTCAACTTTCTGTTACCAGCCAAACGTTGAATAACCAGCAGGACGGTACGCTCTATAGCGCGGCAAATCTGACGCTCGCTATCCCGGATATCCGCAATCGCGGGCTTATCACCAGCGACCACGCGCTCACCCTGGCCAGCACGACCCTGATCAATCCAGGTGCCATCATCGCCGATACGTTAACGGTTAAAACCGTCACTTTATCCGATGACGGTCTGCTTCAGGGTAATCAGGCACTCACGCTCACCGGCGATTCGCTGGCTCAGGGGGCCACAGGACGTTGGCTGACCGCAGGGGATATGTCGCTCACCGCGACGACGCTAAACGCCGCAGGCGCCATACAAGGGCAGCAACTGCGTATTAATACTCAGGACTGGCGGCAAAGCGGTTCTCTCCTGGCGACAGGCAATCTGGATGCCACCGTCAGCGGCGCATTGCTCAATGATGGCGACATCATGAGCCAGCGAGATTTCATCCTTCAAACCCCCTCCCTGACAAACAGCGGCAAGCTCCTTGCCGCCGGCGATATGTCGTTAACGGGAGCCCTGTTCAACAACAATGGTTCGCTGCAGGCAAGCCGGATCGCACTGACGCAGGAGACGATCGACAATCAAGGGACCGTTATCGGGCTTGACGCGCTCACGCTTAGCAGCAACGGAACCGTGGATAACCGCGGCGATCTGCTAAGCCAGGGCGACCTGACACTCTCCGCTGGCGATATCGCTAACCACGGACGGGTGCAGGGGAAAACCATCGTTATTGAGGGCGCGAACCTCAGTAATAGCGGCGCGATCCAGAGCGCGGTCGATCTGGCGTTAACGCTCAGCGGCGATCTGCAGGCGATTAACAGCAGTAAAATGACTGCCCTGAGGGATGTCCATATCAGCGGCCACGCGCTCAGCAATGAGGGGATGGTGAGCGCCAGCACGCTGACGATGGAAGGTGACTCGCTGAGCAACAGCGGAGAGATTAGCGGGGTAAGCCATCTTGACGTATTGCTGAATGGCGATCTGCAGCAGCAGGGCAAATTGCTGACCGGGGGATCGCTTGTCCTCCATGCGCAAGACCTGAACAACAGCGGTCAGTTGCAGGGGGCGAATACGCAGATTAGCGTGGCTTCGCTCAGCAACAGCGGACGCCTGCAGGGGGACCGCAATCTGACGCTGATCTTGCTAAAAGCGCTCAACAACCAGGCCAACGGGACCATCCTCAGTCAGGGGGAGCTGTCGCTGAGGGCGTCTGCGCTCAGCAATCACGGCACGATCCAAAGCCATGGCGCAACCAGCCTCAACAGTACCTTATATGCCCGCAACGCCGGCAACATTGTCTCTGGTGGAGACCTGACGCTTTCCACTCCAGACTACAGCGGCAGCGGCTGGTTGCAGGCAACCCATCTCCTTCTGGACGCGGCGAAGATCGCCAACGCAGGCACGATGCTGGCGGCAAATCAGGCCACGCTGACGGGGAGCACGCTATTAAACAGCGGCACCGTTCAGGCCGCACAGTTAAGTGCCGACACCCGGACACTGGCCAACAGCGGCACCTTGTTCGGCAAGCAGAACCTGTTGCTTTACAGCGACAGCGTAAACAACGACGCGGGCAAACTCTTCAGCGGCGGCGATCTTCTGGCGAACGTCGCCTCCCTCAGCGGTGCGGGTCAGATAGTCGCCCTGGGTAATCTGACGCTGGCGCTGGTCAACAGCTGGATCGCTCAGGGAACTGTGGCAGCAAACAAACAGCTTGTCATCAGCAGCCAGAGCGATATCACCAACGCTGGAGCCTTACAGGGCAATGGCGTAACGCTGACCGCCGCCGGGCAGCTCATCAATAACGGTCAACTGGTAGCTGGCAACGGCAATACGGCATTGACCGGGCAACAGATTGCGATGAATGGGGAAGGTTCCCTGCAGGCGGGTGGGGACGTGAGCCTGACCAGCCTTGGCCATATCACGCTTGATGGCTTTACCGGTACGGCGGGAAACCTGGTGTTAACGGCCACCGGAACGATCCTCAACACCGCCTTGCTGTATGCGGGCCATAATCTCTCGCTGTTTGCCAACCGCATTCATAACCTGCACGGCGACATACTGGCGGGTAATGACCTGGTGATGCAAAAAAACGCCAGCGGTGATACCAACACTGAAGTGATTAACACCTCTGGAACGATTGAAACCACGCAGGGTGACATGACCATCAGCACCGGGTACTTGCTCAATCAGCGTGATGGGCTGGAGGTGAAGATTTCGCAGACTAGCGGCGAGCAGGCCATTCCGGGTCTCGGAGAGGCGATAATCGATGTCGATATCAGCCAGCTGGCTGACGGGACGTACGGCCTGAGCAGCTATTTGGCGTCAAGCGAGTCAGGGGCATGTAACGGTCATGGCGCCTGCAGCTATCACAACTGGAACCAGCTCTATTATGCAATGTACGCCGAATCAGCACAGCAGAAGTTTATCGGCAGCCAGACGCGGACGGAGGTCACCAGCCGGGGCGGGGCAGCACGCCTTGCCGCGGGGAAAAATCTACATATTAGCGCCAGCACGCTGGAGAACGTTGCCAGCCATATTCTGGCAACGGGCGATATCGCGTTAACGGGAAATACGCTCAACAATCAGAGCTGGCAGGCCGGTACCGTCACTGACTGGTATATCTATCAGTACGACCCGCACCGCTATGGCTACAACATTGGCTTTGGCAAGGGCGCCGGTTACGCCGTTGCGCCGGGGGCGCCTTATCCCACGGATGACAATAACTATGAGGATGCGCAGCCCGAACGCTCTACCATTGGTTTTACCCTGGCCGGGCATGAATCCACGGCCGAACAGGGAGAGATTTACCGTTCGGTGATCCAGGCTGGCGGCAACGTCAGCGCCAGTTTCGCCAGCGACATCAGCAACACCAACAGCATCGCTAATGCGGATAAAATAAGCAACACGCTTGTCGCGCCTGACCTGAACACACCTTCAGCGCAACTCACTGACGACAGTGAGAGCCTGCAGTCCCTCGCCGGGGCTGATACCGCCGCGATGACTCGCCCGGACTGGAACGACACAACCGGTAGCGGCAGCCAGACCATCGGCAACGGTACGGCGCTCGTTCAGGAACCGCTGGGCGATAACTATCCGCTGCCGTCCGGCATCAACGGCTATTTTGTCACGTCCGACGATCCGGGCAGCCCATATCTGATCACGGTCAATCCGAAGCTCAACGGCCTGGGCCAGCTCGATCCGTCGCTGTTTGGCGATCTGTATAAGCTGGCGGGCATGAATCCAGGCGGCGCGCCACGCGAGACGGGTAGCCAGTACACCGATGGCGACTCGTTCCTTGGCTCGTCATATATGCTGGATCGCCTGGGGCTTAACCCTGACAGCGATTATCGTTTTCTGGGCGATGCGGCGTTTGATACTCGGTATGTCAGCAACGTGGTGCTGAACCAGACCGGGTCACGCTATCTTGATGGCCTCGGCTCTGATCTCGATCAGATGCGTTATCTGATGGACAACGCGGCCGACGTGCAGACCACGCTTGGCCTGACGTTTGGCGTGGCGCTCACCGCCGCACAGGTGGCGGCGCTCAATCGCAGCATTCTGTGGTGGGAGCCCGCAACGCTTAATGGTCGGACCGTGATGGTGCCGAAAGTTTACCTGTCGCCGAAGGACGTTAGCGTCCGGAACGGTAGCGTAATCAGCGGCAATACCGTGCAACTGGCAGGGGGCAATATCAGCAACAGCGGCAGTACGTTGCTGGCGCGAGACGGCCTTGCCATTGACAGCAGTAATAGCTTCAGCAACCTTAACGCCGGACTTATCCGCGCGGATGGCCGTCTTGACCTGAGCGCGTCGGGCGATATCAATAACATTGGTTCGACGATATCGGCGAAAACGCTGCAGCTGGTAAGCACCGGCGGTAGCATCAATAACGTCACCCGCACTGAGCAGTGGCGTGTTGGCGATGACAACCGCTGGGGCAATATTCAGTTCAGCGGTACCGATAGCGAGCAAACGGCTGCCATTACTGCCAGCGACGGCCTGTATATGGCCGCGGCGAACACGATCAATATAACCGGAGCGACGGTGAGCGCCGGCGGCGATCTGGCGATGGAAACCGGGAGCAACATCAATATTGCCGCCAACCAGTTCACCGAGAGTCGCAGCCAGTCTGGCTTCTGGGGCCAGAAACACAGTCGTTCCTCATCCACAACGTATCAGAGCAGCAGCATTACGGCGGGCGGTAACGCGATAATGCGGGCGGGTAGCGATCTGAACGTGACGGCCAGCGCCATCAATGCGGGTCACACCGCGCAGCTGGTGGCGGCCAATGACCTGAACCTGAACGCGGCGGGTAACGAACAGAGCAGCCGCACGGGCGGCAGCGAAAGCCATCAGAGCGGCGCAGACCGCAGCACGGTGACCGCAGGCGACAAGGTAACGCTGGTGGCCGGGCGGGATGTGACCAGTCAGGCGGCGGGCATCGCAGCGGAAGGGAATGTCGGTATTCAGGCCGGACGCGATGTGAATCTGCAGGCGGAAGCCACCACCGCAGGCAGTAGCAGTCATAGCGGTAAGAAAACCGTTATCGATGAATCCGTGCGCCAGCAGGGTACCGACATTGCCAGCGGCGGCAGCACTACGATTATTGCTGGACGCGACGTCAACGCCGAAGCGGCGCAGGTGACTGCCAGCGGGAATATCGGCCTGGCGGCGGGCCGTGATGTGAACCTGACCACGGCGACGGAAAGTGATTACCACTACAAAGAAGAGACGAAGACCAAAAAGGGGTTCCTGAGTAAGAAAACCACGCATACCATCGAAGAGGAGAGCGCCACCCGTGAAGCCGGTACGCTGTTAAGCGGAGATCAGGTTCAGGTGCTGGCAGAGAATAATCTTCTGCTGCAGGGCTCGGCGGTGGTGGGTGAGGGTGATGTTCAGCTCCACGCAGGTAATAATGTCGAGATCACGGCGGCGACCAATACCGATACCGCCTGGCGATTTAAAGAAGAGAAAAAATCCGGCCTGACGGGAACCGGGGGGATCGGGTTCTCCATAGGCAGCAGTAAAACCACGCACGAGCTGCGTGAAGCAGGCACCACCCAGAGCCAGAGTGCTTCCACGACGGGAAGTACGGGCGGTAGCGTGGTGATTTCTGCCGGTAAGCAGGCGCATATCGGTGGTTCAGATGTGGTTGCGGGCCGGGATATCCGCATCACCGGAGACAGCGTGGTGATTGACCCCGGGCACGATACCCGGACGGTCGACGAGAAGTTTGAGCAGAAATCCAGCGGGCTGACGGTGGCCCTGTCAGGCAGCGCAGGCGGTGCGGTGAACAACGCGGTTTCCGCCACGCAGAAGGCGAAGGAAAGCAGTGACAGTCGCCTGAGTGCGCTTCAGGGAACAAAAGCGGCGCTTTCCGGTATCCAGGCCGCCCAGGCCGTCGCGCTGGATGGGGCCAGAGGCGGCAGCGATAAGGACAATAACAATACGATTGGTATCAGCGCGTCGCTGGGTTCGCAGTCCTCTTCCTCCCGGTCACATTCGGAGCAGGTGATGACCAGCGGCAGCACCCTGAATGCCGGAAATAACCTCGCTGTTACGGCAACGGGCGGCGACATCACGGTCGCGGGCGGCCAGGTGAAAGCCGGTAAGGATGTCACGCTGGAGGCGTTCAGGGATGTGAACCTGACAGCATCACAGGACACACAGCAGACTACCGGCAGCAACAAAAGCAGCGGCGGCAGTATCGGGGTGGGTATTGGCGCTGGCGCAGGTGGCGCCGGTATCAGCATCTCGGCAAACGCCAGCAGCAGCAAAGGGCATGAGAGCGGCAACGGCACCTGGCAGAATGAAACCACGGTGGATGCCGGTCATCAGGTCATCATCAGCAGCGGACGGGATACCACGCTGGCCGGCGCACAGGTCAGCGGCCATCAGGTGACGGCTGATGTCGGCCGCGACCTGACGATAACCAGTCTGCGGGACAGCGACCATTACGACAGCACGCAGAGCAGTCTCAGCGGTGGCCTGGGTTACACCTTCGGCGCCGGGTCGTGGTCGGGAAGCCTGAATGCCAGTCGTGACAAAATGACCAGTGACTGGTCCTCGGTACAGGAGCAGAGCGGGATATTTGCTGGTCAGGGCGGCTTTGATGTCTCTGTGGGCAGCCACACGCAGCTGAATGGCGGGGTGATTGCTGCCACAGGAAGCGCAGATAAAAACAGCCTCAATACCGGCACGCTGGGCTTCAGCGATATCCACAACCAGGCGGATTATAAGACGCAGCACCAGGGAGCGGGTATCAGCACCGGGGGCAGCATTGGCTCTCAGTTCGCGGGGAACATGACCAGCGCCCTGCTGGCGGGTGGCGGCAGCAAAGGCCATGCGGAAGGTACGACGCAGTCTGCGGTATCCGAGGGCACTATCTCCGACAAGGAGAAAGCGCAGCGGCGCCTGATATAAATCCAGGTGAGCGGTGATTTTGCCGCTATCCCATTCTTTTAACATCTACAAACTGAGCGCTGATATACCTTACGAATTTGAAGGTATCGGATACTTCAGCTCGATTTGCGGCGCATCGCTTAGCCACCGGCCAGATTTTGCCATCAGGTATCCGGCGATTTCTTCAGGCGTTAAATCGACATGAAGCATGTCTTTATCCTGAAACCATTCATTAGGCCAGTAGATGAGGTCGGATGGATTGGCATCAAAGTTTTTCTCAAGCAGTCCCAGCGCGTAGCTTTGTTCAGATTCCTTACCTTCGGCCTGACACACAAACTGGATGATCTGAATCAGCTCATCCCAGGATAAATCCGCCACGTATTTTTCTTGATTAAACGCCATCCCGGTGAAGTCTTTTGCACTGGTCCATGAAGAGAAATCCCGGAAATCAGAGAATGCATACGGGTTAATAACCTGGCTATTCCAGTCATTTATCAACATTTTCAACCCGGTATCCTCTTCCTTAGCCCCGTTATCAATTTGCGCCAGTATCTCTTCGGCCATGTCCGCTAGCTGTTTCAGTTTCTGGCGGTTTACTTTGGCTGGTTGCAGACGTTCGGGTAATGGCATCGGTTTATTCCTTGTAAAATTGAGCGCATCAGTGACAAGCTATGCTCCCATCCTGGTCAAACATTTATCCAAAGTCTATATACAATCAATCCCTCTTCTGACAACGAGCGTCTAACGGTATAAATATCAGCGGTAGGTCCCGGACGTTCGTTACCCGCTATCCGCAAAAAATCTACTTTTCAAGATGAAAAGTGGCTTCGCAAACCATATCTGTTAGCCGACTTCTCTGTGCAGGAGGCCGCTTGCGGCCTGTTTCAGAGTACACCCAGTTGTACCGTTCCCCGCCAAATAACCGCAATCTGATAACAAAAAGTTTAATTTTTTTCCCCGCCGCGCTGACTATAGTTAGGGCACTTTCACTTGCCCAATAAGGTCACGATTATGAAATTAGTTATCGCCTCCGTAATTTCTCTGCTCAGCTTCAGCGCGCTGGCGGCGCCAGAGGGGACGCTCAGCGTACACATTCTTAATCAGCAAACCGGGCTCCCTTCACCGGGGGTGCAGATTGAGCTGGATAAACAGCAGGGGGAGAGCTGGCAGCATATCGCCACCGGTAAAACGGATGCCGATGGGCGGATTAAATCGCTCTATCCGCAGGCGGAGAATATGGAGCCGGGGGTGTATAAAGTGACGTTTAAAACCGGTGACTATTTTAAAAGCCAAAATATGAATACGTTCTTCCCGGTGATTCCGGTTATTTTCAATGTCACAAAGCAAAATCAAAAACTGCATATCCCGCTGCTGCTCAGTCAGTACGGATACTCTACCTACCGCGGCAGCTGATGACCCAAGCCGCTATCCAGCCAACGCCTGCGCGGCTTCCGCAGGCGTCACGCTTTTCTCGCACCACGATGTCCACGCCTAACGCTCGGTCTCTTTCTCTTTAAAGTGTTTAACGGCTTCGTCGTACATCGCCAGCAGGCCGGAAATTTCGCCTTCATATTGCGGCACGCGCTGGGCGCGAACGAGCTCAATCAGCAGCGCATAGGCTGCTTCTTCCGGGGCCGCATGTGGATTGATCAGTCCAGACATATCACCTCCTTAACAGTGGGCCTTTAGCCTACCCCTCGGCGGGAAAACGCAACAGCCTGATATGCAACCAGTACTTCTTATATGGCTCTTATGAAACCTCAGAGGCGAAGACCACGGCGGAAATCAATTGAAGGAGGGGTTATCCAGACCACTGGCGTGGCGGTTAGCGGTGCATCTACACCGGCAGGAGGCTCATCATCAGCCAGGCGATGGCGATGCAGATAAGGGTCATCGACAGCACAAAATTCATGGTAGCTCCTCTTCATCCTTTCTTTACTCAACGTAAATTTTGACAGCGATGATCGCCTTTATCCTTGGCGATTTGTGCCGCTATCCGGCGGTGGGCTGGGGAAAGACGGCCTGTTTCCCCGTGAAGGCCAGCAAAATATCCTCTTTGTCAGGGTTATAGTGATGACATCAATGAATAAGCTGCATCACATTGGTTATGTTGGTCTTTCCGCCTGAAGAATGACTTCGGGTCGCTGATAAGCTTGCTGGGGGACTAACAGGATGAGCACTACACCGTTAACGCTTTCTTTTGCTGGACAACAACCGCCCATCGCCCTGCCGCAGGTGCCGGGAACGCGGGGGCCGGTGGGAGTTGACATGCGCGGGCTAAATCAGTCCGGATTCTGCAGCTATGACCCCGGCTTCGCCAATACCGCCGGATGCCAGTCGGCGATCTCGTGGATCGATACGGAAAACAGCGTGCTATTGCACCGCGGCTATCCGGTGGATCAGCTGGCTCGCCAGTGCGATTTTCTCGAAGTGGCCTACATCATGCTGAACGGTGACGCGCCGGATGAGGCCAGCTATCAAACCTTTCGCGAGACCATCACCCGCCATACTCTGGTCCATGAGCAGATAGCCCGCATGTGCAGCGGCTTTCGTCGCGACTCGCACCCGATGGCGCTGATGTGCGCCCTGGTGGGGGCGCTGGCGGCGTTCTATCATGATGTACTGGATGTGGAAAATCCGCAGCACCGGGCGCTGGCCGCCACCCGGCTGCTGTCGAAAATGCCCACTATCGCCGCCATGAGCTACAAGTACACCATTGAGCAACCCGCAGCATATCCGCGCAACGATCTCTCCTATGCCGGTAATTTCCTGCAGATGCTGTTTGCTATCCCGGCGGAAAAATACGTTCTCAATCCGGTTATCGAGCAGGCGATGAACCAGATCCTGGTGCTGCATGCCGATCACGGGCAGTGCGCCTCGACCACTACGGTGCGCGCGGCGGGTTCCTCCGGGGCGAACTTATTCGCCTGCGTCGCCGCCGGGCTGGCGTCACTGTGGGGGCCGATGCATGGAGGAGCAAATGAATCGAGCATGCGAATGCTGGAGGAGATTGAAAGCGTCGATCAGGTTCCGGCGTTTCTGCGCCAGGCGAAGCGCGATCCGCAGGCATTTCGCCGGCTGGGTTTTGGCAACTCGCGCTACCGTCACCGTGACCCGCGCGCCGATATCCTGCGTGAAACCAGCCATCGGGTGCTGGCGGAGGTAGGCATGTCCGACCGCCTGCTGCAGGTGGCGATGGCCCTTGAGGACGTGGCGCTGACCGACCCCTATTTTGTGGACAATGGCCTGTCGCCAAGCGTGGATTTCTATACCGCGGTGATCCTTAAAGCGATGAATCTGCCTTCGTCGATGTTTGCGGTGGTCACCGCGGTCGGTCGGACGGTCGGTTGGGTGGCGCACTGGAACGAGATGCACCAGGCGCCGCTGACCATCTACCGGCCACGGCAGATTTACGTTGGCGAGGGCTATCGGGATTACGTCTCCCGACGCGGCGAGCGGTCTGCTGAGCTAAGGTAATGCCTTACAGGCAGGAGGCGCGCGGCGTCTTCCTGCCCAGGCGGGTTACTACTCAGAGATGCCGGGAGAGCAGATAGTGCTCGACGGCGGTATATTCGGTTAACCGGGTATACAGCGCCAACAGGGCGCTGAGAAAAGCGCCTACCTCACAGGCCTGCGGCCTGGGCGTGGCGAGTAATGGCTGTAGCGTAGCTCTCAGTTGATCAAGGTCGGGCTTCAGCACATACGGTATATGCAGGGTGCTGAGGATGGTTTCAGTCTGCTGGAAATCATGACGAGATGGCAACGCCTCGTCTGCGCTTAGCCAGCTCAGGATAATCAACATGAGGCGATTTTTAGCGTAGAGATACGATTTCATGGCCTGTCTCCTGTCGGTAGTGGCGCAACACCATCCCCTGAACTTTGTTCATCAGTTCCACGTTATTTTTCACCGCCAGCTTGCTAAGGACGCGTGAACGGTAGTAGTAGACCCGTTTGATCGTGAGCTGCATGGTGCTGGCCACGTGACACAACGGCATTCCCCCCATCAGCAGGCTGATTAAAAAAGTTTCCTTACGGGTCAGGTTATAGCTGTCAGGTATGGCGATATAGAGCTTGTCGGCGGGGGGCGATGTCAAGCGCGGACCGCGGGCAAGGGCAGCGCTGAGCCCGGCAAAACTGGTGATGAACTCTGCGCCGAGCACAATGGCGAGGCTGCGTTCGAGCTCGCTCAACGGGTAGCCTGATTTGGCAAAAATAAAGATCCGGATCAGGGGATTAAACGATTTTAAACTGAGCGCGACCTGCAGTACTTCGATGCTGACGCTGCTGTAATCAATAAGGATGGTGCTTAGCCGGGCTCCGGCATCGGTCGCAAAAAAAGTATAGAACATCTCACTCTGTCCACTAAACGGGTAACAGAGTATTTCTTTAATATCCAGAGGCTTGCTGTTTGGTTCATTAATATACGCTTTCAGGGCAATATTAAAATATTCTGAATCCGCAATGCAGATCAACATAATGACCTCCTGGCATAAATACGCTGTGCATGCTGTCCTGCCTGATTCGACAATTTACTGTAGAGAATACCCGCCTGAAATAACATACTCCCTGCGCTTTCAATCCAGGGGGGAGAACGTGTGAGGAGGTGGTTAATAATGAGGGTGAGATAGTTAGATCGCATTTATCGAATGTTTTTTAGAAAATAAAAAATAAAAATTATCTTTTATTTACAGTGAGTTGTGTTTTTATAGTGCGTCAGTTTTATTTCTTTTTCAAAGTGGTGTTAAGACTTTTCTATAAAAAGTAGAAATGGTCCTGGTGGCGAATTTGAATAATAAATAATGAAGTGAGTAGGATGTCAGTGCAGGGAAGGGGTTAAAAGATAACAGGCTAATCCAATGGACTGAGCATTAATAAATTGTACGTATAAAGTACGCCAGGGTATTTCCTGAACGATTCTCCATAAGCGTGGTGATGAGGAGTGAAGATGAAAAAATACAGCAGAGGAATGGCATCTTTCGTGGTGATGATGATGCTTTCTCCGGTAGCGGCACAGGCTGCTGATGGCAAAGTCACCTTTAATGGTGAAGTCATCGAAAATACTTGTACGGTAGTGAATAAAGACAAGACGGTAACCCTACCGACGGTCCAGCGTTCAGCGCTCAGCAGCGCGGGTGAGACGGCGGGCGTGGTTCCCTTCACCATCGATCTGACGAGCTGCACCCCAGGGGCTGATGTCTCGGTGTACTTCGAGAAAGATCAATACGTTTCCACGGAGGGTCGACTAAAAAACACTCTGTCTGACGGCACGGAAGCAGAAAACGTGGATGTGGAGCTGCTGAACACCCGGTTTACGCCGATTAACCTCGCGGAGACCCCGGCGGTCGCTGCAGACGGCAAAGTTGCTCGCCTGGAAGCGATCCCGGTGGCGGTGGCTGAGCAGGATGGTTCCGCCTCGCTGCCTTTCTATGCCCGCTACTATGCGACTGATGCCGCCAAGGCTGGAAAAGTCGCAGCCTACGTCAACTTTACGGTGGTCTATCCGTAACCCCTGTCCACGGCCCCGCTCAGGGGCCGTTTATCCCCCCGACAAGGAGGAGGTGAATATGCGGCGTATGGTTCTGGCACTGCTGCTGTCCAGCTATTTACCCTCGGCGGACGCCAGCATGGTTATTGACGGCACACGGATTATTTTTTCCGGCGACAAAAAAGAGATCGCCGTCCGGGCCACCAATATGGGGGAGACCCCCTCTCTGACGCAGGTCTGGGTCGACGATGGCCGCGTGCAAAATCAACCGGAAAAGGATGCGGCGCCGTTTATTGTGCTGCCGCCGATTGTGCGCATCGAACCGGGAAAAGGCCAGAGCTGGCGCCTGGTGTTTAACGGCAGCCGCCTGCCGCAGGATCGGGAATCGCTGTTCTGGTTCAATCTTCTGGATATCCCACCTGAGCCGAAAAATGGCAAGACTGACAATTACCTGCAGCTCGCGATACGGTCGCGTATCAAGCTGTTTTACCGTCCGGCAGGCGTGGCGGCGGAAAAAATAGCCGCGGAAAAAGCCCTGAGCTGGGCGCTGGCTCCTACGGGCAACGGGTTGCGGGTGAGCAATGCCTCAGCGCGCTATATCACCATCGACAGCATCACCCTTAACGGACAAAAACACGCTGTCGGCATGGTCGCCCCGTTTTCCTCGCTGGAGATCGCGCCTAAAGGGGTCGCGCTGCGCACGCTGCCAGCCAAATTCAGCTTCACCACCATCAATGATTACGGCGCGGTAGTGAATCATAATTATCCTCAGTAAGGACATTATTATGAAATTCAGGGAGATCAAGGTTGGGTTGATGCTGCTCCTTCCCTGGCAGGAGGCATGGGCGGCAGAGGCGTTTAGTTTTAACCGCGCCCATTTGCACGGCGCCGCGCAGGTTGATCTCCAGAAATATCAATACGGTAATCCACTGCACGCCGGACAGTACCGCAGCACGCTCTCGGTGAATGGCCGGGACCTGGGGGAAGAAACGTTTGTTATCCAGGAACACGATGGCCAGCTTGAGCCCTGCATCTCACCCTCGCTGTTCGACGCTCTGCAGCTGAAGGATGCCCAGTGGCCAACCGCGGCCACCTGCCTGCGTTTTTCGCAGATCGATAAGGCGATCGGCTGGGAGTATGACAGCGGGGAAAACGTCCTGCGGGTAAATATGCCCCAGGCGCTGCTGCAACCCCATTATCGGGGGGCGGTGAACCTGAAAAAGGTGGATAGCGGCGTGCCCGCCGCGGTGCTGCGCTACCAGGCCAATAGCTATCAGAGCATCGTCGACGGGGACACCAGCAGCCATCATTATCTCGGGCTGGATGCCAGCCTGCGCGCCTTTGGCTGGCGGTTACATCACCAGTCCAGCTACCAGGCGCAGGAAGGGAATACGCACTGGGATAGCATTGCCACCTGGGCTGAGAGAAGTGTAGTGAACTGGGCGTCCACGTTACGGCTGGGTCAGGGATGGACCGACGGAACCTTCTTTGACAGCGTCAGTTTTATCGGCGGCAGGCTGGCTACCGATGTGCGCATGCTGCCGGGCTCTCGCCGCGGTTTTGCGCCGTCGGTCAGCGGCGTGGCGCGCACCAACGCCCGCGTAACGGTCACCCAGAACGGCGCTCTGTTGTACGAGGCAACGGTTCCGCCGGGCAAATTCACCTTCGACGATCTCTATCCCACCAACGCCGGCGGCGATTTACAGGTGACGATCCACGAGGCGGATGGCAGTCAGGACACCTTTACCGTGCCGTACGCCACGCTGCCTGGCCTGGTGCGGGCAGGCGCGGTCTATTATGATCTGTCGCTGGGCTATCTGGATGAGGACGGGATCGCCGGGCGGCCGGGATTTGGCGAAGCCACGCTGCAGTACGGCTTCAATGACTATATCAGCGGCTATACCGGCGCTAACGCGACGACAGATTATTACTCGACGCTGGTCGGCAGCGCCTTCAATACCTACTGGGGCGCGCTGGCGGTCGATCTTTCCCGTTCTGCGGCGAAGGGCAGGGAGCACGGCTGGCAGGAGGGCTACCGCTGGCGGGTGTCCGCATCAAAATCGTTTACATCCGATACGCGAATGCTGCTCTCGATGAGCCACAGCAACGACGGCAATTATCGCTCCATTCGCGATGCCGCCTGGGAGCACGACCGGCACCCCAACGACTGGCGGGAGATGACCCGCTACAGCGCGACGTTGTCTCAGCAGGCCGGCAGCGGCAGTCTGTCATTTAACGGAATCTGGAGTGAGGATGTCCGCCACCACCGCTGGCGCTCATATCAGCTGGGCTATGCCAACCGCTATGGTCAGCTCAATTATTATCTGTATGCCCAGCAGAGCCAGGATATCCATCACCGCAATAATCAGGTGGTGGGCGTCTCCTTTTCGCTGCCGTTCGGGCAGGCGGGCAGCCTGACCACCCGCTTTAACCACGATAAAAACTACGGCAGCCAGCTGCAGTCCAGCTATACCGGCAGCGCAGGCGAGAAAAACGCCTTCAGCTACGGTTTGACCGCCAGCTACGACATGCCGCGGGAGAACCCAAATGAAGCCAGCGTTGCGGCCAACGGTAGCCTGCGGACGGATTATGCGTACCTGAACGCCAGCGCCAGCGCCGGTCGCCATCAGCAGCAGTACTCGCTGGGGGCATCGGGCGCCCTGGTAGCGCATCAGGGCGGCATGACCGCCACCCCCGAACTGGGGGAAACCTTCGCCATTGTGGAAGCGCCCGGCGCGGTGGGGGCCCGGGTGGCTAACCGCCTTGGACAGCCGATTAACCGCCAGGGTTTTACGATCATCCCTTACCTCGATCCCTTTACCGCTAACTGGCTGGATCTCGATCCGCAGGGTCTGAACGACCATGTGGAGATTGTCTCCAGCAGCACGACGGTGGTGCCCGATTCGGGCGCGGCGGTGAAGGTCAAATTTGTCACGCGTACCGGCTATCCCTGGTTTGCCCATGTCACGCTGCCGGATGGCGCGGCGCCCCCGCTGGGCGCGGAGGTGTTCGACGACAACGGTCGGGCGGTTGGCGCCGTCGGTCAGGGCGGGCTGCTGTATGCCCGAGTGCCGCAAGACCACGGCAGCGTCTCGGTAGTATGGGGCGAACGCAGCGGGCAACGCTGCCGGTTGGCCTATGCCATCCGCGACGACGCGGTGCAGCAGGTTAGCAGCGGCACGCCGCATCAGGTCTGCCGGCCGGGAATAAAGGAGAAGTAATATGAAAAAAATCATCGCATCAGGGGTACCTCTTCTGCTGGCCGGCGGGTACTGCGCTTCGCTGTCGGCAGCGTGCCAGATGGTCAGTGGCAAAACTATCGAGTATTCAGTGAACGTCAGCCAGGCCAGTATCAACCTTGACGTCAGCGATCTCCCCATTGGCTCCCTGCTATACAGCTACGGAGGGATGATTATCACTAATAACGAACGCTGGGAGATCGCCTGCAGCGGCAGCGAGCCCGGCGGGTTTCAGAGCATTGGCGGTTCCCGGGTCGGCCCGGCGGGAGACGGCAAGCCGGGGGATATCTACAGCATCGACCGCCTGCCGGGCATCGGCTACAGCTTTCAGATGGGGGAACAGGATGGCATTAATTTCGATCCCCTGTTCACGGCCTGGCCTTCCGCGCCGGTATTTTCCGGCCAGCGCGCATTTCAGGCGGAAAATAAAAAACCGACCATCTATTTCTGGCGGATTGCCGATAACGGCGGTCTACCGCCGCCGGGCGAATATTGCCTTAATGATTACCTTGGCGATATTTATCTTGGCGGAGTACAGGCGATGCGCTTCAGCGTCAGCGGGCTCTGTATTCAGGTCAAATCACCCACCTGCAAGATTACTGACGACAGTAAAAACATTAACGTCTTCCTCGGACGGCATAACAAAACCGCATTTACCGGGCTCAACAGCACCACCGCCCCGGTTCCTTTTAACATCAACCTGACGAACTGTGAAAATGTCGGCAGCGTGTTTATGCAGTTTAACGCGACGGTGGACAGCGCTGTCGCCGCCAACGAAGTGATTAAAATCGATGACCAACCTGAAGGGGCATCCGGACTTGGCGTGCAGATCCTCAGTGCCGGCGGCTCGCTGGTGCCGCTAAACCAGGTGAGCCAGGTCTGGTCCGGGAAAAAAGGCAGTCAGACGAACTATCGTTTATCCTATCAGGCCCGCTATATCCAGACGCAGCCCGCAGTGACTGCGGGCGAAGCGAACGCCAGCGCGACCTTCGTGGTGACTTATAACTGATCTGCCTGGCGGCGCGGCGCCGTCAGGCATGCGCCAGTAAAGGAAACATCAACTTCCTGTCTTTAAACAGGTTTTCCTTCTGGTCATAGACGAAGAGGATATCTTCTCCCTCTATCTTCTCATACTCGCCGAGCCGGTCTTCACTGGGGGTAAAACCGAGGATGGCCTGGTAAACGTGGTCATCGGCCAGTTCGTTGACCAGCGTCGACAGGCTCTTACCCACGTCGCAGAACAGATCAAAGCAGATCAGCACCGGACCGTTTTGCATGGCGATGACCACCGCCTCATTTTTTGCCGAGTAATAGACAAAATGCTTCATAAAGGCTGAGCAGTAAAACATCAGCAGGCCAAAGTTATGCTCCACCCGCAGCGGTGAGAACGGGTTGGATTTTTCATAGTAATGGCGGAGCAGGGCGACATCGTCAGGGCTGTCCATATCCAGTTTACGAAAATCACCGGCTCGCGGGGAGACCGGCATAATATATTGATGTTCTTCGCTGCGGGTGAAGCCAAATTTGGGGTAAAAATCCACCGTGGTGGGATTGGCGAATAAAAAGAAGGCGTCCGCCTCCTGCTGCCAGTCCTGCAGGATGTGATGGATAAGCTGGCCGGCTAATCCCTTATTACGGTGGTCCGGCTCGGTCATCACGGTGCCAATCTGAATATAACGCCGGGGCTCGCCCTGCCAGCGCAGGTCGATGATGTTGGCCGAAGCGTTAGCGATAACTTTATTGCGTTCGACAAAAGCATAGGGGATATAGGCATCGGTCCAGTAACCTTGCTGATACCACTCTTCAAAAGACAGGTCAAAAGTCTTAACGGCAAGGTCAATGAAGCTTTTTCTTAATGGGTTATTTTCTCTGACTTGCTTCACTAATTGATAATTCATTGTCATAGTTCCTTCTCACTATGGCTTCTGAAAGCGGCGACGTCGGCAAAGGCACTTGCGTCGAATGAGCGCTGTAAACGTAGCATATCTGGGAAAAGGATCCGCAATGTCGATGCTTAACCTTTGCCCCAGTCACAAATAACCGCATGCTGGCCGTGTCAAACCGGGCGAAACGGACTGTTTGCGTTCGCTACCGCCATAATAAAGCGTGAGTAAAAGAGGTATTGGTCGCGAGGCTGAGGCAAATGTACTGGCTATTTTATCGACAATCGGCCGGGCCGTAGAGGTTAGGTTTATTTATTTATGCATTAAACAGGAAATTTTACGCGTTGCGTCTAATAATAGAGTAGTCCCCAGCGTAAGGGCTGAATTTATCCTGGAATCGGCTTATAATAACGCGCTTTGTGATTGAGTATTACCGCACGAATTGGAAAAATACTACGTGCAGGATCCGCTACTTTATTTCGCGGTTTTTGCTCAGCTATTATTGAGTGAATTAACAGGATTACTATGTCAAATTTACCCAAATTTTCCCGCGCGCTGTTGCACCCGCGTTACTGGCTGTTGTGGCTGGGAATTGGCTTTTTGTGGCTGCTGGTGCAATTACCGTATCCGGTGATCTACCGTCTGGGAACGGCGCTTGGGCGGCTGGCAATGCGGGTGATGAAAAGCCGCGCGCGGATTGCCAGACGTAATCTCGAACTCTGCTTTCCCGAGATGAGCGCCGCCGACCGCGAGGCGCTGCTGGTGAAAAACTTTGAATCGCTGGGCATGGGGCTGATGGAGACCGGCATGGCCTGGTTCTGGCCGACGCACCGGGTAGCGCGCTGGACCGAGACCAGCGGCGTTAACGAGGTGGTGGAGCTTCTGGAAGAAAAGCAGGGCATTTTACTGATCGGTATCCATTTTCTGACCCTCGAAATGGGTGCGCGAATGTACGGCATGTTTACCCCAGGCATTGGCGTCTACCGGCCCAACGATAACCCGCTGATTGACTGGCTGCAAACCTGGGGACGCTTGCGCTCTAACAAGACCATGTTGGATCGAAAAAATCTGAAAGGGATGGTCAGGGCGCTAAAAGAGGGGGAAATTCTCTGGTACGCGCCGGATCATGACTACGGTCCGGCCAGCAGCGTCTTCGCCCCGCTGTTTGCCGTCGAACAGGCGGCGACCACCACCGGTACCTGGATGCTGGCGAAAATGTCCGGGGCGACGATTGTGCCGTTTGTTCCGCGGCGCAAGCCCAACGGCATGGGGTATGAATTGATCTCCCTGACGCCGGAGCGCACGCCGCCGCTGGCGAGCGCCGAGGTTACGGCGGCCTGGATGAATCAGATTATCGAACAGTGCATCCTGATGGCGCCCGAGCAATACATGTGGCTGCACCGGCGCTTTAAGACCCGCCCGGAAGGAGTACCGCCGCGTTACTGAACGCCTCGGCCAAAAAATAAGCGCATCGGTAGCACGCTCAGTAAATCGCCGTCTATACTGAAAGGGCCTGACTGAAGGCTAATTCCAAGGAGATTGCAGGATGAAAAAAGTGATAGTCGCGTTAGCCCTTTCCGCCGTTGCATTTGGCGCCTCCGCCGCGCAGTTGATTACCAAAGAAGAAGTGAAACACTTCAAACTGACCAAAGTCGGGCCGATCTCGGTGGGGCCGTCCGGTGGCGAATTCTCTTCGCCTTCCGATCTGCACGATCAGCTCTCCAAGCTGGCCGATGAGAAAGGCGGAAAGTACTACGTGATCACCGCTGCGCGTGAGCATGGCCCTAACTTTGAAGCCACAGCGGAAGTGTATAAATAACCTTTTTTAAAGCGTGCCGTATCGGCGCGCAACGCACTGAGCCTGGAGCGCGTTAAGCCTCCGGGCTTATTTTTTTCTGCTATCGGAATTGCCTTAGGCAATAGCGGCAGCGGAAATGCGTTTTTATCGCTATATATAGATTTCATGATCACGATGTTAATGAATTATTGCTTTTTATTGTTAATAAAGAGCCCATTCCGGCCTAATGCCTGAGGGAGTGACCCCTGGCAAAAATAGGTAGGACAAATGTGTTATCATCGCGCCTTTCCCTTTTTGTCTGGGGCTTTCTTGTATGCTACAACCTGTTGTTCGCGTCGGTGAATGGCTGGTAACCCCCTCTGTAAACCAAATCAGCAGGAAGGGGCGCCAGCTTACCCTTGAACCGCGTTTAATCGATCTTCTGGTCTTTTTTGCCCGCCATCCGGGGGAAGTGCTTAGCCGGGACGAGCTTATCGAAAACGTCTGGACCCGGAACGTTGTGACCAGCCACGTCGTCACGCAGAGTATTTCTGAACTGCGCAAGTCGCTCAAAGACGGCGACGACGTTAGCCTTGAGTACATCGCGACGGTACCCAAACGGGGGTATAAGCTCACGGTGCCGGTGATCTGGTGCACCGAAGAGGGGGAGGAGCTAGCCCCGTCGATGGAGGCGCTGACGCCTTCGCCGTCGACCGCCGTTCCTGCGCCGCCGGCCGCCGGTGCGCCATCCGACGTCTCTGTCCCTCTCCCTGATGCCGCCGCGCCGCCACCGGCTCCTACCGTGGCCAGCGCGCCGTCAGGCCGCAAGCGCCTCACTACCGCCCTGGTGTGGGGGCTGTTCCTGTTGGCGCTGGGCACCTGCGTGGCGCTGGTGGCGCTGTCGAGCATGGAATCGCGGCCGCCGGTCAACAAGGCGCGTCTGCTGCTCAATCCGCGCGATATCGATATCCACCTGGTGAATGGCAACTCCTGCGCTAACTGGTCGTCGCAGCACTCCTACGCCGTAGGACTGGCCAGCCTGATCACCACCTCGCTGAACACCTTCTCGACCTTTATGGTGCATGACAAAACGGACTACAACATCAATGAACCAAGCAGTTCCGGCAAAACGCTGACCATTGAGTTCGTTAATCAGCGCCATTATCGGGCGCAGCAGTGCTTTATGTCGGTCCAGCTGGTGGACAACGCCGACAGCTCGACGATGCTGGATAAGCGCTACTTTGTGACCAACGATAACCAGCTGACCATCCAGAACGATCTGATGAACAGCCTGTCGGATGCCCTGGCGCAGCCGTGGCCGGCGCGAATGCAGGCGATGCTCAGGCAATATCAGCCCTCGCAAAGCGTGGCGTTAACCTATTTCTACCAGTCGCATCAGCTGTTAATGAAGGGCGACGTCGATTCATTAAGTAAGGCCAGTAGCCTGCTGGATGATGTGATTAAGCGGGCGCCGGATTTTATTTACGCCTATGCCGAAAAAACGCTGGTGGATGTATTGCGCCATTCGCAACAGCCTCTGGACGATAAACAGCTGGCCGCCCTCTACAGTGAAGTCGAGCGGGTAGGGGCGATGCCGGGTATAAAAGACATGGCGATTTATTATCAAATAAAAGCGGTGGATTCATTGGGGAAGGGCAAAGTCGACGAAGCAAATACCGCAATTAATAGTGCGATTGATTTAGAGATGTCATGGCTAAATTATGTGCTGTTAGGCAAAGTCTATGAGATGAAAGGTGAGAACCGTCTGGCTGCCGATTCTTACATCACGGCGTTTAATTTACGTCCTGGCGAAGATACCCTGTACTGGATTGAAAATGGGGTTTTCCAGACATCGGTTAACCGAGTAGTTCCATATCTCGACAACTTTCTCTCTTCAGAATAAGTAAACCCTCATCATGTGCAAGGTTTTGGGCATGGTGAGGTTAAATTTATGTTTCTCATGAAGCCTCTTGTTGTTATTTTTATTTAGCATTCAGGAGGCTTTAAATAACAGTCAGATAACACACTCTGCTTCTTGTAAGTCTCTGTAATACAACGATGTTTATCTTTTTCTGACACCCTGTTGTCATGTTTATATGTTAAGGGAAAAAGGTCAAAATATCATTTGTCTGATGTTTGTTTTTATATCACTTTATCTTTATGACTTATCTCGTACAAATCAGTAATCTTGTTGGCAGTTGGTCGGGTCAATTAATGGTTCTGTATCATGATCTGTACCTCCCAAATAAACTTAGGAGAAAAACAACCATGAGTTCTGCCAAGAAGATCGGGCTATTTGCCTGTACCGGTGTCGTCGCCGGTAATATGATGGGGAGCGGGATTGCATTAATGGTGAAATTGTACTTACGCCATTGTTTAAGTTTGTTGAAAACAGTCAGGATAAGCATGGAAAAGT
>ENA-UERX01000153-UERX01000153.1-human-gut-metagenome-genome-assembly--contig:-NODE-153-length-47726-cov-55.933766_pt1 | contig 47726 bp, 40 predicted proteins | sample MGYA00242992_ERZ507993 | MGnify/ENA primary metagenome ERZ507993 (study PRJEB26167, sample SAMN06115487) | human gut metagenome | host: Homo sapiens | place: China:Chongqing | collected 2015-04-10... | reverse complement strand
TCAAGCAAATTAAGCGACGAGCTTATGGCTTCCGAGACGATCTGTACTTTTTCTTAAAAGTCAAGGCCGCGTTCCACGGACTTCCGAGATGAACCTTTTTTTCTTCCTCCGCCGCGCGCATGCACAAGGCCGACCGGCCGGACAACGAGGGACGCGTTCTTTCCGCACCTCCAATAGAATGCCTCCTGTATGGCACCGCTTCCTGCATGTCCTGCAGGACGGCACCCACACCTCTCAACGGAAGCCAACGAACCACCAACATGAAAGCCTCGCGACTTACCACCGTACTTGAAAACCTTCTCGACCAGCCCTGGGCCGCTTTCATCTGGGGCGCCCCCGGCATCGGCAAGAGCTCGATCGTGCGCCAGATCGCCGAGCGCCGCCGCGTGCCGCTCATCGACATCCGCGCCTCCCTGCTCGATCCGACCGACCTGCGCGGCATTCCGATGATCCAGGACGGCACGGCCGTCTGGTGCCCGCCGTCCTTCCTGCCGAAGAAGTCCGACAAGCCCGGCATTCTCTTCCTCGACGAGATCAACGCCGCGCCTCCTCTCGTGCAGGCCGCGCTCTATCAGCTCATTCTCGACCGCAGGGTCGGCGAATACGAACTTCCCGAAGGCTGGCGCATCATTGCGGCAGGCAATCGCCGCGAGGACAAGGCGGTGACCTTCAGGCTCTCGAGCGCGCTCGCCAACCGCTTCATCCACCTCAATCTTGAGGTCGACCCCGATGACTGGCACGCCTGGGCCACCAACCGCGGCATCATCCCCGAAGTCACCGCCTTCCTCAAGTACCGCCCGCAGCTGCTGCAGGCTGCGTCCGAGGACGAGCAGGCTTTTGCGACGCCCCGCAGCTGGGAGATGGTGAGCGACGTGGTGGCGAAGTTCGGCAGCCCTGCCAAAGCCCGCGACGTGATCCCCGGCATCGTCGGGACCGGCCCCGCCGTCGAGTTCCTGACCTTTGCAAAGAAAGCCGTGCTGCGCAAGGAAATCGACGCCATCATCGCCGACCCCGCCGGCGCGACGATCCCCACCGAGCTTGACCGCCTGTGGGTGCTCGTGTCCTTCCTCGTGGCAGGCGCCCAAAACGACGGCATCCTCAAGATCGTGCCCACGCTGCTGCCCCGCCTGCCCGTGGAGTTCAGCATCGTGCTTCTGCGCGACCTGATCCGGTGCAGGCCCCAGATCGTGCAGGAAAAGGGCGTCAGCGACTTCCTCAAGACCAACAAGGTCATGCTGTTCTAAGGAGGGCGCATGGCCATCTCGACGCAGACGCGCATCACACGCGCGCGCATTCAGCTCTGCATGCGAAAGCCCTATCTGTCGACGGCACTGATGCGCTTCCCGCTCGTTCAGGCGGACGGCATCATTGAGACCATCTGCACTGACGGCTACCACATCTTCTGGAGCGAAAGCTTCATCGACTCGCTCACCGACGCCGAACTCAGGGGCGTGCTCGCGCACGAGCTCATGCACGTCATCACGCAGAGCGCCGACCGCAGGCAGGAACGCGACAAGCACCTCTGGAACCTTGCGACCGACTACGCCATCAACCAGGTGCTCGTCAGCTGCGGCTTCAGGCTTCCCGGGGGTGCCCTCCTCTCCCCGCTCTACCGGGACTTGAGCGCAGAACGGATCTACGAGCTCCTCGAGCACAAGGGAAGCGACAATCCGCCGCCTCTGCATTCGGGCGGCTCCCAAGGCCAGAACAAGCAGCGGAAGGATTCCCGGGGCCGGAACAAGCAGCGGGAGGATTCCGATGAATGCGTTCTGAAGGACGTCGGAGAAGACGTCCTCGATCCGAACAGCCCCGAGGCAACCCGCCTGAGGACGCTCACGGGCATCGAGATGCCCGACGAGCAGGAGGTCGACGAGGCCGTCGAGGCGACCCGTCTCGAAACCCTCAAGGCGCTCAGGTCGGCGGGCATCACGGGCGGCAGCCTCGAGAGTCTTCTGCAGGGCTCCAAGATCTCCCGCATCGACTGGCGAACGCTTCTCGCGGAGTGGATGTACGACCGCATCCGCGACGACTGGAGCACGTGGCCGCCTTCGAAAAAGCACATCTGCCGCGGCCTCTACCTTCCCAGCCCGGGCAGGCCCGCACCGATCAAGCTCGTGATGTTCGTCGATACCTCGGGTTCGATGTCCGACGAGAGCCTTGAGCGCATCTTCGGTGAAATCAGAACCTTCCGCGAGACCTTCCCCACGCCCTTCGTGATCATTCAGGCCGACGCCGGCATTCAGAGCGTCGACGAATACGACGCCTACGAGGACTTCAACTTCGAAAAGGTGAAGATCCATGGACGCGGCGGCACCGAATTCATCTCAGGCTACAATTGGATCGAGGAGCACTTCGACTCGGAACCCGTCGCCATCATCCACGCCACCGACGGCTGGGGCAAGTTTCCCCGGTTCTGCAGGGATCCCGTCGTCTTCCTCATTCCGAAGGAGGTGGAGGAGAGATCCGATCTCAGGCAGTTCCCCGAATGGGGCCGAAAAATCATTCTCTGACGACGCTCGACCGGTTCAGGGCCAAGCGCACGGAGCGCAGCTCTCGAGAGTGGCGCTCCATGCCCGGACGCCCCTGACCGCACCCGAGGACACGTTCCCATCAACCCAAGTCAGGTCAATACGCCATGCTGGTTCCTCCTCTATCCAACGAAAGCCGGACCCGAAACGACTCGCCCGTTCCCGAGCGGCTCTTCGAGCTTTCCAACCTTCTCAAGCGGACGCTGTCGCCCGCAGACCACGCGTTTGCGCTTCGCGCGGCGCTTGAAGCGCATGCCATGGGCGCGGACGAATCCGCCGTCGTCGCCACGGCCGCCGCCTGCGGCCTTGACCGTGCGGGCGAGGCGCTCGAACCTCTTCTCACGCTTGAGGAGCTCGCCGCCGCCTCACGCATTTCGGTGGGTCTTCTCAACGTGCGCGCCGTCGCACATTCCTCCGACGCCGTGGCCGACGGAATGCTGGCACTCGCCCGCGTCCGCATCCGCGAGCTTCTGGACGACGCACGCCTTCACAGCGGCCCCGACGACGCCGCGCTCGAAGCGCCCGACGAATACGTCGAGCCGTTCCACGACATTCTTCTGGCGACAGCCGGCCGTCCGGGCGCAGCCGCCCTGAGGGACGCCCTTCATGCCTGGGTCGGCATGCTCGGGATCGAGCCCGCGTGGATGCAGGAGGAACGCCCCGCCTACTGGGTGATCGGACTGCCGGGCGACCGCAACCTCGAGCTCTTCGCCGACGTCTTCCGCAGGCTCGGCTTCCTTTTCGGCAAGATGCTGGGCGACAAGGGCCCCGCAGGCCTCAAGCCCGTTCAGGGCCGCCACGTCCTCACGGTGAGCGCCCCGATCTCGAAGGCCGACTTCCTTCGACGCCTCATGACCAGCATCGCCGCCCGCCATCCGGCCCTCTTCGTGCGCGCCATGGACCGCACCCGCGAAGGACGAGGACTCGTCTGGGAGCGCCCGCGCGGCGACATCTGCGACAAGGGCGCCGCCTTCAGGCGCATCGAGATCTTCTCCTGCCAGGACGTCGATCCCCTGCCCGCCGTTCTCGAGGCCTTCGGACTCAACCCATAAAATTCCGAATATCGGGCGACGCAAAGCCCGCCCCCAGCCTCTCTCAACAACCACCATAGATTTTTTTATGCATCCTTGCACGGTGGCGCCCAAAAGTGCGCCTCCCTCGTCACCCTCCTGCTTTTCCTCACAAGCCACTGAACATCAGGCATTTCGAAACATTTGAATTTCGTCTTACGCCCTTGGTACTAGTTCCAATGAAGTCCAAAAACACCCCCTTCGGTCAATGACAGCAAGAAAAATTCCTCATAAACTGAATTCACATCTCGGTTATTGAGAACTATTTCGTTTTAGACGTTGCCTATTGATAGAAGGCATCCGAGCAGTTCCGCCGACTCCTTGAACGAACTTGCCCATGGAGGCTCCTAAAATGCAATACATTGACGCCAAGTACGATCTGCTCATCAACGGCGAATGGGTTCCCGCCGAAGGCGGCGAAACCTTCGAGACGTTCAATCCCGCCAACGGCGAGAAGCTCGCCGACTGCGCCAACGCCTCTCCCGCCGACATCGACCGTGCCGTCGCCGCCGCCCGCGCCGCCTTCCCCGCCTGGGCCGCCAAGTCCCCGCAGGAGCGCGCCGCCCTTCTTCTGAAGGTCGCCGATCTCATCGATGAAAACGCCGCCCGTCTCGCCATGGTCGAAACGCTCGACAACGGCAAGCCGATCCGCGAAACCACGCTCGTCGACGTTCCGCTCTCCTCCGACCACTTCCGCTACTTCGCCGGTTGCCTGCGCGCCGAAGAGGGCTCCGCCGTCATGATCGACGAAAACACGATGAGCATCGTGCTGCACGAGCCCATCGGCGTCGTCGGCCAGATCATTCCGTGGAACTTCCCGCTCCTGATGGGCGCCTGGAAGATCGCGCCGGCCCTCGCCGCGGGCAACACGCTCGTGATCAAGTCCTCCTCGACGACGCCGCTTTCGCTCTTCGAGCTCGGCAAGCTCCTCAACCAGGTGCTCCCCGCCGGCGTCGTCAACATCGTCTCCGGCCGCGGCGCCCGCACGGGGCAGGCCATGCTTGACCACCCGGGCTTCGACAAGCTCGCCTTCACGGGCTCGACCGAAGTCGGCTACAGCGTCGCCGAAGCGGCCGCCAAGCGCCTGATTCCGAGCACGCTCGAGCTCGGCGGCAAGTCCGCCAACATCATCTTCGACGACGCCCAGCTCGACAAGGCGATCGAAGGCGCCCAGATCGGCATCCTCTTCAACCAGGGTCAGGTCTGCTGCGCGGGCTCCCGCATCTTCGTGCAGGAAGGCATCTACGACAAGTTCGTGGGCGAACTCACCGAGGCCTTCAAGAAGATCAAGGTGGGCGATCCCACCGACATGTCGACCCAGATGGGCGCCCAGATCAACGAACGCCAGCTCTCCAAGATCCTCGGCTGCGTCGAGGAAGGCGTCAGCGAGGGTGCGCGCGTCCTCGTGGGCGGCGCCCGCGCCTCTGAAAAGGGTGCGTTCATGCAGCCGACGCTCCTCGTCGACGTCACCAACGACATGAAGGTCGCCCGTGAGGAGATCTTCGGCCCGGTCGCCGTCGTCATCAAGTTCAAGACCGAAGAGGAAGTCGTCCGCATGGCCAACGACAGCGACTACGGCCTCGGCGGCGCCGTCTGGACCCGCGACATCAACCGCGCCATGCGCGTCGCCCGCGACGTCCGCACGGGCCGCATGTGGATCAACACCTACAACGAGCTGCCCGCGCACACCCCGTTCGGCGGCTACAAGAAGTCCGGCATCGGCCGCGAGACCCACAAGATGATGCTCGCCCACTACAGCCAGGTGAAGAACATCTACCTCTCGCTCAACGAACAGAAGCGCGGCTTCTACTAACAGGGCGCAGGAGGTCCGGACCTCCGCTCCCAGATCCCGTCTCCGCCTGAAGGGGCCGGCGCGAAAGCGCCGGCCCCTTCTTCATGCCCGTCCTCATTCTCAGCCTCTGGCATCCACTGGGTTGATGCTCCCCTCCCAATCCCATGTCATTAGGGATTGGAAGGGGATTCTGGGGGCCGTGGCCCCCATTCTAGTCACTGTCCAATACGGACTGTGACGGGCTGCATCAAACAGCCCTTATCGGTTTCGACAAGCTTTTTGAGCCAGTCATCACCGAATTCTTTTCTGCCAATGTTCAAGCATCCGTTGACATCAGAGTTGATAACTTGACCGTTCGATCGGAAAAACAGTCCTCGCACTCGCCTGCCCGTGCTAAGAACCTGATTCGCATTCTTATCGCCGTAATTCGGCAATGGATCGAAGTCAAGCGCAGACTGACGCGAGGTGTAGCTTTCCTCACGAACAATCACCTTGATGCCGTACTCCTCCGCCTTGTAGCGAATCATATGGATCAAGCGATTGAACGGAATGCTCACAAAATTTTGATTGTTGACCTTGCCAAGGTTGACGTTCTGCTTCCACCCGTCGTTATGCCCGATGACAACGGTTCCCAAGTCATATTGAAGGCAAAACTTCACAACGAAGCGGGAAACCTTGTGCAGGTTGTCATTGATGCGGCAAATGCGCTTCATGACCTTGGAGCGACGATGCGCTTGCTTTCCATGAGTCTGAAGACTTGCGGCGTCCTTGTTGTACTTGGCGTTGATGCTTTTCAACATGCCACCTTTGACAACCACGGGATGAATCCCGCTGATCGTCGAAGCAAGAGTGACGATATTGCGAAGCCCAACATCAACCTGGCACGCACGGCTGCCGTCGAGCAGGATGGAGGTCGAACAAGCGACCTGATAGGTCAGTTCGATGAAAAAGGCGTTCCCGTGCGGAACAATTCGCACGTCGCCAACTATCGTTTCATTTATTTTGGCGTTGAGAGGCTGATTTTCACAAGAGCGGATTGGCAACCGAGGAAAACCAATGTCGTTCTTGTCGGTGATAACAAGATTGCCATCGACAACCTTATAGCCATTACGCCCAACGACGAAAGTTCGATACTTTTTGCTGTAACCCGGCAGTCGCGGCATCGCCTGGAACTTGCTCGGATCAGACAGATAAGCTTTCTTGGCCTTATTCCATGAAACGAATTGCTCTTGGATGATCTGAGTCTGTCGTTGAGCGGATGCAGCCGAAGGCATATTTCTATACGACTCGGTGCATTCGCTCCGAACGGTTTGATCCAACTGAACTCGGTTCAACCAAGGTTCTTTGGCAAAAATTCTCTGCCGTTGGATGTAGACGGCCTGATTGCCCAACTTGCGGGCGGCAGAACACAGCCTATGGCACGCGAGGTAATGCGTATGCCCAGGCTTGACGACTATCCGTTCCACTCGTTGAGACATTTCAAAGACCGTTATTTCGAAGCCGCGCAGACAGCGTCTGCAACAGTTACATCCATTGGGATTTGGTGGTGGCGAATCATGGAAAAATGAGCACCAGAACCGTACTCAATACTATACAGCTGTAGCCGAGCTAACGCTCGGCCCGCTATACATCCCCACCCAATGCGTCGCATTGGATGGGGAATTACGCGGGTTTTGTTAATCCTCTGGTGCACTTGCCGCACGACTTCGTACACTTCCTGCAAAAGCCCGCGAAGAAGGAGCGTGCATCATGCAGGATCCGAACAAGCTGCTCGCCAAAATCGTGCGCCGCCTGCGCACCATCGGCACGGACACTCAGCTCGTCGAAGTGAAGGAGGCCGCCTGGAAGCTGCCCGAGAGCATCGGTGAGACGCTTTCGGCCTTCATGAACCACACGGGCGGCATCCTCATCCTCGGCCTCTCCGAGCGCCGCGGCTTCACACCGGTCGAGGGCTTCAACGCAAGACGCCTTCACAACGCGCTCCTTTCCGCCTGCGACACCATCACGCCTCCCTGCAGACCCGACAGCCGTTCGAGGGCGCCGAAGTCGTGGCCGCCGTCATTCCTGCGCTCGAACCCGACCTGAGGCCCGCCTACATCACGGACCGCGGCCCCGTGGCCGGAAGCTTCATCCGCACGGGCGACGGCGACAAGCGACTGACGCACTACGAGGTCGACCGCATGTGCGAAAGCCGCATGCAGCCCGTCTGGGACACCGAGCACGTCTCCGAGGCGTCCGTCACGGACCTCGACGCCGCCGTCCTCAAGACGATGGTCGAGCGCAACCGCGTCATGACGCCCTCCGTCTTCGGCGGCATGGCAGGCGAGGAGATTCTCGTCAAGACGGGCGTGCTCGCCGAGGGCGCGGGACGCCTTGTCCCGACGCTCGGCGGACTTCTCGCGGCGGGCGTCTATCCGCAGCAGTTCTTTCCAAGGCTCAACATCGTCCTCACGGTCAGAGGAACGGGTGAAACCCGTTCCATCAACGGCCCCGTGCCCTACATGGTCGAGACGGCCGTGAACCTCCTTGCAGAGCGCCTGAGGACGGCGGACGGCTTCGCATATCCGCTTCGCGCCTGCCGCGAGGCGGTCGTGAACGCGCTTCAGCACCGCGACTATTCGCCCGAAGGCCGTGGCTCGCAGGTGCGCATCGACCTCTTCGACGACAGGCTCGAGATCCTCAATCCGGGCGGTTTCTTCAGGGCGGCCGTCTACAACCGCCAGATCCACGGTCTGGCGGCGCTTCGCAACGCCAACCTCACACGCATTCTCGAGTACACGCCCTGCCCTGATGCGGACGGAAGGCCCGGCACCGTGCTCGAGCCCGGCACTCAGGGGCTGCTTCTCATCGACGAGGCGCTTGAGGCCGCAGGCAGACCCAGAGCCGTCGTGCACGACTGGGTCTCCGCCGTTTCGCTCGTCTTCTTCCGCGAGGAGCGCATCGTGCACTGGACGGACTTCGAATACGACCTCACGACGGCGCTCTCCGAGCGTGACTCGATTGCGCTCACCGAGATCGTGCGATGTTCGGGCCTCTCGAGAAGCACCGTGCTCGCCAAGCTCCGCCGCATGATCGACGCAGGCCTCATCGAGCGCACGGAACCGCTCCACAGCCCGCGGCAGCGCTACAGGCTCTCCAGTTGAAGACGGACTGCTGAACGGCTCACAAAAAAGAGGCGGCTCCCTGCGGAGTCCGCCTCTTTTCGATGTCTCTTTCGCCGTGCGGCACTACACCTTTTCCGAAGGCTCGCCGGCTCCGGGAAGCCCGTCGCCCTGTCCTGTCTGAGCGGGCGGGCGCTCATTGTCGCCCTCGCCGCGCGCGGCCATTTCGCGGGCGCCCCAGGCGTCGAGCCCCTCCTTGACGCTGCGCCAGAGCCCCTCGAGGCGGCCGATCCAGCCGTCGATGCGTTCTCCGGCCGCCTTGACGAAGGCCCTGAGGTCCTCGGGCGAAAGAATGAAAAGGAGCACGAGCGCCACCGCCGCCAGCACGAGGCCGTAGAGAAGGAGCGCCGTCACGGCGGCCAGGGCGGAGACGGCCAGTACCGTGACGAGCACGGCGAGGATAATCTTCAGGATCCTGGTCGGGAGGGAGTCTTTCTGCATGCGCAATCCGTGGCGGCGGTGGTGAATGCCCGTATTTTAGAGAACGCGGCGGTGCTGCTGCAGGTGCAGGGCAAGAAGCGCCATGAAGGCGACGCCCGCCCAGAGATGCAGCCCCGTCTGCCTGACGCCGAGCGCGCCGATCGAGAGCGCAAGGGCGCCGAGCATCGTGCGGTTCTGCAGGATGCGGGCGGCGCGCTTCGGATTGCGCCTCGACGTTTCGGGCATGAGCGTGCGGGCGGCCGCGCCGAAGGCGCCGACGCCTGCGGACTCGACCCTGCCGAGCACGCTCCCGGCGGCTTCCGCCGCCCTTTCGACGGCACGACATGCCATGCAGGACGTCTCCTTTTCGTCCGCGGGCGCAGCGGCCCCAACCTCATCTTCGGCGCCTGCGGCGAAGAAGATGGCGGCGTAGCCCTCGACCGTCTCAAGCAGCGTCTCGGCCGTCGTCTCGGCCTTGTTCCAGGTGATGAGGAGCGAGCCCACGCGCGGGTTGATCAACACGCCCGTCACGCCGGGAATGGTCTCGAGCATGCCCGCGACCTCCCTGCAAGACTCGGCCTCCAGGCCGTGAAGCATGGGATGGCGCAGGCGCGCGCGTCCCGGCAGCAGGCTTCTCACACAGTCGCGAATGTCTGCCATGTCTGTCTCCTTATGCGACGCCCGTGGCTTCGAGCGCGGTCACGGCAACGCGCGGAGCGCCGGCGGCCTCCGAATCGACGCCGCGGATCACGCCGCCCAGGCGGTTGAACATGTCGGCCACGTCCTTCCGGAGTTCGTCCGCATAACGGGTCTCCCCGTCGTAGTGGCCGAGTTCGGGGCGCATGGCGTTGAGGCACACGCCGATCGTCGTGGCGTTGTGAAGCAACGCCGAGACGGCCGGCATCAGAATGCCCGTGAGGCCGCCCGCAAGGAACGCCGAGTTGAGGCCCACGGAAATGCCGACGTTGCTGCGGATGCGCTTCATCGTGGCTTCGCCGAGGTCAAGGGCGACGAGCAGGTATTCGAGCGAAGGCGCCATGATGACGTCCGCCACCTCCTGCGCGATGTCCGTGCCGTCGCGCATCGTCACGCCGACATCGGCCGCGCTCAGCGCGGGACTGTCGTTGATGCCGTCGCCGATCATCAGGACCTTCGCGCCCGCGTCCTTGAGACGCAGGACTTCGTCGGCCTTGTCGGACGGAAGCACCTGAGCGCGCCAGGCGTCGATGCCGAGGCGTGCCGCGACGGCCGTAGCCGTGCGCTCATCGTCACCCGTGAGCATGACGACCTTCTTGCCGCGGGCGTGCAGTGCCTTGATGACGCCTTCAGCCTCATCGCGGATCGGATCCTCGATGCCGAGCACGCCGATGAGGCGGCCCGAAAGCGCGACGTAGAGAATGGTCTTGCCCTGAGAGGCCAGACGCTCGACGTGGGGGCGTGCGGCTTCGCAGCTCACACCTTCGTCGTCCTCGATGAAGTGGCGCGAACCCAGCAGCACGGTCTCGCCGTCGACCTTCGAGCAGATGCCGTGGGCGACGACGTACTTCACCTCGGCGTCGTGCTGCTCGTCATGGTGTGCAAGCCCCTTCTCTTCGGCCGCGTCCACGATGGCGCGCGAGACGGGATGCGGGAAGTGCTCCTCAAGACAGGCGGAGAGCGTCAGCAGCTCGTCCTCGGACATGTCCTCCGTGAGGGAGACCACGTCGGAGAGGTGCGGAGTGGCGTTGGTGAGCGTGCCCGTCTTGTCGAAGACGACGGTGTCGACTTCGGCAAGCGCCTCGAGGTAGCGGCCGCCCTTGACGACGACCCCTCGGGCCGTGCCTTCCTTCATGGAGGAGAGGATGGCAAGCGGCGTCGCCAGGCGCAGCGCGCAGCTGTAGTCGACGAGCAGCACGGAGGCCGTGCGGGTCAGATCGCGCGTGACGAGCCAGACGATGGCCGCGAGCGCGAAGTTGAAGGGCACGATCGCATCGGCGAACTTGAGCGCCTTGCTCTCGATGCCCGCCTTCACCTTCTCGCTTTCCTCGACGAAGCTGATGATCTGCGAGAGGCGCGTGCCGTCGCCGATGCCCGTCGGACGAATGCCAATCTCGCCGCTCTCGACGACGGTGCCGGCAAAGACGGCGCCGCCCGTGGTGCGGTGAACTGCGAGCGGCTCGCCCGTCATCGCGGTCTGGTTCACGGCGGCCTCGCCGTCAAGCACCACGCCGTCGACGGGAATGACGCTGCCCGAGCGCACGACGATCACGTCCTCGGGCGTCACGTCGGCGAGGGGCTTCTGGCGCAGTTCTTCGTCCTCGCGGACCCAGACGACGTCGCACTTCACCGAGAGCTGCTCGGCGAGCGAGGCCATCGACTTCCTGCGCGCGTAGTTCTCGAGCATCTCGCCCATGCCGAGCAGCAGAACGAGCAGGCCGGCGGTCTTGAAGTCGCGGCGCAGGAGCGAGACGATGAGCGCGGAGGCGTCGAGTACGGCGACATTGAGACGCCCCTTGAAAAGCTCGGAGATGCCCTCGCGGATGATCGGCACGGCGCCGAGGAAGGCGTTGGCCGCATTGGCAACGACGGGCAGGAAAGGGCGAAGGAAGACGAAGCGCGCAAGCGGACCGAAGTCGAGCTCGGCGTCGTCCGCCCTGTAGTTGTTGGCGGCAAGGGCGCCCTCGCCGCCCGCAGCCTTCGGCGAGGCAAGCGCGGGCGCGACGCGGGAGACGATTCCGCCCATGCCCTGCCCCGCCAGTCCGAGGAAGCGCAGGATCGGGCGCACCACGAACGAGAGGACGGGCATGTTGGAGGCGCCCGAGCGCACCGCCTTCGAGACGTGTCTCACGAGACGGTTTTCGCTCAGCACCTCGATCGCCTCGGCGGCGCGGGTGGGCACCACGCGGCGCACGACCTCGGCGGGCTCGAGCACGACGGGGCCGCGGGGCGCGGAAACGAACGCCGCGCGCTCGGCGCGGCGGATCGGCGGATTGACGGCAAGGCCGGCGAGATATTCGGCCAGCGCTGCACGGGCCTCGCCCGTGTCGTAGGTCACGATCACGGAGCCCGTGCGCGGATTGGCCGACACGCCGGTGACGCCGGCAATGCCTGAGATCTGATCGGCAATCAGCGCCGCGGAGGCGTGCGAAAGAGTCTCCTTCGTACGCCAGCGCTGGCGGTTGCCGACCTCATGTACAAGATGGAAAAGCATGTGCGCATGCCTATAGAGTCGAGCCGGCGGGGCCGGCGATCAGGCGGCTTCAGCCGTCTTGTCCTCGACCTTGGCGGCTTCGGCCTCTTCGGCGCGGGCCTTCTTCTCCTGAGACTTGACCTGGGCTTCGGCGACGGCGTCGGCGATGTCCTCCTTCGCGCTTTCAACTGCGGACAGGGCCTTTTCCTTGAGGTCGATGCCGGCGGAGAGGAGGTCCGTGGCCAGCGGCTTGACGTCGAGCTTGCCGCGGGTCACCGCCACTGCACCAAGAGCACCGAGGACAACGCCGCCGAGGAAAAAGAGGCCGTACTTCGTCGTTTCATTCATTTTTCGTTCTCCGCACGCCTTCGTGGGAAAAAGGAGCGGCCGCCGGCGTGCTGGTCCGGCCGTCCTGAAAATGTGCGCGGGAATGCGTCTCCTGAAGCCGCCCCGCCGACTGCATTCTATACGCGAACAATTCTCATTGTCACGCCAAAAATCGGGCGGCACGCCCGACCTGTCGCGCAAAGACAACGAAAACGCCTGAAATGCAATCGTTTCTGCGAAATTCCATTATCGCCGTCTTTGGTGTGTCCTGCTCAAGCGAATGCAAAAAAGCACGAAACCCGTCGAAAAAGGGCTCCGTGCTCAGGATGCTGTTGTTTTCGCACCAATTTTTATCAGGGTTTATCCCCACCCTCGGCTGTGTGCGCGCTCGTGTGGTGGCGCGGTGCGAGTCTTTCGGCGAGCGTGTCGCCGTCCTCGGTCTCCCAGGCGGCGGCTCCCGCCGAGGTGCGCATTACGATCGAGGCGGCCTGCACGGGCGAGGCGAGGCTCACGTCTCGCACGAAGGTCCAGACGCCGTCGCGCTTTTCAAGATCGCCCGCGTCGACGAGGCGCTTGATGGCGTCGCGGATCGGGGCGATGAGGGACGGCGTTGCGTCGGAGGGCGAGCAGCGGCTCCCTGCAAGGATGAGGATGCCGCCGCGCACAAGCCGTGCGCGGGCCTGTGCGCCGCGCCCCGTGCAGGAGAGCGGCAGACCGGGGAACGCGCGGGCGCAGTCTCCGTCACGGACGTCGTGACGTTCGGCAAGCCATGCGGGCGCTCCGCCCGCCACGGCCGCAAGCGAGGTCCAGGCGGCGGGCAGCGGCCCCGCCTCTTCCTGCGCCTCGACGCCGTCAAGGAAGGTCACGCCGCCCGAGGACGCCACCGCCGCGCGGACCGCATACTCAAGGTGCGCCGCCCCCGGAGCGCCGAGCACGACGACCGACGTGAAGGGCGTCCTGCCGTTTTCAGGCAGGCACCCCGCCGCAGCCTCGCGAACGTCTCCCGAGACGACGGCCGCCACCAGGCGTCCCGGCATCGCATCGGGCCCCGCGAACACCGTCACGGCCTCACGCCCGCCAAGAAGCGCAAGCGCCTCCCGAGCGGCGTCATCCGCTCCGAGGATCGAGACGAAGGCGTCCCCCTCGAAGACGGTCCTCGCGCCCGCGGGCGTGCCGTCGTGAAGCCAGAGTCTGATGTCGCGCAGTGCCATGGAGGCGCCTCCCTTGTGCCGTGTCCTGAAAATCTCCTGCCTCATTCTAGTGCCTCTGCAGACGCCTCCGCGAGTTCCGCCTCAAGGCGCCCCGAACGGGACTCCAAGTCCTCTCCTATGGCTTTCGCTCTCGCAATAGGGAATGAGATTGCTTCTCATTTGACTTACATCAAGAAAAATACATGCTGCATAAGGAGAACGATTCTCACTCCATTCTATGTTTTCCCCACTGCCGCAACGCTCCCGAAGCCGTCGGCGCCCGTCTTGATAAAAGTTGTAATGCGAATGGTTCTCAGTTATATTCCGATCACCATTCCGTCCACAAAGGCGGAATCGTCCTTACTCACACTCGGACAAGCCGCAAATGATGAACAACACTCCCGCAAAAACGCTCCGCCGTCTCACGGATCTTGAGACCGGCTCCTGCGCCTCGGTCGCCCGCATCAAGCTCGATGCCGCCGAAGAGGCGCGTCTGTCCGAGCTCGGTCTTCGCCCCGGCGCCGAAATCCGCCGTCTTCATGGTGAAGCCGGCCAGAGCATTCTCATTGGCGTCGGCGACGGCCGCATCGGCGTCAACTTCGACACGGCCAAGCGCATCTACGTCTTCTAATCAGAAAAAGGATCCACTCTCATGCTTCTCAAGGAACTCTCTCCCGGCGCCCGCGGCAGGATCGTCGCCCTCAGAAAGGAACAGCCCGAATACCGCCGTCGTCTCCTGATGCTCGGCGCCACGCCCGGCGCCGAATTCGAAGTGGTCCGCATCGCACCTCTGGGCGATCCGGTTGAAATCCGCGTTCGCGGCAGCATGATCAGCGTGCGCCGCGACGAAGCCGCCATCATGGAAGTCTCCGTGGACTGATTCACGCCGACCGCATTCACTTTCCAACCATTCAAGCGAACATCATGACGAAAAAAGCCATCTGCGTTGTCGGCAATCCGAACTGCGGCAAGACGACGCTCTTCAATGCGCTCACGGGCGCCAAGCAGGACGTGGGCAACTGGCCCGGCGTGACCGTCGAGAAGAAGACGGGCTCCTACGCCTGGCGCGGCGAGGAAGTCGAGATCACCGACCTTCCCGGCATCTACTCCATCACGCCGTCCTCCGCAGCGGGCGAGGATGAGCGCGTCGCTCGCGACTACATCCTCACGGGCGAGACGGAATGCGTCGTCAACATCATCGACGCCTCCAACCTCGAGCGCAACCTCTACCTCACCGCACAGCTCATCGAGATGCGCGTGCCGATGCTCGTCGTCGTCAACATGCTCGACGTCGCGAAGCAGCACAAGATCGAAATCCGCCTCAACGAGCTTGAGAAGGCCCTCGGCTGCCCCGTCGTGGGCATCGTCGCCTCCCGCTCCTCGGGCATCAGCGAGCTCAAGGACCGCATCAGCGAGTTCCTCGCCAACCCCGTCGTCCCGCCGATGAAGATCCGCTTCGACGAGCGCATCACCACCTGCATCGACAAGCTCGAGGCCGAGCTCAAGGCGGGCGGCGTCGCCCGTCCGCGCTGGTTCGCCCTCCAGGTGATGGAATCCGCTCCCGGCATCGAGGAAAAGCTCCCCGACGGCATGTTCGAGCGCGCCAAGTCGATCATGGAGCCCGTCTCCGCCGACTTCGACGGCGACCTTGACATCGCCATCGCGGGCGCCCGCTACGAATTCGTCGGCGCGATCGCCGCCGATGCCGTCGTCCGCAAGGGCAAGCCCGGCGAGACGCTCACGGACAGGATCGACCGCATCGTGCTCAACCGCTGGCTCGGCCTGCCGATCTTCCTCTTCGTGATGTACCTGATGTTCCTCTTCACGCAGAATCTCGGGGCGGCCTTCATCGACTTCTTCGACATTCTCGTGGGCGGCGTCCTCGTCGACGGCTTCGGCGCCCTGCTCGAAACCCTCGGCGCGCCCGACTGGCTGCGCGTCATGCTCGCCAACGGCATCGGCGGCGGCATCCAGACGGTCGCAACCTTCATCCCGGTCGTCTTCTTCCTCTTCTTCTTCCTCGCCATTCTCGAGGACTCCGGCTACATGGCCCGCGCCGCGTTCGTCATGGACCGCCTGATGCGCGCCCTCGGCCTGCCGGGCAAGGCCTTCGTGCCGCTGCTCGTCGGCTTCGGCTGCAACGTGCCCGCCATCATGGCCACCCGCACGATGGACCGCGCCTCCGACCGCATCATCACGATCATGATGGCTCCGTTCATGAGCTGCGGCGCCCGTCTCCCGGTCTACGTGCTCTTCGCCACGGCGTTCTTCCCGACCAACGGCCAGAACCTCGTCTTCGCCCTCTACCTCATCGGCATCCTCGCCGCCGTCGTCACGGGCCTCCTGCTCAAGCGCATCGCCCTTCCGGGCGCCGCCTCGGCCTTCGTGATGGAGATCCCGCCGTACCACATCCCGACCGTCAAGGGCGTGATGCTGCGCACCTGGGACCGCCTCAAGGGCTTCGTGCTGCGCGCCGGCCGCGTCATCGTCGTGATCGTCGCCTGTCTCTCCATCCTCAACTCGATGGGCACCGACGGCACCTGGGGCCATGAGGACACGAACGAGTCCGTCCTCTCCGAAATCGGCCGCACGATCGTTCCGGTCCTCGAGCCCATGGGCGTCTCCGAAGAGAACTGGCCCGCCGCCGTCGGCATCTTCACGGGCGTCCTCGCCAAGGAAGCCGTGGTCGGCACGATGAACTCGCTCTACGACAGCATGGCCCGCGCAAAGAACGCCGAGAACGGCGTTGCCGAGGAAGCCTCTGAAGACGAAGCCGGCTGGTCCTTCGGCGCCACGCTCGTCGAGGCCCTCGAAAGCGTCAGGACGAACCTCGCCGATCTCGGCGGCGCTCTCCTCGACCCGGCTGGCATCCACGTCGACGACCTCTCCGACACGGCCGCTGCCGCCGAAGAACAGGAAGTCGCCGTCGACACGATCGACATGATGCAGCAGCTCTTCGGAGGCGGCTTCGCAGCCTTCTGCTACCTGCTCATGGTCCTGCTCTACATGCCCTGCGGCGCCGCCGTCGCGACCGTCTGGCGCGAAGCGGGCACGGCATGGACGCTCTTCCTGTGCGGCTGGACAACGGCGCTCGGCTACACCTCCGCCACGATCGTCTACCGCCTCGGCACCTTCGCCGAAAACCCGACGTACTCGATCGTCGCCATCGCCCTCTCCGTCGCCATCCTGGCAGGCATGCTCCTCTGGATGCGCACCTTCGCGAAGAAGAACGGCGGCAAGGGCCGCAAGGTGATCCCGATCTACGCCACGCGATGATCAGTGCCGCCGTCAGGCTCCGCCCTGACGGCAGCACGGCTCCCCAGGCCTTCCCGAAGGGGCCGGCGATCGCACGACCGCCGGCCCCTTTCCCCTGCATCCCGCCTTCCTCCCTCGCACGTCACGAAGTCGTCACAAAAGTCGCCTTCAGATGACATTTCCATTGGTTTGCAAGTGTTTGTTAGATCGCCGCACGCGACGGCCGGGTTCCTGTACCATTCAAGTCGCTGAGATGAACGCGGTTCTTCCGACCGAAGGACGCGAAAGTCGAAAGCCGCTGCTGGGAGTCCATTCGAAGCGCCTCAAGGATCTTCGAGCTCGAGACAAGGCGGCCGGAGGCAGGAAATGCCTAAGTTCATCACGGCAGTCGGGAAGCGTCCTTCCGGGACGGGCCTCGAACGCGTCAGGCGGCAAGCGGATTCGTGAAGACGAGCCGCATGCACGCGGAATGCGGACGACGGATGCAACAAAATGCAACGTCGACTTGCAAATCCGTGGAAACCCTGATATAGTTAACTCTGTTGTGGTTGATGTGGTTCCTTGCGTATCAGACCGGAACTTCGAAATCACGGGTCGCTGTTGGGAGTCCATTTGGGCAGCAGGTGTTGCAAGTTGCCGCAAGCCTGGATCAAGAAGCCGACGGTTTGAGACCACTCACCACAAGGCGCGGGACATGTTGAAGAACGTGTCCCTTTTTTATTGCACGCTGACTGAAGGCCGATTCCGACTCGCGGACCGGCCTTTTTTGTTTTGCGCCCCTGCTTTTCTCATCAAGCCTCTCTCCGGGCCTTCTTCCCCCCGGCTTCAAGCCCCTCTTGGTCCGCGCGCCTTCGGCGCTAGAATGTCCCTACGCAATACTGCTTAGAACGACGCCGTCCGGTTCTCCCTTTCCGGCCGGCCTTCAACTGTTTGGAGAGACTTTCATGCAATTCGTCGACTTCGCCCCGGTCAAGCTTGTTTTCGGTCCCGGCAGGCTCGAGGCCCTTCGCACCGAGCCCCTGCCCGGCACCAGGGCCCTGCTTCTCACCTCGAACGGCCGCTCGATGGAGCGCATCGGCGCGCTCGCGCGCGTCACCGCCATACTCGAGGAACGTGGCGTTGCCGTGGTTCACATGGGCGTCGTCGAGCCCAACCCGACAGTCTCGACCGTCATGAAGGTGGCGGCCCGCATGAAGGACGAGAGATGCGACTTCCTCGTCGCGCTGGGCGGCGGCTCCGTCATGGACTGCGCGAAGATCTCGGGCCTCATGGCGACGAATCCCGGCGAGCTCTGGGACTACGTCCAGGGCGGTACCGGCGGACGCAGGGCCTTCGAGCATGATCCGCTTCCGCTCGTCGCGATCACGACGACCGCGGGCACCGGCAGCGAAGTCGACGCCGGCGGCGTCATCACCAATCCCGAAACGAGGGAGAAAGTCGGCATCGGGCACCCGGGCTGCTTCCCGAAGCTCGCTATCGTCGACCCCGAACTCATGGTCTCCGTTCCGCCCGCCCTCACCGCCTACCAGGGCTTCGACGCGCTCTTCCACGCTGTCGAAGGCTACGTGGGCAAGCGTCCGAACTTCATGAGCGACATGTATGCGCTTGAGGCCGTCCGCCATCTCGCCGCGTGGCTTCCCAAGGCCGTCGCTGACGGCACCGACATCAAGGCCCGCGAACACGTCGCCTTCGCCAACACCATGGCGGGCTTCGTCATGACGACTACGCGCCTCACGAGCCACCATGCGATGGAGCACGCGCTCTCGGCCTTCCATCCCGAACTCCCGCACGGCGCAGGCCTCATCATGCTCTCGATGGCCTACTTCGGCCACATGGTCGCCGTGGGCGCACAGTCCGAACGCTTCGTCGCGCTCGCCAGGGCCATGGGCGTCGAGGACGCCGTGCAGCCCTCCGACTTCCTGAGCGCGCTCTCGCGTCTCATCCACGACTGCGGCATGCAGGACCTGAAGATGAGCGACTGGGGCATCACGTGCGAGGAGCTGCCCGCCATGACCGAAGTCTGCCGCTCTGCAGGCGCCCACGCCTTCGAGCAGGACGCGAACTACTTCACCTTCGAAGACACGCTCGCCGTGTACGAAGCCGCCTTCCGCTAAGAAAAGGGCCTCATGTCGAGTCTCTTCGCGCTCTTTCTCGTCACGAGCCTCGCGAACATCCTGACGCCGGGGCTCGGCGTCGTGATGATCATCACGCTCGCCGCCGAGTACGGGTGGCGCCGGACCATGTCGGGCGCCCTCGGCACGGCGCTCGGCATCGCGTTCCTCTTCATCGCGGGCATGTCCGGCGTGGGTGTCATCGTCGCCTCGAGTCCCATGCTCTTCGCGGCGATCAAGCTCCTCGGCGCCTGCTTCCTCATCAGACTGTCGGTCAAGACCTGGCGGAAGGTCCCTCCGAAGATCGTGATCGACGCGCCGGGCGTGCAGGTGCCCGACAACGCCGGCGAGGGGCTCTTTTCGAAGTGCTTCATCCTCGCCGTCACGAATCCGCAGCCGATGATCTTCTGTGTCTCGCTCATGCCGCAGTTCATCGACCCGGAGATCGCCTACGTCCCGCAGGTAGCCTTCATGATCGCGGTCTACGCGCTGATGGTCTTCGTCTGCATGATTTTTTACGCGCTCATCGCCGACCGCATGCGCGTCTTCCTCGCAAGGGGCAGCGGCCCGAAGCTCATGAACAAGGCGAGCGCCGTGATCTTCATGCTGCTCGCCTGCTGGGTGCTCTGGAACACGGCGCAGCCTTTCCTCTGAGACACCCACAAAGAGGTGTTCCCAAAGGCGCCCGCCTTTGGCACAATGCTCACTTGAATGTCCAGCCCGGCGCATTCCGCGTCCGGGCCGCTCCAATTTGAAGATACGCACACCTCATCATGCTTGAAGGCATCGTCCTCGGCCTCTTCGCCGCCGCCATCCTCTCCTGCGCACTCACGGGCCATACGGTCATCTGGGCACTCATCGCAGGCTTCTTCCTCTTCTCGGGCTACGGGCTCTTCCGCGGACACGGCCTCAAGGCGCTCGGCGCCATGGCCTCGAAGGGCGTGCGCACCATCATGGGCATCGTGATCGTCATGGCGCTCATCGGCATGCTCACGGGCTCGTGGAGGGCTTCGGGCACGATCGCCCGTCTCGTCACGGATGCGGCGGGCTTCATCACGCCCGAATGGGGACTTCTTGCGGCCTTCCTTCTCAACGGTCTTCTCTCCACGCTGACGGGCACGGCCTTCGGCACGGTCGCGACGATGGGCGTCATCACCGCCACGATGCTCGACGCCATGGGCGTGAGCCCGCTCCTTTCGGGCGGCGCCATTCTCGCGGGCGTCTTCATGGGCGACAGGTGCTCCCCCGTCTCGACGAGCGCCGCGCTCGTCGCCGTCGTCACGAAGACGAACCTCTACACCAACCTGAAGCTGATGGTGAAGACGAGCGTCGTGCCGCTTCTGGCCGCAGGCGCCGTCTATGCGGCCATCGGCCTTCTCAATCCCGGCAGGGATGCCGGCATCGACGTCACGGGCATCTTCCGCAGCGCCTTCTCGCTCCACTGGACGACCTATCTGCCCGCCGTCGTACTCCTCGCACTCATCTTCCTGAAGTTCTCGATCCGCCTGACCATGGTGGCCAGCACGCTCGCTGCGGTCCTGCTGTGCGCGTTCGTCCAGGACATGCCCTGGCGCACGATCGGCGAGACGCTCGTGCTGGGCTTTGCGCCCGAGGACCCGGGGGTGGCGAAGATGCTCGCGGGCGGCGGCCTCGTCTCGATGCTCCCCGTCTGCGCGATCATCCTGATCTCCTCGACCTATTCGGGCCTGCTCGAGGGCACGGGCCTCATCGCCCGTCTCAAGGGACTGCTGCCCGGCGTCGCGCGCCGCCTAACGCCCTTTGGCGCCGTCCTGACGACGGCCGTCGTCACCTGCGGCATCGCCTGCAACCAGGCCCTGCCCGTGATGCTCACGAACCAGCTCTGCGACGAGGTCCGCCCCGACCGCCAGAAGATGGCGATCGACCTTGAGAACACCGTCATCGTGATCGCGCCGCTCATCCCGTGGTCGATCGCGGGCGCCGTGCCCATCGCCTCGGTCGGCGCACCCGCGGCCTGCGTGCTCGCGGCGTTCTACCTCTGGTTCCTGCCGCTCTGGCAGTGGATCCTCGCATTCGTCGAGCGTGCGCGGCAGACTCGCGGAGCCTGATCCAGACGACCTCTGACGCCGCCGGACTTAAAAAAGCAAAAAAATGGAGCACGTTTCAGCGCTAAGAAACGTGCTCCAAATCGTACTACATGTCTGTACGTTGTCTGACTGGTCTACATGCGGCCCAAACGCACAGTAGTAGGACCGCCCCTCAGTCGACCAGGTATAGCTCCATTGGCGGAAGCGGTGGGATTCGAACCCACGAAGGGTTGCCCCTCGCTGGTTTTCAAGACCAGTGCATTCAACCACTCTGCCACACTTCCGACGTCAGACAAGTTTCGCATTCTACAGAAGTAATGAAAAAAAGTCCACAGGCATCGCTTGTTCCGGCAAAAGCGGAAAAAACGTTCTCAGCGCCCGCCTCGACGCTCCGAAGCGGGCCTGTCGGCGAGATTGGGCCTGTCCGCGGGCGCTCCGAGCAGACTCGCTTCGGACCTGAATTCGAAGCGCACGAGCGTGTCGTCGTGGGCGAGTTCGTCGCAGAAGCGGATGTCCATGCCGAGCGCGCCCGTGAAGACGAGCTCCCCGTCGAGCCAGACGAGCGGAAGGTCGGCGCGTTCGAAGGCGGGCACGCCCGCCTCGGCGAAGAGGTCCTTGAGGTACTTCGACGGACGGTTTGGCCAGAGCTTCATTCTTTCGGCGCCGCGGCGGGCGCGAACCTCGAGGGTGCCATCGCGCAGGCGCCTCGCGCTCACGCCGCACTCTCCGGGCAGGCACGGAATGACGGCCAGAGAGCCGTTCCAGCCGGGAAGCGCCAGCGTGTCGCCGCCTTCCCAGACGAGCACCGCATCGCGCGTATCCTCCGACCGTCTGGCCGAGACGTCACGGATGACGAGAAGGTCGCCCCACCTGCGCATCTCCTTGGAGCGCACCTGAAGCGCAAGCTGCGAGTCGGCGTGGCTCTGCCTCACCTGCCTGAGCCCCTCCTCAAGACGCGCTCGGTTGGGCAGCTGCATGCCTTCCTCCTGCATCCAGGTGCGCAGGCACCAGGCCTGGCGGGCGGGGATCAGCCTGAGAAGCGCGGGAATGCGCAGGGCGTGCGGATTCGCCTCGTCCCTGCACCGCGCAAGATCGTCGAGCGAAACGGAGCGGAGCACCTCGGCCGCCTCGGCCGTGAGCGAAACGGCGCGCGCCGCGCCCTGCCTGAAGCCCGGACGGATCTTGTCGAGAAGCGGCACGACCTCGCGGCGGATGCGGTTGCGCAGGTACTTCGGACTCCGGTTCGACTCGTCCTCGACGTAGCTGAGCTTCACGCTTCGGGCGTACCTGTCGATGTCGGCGCGAAGCACGCCGCTCCAGGGGCGCACGAGCAGAAGCGGCGGCGCGTTTCTCGAGGCCGAAAGTCCAGGGATCACGAGCTCGCGCGTCTGCGGAAAGGCGGCGAGTCCTTCGGGCCCCGCGCCGCGCATCCACTGCATGAGGAAGGTCTCGATGCGGTCGTCCTCGTGATGCGCCGTCAGCACGACGTCATAGGCCTCCTCGCGTGCAAAGCGCGCAAGCGCCCTGTAGCGGACCTCGCGGGCCGCGGCCTCGACGCCTTCGCCTGTCTGCCTGACCGTCACGCGCACGGGCGTGAACGGAATGCGCCTTGTCTCGCACTCGGCGCGGCAGTGCGCCTCCCAGTCGTCCGCATTGGGCGAGAGGCCGTGATTGACGTAGACCGCATGCACGCGGGCGATGAGAAACTGGCGCGGACGATGAAAGAGCTTCTCGACGACGTCAAGGAGCGCCATGGAGTCGCGCCCGCCCGAAAGCGCCACGACGACGCGCACGGGATTGAGCGGCCTGAGCGAGAATTCGTCCCCCTTGACGCCGAGAAGCGTTTCGGCCGCATCGGAGAGCGCGTCGTAGACGAGCTGCGTCAGACGCTCGGCGAGCGCCTTCGAGCGGCGCGGCGCGGACTTGCGGGCTGGGGCTTTTCTGGGAGCGTCGGACATGGGCGGACTGGAGGGACTCAAAGGGCCGTGAAAAACAAAGCCGTCATTGTACTGCGGCGGGCGACACGAACGGGAAGAAATCCAAAAAAGGCACGTCCTCCATGGAGAAACGTGCCTTTTTGAGCCGGGCGGGACGGTGAGGTCCGCTTATTCGGCCTTTTCCGCTTCAGCGGCCTTCGCTTCTTCGGCGGCAGGCCTGGCCTTCACGGACTTCGCGGCCTGTGCGGCCTTCTTGGCGCACGAGCAATCGCAGGGATCGGCCTTGGCGTCGGGTTGAGCTTCAGGCGCGGCGGCGGGAGCCTCGGGCTCGGGAACCTCCTCAGCGAGGCGCTCGAAGCGGCCGTAGCCCTCGAGCCTCTCGGCGCGGCGTGCGAGCAGCGTCGGCATGTCGTGCTTCATGAGGACGCGAAGCTCGTCGACGAGAGCCTTCTTGAGGGTGGTCGCCATGAGCTTGGGATCGCGGTGGGCGCCGCCGAGCGGCTCGGAGAGCACGCGGTCGACGAGGCCGAGCTGCGAGAGGCGCGGGGCCGTCAGGGCGAGCGCCTCGGCGGCGCGCGGGGCCTGGCCGGCGTCCTTGAAGAGAATGGACGCGCAGCCCTCGGGACTGATGACCGAGTAGGTCGAGTACTGAAGCATCATCACGGTGTCAGCGACGGCGATCGCGAGCGCGCCGCCGGAGCCGCCCTCGCCAATCACGCAGGAGACGATCGGCACGTTGAGGGTGGACATCGCGTAGATGTTGTGGCCGATGGCCTCGGACTGGCCGCGCTCCTCGGCGTCGATGCCGGGATAGGCGCCCGGGGTATCGACGAAGGTGATGACGGGCAGGCCGAACTTCTCGGCGAGCTTCATGAGGCGCAGGGCCTTCCTGTAGCCCTCGGGACGGGCCATGCCGAAGTTGCGGCGGGTGCGCTCGCGCAGCGTGCGGCCCTTCTGGTTGCCGATCACGATGACGTTCATGTCGGCGAGGCGGGCGAGACCGCCCACGATCGCCTCGTCGTCCGCAAAGGCGCGGTCGCCGTGGAGCTCCTGGAAGTCCGTGAACATCATGTCGATGTAGTCGAGCGTGTACGGGCGGTTCGGATGGCGCGCGACGAGCGACATCTGCCAGGGCGTGAGGTCCGCGTAGACCTTCTTCAGAAGCTCGCGGGACTTGTTCTCCAGCTGCGCGACTTCGGCGTCGATCGAGACGGCGACGGCGCTCTCGGAGGTGTTCTCGGCAAGCTCCCTGAGCTCGTCGACCTTCTTCTCGAAGGCCTCGATGTCGTGTTCAAATTCAAGAAAAACGCGTTTTGCCATGATGGTCGATATGTCCTGAAATGGGTCCGTGGAACTCAGATGCGGCGCCAGGTCGTGCCCTGCGGGCCGTCCATGAGCACGATGTCCTCGTCAAGGAGGGACTTGCGGATTTCGTCGGCGCGGGCGAAGTTCTTCGCCTTCTTGGCCTCGCGGCGTTCCTCGATCAGGGCGTTGATGCGGGCCTCGTCGGCATCGGAGGCGCCGCCCTTGAGGAAGTTCTCGGGGTCAAGCTGCAGGATGTTGAGCACGGCGCCCAGGCCCTTGAGCTGGCGCACGAGGACCGGATCGCCCGTGCGGTTGATCTCGGTGGCGAGCTCGAACATCGCGGCGATGGCGAGCGGCGTGTTGAAGTCGTCGTCCATCGCGGCCTTGAACTGGGCGGCGTACTTCTCGCTCCAGTCGACCTCGCCTTCGGCAGCCTCGCGGCCCTTGAGGGCCCCGTAGAGGCGCACGAGGGCCTTCTGGGCCTCCTCAATGAGCGCGCTCGAGAAGCTGATCGGGCTGCGGTACTGGCTGCGCAGCAGGAAGAAGCGGAGCACTTCGGCGCCGTTGCCCTCGCCGTAGGCGGCTTCGGTGTCCTTGAGAGCGTCGCGGATCGTCCAGAAGTTGCCGAGCGACTTGGACATCTTCTCCTCGTGGCCGGAGGCGTCGCGCACGCGCAGCGGACCCGAGTGCATCCAGACCTTGGCGAACGGCACGCCGGAGGCGGCCTCGCTCTGGGCGATCTCGTTCTCATGGTGCGGGAAGATGAGGTCGGGACCGCCGCCGTGGATGTCGAACGTGTCGCCGAGGATCTTGGCGCTCATGGCCGAGCACTCGATGTGCCAGCCCGGACGGCCGCAGCCCCACTTGGATTCCCACTGGGGCTCGCCCGGCTTGGCGCTCTTCCAGAGCACGAAGTCGAGCGGATCGCGCTTGCCGGCAGCCACGTCGACGCGGGCGCCCGACTGCAGGTCGTCGATCGACTTGCCGGAGAGGCGGCCGTAGTTCTCGAACTTGCGCACGGCGAAGTCGACGTCACCGTCGGAACCCTGGTAGGCGTAGCCCTTCTGCTCAAGCTTCTCGATGAGGCCGAGCATTTCGGGGATGTAGTCGGTGGCGCGGGGCTCGTGCGTGGGCGCGAGGCAGCCGAGCGCGAGCATGTCCTCCTGCATCGCGCGGCCGAACTCCTCGGTGAGCTTGGTCGTCGTGATGCCGCGCTCGGCGGCGCGGCGGATGATCTTGTCGTCGACGTCCGTGATGTTGCGCACGAAGGTCACCTTCATGCCGGAGGCCTCGAGCCAGCGGCGCACGACGTCGAAGGCCACGAAGGTGCGGCCGTGGCCGATGTGGCAGTAGTCGTAGACCGTCACGCCGCAGACGTACATGCGGACGTGGTTGGGTTCGATCGGGGCAAAGGGGGTCTGCGTGCGGCTGAGCGTCGAATAGATCGAAAGTGCCATGGGTGAGGAGTCCTTCTACTCTTATATATAGGCGTCTGCGCGCATGAAGGCGCGTGCGCAGGGGCGGGATGCGCCCCGCGCTTGCATGCGTGCGTCCTGACGGGAATCATCCGCCGTGAGGCCGCAGTGGGCTAAAATGTGGCGCAGACTGAAACATCGCTGCAGGAAGTATAGCCGCCCCGCCCCCTCGCTGCCGTCGCGAATCGAGCGCAAGCCGCTTTTTCGCGTGCGCCCTAGCCTCAAGCGGGGATGCGCGGTCATCCTTTCCGCCGACGCCCATCATCCAAGACAGAAGAGAAGATACACATGCGACGCCTCATTACCGCCGCGCTCCTCGCGCTCGCCCTCGGCTCCGCCCAGGCCGCCACCCAGATGGAGCAGCTCGCCAAGCAGATGCACCCGAGCGAATTCCCGGCCCAGATCGAAAAGCTTCTCAACAGCGGCAAGGCCGCCCAAGCGCTCGAGCTCGCCGACCTCGGCATCCGCAAGAACGAACGCAGCCCGCAGCTGCGCTTCATGAGGGCCGTGGCGCTCGAAAATCTCACCAGGTCCGAAGAGGCCGTGCGCGAGCTCAAGCAGCTTATCATCGACTATCCCGAAATCCCCGAGCCCTACAACAACCTCGCCGTGATCGAGGCGGGTCTCGGCAACCTCGAGGAAGCCGTCGCGCACCTCAAGCAGGCCCTGCGCATCAACCCCGACTTCGCGCTTGCGCGCAAGAACCTCGGCGACGTGTATCTCGCGCTCGCCCGCGAGGCCTATGAACAGGCCGTCGTGAAGCTTCCGAACAACCACGTCCTCGAGCGCCGCCTCAACACGCTCAAGAGCCTCGAGGCCGCCCGCTGAGCCGGGCTGCGTGCAACTCAAAACCAAGACAGGCAAAAAATATTATGAAAATCCGCTCCCGCATCCTTCTTCCGCTCGCGCCCGCCCTTCTGGGCCTTCCCGGCGCCGTCCTCGCCGCCTCGCCCGCCCGCTACCCGCGCGTCGAGATCGTCACCGACATGGGCACGATCGTCGTGCAGCTCGCCCCGTCGCGCGCGCCCCGCACGGTCGAGAACTTCCTGCGCTACGTCCGCGAGGGCCACTACGCGGGCACGGTCTTTCACCGCGTGATCCAGGGCTTCATGATCCAGGGCGGCGGCTTCACCGCCGAGATGCAGCAGAAGCCCGTGCATGATCCGATTCCGCTCGAGGCCCGCGGCGGCCTGCCCAACGACAGGTACACGATCGCCATGGCCCGCACCTCCTACCCGCACTCCGCGACCGCGCAGTTCTTCATCAACGTTGCGGACAACGGCTTCCTCAACGCCTCCCAGGCCGCCGACGGCCAGGGCTACTGCGTCTTCGGCCGCGTCGTCAAGGGCCAGGACGTGGTCGACAAAATCGCCGAGGTCCGCACGGGCGTCAGGGCCGGCATGCGCGACGTGCCCGTCAAGCCCGTGACGATCGTCTCCGCGCGCGTGCTCTGAGACACGGAGAACGGGCCTCTCGCACAACCCTGCTTTGTGCGACAATACCCCATTGCCCGTCGCCCCGCGGGGCGGCGGATGTTTGAATGAATTACGTTTTTAGACTGACAAGACAATGATTCGCTTTACGACCAACAAGGGCGTGATCGACATCGAGCTCGATCACGAACACGCTCCCAAGAGTTCCGCCAACTTCGAACAGTACGTCCGCGACGGCTTCTATGATGGCACGATCTTCCATCGCGTCATCAAGGGCTTCATGATCCAGGGCGGCGGCTTCGAACGAGGCATGAAGGAGAAGGCCACCCGCGCCCCGATCGAAAACGAAGCCGCCAACGGTCTCAAGAACAACAAGTACACCATCGCCATGGCCCGTACGTCCGACCCGCACTCCGCGTCGTCCCAGTTCTTCATCAACGTCGCCGACAACGACTTCCTGAACCACACGGCTCCGAACCCGCAGGGCTGGGGCTACGCCGTCTTCGGCAAGGTCACGGCCGGCCAGAACGTCGTCGATGAAATCGCCCGCGTCCCCACCTCCACGCGCGGCTTCTACGGTGACGTGCCGGTTGATGACATTGTGATCGAAAAGGCCGAAATCCTCTGATAGAGCCCGCTCAACACGAGCCCCTGGGGCGCCGAGATGACACGTCCGGCGCCCTTCCGTTCATTTAGACTGGACAAATCCGCCATGGCAGACAAAAAGGTTCCGGCCCTCTGCGGCCTCAAGAGCGTGCCCGAGCTCACCAATCCCGTCATCATCTCCGACGTGCATCTTGCGGCCAACAAGCCCAAGACCATCATGGCGTTCCTGCGCTTCATGAAGAACGTCGCGCCGCGCTTTGCCGAACTCGTCATTCTGGGCGACCTCTTCGACTACTGGCTCGGCGACGACGCCACGCCCGAAGCCGACCCGATCATCGCAGAACTCAAGCTCTACTCCTCGACCGGCCGCCGCGTGCTCATCATGCAGGGCTCCCACGACGCCCTTCTGGGCGCCGACTTCGCCGAGTCCTGCGGTGCCGAGCTCATCGCCGACCAGATCGTCATTCCCGTCAACGGCAATCCGATCCTCTTCGCCTACGGCGACCAGTGGTGCGTCCGCGACCAGGTCCGCCAGGCCCGCCGCGCCGTGCTGCGCGACCCGATCTGGCAGGAAAACCTCCTCGCCCAGCCCGCCCACGAGCGCGCCGCCGTCATCGACGAGGCCCTGAGGAAGTGCGCCACCGAAAACGAGGCTCCGAAGAACCCGCGCGACTTCGACGTCATTGAAAGCGCCGTCGCCGAATCGGCCCGCGCCGCAGGCGTCGAGCTCGTCATCCACGGCCACACCCACCACCCCGGCGCCCACGTCAACGCCGTCATCGAGCGCTGGGTGCTCCCCGACTGGGAGTTCGACCTCACCGAAACGAGCTGCAGGAGCGGCTACATCACCTTCATGCAGGGCGGCCGCCCGCAGATCCAGATGATGTAACCCTTCTCAAACCGCGCCCGGCAGGCATGCCGGGCGCATTTTCCTCCTGAGAACAACATGTCCGACAAACTTCTCGAGTCCCAGGCCGCCGTCTTCAAGGCACTCGGCCACCCGAGCCGGTTGCTGATGGTCAAGGCCCTCGCAGGCGGCGAGCGATGCGTCTGCGAACTCCGGACCCTCGTCGGCGCCGACATGTCAACCGTCTCCAAACACCTGACCGTCCTCAAGAACGCCGGCGTCGTCGAGGCGGATCGACGCGGCAACAACATCTACTACAGGCTCGTCCTCACATGCCTTTCCGGCGTCTTCACATGTCTGGACGCCGACAGCCGATGCCCGGGAGTCCAAAGGCCGGGCAAGTGCAGCTGCTCCTGAAACCTCCTTCCCACATCAATCTCGTGGTAAACTATTTGGCGGATTAGCCAAATAGCTCAACAGTAGCCGGCCGTTCAGGCCGGCTTTTGACACCCGCCATTTGGCCAAACAGCCAAATAGGTCTCAACCATGACATCCATCATCTTCAGAGAGGGCGACAAGCCTCATGCTCAAAAGCTTCGGTACGGAGCCGCCGCTGCGGCGGTGCTCCTTTCGTGGTTTGCTCTCTACCGCTGGGCGGAACCTGCCTCAAGCTTGATCGTCTTCGAGCTTCTGGGCCTCTCGCCCGCTTCCAGAACCGGCGCGGCGCTGCAGTTCTTTCTTTATGACAGCACGAAGATTCTGCTTCTGCTCGTGCTGATGATCTATCTGATCTCGCTTCTACGAGCAGGGCTCAATCCGGACCGCGTCCGTGCAATCCTCGCGGGCCGCTCGCGCCTGCCCGGCTACGGCCTCGGAGCGCTCTTCGGCGCCATCACTCCCTTCTGCTCGTGCTCGAGCGTGCCGCTCTTCATTGGCTTCACCGCCGGCGGAATTCCGTTCGGGATCACCATGGCCTTTCTGATCACCTCTCCCGTCATCAACGAGGTGGCCGTCGTCCTGCTCTGGGAACTGCTCGGCTGGAAGCTGACGCTTCTCTACGTCGCAACGGGGCTTCTGATCGGCATTCTCGGCGGTCTGTTCGTTGACGCCATCCATGCCGGACGGTGGCTGCAGCCCTTCCTCCTTCAGTCCTTCGATGCGGATGCCTCCGGCCAGGCCGTCCACGGGAACCCGAGTCTCGGCCTGCAGGCAAGGCACGCCTTTGCGCTGTCGGAAACCCGCGACATTCTGCGCAGAGTTGCCAAATGGGTCTTCATCGGCGTTGGCGCAGCAGCTTTCATCCACGGCTGGGTTCCCGAAGGCTGGCTGCTCGAGCACTTCTCCTCCGACCGCCTCTGGAGCGTGCCCGCCGCCGTTCTGGTCGGCCTTCCCCTCTACACAAATGTCACGGGCATCGTGCCCGTCATGGAAAACCTCCTTCTGAAGGGGCTTCCCCTCGGCACCACGCTCGCCTTCTGCATCTCTGGCGTCGCCGCCAGTCTGCCTGAGCTCATCATGCTCAGGCAGGTGATGACCGATCGGCTCATCGCCGTTTTCCTCGGATTCCTGCTTGTCGCGATCACGGCGGCAGGCTGGCTTCTCAACCTTCTCGCGCCCATGCTCAAATAAGAAGCCGGCGCTCAAACTTCACAAAAGGACAAAAACATGCACATCAGGATTCTGGGAACTGGCTGCAGCCGATGCACCCGCCTTGAACAGCTCGTGAGGGAGCGCGCCGCAGAGCTCCGCCCCGAGGCCATCATCGAAAAAGTCACCGACGTCATGCAGATGCTTCGCCTCGGCGTCATGAGCACGCCTTCGATCCTCATCGACGACAAGCCCGTGGCAGTCGGCCGCGTCCCCTCCCGCGAGGAGATCGATGAATGGCTGCGGCAGGAATGAAGATGCCCGCCGTCCTCTTCTGCTGCACTCACAACAGATGCCGAAGCCGCATGGCCGAAGCCGTCGCCCGACATCTTCTTCCCGGCTGGACATTCATGTCGGCGGGATCCGCACCCGCAGGCGGCATCGATCCCGGTGCAGAGGCCGCGCTGCGCGAGTCGGGACTCGAAGCATCAGGCCCCGCACGACGCGTGCAGGACCTCGACCTTTCGGCATTTGATCTCATCGTCACGCTCTGCGCTCAGGAGGAAAGCTGCCTGTGGCTTCCGCCCGCTCTCTCGAGGCGTGTTCTGCACGTTCCCTTCGAAGATCCGTCCCGTCTCGGCGCCGACACGCCGCAAAGCGTCCGCAACGAGGCCTTCAGGCATCTCATGATCGAACTCGGCGCCTTCTGCCTCACGCTTCCCGACACGCTCGAGAAGATTCATGCGGCAGAGGATATGCGTCGTTCGTGAAAAAATCCGAACGTCCGTTCGTTTTGCCGTAAAATGTCGCATGTTCTCAAACAAGCCCGATCGTCCGACAACCCCGCGGGACGAGCGGAACGACACAAGCACAAACGGAGAGACCCCTTGAGCAACCTCGAATGCAAGCACCGCCTCTACAAGAAGGTCGGCCTGATCGGCAAGGCCTTCAGCCATGAAGTCAGGCTCGAGCTCATCGAGCTCCTCTCCCAGTGTCCGCAGACCGTCGAAAAGCTGTCCGAGATGCTCGACGAGGACTACAAGAGCATCAGCGCGCACCTGCGCGTCCTCTATCGCGCGGGGCTCGTGACCTGCACCCGCAACGGCCGCTTCCAGCGCTACGGACTTGCGAGCCCCAAGGTGGCGGCGCTTGCCGTCATGATCCGAGAGACGGCAGAGCAGAGCATCGCCGAACTTTCCAGTCTCGAGGCCGAAAGCGGCATTCCCAACGCCTCGCTCGGCATCGAGGACGCCGTTCACTACGCCTCCGAAGGCAAGCTCATCCTGCTCGACGTCCGCCCCGAGGAGGAATTTGCGGCGGGACACCTTCCCCACGCCGTCAACATGCCCATCGAAACGCTCGGCAAGCGCGTGCACGAGCTGCCCCGAGGCATGGCGCTCGCCGCCTACTGCCGCGGTCCCTACTGCTTCCTCGCGCACGAGGCGGCAGCCATTCTCGAAGCTTCGGGCCGACGCCTGCAGGTGATCCCCTCGGGCGTCATGGAGTGGTCGAGCAGGGGCGCCGAACTCGAGTCCGCGAGCCCCGAGGAATCCCAGGAAACGCCGCCGCGACGCGGCATCAGAACGAAGGCCTGAGGCCGACGGATCCCTGACGAAGGACAAAATGACGAAAGCCCGCCGCTTGAACAAAGACGGCGGGCTTTTCCTTTGGGAGAGCGTGAACTTCAGAGTTCGCTCATCGCGTGCCTGAGCCTCAGTCCCGCGAGCACGGCGTCATAGTGCGCGTACATCGCGTTCATGTCGCTCGAGAGCCTGAGCGTTTCCGCATCGAGCACCTCGGTGTGGGAGACGAGCCCGTGGCGGTAGCGCTCGCGCACGGCGCGCAGGTTCTCGTCGGCCTGCGCAAGGGCGCTCTGCGCGACACCAAGGCGTTCGTCCGCCTCGTTCACGTTGAGCAGGCACTGCCGGACGGCAAGTTCGACGAGCGAGCCCGCCTCGGCCTTCTGATGCTCGAGCGCGGCGCGCTTTTTGCCGATCTCGGTGACGTTCGCGGCGCGCACGCCGCCGTCGAGGATGTTCCACTTCATCGTGACGCCGACCATCCAGCCGCGGTCGCGGGCGAGGTACGGATCGTCCTGTCTCATCCAGCCGCCGGCCAGAGCCACCTGCGGGAGATAGGCGCCCTTTTCGGCCTTCGCCTGCGCGGCGAGCGCCGCGTCGGCGTGCCTGATGCCCTCGATGGCGGCGTTCTTTCTGACGGCGCGCTCGACGAGCGTAGCCTCGCCGCCCTGAAGGACCTCGGGGAGCGCAGGCTCCTCAAGGCGGGCCTCGGCGTCGAGCGGCCTGCCGATCTCGCGGTTGTAGGCGGACTTCGCGAGGCTGAGCGCGTTTCTTGCGCGGATCACGTCCTGACGAGCGTTCTTCACCCAGACCTCGGCCGCCAGACAGTCGGTCTTGACGACGAAGCCCTTTTTGAAGAGCTTCTCGACGTCGGCGGCGTGGGCCTGGAGCGTGCGCTCGTGAAGCTCGGCGAGTTCAAGCGCGCGCTGCGCCTGCAGGACGTTCACGTAGCGCTCGGCCACCTTCATCTTCACGTCCTGTTCGGCCCCCCTGAGCTCGCTCCCCGCACGGGCCTTCAGGGCCTTGGCGGCCTCGACGCCCGAGACGATGCGCCCGCCCGCAAAGACGGGAAGCGTCGCGACGGCGCCGTAGCCGTAGGTGCGGTCCTTCGCAAGCGGCATGGACATGCCCATGAAGCGCATCTGAGGCGCCTCCTCGAGCCTGAGGTAGTTCGCCTGCAGGTCCACGCTCGGCAGGTGCTTGCGCTCGGCGGCGCTCACAGCCGCATCGGCCGCCTCCTCGGTCGCGCGGGCGGCTTCGAGCACCCGGCTTCCCGAGAGCGCGGCGTTCCACGCGTCGTCGAGCGTCTCGGCCGCGAGCGGGCCCGCGGCCAACGTCCCGGCCAGAAGGACGCCGATCAGCTTCTTCACATCACTCGTCATGCCTTCACCTCCGTGGCGGCCGCCTTCGTTCCGTCTTCGTCCGCATGGAACGGGAAGGCCTTGTAATACTGATAGAGCAGGATCGGAACCACGAACACCGTGCAGCACGCGCTCACGAGCGTGCCGAAGATGAGCGAGATCGCCAGTCCGCGGAAGACCGCGTCGGTGAGCATGATCAGGCTGCCGCACACGACGCACAGCGACGTGAGCAGGATCGGACGCATGCGCACGCTGCCCGCCTTGAGCACGGCTTCCTTGAGCGGCATGCCGAGCCTGAGGTTGTCGATCACGAAGTCGATGAGCAGGAACGAGTTTCTCACCACGATGCCCGCCAGCGCCGTAAAGCCGATGAGGGACGTGGCCGAGAACTGCTCGCCCAGGAGCCAGTGGCCGGGGAAGACGCCGATCACGCCCATGAAGACCGCAGAGAGGGCAATCACGGGGAGAAGGAACGACTTGTAGTAGGCCACGAGCATCAGGTAGATGCCGCCCACCGCGAAGGAGAGCGCAATGACGAGGTCCCTGTAGGAGTTGAGCATCATGCGGATCTCGCCTTCCCAGAGCAGCTCGACGCGCGACTGCGTGAGGTCGGGTCGAACCTCGGAGACGCCGAGGTTCGACGTCGCGAGCGTTCCGCCCGCCGGCAGCGCCATGCCCTCGAGCCTGTTGTTGAGGTCGATCACGGCATAGGTGGCCGTCGTCCAGCCGAGCTCGCCGCCGATGCGCGTCATGGGCACGCCGTCCTTGTGGCGGATCGTCTGCTCGGCGGCGCCCGTCTCCGTGGTCACCAGGGAGGAGAGCGCCACGCGTGCGCCGCCCGCGCCCGGCACCGTCACGCCCGAGAGGAGCGACGGATCGAACTGGGCCTCGTCGGGAATGAAGAGCCTCACGGGCACCGGCTCGCGCTCGCCGCCGACGTGCGCGTATCCGCTCACGTCGCCCGAGACGAGCTTGCGCAGGAGCCCCGCCGCTTCGGCCGCATTCACGCCCGAGAGCGCGGCCTTCTCGCGGTCGATCGCCAGACGACGCTCGACGACGTCGGCCTCGGCGTTCCTCACGATCTCGACCATGTCGTAGGTCTTGCGGAACTCGGCTTCGATACTGTCGGAGATGACCCTGAGCTCCTTGGGATCACGCCCGTAGACCTCGGTGAGGACCGTGGCGACGAGCGGAGGTCCCGGAGGATCCTCGACCACCTGGATCGTGCTGCCGGGCCATGCGGCCGCGACGGGCCTGAGCGCCTCGCGCAGCTCGCTCGCGATCTCGATCGTCGAGCGTCGGCCCGTGTCCTTGTTCGTGAAGTTCACGCGCACGGCGCCGATGTTCGAGCCCTTTTCGCCCGCGCCCTTGAGGAGCGAGTTGAAGTCGTCGATGCCGCCTTCGCCCGTCCAGCTCTGGTAGTTGACGACCTCGGGAATGCGGGAGACGACGGCCGCGACGTCGCGGACCGCGCGGTCGGTCACCTCAAGCGCCGTTCCCTCCTTCATCTTCACCGTGACGTTGAAGGTGTTCTTGTTGTCCTTGGGGAGGAACCCCATCTGCACGCCGAAGGCCGACGGTTCGCCCGCGGGCCCCTCGGGCCTGATGAACTGCCACGCGGGCAGCACGCACGAGGCCGCGAAGCTTGCCGCGAGCGCGAGCATCAGCACGAGCTCGCGCACGGGATAGCCGATCACGCGTCCCGCGACCGCGTCGTAGACGCGCGCGATGAGGATGGGCTCCTCCTTCGGGGGCTCGCCGCCCTTTTCATGGCTCATCGGAATCCAGTGCCTGCACATCCAGGGCACGACGCTGTAGGCGATGAAGAGCGAGGCGAAGATCGCCACGGGAACCGTGACGCCCACGGGATGGAAGTACTGCTTGGGCATGCCCGTGAGCGTGGGCACGAGCGAGTAGAAGACGAGCATCACCGTGAAGGTGGCCATCATCGTGGGGCTGCCGATCTCGTCGGCCGCGCGCACGACCTGCACGGGCTTGGACTCCTTCGAGCCAAGGCCGAAATGACGCACCACGTTCTCCACGACCACGATCGCGTCGTCGACGAGAAGGCCGAGCGCGATGATGAGCGCGTAGAGGCTCAGGCGGTTGATCGTGAGTCCGTCGATCTTCGTGATCGTGAGCGTGATGGCGAGAATGAGCGGAATCGAGAGCCCGACGATGAGCGCGGGCCTGCGGCCGAGGAAGAGCCAGGTCACGGCCACGACCGAGACGAGCGCGATGCCGAGATGCTCGAGGAGGAGGTTCACGGCGTCGTTCGCGCGCTCGCCGTCGTTTCGCGTCACGACGACATGCACGCCCTCGGGCACCGTGGCCTTCATGCGCTCGACGCGCTCGATGACCTGGTCGGCCACCTCGACGGCGTTCGTGTTCTTTTTCTTCGCCACGGCGAGCGTGACGGCGTTCATCTCGCGTCCGCCCGTGAGCACGTAGTTGTCGGCGTCGCTTCGCCCGTAGGCAAAGCGCGTCGTCATCGTGCGCCGCGCGGCGGGCCCGTCCGTGATCTCGGCCACGTCGCCGAGCCTCAGGGTGCGGCCCGAGAAGACGCCGATCGGCAGGCTGCGCAGCTCGTCGACGCCTTCGATGCCGTTGGCGAGCCTCACCTTCTGCTCAAGGCCGTTTTCAACCACGCTGCCGAGCGGGGCCGCCACGTTCGAGGCGGCGACCGCCATGCGCACGGAGTCGAGCGTCGCCCCGAAGCTCTGAAGCCTTTCGGGATCGATCGCGACCGTGAACTCGCGGCTGCGGCCGCCTTCCACCGTCGTCGTCGAGACGTCGGCCATGCTGAGGAGCTCGTCGCGCATCGCATCGGCGATGCGTCTGAGCGCAAAGTCGTCGTACTTCTCGCTCGCAAGCGTGACCGTCACCGCCGCCACGTCGTCCGCGTCGGCGCTCACGATCATCGGCACGGACGCCGCCGCAGGCAGCAGGTGCCGTCCGCTGTAGACGCGGTCGTAGAGCTTGTTGAGCGACGCCTCCTTCTCCTCGCCCACCTTGAAGCGGACGGTGAGGCGCGCGACCGAGTCGGACGCCGCGCCTTCGGTATGGTCGACGCCCGGAATCTGGTTGACGATCGCCTCAAGGGGCTTGAGCACGGTCTGCTCGACCTCGGAGGGCATGGCGCCCGGCAGCACCACCTGAACGAGGGCGCCGGGCATCGTGATCTGCGGATTCTCCTCGCGGGGCGTGGAGAGCACCGCCCAGAGGCCGCAGATGAGACAGCCGAGAATGACGATCGAGGTGAGCTTGGAGTCGACGAAGAACTCCGAGAGCTTCCCCGTGATGTGTCCTGCTACGCGCATGAGCGCCTCCCGCTAGTTCTGACGATCGGCGATCCTGACGGGCGAGCCCTCGTTGAGGGTCGCCCTGGGCGAATCGACCACGACCTCGCCGCCCTCGAGGCCCGCAAGCACCGTGACGAAGTCGCCGCGACGCTCGCCGAGCCTGAGCCAGCGGAACTTCGCCTCGCCGTCCCTGACGACGAAAACGCCTTCAAGGCCTGCGCGCTTCGTGAGGGCCGAAGCCGCCACGCGCACTTCGGACGTGCCCGCAAGCTCGAAGACGGCCGTGCCGAAGGTGCCGGGCATCACGTCCGCCGCATCCCCGCTGAAGGCAATCTTCACGAGACAGGTGCGCGTGAGTTGGTCGGCGGAGTGCACGACGCGCTCGACTGCGCCCGCAAGCGGCGCCCTGCCCTTGAGCTCGATCCTGACGGCCATGCCTTCCCTGACGCCGGGCGCGAACGATTCGGGCACGTAGGTCTCGAAGACGGGCGCGCCCGCGCTCTCCATCATGACGATGGGGGCGCCCGGCGTCACGAGGTCGCCCTCGCGCTTGACGAGCATCACCACCGTGCCGTCGAAGGGCGCGCGCATGTCGGCGTACTCGAGCTGCACGCGGGCTGCGTCGAGCTGCGCCTCGGCAGCCCTGAGCCTCGAGGCCGCGGCCTCGTGGTTGAGCCTCACCTTGCGCCACTCGTTGTCGGAGACGACGCCGTCCTCGTGAAGCGAACGGAACTTGCGCATGTCGACCGCCGCATCGCGCTCGGCGGCTCGGGCGGCCGCAAGCGACGCCTCGGCCGCCTCGATCCCCGCCCTGACGTCCGTGACGTCGAGCCTGGCGACGGAGTCACCCTTCGAGACGCGCGCGCCTTCACGGGCGGGCAGCGCCCTCAGATAGGCCGTGACGCGGGAGGCGATCGCCACGCGTTCGCGCGCGGCGGCCGTGCCGCTTGTCGTATAGGCGCCGGACACGTTGCTCTGCAGCGCCGCGGGAACGACCGTCTCGACCGCGCCCTGTGCGGACGCCGCAGGCTCCGGAGCCTCCTTGCAGCCCGAGAGCGCCAGAAGCGCGGCGAAGAAGCCCGCCGCAAGGCCCGTTTTCAGAAATCTCATGACGCCTCCCGTCACCTGGGACTGACATGCACCTCAAGCAGTCCCGCCACGTATTCGATCATCTCCGCCTCTTCGTAGAGGCCGGGACCCGCCCCGGGAATCCGCTCGATGAGCATGCGGCCCTCGTAGGGCATGAAGCACAGCGAGCAGAGCGAGAGCACCCAGCGCCTGCGGTCGCCCGTCACGCCGAGCTCGGCCGCGAAGCCCATCATCAGGTCGAAGAAGCGCTTGAGGGGCTTCGTCGCGAAGATGAGCGCATTCTCGCGGTCCGTGTCGATGAGCACGCGCTGAAAGAGAATGCAGCCGTCGTTGTTGGAGGAAAAGCGCCCGATGATGCGGGCGATGACGCGGCGCAGCCTCTCGGGAGGCGTGCCGTCCTGAATGCGCACCACCTCCTCGATGCTGTCCGTCACCTGCTTGATCGCATGGTCGACCGCATGCCTGTAGAGGTCGATCTTGTCGGAAAAATGGTAGTAGATCGCCGCCTGCGTGAAGCCGACCTCAAGCGCAACCTCGCGCATCGAAACGCCTGCATACCCGTTGCGGGCGAAAAGCCTCAGCGCGACTTCAAGCACGGTGGCGCGGGCGTCGGCCCCTCTCTGTTTTCTGGGATCCCTTGTGGTGGTCATCTTCGTTCCCTTTTCTGCTGCTGTTGTTGTCGAACGCACTTACTGATCGTTCAGTAAGTATCCTTGTTTTCAGTATACGTCAGCTGCGGCAGAAGAAAAACCGGCTTCAGGGAAAACGAAAACCCCTCCGACGGCACTGCGGCGGAGGGGTTTTCAAATGGAATGTCCGGATGCTTATTCCGAACGCCTCTTCGAAAGGCGAAGGGCGTCGGCGGCCGAGAGGAAGGCGATGACGGCGCCCCAGATCATGACGACGGGCGCGGTGGTCTCGGCGCAGGGCGCGTTCTCGACGGCGCACGGGCCGATGACGAAGGCGGCGGCGAGCGTGATGACGATGCCGAGCAGCATGTTCATGAGCTGGATGCCCGCCGCAAGGCCTGCGGACGAGAACTGCAGCATGACGCCCGCAAGGGCGCTCGCGAAGCCAAGGACGGCCGTCATGCGCACGAGGTAGAAGCACGGCGCGGCGGCGTCCTTGTGAAACGGCAGGACGAACATGACGGCGATCGTGAGGCCGAGGCCCACGAGCATCAACAGAAAGCCGGAGAGAAAGGCGGGACGCTTCATGTTGAATAAGACTCCAGGAAATTCGGTGCGGGATGCGGGAAGGCGAATTCTACCCGTCCCGCCCCCTCGGCTCAAGCCCTCGATCACCCCTTGCTGCCGGGGATACCGGGCGGGCGCGGGCGGCCCGTGCGGTGCATGTCACCGTCCTGCATCAGGTGGACCGCATCGTTGAGGGTGCCCGTGTGCACCGTGGCGGGGAGGCTTCTCTCGAGCTGCGGCGACTCGTCGGCCTGCTCCTCGCCGCGCCTCTCGACCACCTCGCGGGCCACGCGACCGTTGCCGCCCGACTCGTAGATGCTGACGGTCTCGGGGCCCATGTCGGCGATGACGGAGACGTCCTTCATCTGGGAGGGGATCGTCATCGTGAACTTCACGCCCCGCGAGCCGTTGCGTGCAACCGTGATGTTGCCCGCATGGCGCTCGGCGATGTTGGCGACGATCGAGAGCCCGAGGCCCATGCCGGCCTCGCCCTTGCTTGTCTGCAGCGGCTTGAAGAAGCGCGAGAGCTGCTCGTCCGAGATGTAGGGACCGTTGTCGCCCACCGTCAGGATCCAGGTGTGCTCGTCGCTCGGATAGAGGCAGACCTCGATCTTCGGATCGGGAATGCCCGAAATGGCGTCGGCGGCGTTCTTGAGGAGGTTGAGCACCACGAGCTCGATCTCCCAGCCGTCGACCTCGGCCATGCTGTGCGGATGCATGCGCACCGTCAGCTCGGCGTCGGTCGTGCGCGAGCGCCTGAAGGTCTGGATGGCGTTCTCGATGATGATCGAGAGGTCGGAGACCTTGCGCGGCGGATAGTCGTGCTTGGCGTAGGAGCGCACGCGCTCGACGATCTTGCTCGCGCGTTCGGCCTGCAGGACGATCTCCCTCAGGGCGAGCTCAAGCTTCTCGCGCTCGACGTCGCCGCGCCCGAGGCGCCTCAGAAGGCCGTTGCCGTAGTTGGTGATGGCGCCCAGAGGCTGCTTGAGCTCGTGCGCGATGATGGTCGACATCTGGCCCACGATGCCCGTGCGCTCGAGGTTCGCGATGTGCTGCCTCGACTGCGCGGCCTCGGCCTCGATGCGGTCTCGCTGTCCCAGGGCGTCGCGAAGCGCCCTCGTGCGGCGGCGCACCAGGATCGAGAGCGTCGTCGTGTACGTGAGCACGAGGAAGATCACGAGCATGATGAGCGCGATGATCTCGGCGTGCTCCCTCACGAAGCGCTGGAAGCTCCAGCCCGCAAGGTCGCTGTAGGGACCGATCTTGAGCGTGTAGAAGAGATCGAAGACGGGACGGTTCGTCACGGGCAGCGCCCATTCGGCCCCGTACTTGATGCTCGACATGCCGAGCAGCACGGCGGTCATCGCCTTCTTGAGCGTCGGATCGATGTCGTTGACGGCCGCAAAGACACGCCCGGGATAGACCTCGGTCGAGTGGACGCAGGAGAGACCGTCCTTCTTCTTGGGATTGAGAACCTCGATCTCGTCCATCGGAAAGGACGGATCAAGCGCGAGCTGCTCGAGCGCGCAGGCGGGCAGAAGCCCCACGCGCTCCCTGCCCGCAAGCACGTATTCGACGAGGTCGCGCTGCGAGTTGTTCGTGAAGGTCGTCCTCGAGAGCAGGTCCTCGTAACCGATGCGGCGGCGCTTGACGAGCTCGCCCGCGCCGACGAGCCAGGCCGACATCGACTTCGGGGTCATGGCGGCGAGCTCGTGCGTGGCGACGTAGGTGAGCGGATCGTGCACTGCGGAGCCGTCGGCGGGCTTTTTGCGGAAGAAGGTCGAGGCCATCGCCTCGCTCGGACTGTCGCCCGTGCCGGGCCACATGACGGCGATCTGCTCGACGCCGCCCATGGCCTGCTCGAGGGCGTAGAAGGACTGGTCCGCGATGAAGAAGTCGACGCCTCCCGTGCGGATCGACTGCGACAGGTCGCGGTCGTTCAGATAATAGATGTCCACGTTCTGCGAGCCGAACATGACGCGGATGAACTCCTTCGTCGCGTTGATCATCTCGGCGTCAGGCTCTGATCCAGGCTCGTTGTGGACCGCGATGCGCATCGGACGCTGGAAGTTCAGCTGTCCCACGGCCTCGGGACGCTCGAGGCCGTCGTCGGGCACTCTGCCGCCGTCGCGGCTGATGATGGGCGAGCGGTCGCGCTGGTGCGGATTGATGATCGCGAGCACGTCCCCCGAGGGCGTGCCCGTGCTCGTGCCCATGCCGAGGTAGGATGCGCTGACGGCGCCCCCGAAGGCGCACGACGCGATCCCGAGGGCCGCGGCGCCTGCAAGAGCCGCCCTGATGATGTGGCTAAGCATAGGTGGGTTTGTGTCGGCGGCAGGCGGGCGTGGCCGTGCGCACTGCAGCCGGGTGAGGCAAAATGTTCGTACGAAAAACTGTCCTAATTGTGCCACCTGCCGACCGAATCATGTCCGAAAAAGCACTGAAGCCTGCGCTGACCGACGTCGGGCTACGATATAACACCAAGCTCGCGGACGTGCTCCCGCCAGACCTCGCCGAGCCGCTCAGGACCTTCGGCATCGAGACGGCCGAGGACCTCTACGAGTGCGCCGCCAACGCGGGCGCCTCGTGGTTCCGCCCCGTCACGGGCATCGACGCCTCGACGGCCACGGCCCTCATGACCTGGCTTCACAGGAACGGCAGGGACGTGGGCGAAGTGACCGAACGCTTTTTCCTGCCGGGCTGCGCGCCCTCGCCCGAATCGCGCTCCGTCGCGACCCAGGCTTCCGACGAAGGCATCGTGCCCATGGAGCGCCTCGTCGTGCCCGAAGGCCTGCGCGGAGACCGGGGCCTCAACAGGGCGCCCGCCATGGCCTGTTCGCTTGACGCCGAGGACGACCTCTCGGCCATCCGCGTCTGGCTTCAGGCACGCGCCTCCAATCCCAACACGCAGGCGAGCTACAGGAAGGAGGCCGAGCGCTACCTTCTCTGGTGCCTGCTTGAGCGCCGCACGGCGCTCTCCTCCGTAAGGGCGGGCGACGCGGCGCTCTTCCTGCGCTGGCTCGAGGGGCTCGGCCGCACCGACGAGAAGGCATGGGCGCAGCAGTGGCGCATCCCCCAGAGCCGCTGGATCGGTCCCAAGAACATGCCCCGCACCTCGCCCGCCTGGCGCCCCTTCAACGGCCCGCTCTCCGCAACGAGTCGAAGAAACGCCGTCGTGGTCGTGCGTCAGCTGCACAACTTTCTCAAGAACACCGGCTATCTCATCTTCAGCCCCTTCGACCAGGTGAGTCCCAAGGTCCCGCTCCTCAAGGGCGAAGGAGCCCCGCAGGCCTTTGCGGACCGCTCGCTCACCGACGAGCAGTGGGCCGAGATCGTCTCCCGCATCGACGATCTCCCCGAAGGATGGCCGCGCGAGCGCATGAAGCTCATTCTGATGATGGGCAAGAGCCTCGGCATGCGCGCCTCAGAAATGCTCGACGCGCGCACGGGCTGGATCGTCGAGAGGCGCGTGGGCTTCAAGGTCCGCGCCGCCATCGAGATCGTCGGCAAGGGCGCCAAGGTAAGGCGCCTGCCACTCAACGACGAGCAGCGCACGATCATCGACGACGCGCTCAGGGCCCGCGGCATTGCGGGCGTCGCGGGGTCCGATCCCGAAACACCGCTTCTCGTCAACCTCGGCCGCGGCAGGAACGCACACGGCCCCATGACCCGAAGCGGACTCTACGTCGTGCTCACGAAGTTCCTCGAGGAAGTCGCGCTCGACGTCGCCTCCGAGCGTCCGATGGACGCCGCCAAGCTCCGCGCCTCGTCCACCCACTGGCTCAGGCACACCTTCGCCGTCAACGCCCTGACCGAAATGAGCGTCAACGTCGTGCAGGCCGCCATGGGACACGCCTCCGTGGCCACGACGGGCCGATACCTCTCGCCCGAAGAAGAGGCGATGAGCGAGGCGATGGAGAAGATGAAGGCGCTTTGATTCCGGGAAGGAAAGACGCCCACAGAAGACAACACGGCCCCATCTTCCTTCACGGAAGGCGGGGCCGATTCTTCCGGCCCTAAGAATTAGACCTTGGGTAATCCGACGACGAGGTTCGGCTTCGTCAGAGCGGGATCGGGAAGTCCGGTGGACGCCGCGTTCGCACCGTATCTGGCGCGAAGTTCGTCAATGGGACCGAACGCGATCGCCCTTTGCGGGCAGGATTCAACGCAGATAGGCAGATGTCCCTTTTCAACCAGATGCTTCACATGAAACGTATAGACACCCCAACCCAGAACCGTCAGCATCAAAGCGCCGAACCAACCCCTCCACTTCATCCAGAAGGCCATCATCGGATTGTCCCGAAGATGAGCATATGGTCCGCGCTTGAGCGTCCTGTACAAATCCTTGACCTGACCAAAATCCGTGACCAGCGACCATTTCCCGAACGACGAGGCGGGCATCGACAGCACAGCGGTGCTCACCGCCTTGGCCGTCTCCCCACTCACATGTGCCGCAATGCCGAAGATGGTGCCCGGATAAAGCATCCCGGTCCTGGAACAGCGTTCGTCAAATTTTGGAGATCGCCGACTACTCGAAAGTGTTCTGCAGGGAATCCCTGTTGAGCCAGCTTTTCCAGTTCACACCTGGCGACGACAGCCGCATCTCCCTCGCCCGCCTCCAGACGTTCCAGCGGGGTCGGAGCTATGTAGCTGTTGAAGGTCGTTCGGCTAAGGAAGGCAGCCGCGTCAAGTCCTGTTCGTTCGAGCTGCCCCTCAAAAATCATCCAAGTGCCGAAACTATCCTGAGCATCGGACAGAATATGAAGATTCTTCAAGTCCTCAAGATCGTGAACAGAAGACTTTTTTCGGTCTAACGACGGCCATGCCACTGACATATGCGGGGTCGGTTGCATCGGCAGACCTGTACGCAGCCAGTTGTTCGGCTAGTCCCTGAGATTGAAGGTCGGCAAAGATGCCGGCCTCGGCGATGAAGGCATGGACATTTTGAAGGCGCACTGCTTCATGAAGTTCTGCGGGAGACATGCATTTGATTCCAATGCGTGCATTGGGCAGCGTGGTCCGCAAATAAGTGAGCGTCGGCTGAAGGGTTTCGATGACAAAGTTCGACGGCAACGTGGACTGGACGGCAACCGAAAGATAAACGGAGTACTCTGGATCGCGCCCCCAGCTCGAAGAATCTGCGGCGACAGAAGCCGACACAGCAAACCATCAGGCACGCCGCCGCAAGGAGACGATTCATCTACGCCGACCTGACCGAAGCCGACTTCATGACGATACGCTCAGACCTGGCCACCGAGCGCCCTGACGTAGACGAGCAGCACGCCCTCCCAGACCTGGCGGGGTGCGAGCGGATGCTCGGCCGAGCGGCGCATTTCGGCGACGGCGGCATTGAGCGAGAGAAGGTTCTTCATCGTCGCATCGGCGGCGATCTTCTCGAGCACGTCCTTCTCGCGGATGAAGAAGTGCGGATCGGCGCCCGACTTCACGCGCAGCAGGTCGTAACACCAGCGGGAAAGATGGAGCGCAACTGCGGGAATACCCATCGAAGCCGAGTAGCCGCGAACGATGCTGTCAGGCGTGAGGCTGCGGCCGCGGGCGAGCAGGTCCCTGAGCGTGGCGGAGGCCTTCGCGTCGAGCGTCAAGCCCGTGATGTCCTTCACGGCGTTGAGCGGCGCGCCGCCCGCCATGGCGAGCGCGACCTCGGGATCACCCTTGAGGCGCTTCTGGGCCGAGAGCCATGCAAGCGCGTCCTCCTTCGACGGAACGCCCACGCGCAGCAGGCGCGACCTCGAGCGGATCGTCGGGAGCACAGCGTCGATGTCGTCGGCCGCAAGAATGAAGACGCACCCCTCGGGCGGCTCCTCCATCGACTTGAGTAGCGAGGCGGCGGCCTCGGCGCGCACCATGTCGGCGGGATAGACGAGCACGCAGCGGCGTCCTCCGCGGCTCGGCGCCATCGTGAGGAAGTCCGTGAGGGCGCGGAACTGATGAATGCGGATTTCGCGCGAAAGCTTCTTCGAGGACGAGGAGGTTTCGGGCGGGGTGTACGGCAGGTCGAGCGCGTTTGCGAGGAATTCGCTCACGACGATGCGGCAGTCGGGATGGCCGTTGGCGTGCATCATGCGGCAGCCCGGGCACTTGCCGCATGGCGAGCCGTCGGCCTTCGGGCTTTCGCACAGAAGGCGCTCGGCGAACCAACGGGCGAGCTCGAACGTGCCCACGCCGGGCATGCCGTGGATGAGGATCGCGTTGGGAAGCCTTTCGCGCATCGCGTCAAGGCGTGCGGCGGCCTCCTCGAGCCAGGGGTACTGCGTCAGAGCCATTTGGCGAACTCCTTCTCAAGCTGCGCGGCGATCGTCTCGGGCGCCTCCTCGGCATTGACCCTGACGAAGCGCTTCGGATCACGGGCGGCGCGGTCCAGATAGGCGTTGCGCACGCGGGCGAAGAAGTCCGCGCTCTCGCGTTCGAACCTGTCGCCTTCGCCCGCACGGATCGTGCGGCGGCGCGCAGCCACCTCGGGCGCCAGATCAAAGAGCACCGTCACGTCGGGCGCAAAGCCCGCGAGCGCCCAGGCCTCGAGCGCCTCGACGTCCTCGCCCTTCATGCCCTTGCCGCCCGTCTGATAGGCGTAGGTGGCGTCGGTGAAGCGGTCGGAGAGAACCCAGGCGCCGCGCTCAAGCGCAGGCTTGATCACCTTCTCGGCATGCTCGCAGCGGGCGGCGAAGAAGAGCAGCGTCTCCGTGCGCGGCGTCATCTCGTCCGTAAGGAGCAGGCCGCGGATCTTCTCCCCGAGCGGCGTGCCGCCGGGTTCTCGCGTGCGCACGACCTCATGCCCCGCGGCCCTGATGAGGCGCTCGAGCCCGTCGATCTGCGTGGTCTTGCCCGCCCCGTCAATGCCTTCAAAGGAAATAAAGCGTCCTGTCGCCATCTGTGAAACTCCGAACTGAAACTCTCGGGGCCGCGCTCGGACGACCCGCTACGGCATTGTAGCGGATCGGCCCGCGCCGCCACGAAGACGCACATTCAAACAAACGCTCACGACTCGGCGGGCTCCACAGGCCGTGAACCGGCATCCGCCCGCGCTAAAATGTGCCGCACTTCATCCTTCGGAGGCACAAGCCGCCCGAAGGTCCCGAACACTCAACCCAGGACTTCCCGTCGTGACGCAAGAAGAGAAGAAGAACACCGAAGCCGCCGCACCCGAAGCGCAGGAGCCCGCAGAGCAGAACGCAGGCACGATGGCGGCGACCGCCCTGCCCCGGAATCAGAATGAGGCTCAGGATAAGGCTCGGCCCGAAGCGAAGGCTGAAGGCGCGCCCGACGAAAAACCGGAAGAAAAGGCGGGCGAAAAGCCGGCTGAAAAGCCCCGTCGCCGCCGTCGTCCGCTCACGCTCGTCGCGGGCGGCATGCTCGTCGTGCTCTGCGCGGCCATGGGGCTTCGCTGGGAGGCCGACCAGCGCGTCTTCGAACGTGCGGTCGAGTCCGCCACGCCCGACACCGCCGTGCGCATCACGGTCGAGACGGGCGACTCCGCGCGCCGCGTAATGGAGCGCCTGCGGGAGGCGGGCCTTCAGGTGAAGGACTTCGACATGCGTCTGGCCGCACGCCTCGTGAAGGACCACAAGCTCTCGAGCATCCACACGGGCACTTATGAGTTCAAGCCCGACCTCACGCCCGCAGGCATTCTCGAAACGCTCGCCAGGGGACCGATCGTCGACCAGTCGCTCAGGATTCCCGACGGCGCGCCCGTCTGGGAGGTACTCGCCATCTTCAGGAACGCGACCGCGCTCAAGCAGACGGCCGCCTCGATGCCCGAGGCCGAGCTGCGCCGTGCGCTCGGCATCGACGCGGGCTCGCTCGAGGGATGGTTTGCGCCCGACACCTACCACTACACGTCGGGGAGCGCCGACCTTGCCGTCATGAAGCAGGCCGTCGCCAAGCAGAAGGCCCTTCTGGCCAAGGCCTGGGAGTCCCGCTCCGAGGCCGCTAAGGTGAAGACGCCCTATGAGGCGCTCACGCTCGCCTCCATCATCGAGAAGGAGACGGGCCTTGCCACTGATCGCCACCTCGTGAGCTCGGTCTTCAACAACCGCCTGAGCATCGGCATGCCGCTGCAGACCGACCCGACCGTCATCTACGGCCTCGGCGAGAAGTTCAGCGGCAACATCACCCGCAAGGATCTGCAGACGCCGACCCCTTACAATACGTACGTCATTCCGGCGCTTCCGCCCACGCCGATCGCCGCGCCCACCTGGGCGTCGATCGAGGCTGCGGTCAATCCCGCCGACACCAGGTTCCTCTACTTCGTCTCGAAGGGCGACGGCTCGAGCCATTTCTCGCAGAGCCTCGCCGAACACAACCGCGCCGTCAGGCAGTTCATCCTGAACCGCCCGAAGACGCAGAAGAAGGCCAAGCCCAAGGAACCGCAACCTACGAAGGAAACAGCACGGTCAATAACCCCTGTCTGAAGACAGAGGCTTGAAAGAGTCTTTATTGACTAGCCTCAGCGCCCCTCTTTCGAGAGGCGCTACGTTGGTTGGGAATGTACAGGCACCGTGGGATGTACATCCTAGTTCCACGCTCTGCGGCCTGTGATTAAAAGCTCCGAGAGGTAGGAGCGGTGTTGCAGGCACCAAACCCCTTCCAACATTGGCGAAGGATGTCAACCGGCCTTCGGGCCGTGTAAGCGGAGCCTGCGGGTATCCGCAAAGGAGATGCTTTGAAAGTATTTGTTTTGAACATGCGCGGTCAGCCCTTGATGCCGTGCTCGCCTGCAAAGGCGAGGCATCTGCTCAAGGCAGGCGAGGCCGTGGTGAGGCGACGAACGCCGTTCACGATTCAACTTCGAATCGCCACCGGTGAAACGAAGCAGAGCGTGACACTGGGCGTTGACGCCGGCGCAAAGCATGTCGGCCTTTCCGCTGCGACGGAAAAGGAAGAGGTCTTTGCGTCCGAAGT
>ENA-UERX01000147-UERX01000147.1-human-gut-metagenome-genome-assembly--contig:-NODE-147-length-48695-cov-5.511991_pt1 | contig 48695 bp, 25 predicted proteins | sample MGYA00242992_ERZ507993 | MGnify/ENA primary metagenome ERZ507993 (study PRJEB26167, sample SAMN06115487) | human gut metagenome | host: Homo sapiens | place: China:Chongqing | collected 2015-04-10... | reverse complement strand
GATAAAACCGACCAAAATAAACCTGTCCCTTTTTGGCAGGCCAGACGGGATAAACCCTTTTCCCACCTGCCGAAGATACACGTAAGTGACCTGCCCATGAGGGTATAATTTGCACCGTATGTCTGCACAACGCCTGTGCGCGTACGGTTTTACTCGGGCTACCGTCCATTTCCGTGGAGGCACGGTTCGGCGGCCCTAACAAGAGAGGGGTTCTATGTATAAGATCCTGGAGAAGACGCAGTTCTCGGAGAAGGTGTTCAAGTTCCGCATCGAGGCGCCCGCAATCGCCAAACATGCGCACGCTGGACAGTTCCTCATGGTTCGCGCCAACGAGACGGGCGAGCGCGTCCCGTTTACCCTGGCTGGCTGGAACGGTGACGAGGGCTGGGTCGAGTTCATCTTCATGGTGATCGGCAAGACCACCGAGATGCTTTCCACCTATGAGGCCGGCGAGTCGCTGCGCGACGTCGTGGGCCCGCTGGGCGTTCCCACCGAGATGGCCGAGGGCCCCTGCGCCGTCATTGGCGGCGGCGTCGGCCTGGCAATTGCCTTCCCGGTCGCCAAGCACCTGGTCGAGACCGGCCACGAGGTGCACGCCATCATGGGCGCCCGCACCAAGGACCTCCTGCTCATGGAGGACCAGTTCCGCGAGCTCCTCGACGAGGACCACATCCACATCACCACCGATGACGGCTCCTACGGCGAGCAGGGCGTTGTCACCGCTCCGCTGGAGCGCCTGCTGCAGGACAAGGCCGTGAGCCAGGTCTTCTGCGTCGGCCCCGTTCCGATGATGAAGTTCTCGACCCTCACCGCCCAGAAGTACGACACCCCCATCACCGCGTCGCTCAACCCCATCATGGTTGACGGCACCGGCATGTGCGGCTGCTGCCGCGTCGAGGTGGGCGGCGTGACCAAGTTCGCTTGCGTCGACGGCCCCGACTTCGATGCCACCCTGGTCGACTGGGATGACCTTCGTGCCCGCCAGGCCGCTTACCGTTCCGAAGAGGGCGAGTCCCTCAAGGCCTATGAGGAAAAGAGCTGCGCATGCCACTAGTTAACGGTCGTTTCGTTGCCGATATGAAGTCGCCCCGCACCCCCGATAACGAGGAGCCGGCTGCCGAGCGCGCCTGCGACTTCCGCCCCGTCGATAAGGGCTTCACCGAGGAGATGGCGCTGGCCGAGGCCGAGCGCTGCCTCAACTGCAAGAAGCCGTTCTGTGTTGAGGGCTGCCCCGTCAACATCAACATCCCCCGCTTTATCGAGCAGATCCGCGCGAAGGACTTCGGCGGCGCTCTCGATACCATCCGCGAGGACTCCATGCTTCCCGCCATCTGCGGCCGCGTCTGCCCGCAGGAGAGCCAGTGCGAGGGTAAGTGCATCCGTGGCAAGAAGTCCGAGCCCGTGGCTATCGGCCAGCTCGAGCGCTTCCTGGGTGATCGCCCCGAACTCGCCTCCACGCCCAAGATGGCCCCCAAGAACGGCAAGAAGGTCGCCGTCGTCGGCTCCGGCCCGTCCGGCATCACCTGTGCCGGCGAGCTCGCCCGCAACGGCTTTGACGTCACCGTCTTCGAGGCTTTCTTCACCGGCGGCGGCGTGCTGGTCTACGGCATCCCCGAGTTCCGTCTGCCCAAGGCAGTCGTCAAGCGCGAGATCGACGGCCTGGAGGACATGGGCGTCAAGTTTGAGTACAACTCCGTCGTGGGCAACATGGCCACGGCCGAGGAGCTGTTCGAGCAGGGCTTCGACGCCATCTACGTGGCGACCGGCGCTGGCCTGCCCAAGTTCCTCAACGTCCCCGGCGAGAACCTGCCCAACGTCTTCTTCGCTAACGAGTACCTCACCCGCGTGAACCTGATGAAGGCCAACAAGTTCCCCGAGTACGACACCCCCACCAAGCACGGCAAGAACGTCGTCGTCTTTGGTGGCGGCAACGTGGCTATGGACGCCGTCCGTACCGCCAAGCGCCTGGGTGCCGAGCACGCCATCATCGCCTACCGTCGTACCGAGGACGAGATGCCCTGCCGTCGCGCCGAGCTGCACCACGCCAAGGCCGAGGGCGTCGAGGTTCTGCCGCTCGTCTCCCCGCTCGAGTTTGTCGCTGGCGAGGACGGCTCCGTGTGCGCCGTCAAGGTCCAGAAGATGGAGCTCGGCGAGCCTGACGAGTCCGGCCGTCGTCGCCCGGTGCCCATCGAGGGCGCCATCGAGGAGATCCCCTGCGACGTCGCGATCTCGGCTATCGGCACCAACGCCAACCCCTTCGCTGCCAAGATCGGCGGCAAGATGGAGCTCAACAAGTGGGGCTACATCGTTGCCGACGAGGAGACCGGCCAGACCACCGATCCCCGCATCTGGGCTGGCGGCGACATCGTCACCGGTGCCGCTACGGTCATTCTGGCGATGGGCGCCGGCAAGAAGGCCGCTGCTTCCATCACCAAGAGCCTGCTGGGCGAGTAATCACCCACAGCGCTAGCCATCAAACGGCAAAGTCCCCGTCGAGCACACGCCCGGCGGGGACTTTTTCTATGCCGACCGCCCAAACCACCACGATGGGGACAGGCACCTTTGTGGTGGTTGGGGACTTGGCCGGCGAACCAATTCCGACGTTTGTCTCAATCTGTAACAGCCAGACCCTGTTGAGCCTCGTAGTTGTTGCAGATCAAGATATTGTGCGAACGTCCGCCCGTTCATCTCGATCTGTAACAGTTAGAGGCCAAATATCCCGCTTGGTGTTACAAATCGAGACATTAGGCTGACGGCCGGACCGTTCATCTAAATCTGTAACACCTAGAGCCATTTTTACTGGCCTGGTGTTACAGATTTAGATTTTGACGAAGCCGAGGATAGGTGCTGCCACCAAAACCTAGCGCTTGCGACGCTTGGTTGCAGCAATGCCGGCCACGGCTACGGTTGCGCCGGCGATGCCCAGAGCGGCGACCGTCATCGCGGCGGAGTCACCCGTGCTGGCGAGCTCCGTGCCGCCGGACTTCTTACCGTTCTTGCCCTTACCCTTGGACTTGTCCGTCGTCACTGTGGTCGTCGTCGAAGTCGAACCACCCGCAGGAGCCCCGGTACCGCCAGAGCCATCCGCACCGCCACCCTGCTCACCGCCGCCAAGCGTCGGCTTGGGTTCCGGCTTGGGTTCGGGCTCCGGCTCGGGATCGGGCGTCGCCTCATCGGTCACCGTAATCGTAATGTTCAAGCGCTCCGAATACTCGCTATACGACATGCCGGGACGCTGCGCCGCAATGCGCACATACATATTGCTATCGAGCGCAATAGGCTCGGTGTACTTTACGCGGCCTTCGTCACGGCAGGGGCAGGTGTCGTTGGTGGTGTACCAAATCGTCGTGCCGTCCTCGGCTGAAAGCTCCAGCTTCGTGCCCTTGGGCACCGTAATGTAGTTCTCCTTGGGCGACCATGCACCAAACGTCGTCGCACCAATCGTCGCCACCGGTCGCGCCGGTCGCACTGCCTCGGCAGACACGCGCACGTCGACCTGCTTGGACAGCGCCGTGCCGTCCACCGCCGCCGTCAACGTCGTCAAACCGGGCAGAGCACCATGCAGCACAAACGTCGCCGCGCCGTCCTCGCCCGTCACGGCTTGGGTGGCATCGACAGAGCAGATAGCCGAGGACTCCAGCCCAACACTAACCTTGGCGCCCGCAAACGGCTTGCCCGCCTTATCGGTCACGTGTGCCACCAGCTCAAAGTCGCCGCCCTCAAGCATGGTCACAGCTTGTTCCACGTTGAGCTTGAGCTTGTCGGCACGAACGCCCACGACAAGCTCGCCACTTGCCCAGCGCGCCATGGCCTTGCCGGCGTAGTTGCGAGCACCGTCGAGCTCAAACGACACCGTCGAGCCCGCCTCACGCGCATCGGCATAGCGAATGCGCAGCACGCGCGACAACGGCTTGCCATTGGGATCGTCCTGCTTGTCGAGCCACGTATACGTCACGTCGCCCAAGCCCTGCGCGCACAATGCGACCAGGGCATCGTCGCTCGCATCCATATACTGCGTAAACTCAACCTCGACGCAATCGGTATAGGCATGGGCCGAAGCCACCTCGGGCGCCGCCGTCGACACCAAGCCAATGTTCACCTCGGTCTGAATCGGCGGCACGCGCAGCCAAGCCGAACGCGCCTCCTCATACCCGTCCTTGGTCACGCGCACCTGATACCATCCGGTCGGCGTATTCCAGTTGTATGCACCGTCCGCACCCGTTGCAAGCGGATTGTCCTGCTCATACTCCTCGGCATCCCAACGCACTGCATTGGTACCGGCGGCATCGTCGGCGCTCCACAGCTCAACCGTTGCGCCCTCGACCGTATTGGACAACAGGCCCTCGTACACCACGCCCGCAGGGTCGGGTGCAGCCTTGGCAGCCACATTGCGATAACGCGCCTCGAAGATCGACTGCATCTTCTCGTCCGAGATCAAGCCGTCCTTGTTGGCCTTGTAGACCTCGGCATCGGTCAGCTCACCCCAGTTGACCGTAATACGATTCTGGCACGCGCTCCACCTGCTCACAGGCGACATCGTAGGCGCACTCGGCATTGGTCAGCTTAATCGCGCGCTCCGAGCCCACACTCGTCGAAGCCGCGTCATAGGCAGCGCCCACCACGGTACCCGCCGAACCGGCCGTCAGCACGCCGGCGATTGTCATAATGGAGCCCACCGCCACATCGGTGCTATCGTGGCAGAGCTGGCGATACAGCAGATCCTCAAACGCACGCGCCTTCTCCATGGCGTCGCGCAGCGCGTAAATGCACTTCCAGTCGTCCTCGGTCTTCTCGGGCTTGGCAAGCAAGCGCGTATGCTGAAGCTCATAGCCCTCGCGCTCGCCCTTCACCTTCTGCATACGGACGTTCACGTTCTCCCAGTTCTTGCTGGCATCGTTCACGCCGTAAATGCCGGTAAAGATGCCGATGCCCTGGGTCGCCGCGGGAAACGCCTGGCCGGCCGCCTTCCACGCATCGGTCTTAAAGACCTGGCCGAACATCTCACACTCGATCTTGTAGCTTTTGAGCGAACGGATCGTGCGGATGAGCTTCATGTGGGCGCTGACGTCACCGTTGCGCTTCCAAGCCATAAGCCAACCGCGAATCGTAGAGTTATTGAGGCTGTGGACTACGTTCCAGTTATCGTACAGATTGTCCAAAATGTCGCATTGCATGGCGATTGAGTTAAACAGCAGCGCCTGGTTCTTGTTGTTATTGGAGTTCTCGATAAACTCCGACTCAATGTAAGCGGTCTCGTCGCCATCGGGCGCGGCGACCTTAAAGCCCTTGACGGTATCGTCGTCAGCCGCCTTGTAGCTCAGCGAGCTGCCGAGCGCCTGGCCCAAATCGTTAAACCCGCTCGTCGACTGGCCGTTGTACTCGCTGGCCTTAATGCCCGCACACTTGTTGAGCGCCGCAGCGGTTGCGTCATTCCAGCTTCCGTATTGGTTGAGCTGGCCGATACCCATCGACTGGCCCACCAGATCCTCGGCCTGCTGGGCAATAAACTCCGCTCGCGACGCATGGTCGACAAGTTCCTTGATGGCCGCCGCATCCGCAGCGCTTGCACCCTGAGCCGACGCGAGTTCCTGGTACCAATCCTCACCGGTGCCGTACGCGTCCTCAAAGATCATCTTGTCCACGTTGACGCCATAGCTGTCGCCCTGCTTGGTCAGCAGCGCCGACGAGCCGCCAACCGCAACCTTAAGCTCGGCGGCAAACTGCGCGGCCTCGTCGTTGCCAGCATCATCACCCTCGCCGTCGCTGGCGGCGGGGGCGCGACGAGCCTTGCGGGCAGCTCCACCTTGGGCTTCGTCCTCTTTACCGCCCTTCTCTTCCTCGGCAAGCGCATCGGCGACCATCTGGTCAATCGCATCGTTAAAGGCCTCGTCGACATCGTTAAAAGAGTTATCCATCATATACTCGTGCCACTGCTGCACGGCATTCGAGAACTCCTGCTGGCGCTCCTCGGCCGCGGCGGAATGCTTTTTGGCCGAAGCGTTGGCGTCAAAACTCAGCATGGTCATAAGCTGAGCATTGGAGATGCGGTAGGTCTGCGGCATAAAGATCTGCTCAAAGTTTCCGCAGTTCACATAGGTCGAGTCATTCGCCTTGTTAAACTCGTCGAGCAGCTTAAGGTAACCCTCGTCCACATACTCCGCCACATAGCGCACACGGGTGCCCTCGCGCGACTTTTGAGTCAGAGGAATCGTCACCGTCTTGCCATCCACGCAGTCCACGTACAGGTCGAGCGTGTCGGCGGCCTCTTCGTTTCCCACCTCAAGCGTGATGTCAAAGGTCCAGTAGGCGTTCTTCTTTTGTGGCAGATGATGGAAGGTCCACAGGCTCTTGCCGGTGTCCTTGCCGTCCTTGACCAGGTTTTGCGTACCGCCACGATACGTCACATCAAAGTTCCAGACCGAAGCACCCGGAACATAGCGCACATAATTGCGAGCCGTTACCTCGGCAGCAGCGGCGGCAACATCGGTCGAGCCCACGCGCGCCTCGAGCGTCACGCGCTCGGCGGCAAGCGTATCCTGCGGCAGCTCGTATTCAATCTTGGCACGGCCGAGTTTATTGGTCTTGCCGGTGTACTTTGCAGCCGACGAGCCCGTCCCCACGGTGAGCTGCACGCTCTTGCCCGGCGCCGCATAAACGTAGGCCACATTGCCCAGCAGGCTGTGAACGTCGGTGTTGTCGACCTCGATGCGCGATCCGCTAACCTCGAGTGTGGTGCTTCCCAGCGGCAATGTCACCTCGCCCAGCGTAATAAGCGGCGAGATGGCATAGATGCCTGCGGCCTTAGGCTTAAAGCGCACAAACACATCGGCGCCCATGCCCTTCTTCATATTGAGAACGAGGTTATCGCCCTTCCACGTCGCGTCAGTCCACCATGTATGGGAGCTATCGCCGGGGTCGCGAGAGCCAGCGGACACATCCTCGACGGCATCCTTGGCCAGCGGAATCTCAATCTTGGCAGCCTGGCTGTCCTTGAGCTCGTAATGAATGCGCAGCTCGGTCTCCACGCCAACGACCGCGGACGAATCAGCGATAACCGAGCCCGCCGTCAGCCCACGCTCGGCACGATACGTCTCCACGTCAAACGTGGGGACGTCGAGCGTCACGTCGAGCTGTTTGCCGTCCTCAATCTTCACCTGCTTTTGCGCGATATGCTTACCCACGGTCAGCCCTAGGCGGCTAAACGTGGAATAGCTCGTCGCTTGGATGTCGTAGCTCGTCTTGTTAAAGGCAACGATGGTGTAAGAACCGGCCTTAAGGCGCGGCGTCTCGGCCTTCATGATAGGCGTGGTGCCATCGTCTTCGTAACCCATCAGACAGGTGACACCGTCGGCAACTAGCTTGCCGTCGGACGTACGGAACACCAGCACGCGGTTGGCGCCCTGGTAGTCGCCCTTGGTCGTGACTGTCGCCGTACCCCAGGGCTTCAAGTCGATATCGACCTTGCCGGCCGAAGGCTTCACCGTCGCCGTCGCCCCACCCAGCCTGAGGCTGTCTTTGGGCTCGAGCGTTATCTCCAGATCCTGGTCCGCGTCGGCAATGGCCTGCGACACCACAAGTGCTGTGCCCTGGATACGGAAGTCGTTTTCTTTGTCACCCTTGGCAGGCTTAAGCGTCTTGCCGCCGCTCTTCACCGTCAGATCGATCTTATCGAGACTATCGAGCTCAATGCGTTCGGTCTTATCCTGGCCCACAATCGGTTCAAGATAGCCCACGTTGAGCTCAATCGCGCGCGAGGCCGGAATCTTGGTAAAGTCCTCCGCCTTAATCTCTCCGATATTCCATGTGCCCGTCATCTGGTCGCCCGGGCGCGCCAGCACCATGTCATAGTAACCGCTGAGCGAAATGCGCAGGGTGGCTGCTGTCTTGGAGAGAGCGTCCGCTGTAAAGCTGCCGTCATCGCCAACCGCCAGCGGCGTGGACTGCCCCGCCTGCACGAGTGTAGCCGTCGCGCTCTGGGGAAGTTTGCTCGTCACCTGGGCCGCCTCGCCCATCCACTCAAACGTGTAAGCAGGCTTCGAGGAATCGACGGAGTCCTTGCGATCGGCCACGGCATCGGCAAGCTTTTTGACCATCGAGGGGTTGCCAGCCGAATCGGTCGCATAGGCATAGATGGTCTGGCCTTCACTAAAGGGAATCGCATACGTTACGCCATCGATTGTCACGCGCTCATTATAGTCGCCCGGATAGCCCGCCTCACCAAACCGAAGATCGGGGTTCATCACGCGCAGGGCAACGGCATTATGGTTCGTCTCGTTTCCGTATCTCGTGTTCTCAAAAGCTCCCCACTCTATCATTTCCACGCTTTTGGGTAGCACAATCTCTTTGCCGGCAATCGCAGGATCAAGAGAGGCGAACGCGTGCGCTCCGATATATTTAACGCCGTCGCCGATCGTCACCGACGACACAAAGGAGCACCCGTCAAAGGCATTGCGCTCAATCCGCTCCACCGTGCCCGGCACATTGATCTGCGTAAAGGTGAGCACTGTTGTGTCCGAGACATAGAACTGTGGCACGCCGCAATAGGCGAATGCAAGATAGTCGATAGTTTTGACCGAAGGCGGCAGCGTTGCCACCACCTTGTCGTCAAGTTGTTCACATTCCTTAAAGGCCTGCTCGGGAATCGTGGTAAAGGCCGCGTTGTTGGGCCAGGTTACCGTTTGGAGCGTCTTGCTTTTGTAGAATGCATAGCTCTTGAGCTCCTCGACCGAATCGGGCAGTGCGATCTCTTTGATGCTGCTGCCGCCCAAGCCTCCAACCGAGCGGACATGCGAATTAGGGGCGAAGGTAATCGATGTGAGCGCAGCGCTTCCCATACCCGTAAGGCTTACGACATTTTTGTCGTCGATGGTCGAGGGCACCTCCAACGTGGTAATGCCCGCGTCGCCATACTCGATAGAAATATCGTTGGTGAGGCTATCAATCGAGAAGTAGTACTGCGCGGGGGTCTGCTCGCCGGCCACGTAGCCATCGTCGTATTCGTCCTTTACGCCCGTGGCGCCCTTCGAGGTTGCCCAGAGTTCAAGTTCCTCGTTCCAGGTCGCCTCGGTGCCGGAAGCCTCCTCTTGCTTTTGCTGCTCGGCGAGCTCCTTGCCCTCGACAAGATCGGTGGCAAGCGTACCCGCAGGTGTGCTCTCGGTCTGTCCGGCGCCCGTCAGGCCCGCCGCCGATGCAATCTCGGAGTCCGGGGGCGCAGGGGCGTCACCGGTATCGAGCACTGTGGGGTCGGCAGCGCCGGCATCGGGCGCGGGGTCGGCGGAAGCAGAGTCTGACATTTGGGCGTCAGCCGAATCGGCGGGAGCAGCGTTGGCTGCTTGGCCGTTATCCGTCTGCACAAAAGTGCCGTCGGTGGTGAGGGTCTCGGCAAACGCGCCCGCGGGCAACGAACCCGTCACCATGGTGAGGGTCACAGCGGCAACGGTCAGGCAGCGGCAAAGCGCTCGAACAGTGGTCCACCTCATGGTCGTTCCTTTCCTGCAAACCAAAAGTTATCCAGCGTAATCGTCGTCCAAAAACAAAGCGAACGGTAGGTTCATATATACGAACCTACCGTTCTACCTGCGCAAACCACCACAAAAGGGACAGGCGCCTTTGTGGCGGTTCTGGACTTGGCCGGCCAGTTTGTCTCGATCTGCAACAGTTAGAGGTCAAATTCCCCGCTTGGTGTTACAGATCGAGACATTAGATTGGCGGCCATTCGGTTCATCTCAATCTGTAACATCTAGATCCGTTTTGGGCAGTTTGGTGTTACAGATTGAGATTTTGCTGAGGCCGAGAACGAGAGCCGTCACCCAGCTCTAGCGCTTGCGACGCTTGGTCGCAGCGATGCCTGCGGCGGCAACGGTTGCGCCAGCGATGCCCAGGGCGGTGACCGTCATTGCGGTGGTATCTCCCGTGGCAGCCAGGACGGCGTCGCCCTTCTTGGTCGGCGTGGCCTTCTCAACCGTCTTGGTCGTGGTAGCTGTCGCGACCGGCTTTGTCGCGGGCTTGGTCTCGGGCTTCACCTCAGGCTGCGGCGTCGGCTTGGGTTCCGGCGTAGGCTGCGGATCGGGAGTCGGCGTGGCTTCAGGCGTAAAGGTCAGATCAGTGTTGAGCCACAGGGTGTAGATCCAGCCGCTGTCCTCATCGGATACGCTATCCGCGACCTGGTAGCCGCATTCCACGCCGTTGATCACCAGCTTGGTGTCGGGCGTGAAGTAGAAGCCGCGCGCGGACTTGAGGTAGATGCCGTAGCGATAGGTCACGCCAGGCTTAAAAGCATCGATGTGGTTTGTAATGTTCTGATCCCAGAACTTCTGGGAGTTCACTTCGCTGCCGTCGCTACCCGTCCAGAACTCACACTGAGGAAGGGAGTTGGAACCCATCGGAACACTCGCCGTAAAGACCGGCTTATCGCCCGCCTTGAAGGTGGTCGTGGCACCGTCGATCTCGATAACGTCGATGGCACGCCATTCGTCGATCGGCTGCTCGCACAGCATATTGTCAGCGTTTGGCGCGAAGACGCCGTTGACGGTCTTGATGTGGTGCGTCCAATGGCCGTTGACGTACATCATGCAGTCATCGGCCACGGTATTGTCGTCCTTGAGCCTCAGCTCAACGGAATACATGTAGAACTTGCCCTCTTCAAAGTGCTCGATCTTCCTCGCGCCCGTCGGATACTTGGAAGGGTCGGAATACCAGAAGGCAACGGGCTTGAGCTCCGCAGGGTCGCTGCCATCCATCTCCTCCCAGCACTCATAGGCGATCTCATACTTATCGGCATCGGCGGCAGGAATCGTCGCGGTCGCACGCGGCGCCTCGCCGGGCGCGTAGTCGGTTTTCACATCGTTGACGTTTAGATTCTCAAGAGCTTCGTTTTCCGACGAAGCAGGCATCGTAATTGTTTTAATAGCAGGGACATACAGGAATTCTCCGCTTAGACTCGACTTTACGGTTTCCCCGTTTACGGTAACAACGGTTTCATCGCTGAAGGAATATCCGTCTTTTGGCTTCAGCATAAGAGAATACACGTACTCTTTCCCGCTTTTAAACTTTGTAATAGTCGGCAGGGAACCATGTGAGCCGTTATCGGAATACCAGGCAGCAACGGGTTCGTTGTTTTCAAATTCCTGCCAGCATTCATAAGCGATTTCGTATTTATCTGCATCGTAGTTAGGGACACCTGCCGTCGCCTGCGGACCAGTATCCAGCTGCCAATTGAAGTTCGTATTCTGAACATGGGCAAAGGAGATGGATTCCGATTCTGATTCCGCTGCCGGGATCACAAGGCACGCCCTCTCGTAGACATGGGTGCGGGTGTAGTAGTCATCCCGGATCTCGTTAATAGTGGGTTTCCCGGTCGCCTCGGTGTCTCCTTTAAAGGCGTCGTCCGGATCACCGATGATGATATTCCCGGGCTCTGTACCCGTATACGTAAGCTTGGATCCATCATAGGTGGTCGTCATCTTGGACTTATTCTCCTTGTACTCCGTAAAGTACTTCTTCTCCTCCTTCTGTCTCTGAATCTTGCTGATATCCAGGGTAAGCGTTGTTTTATTGCTCGCACTGTCATACGCCGCATGGACGATCAAGTCCCCCAGGCCGATAAAAGTCAAAGCGCTACCATCGAGAGCAGACTGGTCTCCATCTACAAGGGCAATCCCCTTCACATACTCAATCGTTTCTTCTTTCTTGATGTCGGTGTAATTGTTCCGCACCGTAATATTGACCCTAACGCCGCTGCCGCCAACAACATCGGTCACACCGCAGGGCATGATGGCGTCATTCGCCGGCGTGGCGGCGTTGTCGCTGGGAGTATTTTGTTCAGCGGGTGCCGCATCGTTGGATTCATCGGTGGCGCCAGTCGGGGCCGCCTGCTGAGGCTCAGCGGTGGCTTGCGCCGCCGGAGCAGCATCGGTTGCAGGCGCGGTCGAAGCAGCTGGTGCGGTCGTTGCAGCCGTATCCTCCGCAACCGTCGGCGTCACCGGAGCCGCGGCAACCTCATCCGTCCCAGCGGCGGGATCGGCGCATTCCGTCGCCAGCGCCACGCTCGGCAGCAGCAGCTGGCCAACCATAAGCGCGCACGCGCCGGCGCAAGCTATTTTGGCACCCACACAACGCCAGGTACCGTGAACCAGCGAGCAGGTGGACTCACGTTGAGCTTGCTTGTCAAAGTGGCTTCCGTTCATAACGGCCTCCTTGGTCGTAGGGACATACCACCACAAAGGTGCCTGTCCCCTTTGTGATGGTCCTGTACCACCAAGATGTGCCAAATGACTCCGCACGCCTAGGTTCGTAGATGCGAACCTAGGCCTCTACCTGCGGAAATACAAAGAGCCGCCGCAAGAGCATTTATGCCTGCGCGGCGGCTGAAAATGGCTATGAAAGATTACGCTAGCGGTTGCGGCGCTTGGACGCAACGAAACCGGCGCCGATGACGGACGCACCGGCGATGCCGAGGGCTGCCGCCGCCATCGCGGCGCTATCGCCCGTGGCGGCCAGAGTGCCCACGGACTTCTGGGCAGCGGTGGCCTTCGCGGCCGGCTTGGAGGCAGCAGCCGTGGAACTCGCCTGAGTCGGCGTCACGGACGGCGTGGCGGTCCCGCCGCCGCCCGGCTGCGGCGTGGGGCCCGTGGTAGGCTCAGGCTGCGGCGTGGGCTCAGGCTCGACCGCATCTCCGGAGCTGATTACCACGCTATGGGCAACCTCGTCGGAGGTCCTAACATCCTGGATAGCGGACGACCCGGCAGCACCGATGACGAGTCCGTTTCCCGCAGTTTCTCGCACGGTGCCGCCGGCGGGAGTCGTAGCTACCGATCCGCCATCAATTGTGAGACAAGGGGCTGCATCACCCAGATTGACAGCGTAGATTGCCGCCGTATTACCCGACGCCTCAACATTTGAATTAATGATGTCAATTCGAGGGATGGCGGACTGGGAGCCGGATTGGGAATATATTCCGTAGCCATGTTTACGACTGTAGCCAGTTCCGTCACCGCATCGAACTGTAAGGCTCGAATTCTCGACGAGCACCCGCGACACGCCGTCCTGCGCGAGCATCCAAACACCATCCAAAACATCGGCCTTATCACTCGCCACGAGCGTAACATCCGCTCCGTTGGTAATACTCAAATATGTATCCTTACCCCCGAACGAATACAGGGCGACCGACACACTGCATCCATTGCGCGCCGCCGCATCTAATTTTGCGTTATCCACCGCGATGCACCCTCCATGCTCGGAGGAGATGTTTTCGGCATAGACTGCAACGGCGTTGAGCCCCCCATTCGCCTCCGCCTCGACGTGGACGTCGGCGCCCTCGTTAATGGTTATGTTGCCTGCCCGCGTGTGAATGCCGATGGTATGAGGCACTTTGTTCGTTGCCGTCACGTTAACGTTGGCACCGCGGATGTCCACGTCGCCGCCGGTCTTGCCGTCCCCCGAAACCGCTATCGTATCGGTCCCGGCCGTCGCGTTGAGAGTCACGTCGCCCGAGATGGCGAGGCTACCGTACTCGACCTTAACAGCGCTCCTGCTCTTCTGCGGTTCGGCCGTCGCGTTGAGGGTTCCCTTCCCCGTGATGGCAAGGTTGCCGTCCTTGACCTCGATAGCGCTCTGCAAGGCATCGGCCGTTACGGTGTTGGTGCCCGTCACGCCGATATTGAGGTTGCCCTGAGCACTGATGCCGGCGCCGTCGTAGCCGTTGAGCTTCATGTCGTCGCCACCGTCCCAGGACCAGGTTCCGGCATCGTCGCCGGCGGCCTTGTTGTACTGCGTGCCGCCCACGTTGACCCACTCGGCGGCGAGTGCCACGCTCGGCAGCAGCAGCTGGCCGGCCATGAGCGCGCAGGCCCCCGCGCAGGCAAGCTTGGCGCCCACGCGACGCCATGTTCCGTGGGAGAACGAGCACGCACGGCCGTGGTTGATTGAGTTGTCATGGATTTGCGTTCGCATGTGAGCCTCCTTGTCGTAAGGGGTGCTTCTGTAACACCATGTTACGGGAAGATAGCCGGACCCCGGGGCACGAATTCTCAAGTGGCGCATCTGCCAGCGCAAAAGGCAACGAGCATGCGATTGCCAAGCGCGCCCCGCCCCCCGAAAGGCTCACCCCCTACCGACCTGGTCTACAATCAAGGACACGATTATTCCGTCTATCCAAAGGACCGTCCTTGAACCTGAGCAGGCCTAAAATCAACGCGCTTCTGGCACTCGCGCTCTTCACCTTCGCCTTCCTTGCCGCCGAGTTTCGTTTCGACGTCAACGTCGGGCTGCTCGCCGGTGCCGAACGCGTTGTAATCGCACAGGGCTTTATTCTGGGTGCGAGCGTACTCGGCTTTATCGGATACGCGCCACTGCTCGGACTCGCGCAGCGCATAGGCCGCTCCCCGGCAGCCGTCAACACCGCCGCCGTTCCCATCGCCATCGTGGGCCTAACCCAAATTCAGTCCCCCACGGACCTGCTTGCGCTCGAGATTTTGGGCTGCGTGGCATTCTATGGACTCGGCCTGCTGGGCGCCGCTGCGCACCACGCCTTTTCACTGGCGTTTCAAGACGATCCCAAGCTCGCCACCGGTGCGGGAGCAGCCTATGCCGCGGGCATCCTGATGCAGTTCGCCGTCAACCTGCTCAATTGCGGCGGCATCGCAGAGCTCATCGTCCTTGGCGCAGCGACTATCGCCATATCCGCCCTCGGCGCTGTTCCTCAAGAGACCACTGAGAGCCCGAACCCCCTTATCAATCCCTTTGTCGAACCTTCGCACGCCCTCGCCAAACAGGCATGTTGGAGCATCGCGCTCGTCATGATTCTTGCCTGCTTGTTCTCGACCCTCGACAACGTGGTCACGCTCTCCAACGCCCACGGCACCATTGCCGTGCAAACATGGCCGCGCCTCTTTTTGACGGCGAGCGGCCTTGCCGCCGGCATTATCTTTGATCTTGCCGAGCGCCGATACATGGGACTTGTCATGCTCGGCATCGCCGTGCTCTCGACCATTTCCATCCTGGCCGTGGAAGCCGGCGCCGATCCCAACCTGGGCCTTGTCGTCTTTTACCTGAGCTCGGGCTTTTTCGTCACGTTCTTTACCGCCACGTTTACTCAGCTGGCACCGCGCATGCACTTGCCCGCCTTCTGGGCCGGCATGGGCCGTGCGGCCAATAACGTGTGCGCGTTCACCACGTCGGGCGTCTCGCTTGCGCTTGTGACCTCTGGCAACGTCGCCCTCATCATGATCGGTGCGCTCGTTTTGCTCGTCGCCGCCTGCGCAGCATTCGTGGCAGCCGGCTTGTTCCGCCTGCCCCAAACCGAGCAGGAGCGCGAACATCAACAGCTTGCCGAGGAGGCGCTGGCAGTACCGAGTATCGAGGAGCAGCGTCAGGCCTTCATCACCGACCACGGCCTCACCCCGCGCGAAGTCGACGTGCTCATAGCAGTAACCCAGGACGAACGCCCGCTCAAGCAGATCGCCGAGGAACTCGGCATCTCGATGCGCATGGTACAGCGCCACCTGAGCTCCATCTACCAAAAGACCGACACGCAGACGCGCGCCGGTCTCACCAAGGCCTTCCCCTCCGCCTAAAACAAAAACCACCACAAAGGTGCCTGCCCCTTTGTGGTGGTTTTGGTCGGTTAGTCTTCGAGCTGGGCGACTTTGTAGCGGTAGGCAGCGGCGATAACGTCTTTGCAGCCCTCGCGGCCCAGCTTGGCGCGGTTGACGACGATGTCCTTACCGCTCGTCATCTTCCACTTGCCGGCGCTGTAGCGCTTGTAAAAAGCCTCACGCGCCTTCTGCTGTTGCTTGACCAGCTTGGCGCCCTTCTTTTTATTAAGGCCACGCTTCTTGCGCACAATCTCGACGCGATCCTCAAAGGGAGCGGTCACCAGCACGGCAATGTGGTTGGGGTTGTTGCGAAGCAGGTAATCGGACAGACGGCCTTCGATAATGCAGCTCTCGGTCTCGCCCAGGTCCAAAATCACCTGGCTCATCTTCTGGAACAACTTGTCCGAGTACGAACGCGCATCGTAGCGGTCGGGCAGAAACGCCATGTTCTCCACGGCCAGACGCTCGTCGTAGGCGGCCATCTTATCGAGCGACTCGCCCGCGCGCAGCGACGCACGCACCAGCAGCTCGTTGTCATACAGCGGAATCCCCAACTCGTCGGCAAGCATGCGACCAATCTCGTGGCCCTCGGCGCCAAAGTCGCGCGCGATGGTAATGACCACAGGATTCTTCTTATTCTCCAGATCGCTCATCGCGATTCCTTTCTCTATGTGACAAAGGGGCTGTCCCTTTGCCACATTCTACGCTGCCACCATTCGCCTCTGATATGCGCGAACCAGCAGCGAAATACCAAAGTTGAGCACAAAGTGCATCGCAAACACCAGGCCGTAGAGCATAAGCACCTGCGACAGATCGATCGCGTGGGCCATCACGACGTTTGCCGTGTACATAAGCTCGGCCACGTTAATGCCCGAAAGATACGAGCTGTCCTTGATGACGGTCGTGCACTGGCTAAACAGTGCCGGAATGATCGTCTTAAACGTCTGCGGCAGAATGATGTAGCGCATGGTGGCAAAGAAGCCAAAGCCCTGGCTCTGCGCCGCCTCAAACTGGCCGCGCGGAATCGAGTTGAGGCCGCCGCGCACAATCTCGGCCATAACAGCGCTGGTAAACAGCGTAAAGGCGATGGTCGAAATCACAATGTCCAAACCCTGCACAGTAAAGTAGATAAACAGGATCCACAGCAGGTTCGGTGTGCAGCGGAACAGCTCGATATAGGCGCTCACCAGAATACGGAACGGGCGGGGCGCATAGCTTTTAACGAGCGCCAGCACCGTGCCAAAGATGAGCGAGAAAAAGATCGACAGCGCCGAGATCTCGATGGTCTTAACAAAGCCGCCCCAAATGTAGAGCAGGTTGGTCGCGTTGAAGATTTCCATGCGCTAGGCCTCCTCTACGTTGTCGAGCCCCAGCTCGGCCAGGCTCACTCCGCGCGGACGCTCCTTGGAGCGGCGCTCGAGCCACTGCACCAGCATGGCGAGCGGAAAGCAGATGATGAAGTACATAAGGCAGCAGACGATGTATCCCTGCAGGTAACCGTACAGACTCACAAAGTTGTCGGAACGGTACATAAGGTCGCCACCGGCCACAAGCGCCAGCACCGACGTGTTCTTGACCAGGTTGAGCGCCTGGTTACACAGCGGCGGCAGAATGATCTTGAACGTCTGGGGCAGCACGATGTACCAGTATGCCTGTGCACGGGTGAAGCCCTGGCTCTGGGCCGCCTCCATCTGACCGCGCGGAACCGCCTCGATACCGGTGCGGATGACCTCCGAGATGTAGGCCGCGTGATACAGGCCCACACCCAAGAAGCCCAGCACGAACGGCGCGATGCGCACCGGCTGGTCGGCGCCGGTTATAGCCTGCAAAAACTGCGGGCCAGCCATATACATAAAGAGCACCTGCACGGGTAGCGGGGTATTCTGGTAAAACTCAACGTACACGCGGCTGATGGCGCGCAGTACACGCGAACGGGTGGTCGAGAACACGCCCAGCAGCGTGCCCAGCACCAGCGACAGCAGCAGACCAGCAACGACCACCTGCAGCGTCACGCCAAAGCCCTCCCAGAAGGGCCCCATGTTTTGAAATGTCGTCGACCAGCGGTCGGCGTCAAACAATCCTTCGAGCATTTGATTCCTTCCTTGGACGATGCGCCTACACAAGACCCCAGGTCTTGACCTCTTGATCGAGCCAGCCGTCGGCCAAGCGATCGCAGACCACCTGATTGACCACGGCCGAGAGGTCGCAGCCCTTCTTGGTCGCCACGCCGTAGCCCTGCTCGCCAAACTTGACCTCGGGCTGCAGTAGCTCGACAGTCTCGTTCATGTAGCCGGCCAGCGTGGAGCGGTCCATGGCAAAGACGTCGATATTGCCGGCGTCGAGCGAACTCTTGATGATGGGGTAGCCGCTAAAGGCCCTAAATTCGGGCTCGCAGGTAAAGCCGTTATCCTTGATCATCTGCTCGATCAGGCCCTGCGTGGTGGCACCCTGACTCACGCCGATGACCTTGCCGTCCAGGTCCTCAATCGAGGTAAAGCCCGAACGTTTCTTGACCATGAGGCCCACGTAGTCGGTGCGATACGGCGTCGAGAAATCCCAGCTCTTCTTGCGCTCGTCGGTGATGGTGTAGGTCGCCGCGACCACATCGAGTTGGCCGTTGTCGATCAGCGGGCCGCGCGTCTTGGGCGTTACGTCGGTAAACTCGACCAGCTCCTGGGCGCGGGCCTCCTTGTAGCTCACGCCAAAGACGGCAGCGGCGATCTGGTAGCACAGATCGACCTCCATGCCCTCAAAGCGACCCTTGGCGGTGTCGTAATAGCCGTAGCCGGGAACATCCTTCTTAACGCCGGCGTTCAGGTGGCCACGCGACTTGATGGTCGCAAGCTTGGACCCCTTGTCGGAGGCCTCGCCGCTGGCAGAGTTGCCGCAACCGGTGAGCGCGGTCCCCGTCAGCGCGAGCATGCCGGCGCCAGCCAGCTGCAAAAAGTGACGGCGCGATACAGCCGCCCTCGTCATATCCGTCATGTCCATCACCGCGCCTAGTGCAGAATCTTGGACAGGAACTCGCGGCAGCGCGGGTTCTCGGGGTTATCGAAGAAGTGCTCGGGCGTGCCCTCCTCCAGAATGCGGCCGTCCTCCATAAAGATGACGCGGTCGGCCACCTGGCGCGCAAAGCCCATCTCATGCGTCACGCAGATCATGGTGATGTCCTCCTGCGCAAGCTCAATCATAACGTCCAGAACCTCCTGGACCATCTCGGGGTCGAGCGCCGAGGTCGGCTCGTCAAACAGGATGATGGGCTGCTTGGTACACAGGGCACGGGCGATGGCGATGCGCTGCTGCTGACCACCCGAGAGATTCTGCGGATACTCGCCGGCCTTATGCGCCATGCCGACGCGCTTGAGCGCGGCGATGGCGATCTCGGTCGCCTCCTCCTTGCTCTTCTTTTGCAGCTTGATGGGCGCGAGCGTCAGGTTGCCGAGCACCGTCATGTTGGGATACAGGTTGAACTGCTGAAACACCATGGAACTATACTTGCGAGCCATCTCCAGGTGGTTCTTTTTGGTGAGCGGCGTGCCGTCGATAATGACCTCGCCCGACGTGGGCTCCTCAAGATAATCGACGCAGCGGATGAGCGTCGACTTACCCGAACCAGAGGGCCCGATCATTACGAGCTTCTCGCCGCGCTTGACGGTGAGGTTGATATCTTTGAGCACATGCAGGTCGCCAAAGTACTTGTTGAGATGCTTGATCTCGATCATGTCTGCCATGAATGTCCCTTCCCTGCGTTTACACGAGTTGAACTATTGTACGGAAAGAACCACGTTTCCGCAGCCCACACTACATCCCCGTAAAGAACCCGCAATCTTTCACCTGCTCGTTGGTGCTCATTGGGGACAGACTTAAATGAGTACCCCCCGTGGGCACTCAATTTGAGTCTGTCCCCAATGAGTGCCCTTCAGCTGCCATCAAAAAAGGGGCGCGACCGCAATGGTCACGCCCCCCTCAACATCAACTATGTGTCGGCCGGCACTTACGCCAATTTCGCGCCAACGATCTTTGCTGCTGCCGGCTTATCGAAGTTGCCGCCAGTGGCCTTACCCAGAGCGCCCATGACCTGGCCCATCTGCTTCTTGGACGTGGCGCCCAGCTCGGCGATGACCTGCTCGATCAGGGCCTCGAGCTCCTCGCCCGAAACCTGCGCGGGCAGAAGGCTCTCCAGAATCTTGACCTGCTCGGTCAGGTTGTCGGTACGCTCTTGGTCGGTGCCGGCCTTGATGGACATCTCCAGCGTCTCGCTCGTCTGCTTGATCAGACGCTTGATCATGCTGTTGACGTCTTCCTCGGTCACATCGCGGCGCTCATTGACCTCGATATTCTTCACCTCAGCCTTAACCTGGCGAATGATGGACAGGCGAACCTTGTCCTTGGCCTTCATGGCCGCGATCATTTCCTTCTGCAGCTCTTCGTTGGTCATCTGCAAATCCTCTCTAATAGCGTGGGCGGCACTCGCGCGAGTACCGCCCCATGATTACTCAGTCGTCGACGAATCGTCGGTCGAACTCTTGGTGACGCCCTTCAGGCTGACGTTGTACGGCACGTCCTTGGGCATGGGATTGACGGTGATGTCGGCATCCTTCTTGTACTGCTCTAGCCACTCGCTATACGCAGTGCTGGCCGCCTGCGTCTTCACCACGTTGGAGACGTACTTTTTGATGGCCTTGGGCACCTGGTTGATGTCATCAATCTGATTATCGACATGGAAGTAGTCGGTGCACTTGATGATGTGGTAGCCATAGGTCGACTCGATGACTTCGCTCACGTCGCCCTTGTTGAGCCCCTCGAGCGCCGTCTGGTAGCTGTCGACAAAGGTGGTGAGCTTATCCCAGCCCACATCGCCCTTCTTCTCCTTGGAACCGGTGTCGTCGGAATACTGCTTCACAGCGTCTTCGAAGCTCAGCTCGCCGGAGTTAATCTTGTCCAGGCACTCCTGCGCCTTGGCCTTGGCGGCAGCCTTGTTCTCGTCGGAAGCGTCGGAATCAACCTTGATCAGGATGTTCGACGAGCGGCGGGCGTCGTTGTAGCTGGACAGGTTTTCGTTGATGTAATCGACGATCTCGCTGTCCTTGGGCTTGCTGGTGGGCGCCACGGCATCCTTGAGCTTCTGCTGCGCCAGACTCTCCTTGAGCGAGCTCTTATAGGTGTCTTCGGTGTAGCCGTAGGTCTTGAGGGTCTTCTTAAAGGCCTTGGCACCGCCCGCGCTCTTGCACGCGTCCTTCCAAGCCTTCTCGACCTCCTCGTCCGACACCGTCACGCCGTTCTCCTTCTGTGCCTGTTGAAGCAGAATCTGCTGCGTGTAGGAGTCGATGAGTTGCTTGCGGTACTTCTTGGGCGTGAGGTCGTTGTCGACCAGATACTGCGCCCAGTCCTTGTCCTTGGTGTAGCCGTAAGACGTGCGCATGCTCATGATCTGCTTTGTCACGGTGTCCTCGGTGAGGTTGGTGCCGTTGATAGTGGCAGCCACACCGCCGGTAAGCTTGTAGCCCGAGGTATCCTCTGCCTGCGACATGAGACCGGAGCATGCCATGGCCGAGACGGAAAGCAGCATCGCCAGCACGCCGATGACCACCAGAACGATCTTGACGGTCTTAGACACGTACGTCTTGCGCTGCTTCTTACGAGAGCTCGACGCGGCACGGGCCTGCTGCTCGGGCGTCGGTGCGGCCTCGGAGTTCTTTTTCTTGTTTGCCATAGTTGGCCTTTCGCATCACGAATCGAACAAACGCCATTGTGTCACAACGCAGCCCCCGCGACAAAGGGGCAACCCTGGCACTTGGGGACGTTCCTTTTCTGCCGGCAGTTAGGGACAGTCCCCAAGTGCCGGCTTTAAAAGTGGCGGCGGATAGCGTCGACCATGCCTTGGGGCGTGGTCTGGCCGAGCACATCGGCTGCGACGTCCGCGTCCATAAAGATATTCATGAGCGCCTGCAGGGCCTCGACCTGGCCGCCCGGCTCGGCGATGCCCAGATTGATGACGATCTGCGCCGGCACCGGAGCGCCCATGCCAGCCATAGCGTTAAATGTCACGGGCGCGGCGGGCTTCACCACCGCGATATAGGGCTTGGCCACAAACCCCGGATCGGTATGCGGAATGGCAATGTTTGCCGCCGGCATGGCAAGACCCGTGGGATAGGCATCCTCGCGCGTGCGAACGGCGTCGAACCAACCGTCGGCAATGTAGCCACGCGGTACAAGCTCGCCCTCAAGCCGCGCGAACACCTCATCCGGCGTCGCACACTCCCAATCAAAAAACACCAGCTCAGGCGCAAACAGCGCTTCGTTATCCGCCATGCGCTCACCTCTCTCACCTAGTCATTCAAGAACGTCCCCGATGACTACCCAAAACAAAAGGTGGCCACGCGCGCCTTGGCGCCAATGACCACCCTGACCACTCAACTAAATTGTACTGTGCGCCGCTAGCCGCGGGGCGCATCAATTGCGACCTTGCCGCTCTCCAGCACGTGGACGCGGCCGTCGGCGAGCATTTGCACGACCTCGGGATACAGCACGTGCTCAATCGCGTGGATGTGCTCCTCGAGCGTGTCGACATCCCAGCCCTCCTCGACAGCCAGCGCACGCTGGGCGATGATGGGACCGTTGTCGTAGACCTCGTTGGCAAAATGCACGGTCACGCCAGTTACCTTGACGCCGCGCACAAAGGCATCGTCAATCGCATGCGCACCGGTAAAGCTCGGCAGCAGCGCCGGATGCAAGTTGACCACGCGGTTGGGAAACGCCGCCAGCAGCGGTGTATGCACCATGCGCATGTAGCCGGCCATGACCACATACTCGCAGCCGCGCTCGAGCAGCTCGTGCGCGATGATCTCGTCGGCGGCGATGGGGTCGGCATAGACATCCTTGGACAGCGTAAGCGTCTGGATGCCCGCACGCTCTGCACGTTGCAGACCCTTGGCCGAAGGACGGCTCGACACCACAAGCTCAATAGAAGCGTTGAGCTTGCCGGCGGCAATCAGATCGATCAGCGCTTGCAGGTTGGTACCCGAACCGCTGATGAGCACACCGATCTTGAGCGGCTCAGCCGTATCGGTGCCAGTCGGACGGGTATAGGGCACAAAGTCCAGGCCCTCGGCAGTAGCCATCTGCTCGTTAGCGCTCATCGGAGTACACGACCTTACCGGAACCCTCGACGCACTCGCCCACGCGGAACGGCTTCTCGCCCAGCGCGACCAGTGCCTCGGTCACGGCGGCCTCGTCCTCGGGGGCGACGATCAGACACAGGCCGACGCCCATGTTGAAGGTCTTGCATGCCTCGTTGGGCGCAAGCTCGGCCTGGCGCGACACGTAGGTGATGACGGGCGGAACGTCCCAACCCATCTCGGCACCGTTGCGGGTGACCACGGCGTCGACGTCATCGGCGAGCGCACGGTTGAGGTTCTCGGTAATACCGCCGCCAGTGATGTGGGCGATGGCGTGCACGTTGGCGCCGCCGCGCAGCAGCTCCAGGATCGGCTTGACGTAGATGCGCGTGGGGGCCAACAGAGCGTCTGCCAGCGATGCACCGCCGAGCTCCTCGAGCGGACGGCTCAGCTCCTCGGCCTTAGCGACGGCCTCGGGCGTGCCCGGCTTAACGCCGTCGACGCCAATGACCTTACGCACGAGCGAGTAGCCGTTGGAGTGCACGCCGGTGGAAGGCAGGCCCAGGATTACGTCGCCGGGGCGGACGTTTGCGGGGTCGAGCATCTTGGGACGGTCGACGACGCCCACGGTAAAGCCGGCGAGATCGTAGTCGGCGGGAGCCATGACGCCCGGGTGCTCGGCCATCTCGCCGCCCACGAGCGCACAGCCCGCGAGCTTGCAGCCGTCGGCCACGCCCTTGATGATCTTTGCCATGTGCTCGGCCTCAATGTGGCCGATGGCAACGTAGTCCAGGAAGAACAGCGGCTCGGCGCCCGAAGCCAGAATATCGTTGACGCACATAGCGACCAGGTCCTGGCCAACCGTCTCGTGACGGTCCATGATCTGGGCGAGCACGAGCTTGGTGCCCACGCCGTCGGTACCGCTAATCAGGATCGGGTCTTCCATATCCTTGAGCGCGGCGGCCGAGAACAGGCCGCCAAAGCCGCCGATGCCACCGATAACCTCGGAACGGTTAGTGTCCTTGACCATCTGCTTAATCGCGTCGACGGCGCGACCGCCCTCGGCGGTGTCGACGCCGGCGTCCTCGTACGTCACATGCTTGCTGTCGCTCATCTGAGCCTTCCTCTCCCACTACCGTGGCGCCGCACGGGCGCCAAACGGTGCTCATAGTTGCGTTCATTTCGGCGCGCGCCATAACAGCACGCGCCGTCATATCAACAAAACAGCAGGTAAAACCTACCAAAATAAACCTGTCCCCATATGGCAGGTTTTATGCCTCGCCGTGCTCCTCTTCCCAGCTGCGGTCGTCGTATTTCTCGATCACGGCGTCGTCGTCAAAGTGCAGCGGCTTGTCCAGGTTGCGGGGCTTAAAGCCCTCCATAAACTTGTCGCGGCCAAAGCTCTCGGGAATCGCCACGGGGTAGCGGCCGGTAAAGCACGCATCGCAGTAACCGCCCTTGGGCATGACCTTAAGCAGGCCCTCGACCGAAAGGAAGGCCAGCGAATCGGCGCCGATATACTCGCAAATCTCGTCGACCGTCTTGTTGGCGCTGATAAGCTGCGACTGCACGTCGGTATCGATACCGTAGAAGCACGGCCAGATGACCTCGGGCGAGTTGATGCGGATATGAATCTCCTTGGCGCCGGCGTTGCGCAGCATCTTGACGAGCTGCACCATGGTGGTGCCGCGCACGATGGAGTCGTCGATGACGACCAGGCGCTTGCCCTCGATGTTGTCGCGCAGCGGGTTGAGCTTCATGCGCACGCCCATGGCGCGCAACTCCTGCGTAGGCTCGATAAACGTACGGCCCACGTAGCGGTTCTTGATAAGGCCCTCGCCAAAGGGAATACCGCTCTCGTGCGAATACCCCTCCGCAGGCGGCAGGCCGGAGTCGGGCACGCCGATGACCAGGTCGGCCTCGACAGGCTCCTCATGTGCCAGCTGACGACCCATGTCGTAACGGCAGGCATAGACGCTCTTGCCGTTCATGATGGAGTCGGGGCGGGCAAAGTAGACCTGCTCAAAGATGCAGTTGGCGGGCTCTTCGGCTGCAGGCACGCCCTGCTCGGATACCAGGCCCTCGGCGCTGATGCGCAAGATCTCGCCGGGACGGACGTCACGGACGTACTCGGCACCCACGATGTCGAGTGCGCAGGTCTCGGAAGCAACGACCCAGCCGCCGGCGCGCGTGACACGGACGGCGGAGTCGACCGTCGCGGCGCCGTCCTGCGACGGCAGCTGCGAAACGGCTGCGGCATCGGCCTGGTCCAGACCCTCGTCCACCAGCTTGCCCAGCACGAGCGGGCGAATGCCGTGTGGATCGCGGAATGCGTAGAGCGCCTGCTCGTTGATGAGCGTCATGGCGTAGCCGCCGCGCACGAGCTCCATGGTCTTGCGAATACCCTCGCGCAGGTGGCCCGTACGCTGGGTAAAGTAGCCGATAAGCTTGGTCGCGACCTCGGAATCCGAATTGGAGAGGAACGGCACGCCCAGCTCGATCAGCTGACGGCGCAGCTCGTCGGTGTTGACGAGGGTGCCGTTGTGCGCGAGCGCGATAATGACGCTATTGATGGTAGAGAGGTGCGGCTGAGAGGCTTCCCAGCTCTTGGCGCCGGCAGTGCCGTAGCGCACATGACCCACGGCCAGCTGGCCGGAGAGCGTCGACAGGTCGGCGTTGGAGAACACGCGGTCGAGCAGGCCCAGATCTTTGCGGACCATAACCGTGCCGCCGTCACCCACGGCGATTCCAGCCGATTCCTGGCCACGGTGCTGCAGCGCACGCAGGCCAAAGTACGTCAGTCGAGCCACGTCGCGATCGGGCGCCCATACGCCGAAAATGCCACATTCCTCATGCAGCTGGTCGGAGTCCGGATCATACGTCGACATGGTGTTCACCTGTCCCGCGGCACGCTCGGCCGCGCGGATGGTTTCTTGAGACATGGTATCCCCTCAGAGCCTCGTATTTTTGGCGTTACCCGCCTTATTATACGCACGGCAAGACAAGCACTCCCGCGCATGAACAGCGCTTTTTAAAAGCCCACCGAGCTTATAATCCGTTTTGCAGCCAAACATTTTATTGGGCAGCCGTCTCGGGGCCGACGGTCCCGCACGCTTCCGTTGCGACGCGTCTCGTCCACCGCTAGGGCTTACATTGCTGCAATTGGGACGTTCGTCCTGTCTTTTAGCAGGTCGGCGGCGTATCCTAGTAACCTAGGACAAAGCGAGAAAGGTTCTGTATGGATCGAAACGAACTCGACCCCAGCGTCCCCAGCGCCACGGAGGTCAAGAAGATTCCCCTCATCATTAAAGTGTACGCCGTCCTGTGCATCCTGTCCGGCGTGGGCACACTCCCGTCGGTCGCTGTCTTTATGTGGCAGGTCATCACCGCACTCATTAACGGCAACGCCGCCGCTAAGCTCGGTGATAACACCCTGGTCGCGGTTGGCCTTATCGTCGCCGGCATTATGCTCTCGGCGGTAAGCGCGATCATCTTGATCGTCTTTGGCCTGGACCTCATCAAGGACCAGCGGCGCGATGCCGCCCGCCTGTCTTACGTCCTCATCGCATTTACCGTCGTGGAGCTTTTAGTTGACGTGATGCTCCAGGGTATCGGACCCTTCCTGCTGCGCCCCGCCATTCAGCTCGGTATCCTCATTGCGCTGTCGGCCACCGTCGACCCCACGCTACGCCAGGAGCGCGAACTGCAGCGCCGTCTGCAAGAGATGCTCGACCGCGATGCCGCCGCCGAGGGGATGCTCGGCCGCGACGAAACCGGCGAGGGCTACATCAAGCTCAACTACTTCAACCTGTTCTGGGTATTCTTCGTCTGCAGCGTGTTAGGTCTCATTCTCGAGGAAGTCTGGCATATGGTCGTCGTCGATCCCGGCGTCTATCAGGACCGTGCCGGTATGCTATTTGGCCCCTTTAGCCCCATCTACGGATTTGGCGCGGTGCTCATGACCATGGCGCTCAACCGCTTCTATAAAAAGAATCCTCTGATCATTTTCCTGGTAAGTGCCCTGATCGGCGGCGCTTTCGAGGTGTTTGTAGGCTGGTTTATGCAGACCTCATTTGGCGTGGTGTCGTGGAGCTACTCGCACATGAAACTGTTCGGCATGCCCGACCCACTCGCCGTCCTTACGGGCGGACGCACCTGTACGGGCTTTGCCTGCCTGTGGGGCCTGGGTGGCCTTATCTGGATCAAGCTGCTGCTGCCGAGGCTGCTCAAGCTCATCAACATGATTCCGTGGAAGAGCCGCTACTCGGCTACCGTCATCTTTACCGTCATTATGCTGGTCGACGGCGTTATGACATTGCAGTCGCTCGACTACTGGTACCAGCGCGTCAACGGCACGGAGCCGGATATTCCCGTCGCGCAGTTCTACGGCAAGTACTTCGATAATGAGTACATGGAAAACCGCTTCCAGAGCATGACCATGAGCCCCAAGGATGCCACGCGCGTATAACGCTGCGCATTCCCACCGCACAAGAAAGCCCGCCGGCAGTTCATCACAAGCTGCTGGCGGGCTTTTGTTGTGGATGGGACGGGGCGCCTTTGCCCCACTCAGGCGCGCTTTTCGCGCAGGCGGCGGCCGATGAGGACGGCGATGGAACCGCCTGCCACCAGCAGGCACACCACGCCGATAACGTAGTCGCCGGTCGTGGGCAACCAGCCAGGCGTGCCGCGATCGGGCTCAGCGCCACCACCGTTGCCACCGGGATGGTCGACATCCGCCCACTCGAACTTAGGATCGACGTCCACGTCATAGGCAAACGCGCCGTCCTCTAACTGCGGCACGGAGACCAGTACGGGATCGCAGGTCAGGCCCTTGTTGGCATCGGCCACACCGGTTCGTACCACTAGGTACAGGCCGCTATCGAGACCGGAAAACGTCAGCCTTCGCGCACCCTCCGACACCCTCTGCGACACGCCGGCATCAAGCGACCCCGCATCGCGCGCGGCCTGCGCCAGTTCACGCGCCGCGGCAGCGACGTCAGACGCGGCCAGCGACGCCCAATCGCGGTCGTAACGCGCGAAACCCGCTGCCATGGTGTACGCCACGCCCGCAGACTGCCCGTTGCCGCCGTCGTATACCTGCGCCGTTGCGACCCGTACCAGGGTGAACGTATCCCCCACGAGCCGATGAGAGCCGCGGGCGTCCTCAGCGACAACGGACAGGGAAACAGACCCCCTCGGAGCGGCAGCCGCCACCTGAGGCGCGACCACGGCGGCGGTAAGCATCCCGGCACACGCGAAAACGGCGAGCACCAAGGCGAGGCACGTGCGCCGAACCGCTCGAAACCAGGTGACCGCAAAGGCGCCGCCACCAAAACGGCGCGAAGCCCACGTATCGTTATCGCATATGCTTGCCATCATAACCGCCCTTCCTTGTCGAATCGTGCGTCCCGGCCGAGCCAGCGCCGTGCCCGCGGCCCGAGTCGCCAGGCAGTGCCACCATGCGCGTCTCCCCTGTACCAGCCGCGTCGCACGAGCTCCCCGCCTGCCGTGCACCGGCCACGCGCGAACCCGCCGCTGCATGGGCGGCGTCGCGCCGCGCCCCGATCGCACGCCCGATTAGCAACGACGCGAGCAGTACAGCAAGCACCGCCAACGCGATCATCAGCGCAAGGTACGGCAAGGGAATGTTGATTGGATTGCCGGACACGCCCACCTGCGAATCCATGTCAGCCGTATACGGTATGGCATGCCCTCTCACCAGCAGACGATGAGAATTTATGCCGTACGGTGTACAGGTGACGAGGGTCAGGTAGTCGTCCCCGGCGGTGATGTTGAGCGATTCCGTCTGGTCGGGCAGGACGGTCTCGATCTGGTCGACCTGGTAGGCGAACGTGCTCTTTAGCACGCGGACGAAGAAGATGTCGCCCTTTTTCATCCGGTCCAGGTCCGTGAACAGCTTGGCGGACGGCAGCCCGCGATGGCCGGACAGCGCCGCGTGCGTGCTGGCCCCGCCCACGGGCAGCGACGACGTGTCGATGTGGCCCACGCCCACCTGGAGCGTGGCCTCGTCGGTGCCGTGGTAGATGGGCAGCGTCTCATCCAGACGCGGGATGGTAATGTAGCCCATCACGCCGTCGCCGTTGAGGTTGAGCAGCTGGTTGTATTGCTCGCGCAGCTGCGTGGACGAGACGGTGCCGGCATCCGCGCCACCATCGGCAGCGGAGATGCCGGCAAGCCCCGCGAGCCGGGCGTTGTAGGCCCACGCGGCATCGAGCATCGCCTGGGCGTCCTCGTCGGACAGCGCGTCGACGGCCTCCTGGTAAGCGGAGACTACGCGCGACGCGTTGCGCTCGACGAGGAAGTTCGAGATGGTGGGGTACGCCATGATGGCGAGCCCCACCAGAACCACAAGCAGCGGAAATATGTCGCGCAGGCGCTTCAAAGTGTGTCAGCCCAGCTCAGATAGCGTGCGCTAGTTCTGCGCGCGACGACGGGCGATGGTCCACGCCACGCCGGCGATGACGATCGCAGCACCCGCGACGGTGAAGATCACGGTGCCCATGCCGCCAGTGGAGGGCAGGAGGGTGCCTTTGTTGTTCTTGACGGTGACGGTCGTGCCCGTCGCGCCGTCGGCCGTCACGGTGTGGTTGATGAGCGTGCCGTCGGCGTTGTAGGTCGCGGCGATGGTGACCTTGACCGGGGCGGCGAGCTTGTTGTAGCCACTCGGGGCCTTCACCTCAGAGAGCTTGTAGACGCCCTCCTTCAGGCCGGTGAACTTGATGATGCCGTTCTCGGGGGTGGTCACGTTCGTGTTGCCACCGGTTTCGCCGGTCTTGATCGGGCGGTAGCCGTCGTTGCCGTCGGAGATGAGGGTGATGGCGGTGCCGTCGGTGCCAAGAAGCTGGAACTCGGCGCCGGAGAGGACGGCGTCGTTGTCGCCGATCTTCTTGAGGTCGAAGCCGAAGTCATAAGTGTGGGTCTTGCTCGGCTCGGAGGTACCGGTGCCAGTGCCACCGGGATTGTTGCTGTACTCGACGTGGGCGGTGTTGAGGTTGTCCTTGCCCACGACCGCGTTCTCGTTGAGGGTGGCGGAGTAGGTCACGACGATGGCATCGCCGGCGGTGAGGTTCTTGATGTCGTTCGAGAAATCAAGCGAGAGAGAGCGCGTTGCCTCATCGTACTTCTTCACGAAGATGGTGTAATCCTTGCCGCCAACAGTCACCTTAACGTCGTTATTGAAGGTGAGGCCGGTGGACAGGGTATCGTGGATGACGAACGTGTAGGTGTTGTACTCGGAGGTATCGGGCACCGCGGACCTGAGGGTGAAGCTCACCTTGTCGCCCACCTGGGCGCTCGAGTGGTTGTCGTTCTTGTCGCCGTTCTCAACGGTCTTGGTAACACCGGGGTACACGCTCTTGAGCTCGACCGGGTCGGACGTAGCCGAGACCACGTTGTAGAGCATGGCGTCGTTGCCGCGCATAGCGGACGTGGAGCCGCCCTGCGGGGCGAAGATGTAGTAGCCGTACTCAAGGCCGGTGAAGGTGGCCTTATAGTAGCCGTTGTCAGCCGTCGTCGAGGCATTGGCGGTACCGGCAGCCGTGATGCCGCTGGAGGTCTTCGCGTAATCAGCCGCTTCCTTGGCGAACGTCACGAGCGTGGCGCCCTTGTTGCCATCGACAAGGTCCTTTACATAGCTGTACGCCTTTTCAGACAGCGCAGCGCCCGTATCAGAGGTGCTGAGCTTAACCTGGAAGAAACCCTCCCACACGGTGTTCAGCGTGTAGGTCGCACTCGTGACCTTGCCGTTCTCAACGACTGGGTTCTCGACCGTGAACATCTGGTACGCCGTCACTGTCTTGCCCGCGAACTCGGCATTCTTGCTCTGGATCGTGAACGAGCCCGTCGCGGCCTGAGCCTCCGCCGGGGCTACCGCCACAGCGCCCACGAGCGCCACGGCTACCAGCGCGAACAGCACCAGCGCTTTCTTGAAGATAGTAGTCATCTTTCTTCCTTTCTCGCTATCTCCCTTATTGATCACATAGCTATATCCTCGCGGAGCCGGTGTTCCCGACCTGCGTTGTTTCCCGTTCGCCTATCCCGCGCGTGGCGCCCCTCTGTCGAGAGGAACCCCCGGAGGTCGCGCGAAGCGCCCTCCCCCTGCCGCGCACGCCCGTGCGCGGCAGCCCGCTCGTCGAATCGTTCATCGCGCACCCCCGTCACGGAAGTGGCCCCCGACCGGCCGCGGCTGCAGCGCGGTGACCGTAGCGCCCGCAGTCGGGGCGCCCGCCACGGCGAGCTGTCCCGCGCGCCGACGACGCCACGCCTCGTAGGCTCCGGCGCAGCCCAGCGCCGCACCGATCATCAGGAACAGCCAGATGCCGCGGCCGCCCGTGTCGGGCAGGGCATCGCGATGGGTGTTGGTGACGGTGATCGTGAGAGTGTTGGCCTCGGAGCCCACCGCGGAGCTGTAGCCGGCCTGCTCGGGCGGCACGTACGCGGTGTTGCCGCCCTCGACCTTGCCGAACCGCACGCCAGGCTGCGCGGCGGCGCCATCATTCACGGCCTCACCTTGCACGGCATAGTTCAGGTAATGTGTGGCGCCGTCAGCGTCCTTCACCGCCACCGGCAGCCCCTCGATCACCGTGCGCCAGGTGTCGGACCAGTTGGATGCGTCCTTACCGGTCAGCTCCACCTCGTGCGGGTTCGTCCAGGTCGACCCATCCTTCAGCGTGATCGCGGGCGTCACGACATTCCCGGCAGCGTCCTTGTACGACGCAACCACGGTCAGCTTGATGCTCGCAGGCCGCAGGCCGGCCTTGTTGCCTTGGTCATCCCACACCTTTTGCAGCGTGAGCTTCACGTAGGTGTCGCACGGATCCTGCCCCTCGCCCGGCTCGGGCGTGATGCCGCCGGCGTTGTCGGACACCGGGGTGTCCCGCATCAGCACGGCCTTGGCGGCGGATTCATAGGCCTTGAGCTCCTGCCTCTGGCTACCGTCCGCATTCTGGCGCACGGCGTCCTTGATGCCGAGCCAAGCGGTGTCCGCGTCACCGGACGCCTCGCTCGTGGGCACGGTGCCATCGTAGGTGTTGACGGAGGCCTTGCCGCTCGCGTCCACCGGCTTCAACAGGCTCACCGTGAAGGCATCCATGCCGGTGCCATCGGCGTTGCCATCGCGCTTGGCGAAGGTGGCGCTCGCCGCCCCATTCTTGCTGTTCGACGTGAATGCGTCGGCCAGGCTCTCGTTCCTGGAGCGGTAGATCTTGTACGAGTTGTAGTTGCCGTCCTTCTCGCCCACGATGTCGCTCATGGAGTTGAAGTCCCACACGCTCTTGAGCTTGGTGTTGGCGAAGGGGTCCACCAGGCCGCTCGTGCCGCGGATCACGTCGGCGAGCACCATGTGGTCGTTCGCGAGTACGCCCTCGTCGTTCAGGCCGGCGAAACCGCCCGCGTAGCCCGTGGTAAGGCCGTCAAGCCCGTCGCCGTTCTCAGCCTGGCTCGCGCCGCCGCCGAAGACGTCATAGCCCACCGCGATACCCGTGACCGAGGAGTTCTCCACACGCGTGCGGTTGCCCTTGATGAGCTGCGCGTCGATGTTGGCGCGATCGCCCTTGGTGTCCACGCCGCCTTTTTCCGTACACGGCAGCTTGATGGTGGAGTCGCCGATGGTGATGATCGCCACGTCAGTCTGCTGTTTGTTCTCGGTATCCGCGCGGGACAGCGCCACGCCGACCTTCAGGCCGAAGAGGTTCACGTAGAGCGTCTCGCCCTCGGCGAGCACCTTGAGGTCGAAGACCTTGCTCACGCCGGGGAACCACTTGCCTATGTCGATGACGCCCAGGTTCTGGAGCTGGTTCGCGTAGAGTAGCTTCAGCAGCGCGTTCACGATCACCAGCAGACCGTCCACCAGCACGGAGCTAACCTGCGCATCCACCAGGTATGCGCGCTTGGTCTCGCCCACGAAGCCGCCGGCGACCTCACCGCTCGCGACCTTCTTGAGGTTGGTGACCGTGCAGTCCTTCACGCGCGCCAGGTCGGCGTAGCCCGCGAAACCGCCCGCGGCCTCGGTGCCGCGGCCGTAGTCAGCGCCCCGATGCGTCGACGTCACCGTGTAGCCGTCGGCGATGCCCGTCACGCTGGAGTTCTCGACGTGGGAGCCCCAGATGTCGAGCACGCCCGCGGTGGCGCCGAGGAGGCTGAGGTTCGACAGGACGCCGACCTTGTCCGCGTCCACCGTGCCACCCTTGCCCAGATGCCCGATGAAGCCGCCCGTGTAGTTGACGCCCTCCACGGAGGACAGGTTGGCGACGGTCGCGTTCTTCACGCTGCCGTTGATGAGCGCGCCGCCGAAGCCACCGGCCACGCCTGTGAAGCGCGTGGAATCGAGCATGCCTTGCTTGCTGGCATCGTGCGCGCGGACCTGGAAGCCGTCTGCCACGCCCGCCACGTTCGCGTGGTACACGTAGGTGCGGAAGGCGTCGAGCGCGGAGATGTTGCCAGCCTTCAGCAGCTTGAGCAGCAGGCTCGTGGACTGGTCGCCGTTGGCATCGCCGTCGCCGCCCGCCACGGAGGCCACGCTCTCGATGTCCGCCTGGCCGAAGAATCCGCCCGCGTACTGGCCGCCCTCCACGCCGCGCAGGCCGATGACCTGCAGTGTGTTGGTAACGGCGTCCGTTGCGCCCTCGTCCCGGTCCTTCGTGCCCGCGACCACGGCCTTCATCGATCCCGCGAAGCCGCCCGCCGCGCGGGCGTACTTGGTGGCGTTGCCTTCCTTATAGGAGCCGTCGACTGTGAAACCCCAGGCTGCGGCGTTCCGCTGGGCATCGGTTGCGCCGTCCCCCGCCGTCACGGCGGAGACACTCGCACCGCGCACGGTGGACAGCGTGGCTTGGAGCACCTGCGCAAGGTCGTTCGGCGTATCGATGAGCGTGTCCAAGATCTTCTGCAGCAGACCCGAGGACGTATTGGTGTTCACGTCCGCCACGCCCGCGGCCGTCATGAGGCCCGCGTAGCCGCCCACGCAGTTAGCGCCCGAGACCTTGCGCAGGTTGGTGACGTTGTCGCCCGTAGCGGTGTAGCCGCTGTGCGTGGCGCCGATGGACCAGCGGTTGGCATCCTTGTCGGCATCGGAGAACGTGGCGTCGCCCCACAGCTGCGCGCCAGAGGCGTAGCCCACGTAGCCGCCGGCAAAGCCGGTCTCGTGCTTGAAGTCGGTACCCGTGGCCTTGACGGCCATGCCCGTGCGGAAGCCCTGCACGCTGGAGCTCTTCACCACCGGAACGAGCACCTGGGCCACGTTGAGCAGCTGGCCGAGGTTGAGGTTCAGTCCGAGCACCTTCACGCCGCCCAGCTCCACGGCGCCGCCCGTCTCCATGCGGCCGGCAAAGCCGCCCGCCGCGCGCATGGCGCGCACGGTCTTGGTGTCGAAGGCCCGGCCGTTGGTGACGGTGCCACCGCGCATGAGGCCCACGTAGCCGCCGGCCACACCGCCGTGCATGGTGTTCGCCTTGTTCTCGTATGCAGCGCGCCCAGCAACCACATTAGTACCATAGACGTAATCAGCGAGGAAGGCCGCGAGCTCATCCTCGGTGGTGAACGTCTTGCCGTAGAAATCGCCGCCATAGTAGCCCTTAGAGGCAACGTGCTGAGACCAGCTATTCCACGTCTCGAGGCTGATGCCGCGCACGGGGCCCGTGACCTGCGTGTTCTCCTCGGTGGGATAGGCCACCTGCAGAGCGCCCAGGATATTGTTGGCCTTCACCAGGCCGAAGAGCAGGCTGACGCTCCCCGTCTTGGCAGTGTCGCCAGGCTCCATATAGCCCGTGAAACCGCCGGCCATCTCGGCGCCGTAGACGCTGCGGATGCGCTCGGCCATGGCGTCGCGCTGGGTGCCGGTGTAGTGGTTGCTGCCGTCCTTCTCGGACTCCCACGACGCGGCGCTCGTCCACGGCGCGTTGCTGGTGCCCCAGATGTGACCGCCGAGGTTATGCCCCACGTAGCCGCCTGCCATGCCGCGCTGCACGCTCTCGGTGCTGGCGGCCTGCGCGCGCACGGCGCCGCCGCAGGGGATGGACGTGGTCTCGGAGTTGCGAACCGTGGGCACGAAGTCCTGCACGAGCGACGCGAGGGCGCCGTTGGTGCTCACCAGGCCGTGCAGCAGCTTGGCCAGTGCGGACTCGTTGTCCTTACCGGTGTTCAGCTCGCCCAGCACGCGCGCCACGTCGCCCGGCTCGATCTGCCCGGCATAGCCGCCCGCCGAAATCTGGCCGATCACGTAGGAGAAGTTGTAGGAGTTTGAATCCTGGATGTGCCCGCCGGAGACAAGGCCCGCGAAACCGCCCGCGTCGCCGATCTCGGAGCCCGTGGCACCGGAGCTCGCGCGCACGGCGAAACCGCCCGTGCCGCCCGTCACGTCGGAGTGCTCGATGGTGGAGACCACGGCACGCACCACGCCGAGCACGTCGGTGAGCCGCAGGCTCGTTCCCAGCAGCGACAGGCCGTCGCCCACGGAGGCCGCGGAGCCCACGTCCATGTGGCCGATGTATCCGCCGGCGTAGCGCGGGGCGGTGACGGCGTAGGAGCTCTTATTACCGAAGTAGCTGCTGCCGTCCGTGCCCTCGAGATCCTTCGGCTCGGTCACCGCGGTATGGCGCAGTTGCGTCACGTTGGAGTGGCTCACCTGCACGCCGGAGCCATAGCCGATATAGCCGCCGGCCGTGCCGGACTGGGAGGCCGTGTCATCGAGGCGCGAGGCAGAGACGACGAGGCCAGGGTTGGCGGCATCGCTCGGCCTGGCGCCCGAGGCATCCGCGGCCACCGTGTCCGCGTTCGACAGCACGCCGGAGCGGTTGATGAGGGGCACGTACCCCTCGACCACGTCGAGCAGCTGGGCGATATCCACTGTGCCGAGTTTGCCGAGCAGGCTGATTCCGCCCTTGCCCGCGCTCGCGAGCGCACCCGAGGTCACGCGACCACCCCAGCCGCCAGCGTACGCGCCGCCTGTCACGTGGTCGATGTTGATGACGCCCCAGGGGGACTGCTCGGCCGCGGTCTTCGCACGGGCGTACGCACCCGTTGCGTCCTTGAGGTCATCGTCGGTGTAGATATTGACCTTACCGCCCTGGAAGTCTCCCGCGAAACCTCCGGCGATATCTGCTTCAACGCTACCGCCGTTCACGAACGTCACCGTGGCGTTCTGGTAGTTAGGCAGCAAGTAGGGAACGGCGCCCACGAGACCGTCGACGGAGATGAGACCACTCTCGAGAAGGTTCTTGAGGACTCCCGAGTCCTCGCCCTCACCGTTCACCGCATCCGCAAGGCCACCCGTAGCCGAGACGCCTACGAATCCGCCCGCCGCACCGTCCGAAGTTGAGGCGTCAGCAGTGACCGCCTTTACGGCCGTGGCGTGAACGTTCGCCGACTTGGTGCTGTTCGCGCGTCCGAAGAAGCCGCCCGCCGCGTAGACGTTCGTCTCACCCGCGGCGTTCACGCCGGTCGCTGCCACCGTCATGCCGGCTGTGACGCCCGCAACGGAACTGTCGGTCACCTCGACCGCCGAATACTTGGCCACCGAGAGCAGGCCCGAGACCTTGATGAGGCCGAGGACGTCGAGGCCGCCCACGTCGGCCGCGTCGCTCGGGCCGGAAAAGCCGATGAAGCCGCCGGCCTCGCCCTTGGCCTCGACCCGCTTCACGCCGGTGAGGGTCGTGGCGTCCACGTCGCCGCCAGTCGCGCAGCCGATGGCGCCGCCAGCGTAGCACCCGTCCACGGAGACGGTCGCACCGTCCGTGGCGCCCGCAACCGTCACGTTCGAGACCTCGAACATCTTGAACTGGCCGTCGCCGAGCTTCTGGCCAATCGCACCCAAGCCGAGGGTGTCGTTCAGCAGCGCCGCCACGGCACCGGGGACAAGCATGCCCGCGATGCCGCCGGCGTAGCTGCCCTTGGCCGTGACGGAGTCAAGACCGGTGAGCGAGGTGGTACGGCTGGCGACCGCGGTGGCGTCGAGCTTGCCCTGCTTGTAGAACGCGAGGCCGCCCACGTGCGCCGTATCGGAGCTCGCGATGACCGGGCCTGTGCCGCGCCCCACCATGCCGCCGGCGTAATCGTTGGCCGAGGACACCGTGAGGGAGCCAGACACCTGCGCACCCAGGATCTCGGACTCGCTCAAGCCCGCGAGGGAAAGGAGGGTGTTCGCCTCGCTCTGATTGTTCGAGCCGAGCAGGCCCTTCAGCAGGCCGCCCACACCATTCAGCAGATTCGTGTTCTTGTAGTCGCCCGCGCCGAGGTCCATCGCCCAGCCGAGCGTCGCCGCACCGGTGAAGCCGCCCGCGTAGGCGAGCATGTCGGCCGTGCCGTCCTGAATGCCCGAGGCCGTGACGTTGACCGCACCCGTAAGGCTATCGTTCACCGCGTGGCTGCCAGCCATGGCGCCCGCAAAGCCGCCGGCATACGAGCCACCCTCGACCGTGACGTCCGCAGTGAGCGAGGAGGTCGCGACGATGCTCTGCGGGATGGCAAGCCTCGCGAGGCTTGGCAGGTCTACGCCCAAATCGGAGAGCGCGCCCTCCATCACGTCGTCGCGGATGACGCCCGCAAAGCCGCCGGCGTATGCCTTGGCGCGCACGGTGTAGGCGACGTCACTCTGTATATAGGCGTCGGTGACGATGGTACCGGCCTGCACGCCCGCGAAGCCGCCAGCGTAGTTCTTGCCAGCGGAGCCCAGGACGGTGCCGCTGGCGAAGTTTACGACGCCCGATTTCGAGATCGTGGGGTTGTAGTAGGCCACGGGGAGCAGCTGGCTCGCCTTGATGATGTTGTTGTTGAGCAGCAGGGTGATGAGGTCGCCCAGGCCTAGGCCAGGGATGAGGTTCAGGATGTTTGTCAGGAGCTTGACGATGTCGCCCAGCGCATCGGAGAGGATATCGTACTTGACCTCTCCCTTAACGTAGCCTGCGAAGCCGCCCGTCATGTCCGCCGCACTCGACACGCTCGCGCCCTCGACCTCGCATTTGTCGACCGTGACCTCACCCACGATGCGCCCGGCGAAGGCACCCGTGGCGAGCGAAGAGGGATCGGCGGCGCGAACGTTCAACAGGGACTCGATAAGGCCACTGAGGTCAACCTTGCCGAGTGTAAGAATCTTCAACAGGGTGCTGACGAGGCCGCCCACCACGGTGCCGAGTACGCCGAGGAGTGAGCTGATGAGCGTCTGATCGACCTTGACCTTGGTGGATTCGTTAGTAACAGAGACGTCCCGAAGCTTGATGTTGTTCACGTATGCGGGTGTAGCGGACCCGGTAAACGGATTGGTTTCGCTGAGCTTGTGCGAAACGGTGCCGAAGAATCCGATGCCCGTGTGGCTGGAGACATCGAGCTTGCCAGTCTGAGTGACGTTTACATTGGAGATGACGGGACGCTGGGCAGTGTCGTTGGTGGAGATGCCGTCGGCGTTAATGGTGGACCAGAGCGCGCCGGCGGTCTTAGCGGCGTCGGTGGTGGTCGCCGCGCCGAGCATGGTGCCACTGAACATGAGCGGGGTCCAGGTCGCGTTGGATGAGGTGCCGCTGGCCGCGTCGGAGCCCACGTCGATGTTTCGGAAGATTATGTAGTTGGCGTCGGCGGCGTAGGTCAGCGTCGAGCTTGTCGCGTTGCCGTCGGCCTTGACCTCGTTGCCATAGTCGTCAAGGGTCACGTAGCGTTTGCGAGTGTGACCCGCAAGGCTGACACCCAGCTCATCCGATTTCTCGCTCGAGCCCTCGTCCAATTTGGAGGTCGCGGAAAGGTCCGCGTCACCCGCGTAAATCTCGGTTTTGGAGCCCTCGACATCGACCCAGCCGCCTTTAATCAAGCCCGTCTTCCGGTACTCCTGCGTGATCTCCCAGACCGGACGTGTGACCTTCTTGCCCGAGCCTATCGCGCGCAGCTGCTGCTCGTTGCCAATCAGGATATAGGTCTTGCCGTTGATGGTTTTGGTGACCTGGCCTTGGAAGTCGCGGCCGGCGAGCTGCGCCAGGTCCTGGGCGGCGTCTTCGACGGCGGCGTCCGTGGCGGTTTGGGCGGCGGGCTGAGCGGTGGGCTGGTTGGTTGCCGTGATGGCGTCCGCGGGAGCGGGGGCATCGGCGGTCGCGGCGTCGCTCGTGGTTGCGGGGGCGTCGGCATCCGCGGTGACATCGGCGTTGGAGACGCTATCCGCTGAGGCACCGGAGCCGGTCGCGGCGGACGAATCCGCGGCATCGGCTCCGCTGGCCTCGGTGCTTGCAGCGGTGTCTACCTGGAGCGTCCCCCCCCCCCGCGTTTTCGGAGGTATCGGCATACGCGGTCGAAGCGGTGAGGGTGCTCATCAGCTGGCGGACTGCGGCGGCGTTCTGGATGGTCAGCGCCTGGGAGATCTGGGGCACCGGGGATGCTTCAAACAGCATGAGTCCGGTCAGCGCTATCGCGATAGCTCGTTTCGCCCGCATGCTCTCCCCCAACTGCAAAACGGTTGTTAATAAAAAAAGTAGGTGAAATTCTAACATTACTCGAGCGTAGGGCAACACAAATAACGATATTGTGGACGTCTTTCTTTAGCCTACCGAAGCGTTTCCTGGAGTCATCGAATAATCGATCTCTCGTCGATTACAATTTATCGATCCGCAAGCCAGTTCCAACGCACAACAAAAGCCCGCCGGCAGTTCATCACAAGCTGCTGGCGGGCTTTTGTTGTGGATGGGACGGGGCGAGGCGGCACCCAGGGCCTTACGCTTCGCGCTCGACCTCGCTCACGCACTCGTTTTTGATGGTGCCGACGAGCGCCTGCAGTGCATCGACCACGTGCGGGCGAATGTCTCCGCCAATGAGCACGAGCATGATGTCGTCGCCCACCGCGAGCTCCCCCCTCGCCAGCCACACGCGAACGTAGCCGATGCCCGGCATCGCGCGCGTCTGCTCGATAGCGGCCTGGACCTTGTCGGTATCGTAATCAAACACCATACCGCCCACCTTGTGCCCGGGCGCCACGCCGTCGGTTTCGATTCCACGCGCCTCGGACTTGGGTGTCGCGCGCACCACGCCGTTATGCGTCAGGTACATACCGCACCCCGCAGCCGACGGGTCAGACTTAGCCTCGCGCAGCCACGCATCGACCGAAGGCATTACCTTGCCACTCTCAAGCATCATGTTCTCCCCTTGATCATCCCGGGTAGCTAAAAAAGCCCCGTCCCAAAAAGACTGCTCTCGGACACTTATTCCTCGACCGGCGTGAGCACCATGACAGCACGCGTGTTGCTCAGCGATAACGAACGACAGGTCACAAGCGTTACAACCTTGGTTGCCGAAGCGGCACGATCGGTGGCATCGCTCGCCACGGCAGAGGCACCGTCGAGCATCTCGGACAGGTAGTTCTTGAGCCCGTCGTCGCCCTCAAAATTGGGCGTGCGCGCCTTGGAGTACGTATCCTCAACGACCTTGGTCGCCAGCGGACGCAGCTTATACGTTGCATCGCGCGTGATGTAATACACGTACTCGATGCTATCGAACGTCGCTTGGTCGGTGGTGTCCGAAATCACGTTGAACATCGACCCATCGTTCATATGGTGGCCGTAGATCGTGGTCTGCTGATCCACCATGCCCGGCGCGGTGTCGTCGCTATCCAAGAAGATGGCACCGGACGCGTTAGCCGTACCGTCAAACAGCGTGTTGAGGTATTTGGAGTTGTTGTTGGTCTGCACCACGGGATAGTTGATGTTGGTTCCCGGCACATAAATCCAACCCACAATCTCGGGGTTTGTCTGAGCAAGCGCATCGAAGTCGATAATCGGCACGCCGCTGGCGTCTTTATCGCTTACATATTGCTTCTCGATTTTCTGATACGACTCGCTCGCCTGCTTGTAGCCAATCTGTGCATTGATAAAGATGGCAGCGGCGGCAACAATCAGGCCGATGCCGATGATGATGAGCAGAATGGGAATAATGGAGCGGCGCTTTTTGCGCGGCGGCTCAGTGTAGCTGGACGCCGCGCCGCTCGTTTGCCTCGGCGTCCGGGCCTGCTTCTTTGCCGTGCCATATGACGAAGGGCGATACGCAGCCGGCGTATCCTGGCGGCGATGGGACGTCGGCGTTACGGAACGCGGCGCGCGCGGCTGCTGAGGAGAGGATGTCCGACCCTGCTGTGCCGCATGGGCAGCACCCGGCTTCGACGGATCGGGAATCTGAGAAGCCTTGAATCGTTTTCCCTGATAATCGGACATGGCTCTCCTTATACTGCGGTGAAACGGCGGAACGCCTAGGCGTCGGCCATCTCCTGCTTCATCTTCTCGATAACCTTGCGGTACTCGGGGTCGCATGCGCCCAGAATCTGCGTGGCGTAAATGGCGGCGTTCTTGGCGCCGTTGATGGCAACGCAGGCCACGGGCACGCCCGAAGGCATCTGCACCATCGACAGCAGCGAATCCATACCGCCCAGGTCACTCGTCTTCATAGGTACGCCGATAACCGGCAGCGGCGTAAAGGCGGCCACGACACCACCCAGGTGAGCGGCCTTGCCGGCGGCGGCGATAATCACTTTGATACCGCGATCGGCAGCAGTCGAAGCCCACTCGTGGACCTTCGCCGGTGTGCGGTGTGCGCTCGCAATGACGAGCTCATAGGGCACACCGAGCGCCTCGAGCTCGGCGGTGCAGCCTTCCATAACACCCAGATCGGACTTGGAGCCCATGATGATCCCGACAACCGGCTTTTGATCTGCCATAAACAAAGACCTCCTGTTGAGAGCGGACGCGGCCAATCCGCGACCCTTAACTGCAAATAATTCAAGTATAGCCGCCGATGCTGATGTGTTCGGCGGGAGACGGAACGCTTTGCGAGATTAAGGCCGAAGGGTCGGAGCTTTCTGCCTACATTCAAAAAGCGTGCCCACCGTCCTTGGGCGGGACGGCGGGCACGCTTGCTTAGCTGTTGCTGGGGCTACTTAGCCTTGCTGCGACGATGGAAGAAAGCGCCGATCGCGGCGATGATGGCGCCAAGACCACCGACGGTCGCGACGGTCGCCGCCGTCTGGTCTCCGGTATTGGGAATCGCCGAACCGTTCTTCTTGCTGCCCTGGGCCTTGTCGCCTGCGGGCTTGCCCGCCTGGTTGCCGCCGTTCGAGCCATTGCCGGAACCCTGGTTGCCCGAGCCGCCCTGGTTGCCGGAATCGGCATCCTTGAGGCTCTCAATGGCCAGCTTGAGCTGGCTATAGGCCGCCTGGATCTGGGTGTCGGAAGCATTCTCATCACCCAAGACGTCCTCGGCGTAGGTAATGGCATCCGTCAGGGCCTTGACAGACTCGGCCGTCTTGCCCCTGGTGTCAGTCTCCTTCGCCTGCTTGACCAGGGCCTTGAGCTGCTTCTTAGTCGGATTCTCGACCGGGACCACCGGGGTCTTCTCGAGCGCGTCGCGGGCGCTCTCGAGCGCCCTGAGCGCCTGGTCGACCTCGTCCTGCGTGGCATCCTCGTCGCTCAAGATGGCGCGGGCGCTCGCCAGGGCGTTCTCGAGCGCCGTCCAGGAGGCCTCGGTGTAGTCGCCGGCCTTGAGGTCGCCGGCGGCAAGCTCGGCATCAACCTTTTCGATCGCGGCAGTGAGATCATCCTTCGCCACCGGATCGGGGACGGCCGTACCGTAGAACTTGAGCTCCGCCATGCTGCAGTAGGCATCAACGTCGCCCCCGCCGGCGTGAATCACCTTGACGGTCACGTAGCGACCGCGCGCGGCGCCAAAGCTCATCTGTTTCCAGTCGCCACGGTCGGTGAGCACGCGGCCATCGTTGTCGAAGGCGAACGTACCCATCGACGCGGCGGTGCCCTTCTCATAACCGTCGGCAGTGTCGGAGACCAGTATCTCGGCCTCGAAGATATCGCCGTTAGTGCCGCCGTCCTGGCGCGGCAGGAATGTAACGTCGGTGAGATCGTAGTCGCGGCCCAGGTCGACACTCAGATACTGGGGCATACCGGTCCCATGGGCCCAGTCGCTGTGCCAAAGCGTCCGCTCGTCGCCGTCGAGAGCGTTGACGGCGTTGCTGCCCTCGTAGTCGGCCTCACTCGAGAAGCCGGCCACCTTGACGTTCTTGCGGTTCTCGGGCGTGTTGATGAGAATCTTCTCATCAACAGGGCGCATCTTGAGGCCGTCGATTGCCTTCTCGATCTTGGCTGTGGCGTCTGCGACATCCTTCTTGCTATAGCTGCCCTGGCCGCTGTCGAGGAGCTTCTGAGCCGCCTCGACCGCAGTGGTGAGAGCTGCATAGGAATCCTTGGTGTAGACGGACTCGCTGTAGCCCGCGGCCTTGGAAAGCGCTGCTACGAGCGCAGAGGTATCGACACCAGCCTTGACCTCGACCTCATAGGATGCGGTCTTGGAGGGGTCGAGTACCGACGCCACCGTGATCTTTGCCTTGCCGGCCTTGTTGGCACGCAGGTAGTAGCTCACGCTATCGCCAGCCTGAACAGCGGAGACGCTTACCACAGAGGGGTCGGAGCTCTCGACCGTCACATAGGGGTAGCCAGCGCTCTCAGGCGTAGCCTTGGCGTCGACGGGCGTAATGTCGCCTTCAAAGAACTCGGTCTGGTTCTTGCCTAGCTCGACACCCTCGATGGCCTCGACACCCTGCGTGTAGTTGAAGTTGACCTCACGCAGTGTGAGCATCTGGTCACCCGATGCCTCAAGCGGCGTGACCTCGACCTTGGTCGCCTTCTTGCCCTTGTTCTCGGCAGAGAGGTCAAAGGCGTAGCGAGCCAGGAAGGAATCGTACTCCCCGCCCGCGAACTCTTGGGTCGAGCCATCCTCGAACGTCACGACAGCCTTGATCTTCTGCACGGTTCCGTTGCCACCGTTGCGGTTAACGACCTCGACACTATCGAGTTTCGACGGCGTCTTAAATGCGAATGTCATCGTGGTGGGAAGCTTCACGCAACTCGGAAGCTTACCCTCACTGTCCCAGTTGCCGCTCCAGTTCCATAGGAACTCAAAGCCGTTGTCGCCCTCGTTATTATCGAACAGCGCGTTATAGCTCTTCTGCTGGATAAGTTTCTCGACGTTGGTCCCGTCGTCGGTCGTGAGCTCATCGTTGGTCATCGTGATGTTGAAGGCGTCCTGACCGTACTCGGCGACCGTTGGCTGAGGAACATCCGGCATCGTCACCGTGCCGTCGCTCGCAAACTCAAGTGCGTCGCATGCCGGACCGATGAGCCAAGATGTCGAGGGCAGTTCGACCTTGCCGGCGGTCTTGGCCTTGAGCTTGAAACTCGCCACCGCGCCGGTACCGTTGTAGAGCTTGCCATCGCCGCGGTTGGCAAAGGCGAGATTGATAGTCTGCGTTCTGTCCGCGAACTGGACCTTCTCGCGAGACAGGTTCTCCATGCCGGCAGTCGAGCCGTCCTGCGCGATGCTCTCGGACACAAACTCGAACTGGTCGCTCTTGAAGTTGACGAGAGCGCCCAGGGCGTTGACGTTCTTGGCGTCGGCCGCATAGACATCAACGGTGATCTCATCACCGGCCTCGACCTCGGTCTTGCTCGGAATCACCGCGAGCGAACCTGCGACCTTTCCCTTTTGTTTAGTGCCGCCGTCAAGACCCGCCATGGTGAACGAGTAATCGTAGACGTCGTAAACGCCGTTATCGTTGAGGTCGGCGAAGTGATCGCGGATCTGCGAACCGAACGTCGGGGTATCGGGCTCGCGATTCTCGAGGCCCAGATAGTTCTTCATGTTGGAGTAGTCTCCGTCGGAGATCGTGGCCTTGTTGAGGTTGGAGCCCACGGCGAAGCCATCCGTGCCGTCGGTCTTGTAGATGGCAATCTCGGACGCGGAGAAGAAATTGCCGACCGAGGCGAGCGGTGTCATGCGCACGTAACGGGCGGCCACGGTGCCGTCAAACGCTACCGTCTTACAATCAGCGGAACGTGCCCAATCGACCTCCTGGCTCGTCCAGTGGACGCCATCGAGACTCGTCTCAACACGCATCTTGGTCACAGTGCCGTTGCCGGCGTCATCGCGCGGATAGTACTCGAGCTTATCGAGCTTGTAAGCGCGTCCATAGTCAACGGTAAGCGCCTTGCCCAGATCGTTGCCACCGGAGTGGAAACCGCCGTCGCCCGACTGGAACTCATGGTCGAAGGCGAGCTCGGCCTTATGGCTGCCGTAAAGTGAGCCCTCCCAGGTGATTTGCTCGGCGTCGGGGACGTTCCGCCACGGATCGAGTGCGGAGTTCGCCTCGAGCACATCGCTCCAGGCGGAGTAGCCCTCGGCGTTGCGCGAACGAATCTGGTAGGTGTGCTTGCTATTGTAGGCGAGGTCGGTGTGCGTGAACTCGGCCGCATCACCCACGGCGAACACGGTGCCGTCGACCTTAAGGTCGTAGGAGGTAGCACCATCGACCTTTCCCCAGGTGAGCTTGATGCTCGTTGGGGTCGTGACGTCCTCGGGGGCAGCAAGGTTCGTGGGTGCGGAGAGGCTCTCGTTGAGGCGATCGGCTGTGAGCGTGGCGTCGGCGTTCACGAAACCGCCCAGCTCGAGCGTCTGCGCCGCCGCAGCAACATCGGTCTTCGCGAACTTGACGTAGACCTTGGGGTTCGTGGTGATCTTGGTGTTGTTAAAGCTCTCGCCCCGCTCGGCCTCGGTGCCGTCCACATCGCTGCCGTAGTGGTTGAGGTTAGGGGTCTCGCTGTAGAAGTAGACCGCCTGGCCGGCCTCGGGGGTCGCGGTGTCAAAGGTCTCCTGCGAGTCGACCTCAACCACGTTGAGCGCGGATCCGCCGTTCTTGGCGACGACGCTCATGGGCTTGGCGGACACGTTGGCCACGAAGGTCGTGGTGCGATTGGAGTCGTAGCCGTTGTAGCCACCCTGCGAGGCTTCGGCGGTAAAGGTCGCGGTGCCGCCTGCGGCCTTGGATCTGTAGACGGTGCTCACATGCTCACCGTAGGAGATATTGTCGATCGTACCGTAGGAATCGTCCTCAGTCGTGTTGTTCTCGATGGAGGAGCCGTCGTCCTCGTACTGCGTAAAGGTGCCGTCGCCCTCGGTGGCGAAGAACTCGACGATACGCTGGCTGCGGTCGGTACCCTTGGTGTTGGTGTCGCTCACGGCCTCGGGGTTGTTGTTCTCGGCGTACATCGGCACGATAGCGTTGGCCTTCACAAACAGCGGCAGCTTCCAAAGCGGAGCCTCGTAGTTGTTGAGAACCTGGCCGCCGCGATACTGCTTACCCGAGAAGTAATCGATCCAGATGGTGGGATTCTCGTCGGTGCCGTAGTTGGGGAGGTAAATCCCATTGCGAATGTCGTTGCCGTTCTCGTCTGCCTGGGTATCCTGATACACCGGTGCCACTAGGAAGTTCTCACCGAACATATACTGGTACTGCGTCGAGGTGCTTGCGGCGTACTCGGAGTTATCGGAAAGCAGCATGGCGCGGATCATGGGCAGGCCGGCATCGCCGTTACCCGTGTCGATGTTGGCCGCCGAGGCCGCGCTCGTGTAGATATAGGGCATGAGCTGCGCCTTGAGCTTGAGGTAGAAGCGCGAGATGCCTGTGTAGGGATCGCCGTGCGTCATGGGCGATTTACGGTAGGTGCCCCAACCGTCCATGTCGAGCATAGAGGGCGTGAACGTCTTCCACTGGTAGTCACGCGCAGAGATGATGGGGTCGCCGCCAAAAATGCCATCCATGTCGGAGCCGATGTTGGGGTTGCCCGAAAGACTCTGACCGATATACGTGGGGATATGGAAGCGAATGTACTCCCAGTTACCGCCATACTGGTCGCCGGTCCAAATGCCACCAAAGCGCTGCGTGCCGGCCCAACCATCGAGCGTGATGATGTTGGGGCGCTTGTTAGCGCCGGTCGTCACCGTGTCATAAGCTGTCTTGATGCCATTAAGACCAAAGGAGTAGCCAGATCCAACCCAGGCAACGTCGGTCTTAAGGGTAGTGATGCCTCCCGTCTTGACCTCGGCGTCGAAGTCGCGAAGCAGATGCCACGGGGTCTCAGGGTTGCTGTCGGGCTCAAGGTTGGACTGGGTCCACAAGCCCGTGCTCACACCCTTTGAGTTGGCATACTCGGTGAACTTCTTAAGGTTGTCGACGTTGGCACGCACAGCGTTAAGACGGTCGGCCGAGCTCGCTCCGTCGGAGTTGACGCCGCCGGTCTTGTAGTAACCGTTCTGGCCATAGCCGGCGCCGTAGCCGTCGTTCGGCAGGAACCAGCCGAGCGGCATGTCGCTGTCCTCGTAGTCATCGATAACCTGCCGAGCAGAGAACTGGCGGTCGAAATCGGTCGCTTTCATGTTCTCGGTATCAACCGTAGGGCCCTCACCGTTGAGCGTCTCGGCCGCAAGTGTGCCGTCGAGCTTGTAGCCCGTCGACATGCCAGACTCGTACTTAACGTCGCCCTTCTCGCTCGAGGACTTGCTGCCCTTGGTCTCCCACTTCTTTTGACCCGAGGTCGTTGACCAGCCATCACGGTTATAGGCATTAAGATGACCAAGGTAGAACCCGTACTCGGGCAGCAGTACCGGGTTACCGGTCACCTTGTAGTAGTCCTGCAGCATCTCAGTTGCCACGTTCGAAGCTCCCTCGTTGGTCGCCACGAAGTAGTAGGCATCAAACTCATTCTCGCTGTGCAAAGTCGTGACCGTCGATGAGTCCGTGGAACCGAAGTCGTAGGAACCCTCTGCAAACGTGTTTCGGAGCACGCCGTAGCCGTCACTCGTCCAATAAAACGGGTTGGGCGAGGCAACGCCGCCATCGGTCCAGTTGTTCGTGTTGGAGATGGCGATGGTCTGGTTGGTGTGCAGGAAGCGTCCGTTCTGGGTGCCGCCGCCAAAGAAGTTCTCGGACTTCTCCTTGGCGAGCGTCTGGACGGTACCCTTCTTATCAAGGTCGAGGGACGCGGACTCGGAAACCACGACACGGTCGCCTGACTTGATACTCATCTTGCCAGTCGCCTTGTCCAGGATCACGGTCGCCTTTCCGCCGGTGATCTCGATAGTGTCGCCCTTGTCGGCAACCGTCGCACTCGGCTTGCTGTAGGTGTCCGAGGTATCGGGCTGAGCCTGGATCTTAGCCGTGTGGGACTTACTGCGCGGCGTGGCGTACTCGGAAAACTCACCCTTGGGGTCGACGTTATAACGGAAAATACCGTCCTCGAGGAACGTAATACGGCCCTTGATGCCGTCAGCGAAATCGATGTCGACGACGTTCGAGGCAGACTGAGACACGGTCGCTGAGTCGACGCCCTTGAGTGGCGTGGCAATCGCCTGCTGGGGATTGGCAAACACGAGCGTCGCTGCAGTGGCAACGAGGACCGCGCTTCCCTTCACCCACCGTTTCGTAAAAATGGAATTCCTACACACCTGGACTCCTTTCCTCCGACATGCGGAAGCGTCGCGGACGCACGCCCTGCAGCATGGGCGAACGCATCAAACGGGGGGTGTTCGGTACATTCCGTGCAGTGGGCCCACCCGTTACCAAGGGGTCAACTGGTAGTAACCAGATATCCACCTATTAGGTCGAATCAGCATACGGGAGCAGTTGCGCAACCAAGTTCGGAATTCTCCCAGTGGTATTAAAATGAGCGTCAATGGCAGGGTGGGTTAAATACGCCATACCAATTGGTTCTTCAGTCAAATACCAATTAAGCAAAAATGTACTGTTTATCTGGTATTACACAGACCGTACCTCTCCCTCGGGAGCTGGGCTTCGCGAAGTTTCCCGAGAGAGAGGCTCAGCCGCCACCCTGCGACCTACCGGATATTGCCATGACGTACGTTGACTGATTTGGTTTGGATAAAAAGGTTGACGGAGAGTGATGGGCGGTTAGTTCAGATACGTATAATTTGGCCGTGGCCTTGGGCACGAAATTGCCGCTTGGGAGCCGACGCGGACCCAGTATTGGGCCGTTCCCGGCTTGGCTGAGCATCTTGATCGATTCAGATTGCCAAAAGTAGGCCGAATGAGTCCAAATCGATCTTCTCCTACTCTCTAATAAATACGAATTTGAACTAACTGTCCAGAGGC